>Ga0157369_10002659_pt1 | contig 21329 bp, 21 predicted proteins | sample C25metaG_FD_113461 | JGI IMG/M metagenome (GOLD analysis project Ga0157369, IMG submission 113461) | Corn rhizosphere microbial communities from Kellogg Biological Station, Michigan, USA - C2-5 metaG | ecosystem: Host-associated > Plants > Roots > Rhizosphere > Soil | place: USA: Michigan...
GCCATGGTGATGGTCGTACCGTTCTTGATGCTGCCGAGCTTCGTGCGCCACACCTGCTGGCCGGTCTTGGCGTCCACGGCCACGGTTTCGACGTCCAGGAGGTTGTAGATGATCTTGCCGTCGGCATAGACGGCGCCCCTGTTCACGACGTCGCAGCAGGCGACGCCCTGCGACTTCGGGTCGGGATTGGGGCTGTAAATCCACTTGACCGGCCCGTGCGGCGCCTTCAGATCGATCGCGATCAGCTTGTCCGGGTACGGAGTCACCACATACATCGTGTCGCCGACGACGAGCGGCTGCCCTTCCCAACCGTGGGGAATGCCGTCCGCCATGGTCGTGACGACCTTGAGACCGGCGACGTTGGTGGCGTTGATTTGCTTCAACGGGCTGAAGCGGGTATTCGCCTCATCTCCCGCCGGCACCGTCCACTGACCGTCAGCCAGGGGTGCAACGGTGTGAATGTTCGCCGCCGTGGGCAGAGGGTTGAGCTGCTTCGGGGTCGGCGCCCCCTCGGCGGTGGGGGGCGGCGGCGAGGAGACACTGGATTGCGAGAACGCCGCGGGGCCGGCAAGCGCGAGTGCCGTGAAAGTGACGGCGGTAAGCGCCCACCGGGTCAATCGTCGCCTGCCATCATTCGCCATCACGTCATCACCTCAGCGTGTAGAGATAGGCCGCCACATCACGCGCCTGCTGCTCGCTCAACCCGAGTGTCGGCATGGCCGTGCCAGGCTCGATCGAGGACGGGTTCATGATCCAGTGGACCAGATTGGGCGGTGTGTTGGGCACCTCGCCGCCGACGTACGTCCGGCGGCCGAACAGAGTGAGCGGCGGCCCGACGAGGCCGTCGGCGCCACTGATCCCGGGTATCGTGTGACAGACACCGCAGCGGAAATCCTCGATGACCCGTGCGCCCGTCGGCGCATTGCCACCGGGCACGATCTCGGCGGGAGGCGTATAGCGGCCGCCGCGGCAACCGCCGAGGAGCAGGAGCAGCGTCGCAGCGGCAACAGGGGTTGCAGGCACCGACAGTCTGCTCATCTCACGAGCCCGCATTCGGGCAGCACGAAGATGCCGACCGTCTGCCAGAGAATGGCGATGAGAAAGACCGCGCTCACCAACATGGCAGCGGCGGCAAGGTAATCCGAGCGGAGGCGCCCGCGGATCGAGAGAAACGAAGGATCCTGGGATCGGCGCCAGGCTCCGATGCCGATCAGGAGCGCCACGGCGGCGATGACCAGCGCCGCTGCGCCGACGGCCCAGAGGATCGCACGGGTGCCGGTGAACAGGGGCATGCCGCCGATGTCGGCCGGATTGCCCGAGGGGCAGGCACCGCTCGAGATGAGCCAGTTGAGGAGCTCCTGGATAGCGAACGCCACCGGCGCCGCAAAAATGCCGTACCAGATGCTCGGGCGGGTGGGCGGGTGCTGTGTCGCGGCCATCGTGTGCAGGATCCACTCAGTGAAGCGCGGGGTTGGCTGCGACCACGTGATGCGGGCCGATGTAGAGGACGGCGTACATCACGAACCACACGACGGTCACGAAGTACCAATACATCGCGGCATTGCGATAGGAGCCATGAGGAGGCTTCTCCGTCGGTCCCAGGCGCGGCAGCACCGCAGCGTAGAGGAGGAAGAGAAGGCCGAGAATCAGATGCGCGGCGTGTACCCCGTTGATGGTGTAGAAGATCGACGTGTAGGGATTCTGGGTCACCGGCTGAATCATGGTCGCGGAGTTGTAGCTCATGGCATTGAGGACCAGGAAGCCGCAGCCGAGCAGGACGGTCAGCAACAGCGCGCCGCGGGCTGCCGGTTCGCGCCCTTGTCGCATCAGCCGTCCGCCCGCCCAGAGCGCGATGCAACTCAGGAAGAGGACGAACAGCATGGCGGTTGGCAAGGTCAGGGAAGGCGCATCGCCGATCGGCCAGCGCGGCTGCCCGTGACCGAGGTAGTAGTAGCTGAAGAAAAGAGCGAGGAACACCATCGCCTCCGAGGCAATGAACCAGGCCATTGCGCCCGTGCCGCGACCCTGATCGATCGGCAGACCGCGGATCGCCTGCGCGCTCAGCCACTCGCGGCTTATCCCATTGCTCTCGATGAGCGCATTCGCATTCATTCGGCGCGCTTCTCCTCTTTCGGCCAGAGCCAGGCCGCCATGACCGCGAGCCCCACGACGATCGGAGCGAGCGTCCACCACATGGACCTCACCAGCACGAGGCCTGCAATCGCACTCAGCGCGAGCGAGAGCACCAGCGGCCAGATCGAGTCCTCCGGCATCTTGGCGAGCCCGATCGGCAGCGCATCGAGCCACGTCGTCGAAATCGTCATGCGCTCGCGATCGAGTACCCGCGCATCCTCCGGGTCATATTCCTCATCGTGCTCGTCCCAGAGAGGATGTCGGCTCTGCACGGTGGGAATGTGCACGGAGCCGTAGGGCGGCGGCGGCGACGGTGTCGACCACTCGAGCGTGTCTGAGTTCCAGGGATTGGGACCCGCCAGCTGCCCGTATTTCGCGCTCACGAAAAAATTGACGACCGTCAGCACGACCCCCACGGCGAGGAGGAACGCGCCGACCGTCACAGCGAGGTTCCAGTTGTCCCAGCCCATGCCGGCGCTGTAGGTGTAGATGCGGCGCGGCATGCCGAGGAGGCCGAGGAAGTGCATCGGAAAGAAGGCCGCGTTGAAGCCGATCAGGGTCGTCCAGAAGCTGATCATCCCGAGGCGCTCATTCATCATCCGCCCGGTCATCTTCGGCAGCCAGTAGTAAAAGGCCGCGAGCACCGGGAACAGGTTGGCGCCCACCAGCACGTAGTGGATATGCGCCACGATCCAGTAGCTGTCGTTGAGCTGCCAGTCGAAGGGGATGAGCGCGGTGATCACCCCGTTCAGTCCTCCGATGATGAACACCGCGATGAACGCGAGCGCATAGCACATCGAGGTGGTGAGCACCGGCTTGCCCTTCCACAGGGTCGCAATCCAGGCGTAGATCTGAATGGTGCTGAAGAGCGAGATCATCATGCTCGCGGCGGAAAAATAGCTCATCGACATGAGCGGCTCGCCGGTCGCAAACATGTGGTGCATCCACACCCCGAAGCCGAAGGCGCCGGTGAGCACCGTCGAGATCGCAACGTAGGCATAGCCGACGATCGGCCGGCGGCTGAACACCGGCAGCAGCATGGAGATCATGCCGGTGGCCGGCAGGAAAATGATGTACACCCACGGATGCGCGAAGAACCAGAAGAGCTGCTGCCAGAGCAGCGTGCTGCCGCCATGGCTGATGTCGTAGAAATGCGTGCCCCAGTTACGATCCAGGAGCAGGAAGACACAGGCGACGCACAGCGTCGGCATGGAAAGGATGGACAGGACCGAGTTCGTGCTGGTGCTGTACATGAAGAGGGGCATGCGATTCACTGACATGCCCGGTGCGCGATGCCTGAAGATCGTCACCAGGAAATTGATCCCTCCCACGGTCTGCGAGATCGTTAGAAAGATGAGCGCGATGGCGAAGTAGTCCATCCCGAGGCCGGGGGAATACGTCTTGAGCGTATAAGGTGTGTAGGCGAACCAGCCGGCATTCGGCGCCTGACCGACGAGGAAGCTGGTGTAGATGAAGATCCCCGAGAAAAGATACGTCCAGTAACTGAAGGCGTTCGCCCGCGGGAACGCCATGTCCCGGGCTCCGATCATCAGCGGAACCAGATAGACGGAAAAGCCCGAGAGAATGGGCGCGGCGTACCAATAGATCATGGTGCTGCCGTGCATCGTGAAGATCTGGTCGTAGGTCTCCGGCGAGAGCAGCTTCATACCCGGCTGCGCAAGCTGCACGCGCACGATGAGCGCCTCGATGCCGCCCGCGACCAGGAACACCATCGCCGTGATGAGATAACGCAGACCCAGGGTCTTGTGATCGACCGTGGTGAGCGAGCCCCACAGCGTCCGCGGCGTTTCCCACAGGAAGGTCAGTCGAGCCGAGATTGCGGTGGAGCTCATCGTTTGTTGTTGGCCGGAAGTTGCGTAGCATTTCGGCGACAGCAACCCGGATGCCCGCTCACGCGAGCGCGGCGAAGCTGTAATTCTTACCGCGGAAGCGACCTCCTGACGGCACAATAACGATGTTGGATGCTGAGCCCAAGGCAACAGCTTTGCCGCTGGCTTTCGCTGCCGCGAAGCCACGGCAAACGCTATTTGCGGCGGGGCGCGATCGCGATCGTGGGAGTTGGATTACCGCTCCAGCGGAAGCGGTACGTCGAGCCCTTGCGGACGTTGCCGACGAGAGCCGGACGGAAACAGGCGAGGCAGGTCCCTTCCGGTCGGCGCACACTGGGATAGATCACACCGAGCGAGCCCATCGCCTGCAGCCGCTCAGCGAGCAACTGCGATCGGACGTAGCTGTCAGGGTCCAGGCAGTCACGGAAAGCGCCCTGGCGGCGCAGATCGTGAAATTCCCCGCTGAAATCGGTGAGATAGTCATCGAAGGTCACTTCGTCCTCGAAGCGGCCGACCTCGGCGAGATGGACGGACTTGTGGAAAGCGACCTCGGCCTGGGCGGTCTTCAGCTCGAATGCCGTGTACCAGGCGCCGCGCTCCGGACCGCTGAAGCGGCCACCCAGAGGATGAGCATGCGCGAATGCAGCGTTGACGATGCGATAGTAAGGCACACCGAAAATCAGCTCGTGCACCCCGATCCCCGGCAGCCTGTCATTCTCGGCGAGCAGCCGGTCATTGGTGGCATGGTCGAGATCGAAGATCTCGGCGAGGTGCTCATCATCGTCCGCAATGCGGGCCAGCACGCTCGCGCCGCCGCTGCTGTACTTCGAGGGGATCAGGCGGTGGGTGTCATAGCGCCTGACCAGGGAAACCGGGGGCAGCTCGCCATCCATGATTCGCTGCTCGCGCGCTACCGTCAGAATCCGCCCCGGCGGGCATCGAGCAGCCGCCGCACGGCCTGCATGGCCGGCACGCCGCCGGTCAGCATGAAAGCAAGAGGCGTCACGCCGCGAAAGAGGCGATTGCTGTTGGGCAGTCGCACCCACTCATCGGCGAGCTGTTCCGAGTGCAGGATGTTGAGCGCCTTGAAGATGCCCACGAGGTAGGAGATCCGCACCAGGCGGTCGGCATCCAGCGTGCGGCCCTGAGGATCCTTCTTCATCTCATAATAGGGTCCGTTGGTCACCCCCCCGAGAAGTTGCCGGGCATCCTCATCGCGCACCCCCCAACGCTCCATGATGTTGAAGAATGCCTTCAGGGCCCCCGGGCTCAGGCGCTCCCGCTCGCCTTTCGACTGCAGGTCGATGAGCGGGGAAGGCTCATAGCGGCTCGAGGGATAGGCGAGTGAGGTCATCCGGGCTGTATGGCTGGTATCTACTGATGCGGATAATATATACTCCTGATTAGAAGAGTGCAATTACCGTAGAATCCGCCGATGAGAACTCGAACGAGCCCCCCTGTCGCCCTGCTGCTGGCCGCCGCCCTCCCCCTTCTTCTGGCGGCCCCGGCCGTGCACGCGCAGGAGAGCCCGCCGGCCGGGTCTGACTCCGATCAGCAGGCTTCGCCGCCGGCAGCGCCAGGGTCGGAGCTCCCGTATCACTACCCGCCCCGCAAGAGCTTCGCCGCCCAGACATTCGAGGATGCCGAGGCCTACTACACCGCGCCGCTACACTGGAACGGCCGCGACTGGGCGTTTTTTGGGGGCGCAGTGGCGGCCATCGCCGTCAGCCACCACTACGATACGCAGGCTCGTAACCACTATGTCTCAGGTTCGAGCACACCGCTCGGTCCGCAGAAATCGGACGAGCTGAAAGACATCGCCCCGACTGCAGTGATCTTGCTCGGCACCTGGGGTTACGCCTCCCTGGTCGGCAGTCACGCCGGCGAGAACGAGACCTGGAACATGGTCGAATCCGGAGCCCTGAGCACGGTAAGTGCCTACGCTCTCAAGTACATGATCCGTCGCCCCGGCCCCAACGAGACCACTGATGCCAACCACTGGTTCGGCGGCGGCAGATCCTTCCCCTCCGAGCACACCACTGTAGCCTTCGCCGTCGGCACCGTGCTGGCGGAATCCGGCAACCCGGAGTTCCGCTGGCTGCGGCGCACGATCGGCTATGGTCTCGGGTTCGGCACCGCGTACCTACGCATGAAGCACAACCAGCACTGGCTGTCCGACACCATAGCTGGCGCTGCGCTCGGCGCTGCCACCGCGCATTTCGTCCTGAACCGTAGTGAGCAGCGTGAGGATGAGGAAGGGAGCTCGTCGTTCTCAGTGGTGCCGACGGATGACGGCGGCGTGATGCTGGCTTACACCGCCAACTTCAATTGACAGCGCTCGAGGCAGGGACGACTAAAGCGCGCGTTTTCCGAGCTATGGATTTCTTCGCGCATCGCCAGAGATCCACCGCACCTCGCCCTCATAGGGGTCGAGGAGCCTCTCCAGCTTCTCATCCCGCGCCAACGTACGAAGGAGCGCGAAAGCGCGGATTTCCGCGGCTGGAAAGGCCTCGCGCAGACGGGCAGCCGCAGCAAGCAACGTCCGGCCTCGAGTTACCACGTCGTCTACCAGTGTGAGCCGCGGCCGATTTGAGCGGAGCTCGCCGGCGAGCCTGGTCGACACGGGACTCCAGCCTCCGCGCTCGATGGCAAAGGAGGTGTACTGCTCGAACAGCGACGGTCGCTCGCTTGCCGGTGCGAATGCCGACTTTCTCACTGCGTATCGACGCTGTAAGACGGGCCAGACCGCTGCCGCCAGTCCGATCTCCCTCAGACACCAGGCCAGCCGCTCTCCCACCCAGTGCGCACGCCGCACCGGGTCACTTCCCGGAACCGGCACCAACACCACATGGTCTCCCAGAGCCATGGCGAAGCGCCCATGACCTGCGGCCTGCACCCAGACGGCGGCCACGAGACGCGGCAGCCAGCCCGAGTCCGCGGCCTTCAGGCGCGCGCATATCGACCTACCCTCGTTGCAAAGTTGCCCACTGCCGTTGGGGGAATACGCGAAGCAGGAAACCAGGGGGAGGGCCGGAAAGAGAGCATCGCGCGGGTACGCCGCTGCGCTGGCGCCTTCACCCTGAAAAGTCGTCGGCGAGTCCAGGTGCACCACGCTCCGGCTCGGCCTGCTGCGGTTCACGTCCGGGATCATTGGCCCGATGGCTCGCGCCTGAGTGTTGACTTTCCGACCCCCTTGCCTGAAGGCTCCGCCATGCCTCGACGGCGCGGCGGCGAATCTCCTCCATGGAGGGCGGGCGAGAGATCTCATTGCCCTGCTGCGGATGCCGGAGGCTCGCGCGATGTTTGAGCCAGTTTTGAACCGCCTGCTGCCGGCGTGCGTCCATGTCCGATCCGGTACCCCGCTCTGCGACTTTCGCACCTTCGCGGGCGGCAACTCGCGCCCGGTATCCCGCCCGGATGCGTTCGGCGACCTCGCTCCGCCCTCCACGACGCTCCATCTCGATCGCTGCAATCGGAATGTGGGGCATCGGCTCGCGGTCGATGCCCTGTGCCTGGAGACTCCGGTGATCGACCCGCGCCTCGATGCCCGCTTCACGGAGCGCCATGTTGGTGAGCTCCGCCCAACGCGCGCGCAGAGTCGTGAACTCCTGCCGCGAAGGAGGCAACCCGAGCTCGCTGCGCACCCCTCCGTTCATGTCGATCCCGGTCTTGGGACCGAGGCCCTCAGGCGTCACCTCGCGCGTCGTCGCCAGCAGATGCGCGTGAAAGTTGCGCGGATCGCCTTGCGGGCGCGGCTCATGGATCGCGAGGTCCACTGCTACCTTGTAGCGATCGGCTATCTCCTTCGAGAAGGCGCGTGCCAGCACGACACGCTGCTCGGCAGACAGCTCCGGCGGAAGCGCGAGCTGATACTCGCGCGCCACCCGCGAATCGCTCTTCGCCTCGGCTTTCTCCGCCGCATTCCACAGATTCGACCGGTTGCGGGCCCACTCCATGCCAGCATCCGGCCGATCGAACTTCGACGGCAGGATGATCTCCTTGTGAAGGACATCCTGGCGCCTGCTGTGATCGTAAAGCGTCCCGGTACGCTCGTCGCGAATCTGCTCGCCTGCCCGATATGCGGCGGCACTGGTCGCGCTGCGCCCGGTGCTGCGGGTTACGGGATTGATCTGCAGACGGAAAATGGCCATCGCGCCTCCGGCGGTCCGAATCTGATGCACGGTCCCTCAAGCGAGCGCCTTGCGCAGCTGCACCCGGAGCCAGGCTGGCGATGAGGCGGTCTTTAGATATCCGGTGAGGTCCGGAAGCTGCTCGAGCTCGGACGCCAGGACTGCTGATTCCGTCACGCGCTGCTCGCTGACGCTCGTCGACCGACGCCAACCGCGGCCGCCGGGAAACCCGCTGCCGTCGCGCCCACGGGATGTGCTTCGGCGGGCCACCTCCCGCTCGCCGATGAGCCTCGAGGCGAACTGCGATGTCCCGCCATGCTCGCTCGCGGAGCAGCGGAGGATCAGGGTATTGCTGCAATTCTCCACGATAGTCTGTGCCTCGCCTACGCCATAAGTGCTGGACACTTGCGCGATGGATTGGAACCCAAGAACGCAACGGCCGCCGAATTTGCGCAGACGGGCCAGTGCGTCCTTCAGGCCATCGATGGCGCCCAAGGCATCCAGCTCATCGACGATGAGCCACAGGCGCCGATCGGTTTCCCCACCGCTCATGATCTGGAAAATCGCCAGCCGCACCCAGGTCGCAATGATGGTGCGCAACGCCGCGATCTGACTCGCCTCGTAAGTCAGAAACAGTGCGCCTCGACCATTGTCGATCCAATCACGCACGGAAAACGACCGCGCACGCTGAGCCTGCACGTGCTCCAAAGCCGCCGCCGCCGATCCTGCGACAGAGCGGATCGAGCCGAACATGCGCGCATTCTCCGGCTCGAGGAAGGGCTGGGCCGGGGTGCCTGCGACCATCACGCGCAGCTCGGCACTCGGCGCCATCGCGATCAGTCTCCAAAGCTCGGCGGCATCACGGCGGCCGGTCTCGTGACAGCGGCGTACCACCGCCGTGAGAAAGGTTCGCGCGTACCCGCGCCATTCCCGTCCCGTGGCATCCTCTGTCGACGGAATCAGGCTGCTCGCAAGCTGCTCGGCGTCGTATGGCTCGCGAACCTCCGCAAACGGATCCCACCGCCGTGACCGCCAGTCAAATGGGTTGAGGATGACATCGCCGCGGCCTGGATCGTGAAACCGTCCAAGATAGCCGCCGTCCGGATCCGTAACGACCGCGCGATCGCCGCGATCGAGTGCGGCCGTGAGCAGCTCGCGAATCGCGGTGGACTTGCCCGTTCCCGTCGAGCCGATCAACTTGAAATGCTTCACCTCCTCCTCGGGACGGATCCCGACGCCGGCGAGTGTGAGCAGCGCCTCGCGCCGCAGGAGCTGCAAACGCGAGGTGCGTCTCTGCGCCGCGCCGCCCGGCAGAATCCTGGCCCCGCGCCTGTGGCCGTCGTGACCCCGCAAATGGCGCGAGAGCACGACCGCAGCGAGCAGCATGATGGCCAGAAACTCTTCGACGACCGGGCGCGCGGCCGCGAGGTTCCAGGATGCCATCCATGAAGCTGACATGCTTATACCACTCCTTCTCAGTAACCCTTCACGATCAGGTAATCGGCGCCCGCGCCGTAGGCTGGAGCGCCGCGATCCACCCGCACGCAAAGCCTGGAACGAGCGCCGCATCTTCTGAGCTCGATCGAGCCGCCGCGCTCCCGCACGCGCGCGATGTTGGCAGCGAGCACGTCATATTGAGCGCGCAGAGCCGCTATCTCACGCGGGGAAGGCAGCATCCACCACGCCTCTGCAATGGCAGCCCCGGAGCAGACCAAACTGATGGAAACCGTCCACAACAGCACCCGCATGTTGGCCGCTCGCCGCATACTCTGCAGGGATTGCGCCGCGCGCCGGCTTTCGCTCGCAACTCCCGCAAGCTCCTCGGCGACGGTCCGCCGGACTTCATCCCGCACGATCACGTCGAGATCGCGCGCGTGCGCCGCAAGCCGCTCGAGACTCTCTTGTCCCAGGCGTTGCTGCGCTTGGGCCGCTTCCATCAACAGGCCGAGCTTCATTGCCTCATCGCCCATTCCAGCGTCAGTCATGTTCGCAAACGTCCTGGAATACCGTCGCGTCATCACGCTCGCGGGTCACTTCGCGGGGGGTTTTGCTGTGAGTTTCCTCGCGTATGCGCTCCGGCGGGCGCAGCGTGACCCGCAGCCAATCGGGCGAGGAGGCAAGTTTCAGGAAGCCCGCGAGGTCCGGCAGCCGCTCGATTTCCGAATCCATCACCGCCGGCTCCACTTGGCGGTGCTCCGATTCGGTGATCGACGGCAGGAGCTCCGATGGCCGCCGGGACTTGGAGCGCGAGATGCGCACGACTTCCCGCTGACCGATCAGGCGGGAAGCGAATTGCGAGGTGCCGCCGTGCTCGCTCGCCGAGCAGCGCAATATCAACGAATTCCCGCAGTTCTCGACGATCGTCTGAGCTTCACCTTTACCGTATGTGCCGGAAACCTGGGCGATCGACTGGAATCCGAGGACGCAGCGCCCGCCGAACTTGCGCAAGCGCGCGAGCGCATCCTTCAGGCCGTCGATCTGGCCCAGTGCGTCGAGCTCGTCAACGACGAACCACAGCCTCTGATCGTCAGCGGGCCGGCTCATCGCCTCGAAGATCCCGATCCGCATCCAAGCCGACACCGTCGAGCGCAGTGCCGCAATCTGACCGGCCCGGTACGGGATGAAGAGCGTGCCGTTCCCCGACTGCACCCACTTCTTTACCGACAGGGGCTGCGAATCCTGTCGCGCGACGTACTGCAGCGCACCGACCGCAGAGGTCAATACGGACCGGATCGAGTCCAACATTCTATCGTTGTGCTCCTCGAAGAACGCCTGAGCGGGCGTGCCTGCAACCAGCATCCCGAGCTCACTCTTCTTCTCGACGACGAGCAGCTCGAACAGCTGCTTGACATCCGACACTCCGGCGGCCCGCGCCTGGCTGGTCACGGCGGAGAAGAGCGTGCGCGCATACCCGCGCCAGCTCCGGTCCTGTCCTTCGTGATCCGGGATGAGAGCAAGGGCGAGCTGATCGATGTCGTACTCCTCGCGGATTTCGCCGAAGAGGTCCCACTTGGCGCCGCCTGGCTCGAAGGGGCTGAGAATCGCATCGCCGCGGCGCCGGTCGAAGAAGCGCCTGAGATACCCGCCATCCGGATCGGCAATGATGGCGCGATCGCCGCGACGCAGAGCGCCAGCCAGCAGCTCGGCAATGGCGGTGCTCTTCCCGGATCCGGTGGTGCCCATCAGCTTGAAGTGTTTCGTCTCGTCGGCCGGAGGGACCGCAACACCCGCGAGCGTGATCCCAGCCAGCCGGCTTCCCAGCGACGCGCCAGACGCAGGCCCGCTTCCACGAGAGAAGCTGCGCTGCGCGACGGCTTGCTCTGCATCGAGGATGGTCGTACCTCTGATGTGGCCGGACGCGTCGCGACGAGGCGCGGCAAGGACATGACCGCCGCCATAGCCCAGAAGTCCGCCAATTCCGGCTCCGAGCGCGTATTCCATCGGGCCGCCACTTGCAATATGCATGGCGTGCAGGAGAGGACTCGCCAGAGACATGCCGATGCCGGTCACGAGCATGAGCGATCCAGCGAGTACCGGGGAGGCGATGAACGCGCGCCATTCCGCGCGCCCGCGTGCCATCGCTACCCACATGGGAGCCTGCGCGGCGGCGAATTGCAATGCGAGTCCTGACCACCCGCGCAGCACTGCGTGGACCGTCGAGCCCAGCTCGGTCATATGACTTGCTCGCCGTTGCGCGGCAAGGGTACCGCCGCGGTGGAACGAGGCCGGTACCAGATCTCTTTGATGTACCGCTCGTGACCGTCCACCCCGCACTGGATGACGACATCGATGAGCCTCCTCAGCAGACTGCGGATATCGCGGCGGGCAAGCTGTCGGCCACCCTCGCTCTGCTTCACCAGAAGCACCAGCTGCTCGAACGCCAATGAGGCGCTCGAGGCGTGCACGCTCGTGATGGACCCCGGATGCCCGGAGTTGACATTGCGGAGGTAATCGAACGCCTCTTCCGCGCGCAGCTCCGCCAGGAGGATGCGATCGGGCTTCATCCTCAGAGTGGCTTCGAGGAGCTGCTTGGGGGTGACACGAGCGAGCCCCTGGTCGTCCTTGCTGTAGAAGAGGCGCACGTGATTGGGATGCGAGTCGAGCACGAGCTCCGGCGCATCCTCGATGGTGACCAGCCGCTCCTGCGCCGGAATCTCCCGGATCAGCGCCTTGGTCCAGGTGGTCTTCCCGGACCCCGTAGGGCCCGAGACCAGAATGTTTCGCCGGGTCCGCACCGCGAGGCGCATGAAGGCCTCATACCTTTGCTCGACGAGGAGTCGCCGAAGCTCGATCTCGACTTCGTCCGGACCACCCTTGGCGACGCGTGTCTTCAGGAAGATCCCGCGCTGCGAGAGCTCACCAACCGACCAGACCTCCTGCGAAGGTCGCCTGATGTTGACGGCGACACACCCCTGGGTCGTAGCCGGCGGGATCGCAATCTGCACGCGCTCACCGCTCGGAAGGGAAGCGGAAAGGAGCGGCGAGGTCTCATCGATGCGTTGCCGGCTGAAATTCGCGACCAGCTTGGCGAAGCGGCGACACCAATCGAGGTCGGCGTAGACGGCCGGCTCGCGACTCCAACCGGCGCCAGTCTCCAGGAATACCTCCGACGGCCGGTTGATGCAGATCTCCATGACATCCGGGCGCGAGAGGAGCGTACGGAGAGGCCGTATGATCAACTCGAGCGCGGAGGCGTACTCACCCGAGCCGGACGTCTGCGGCTCGGATTTCTCGCCGGCCGATAGCCGCACCGCCGGGTGCGCGATAACCCTAACGGGACTCGAGCTCATAAACCGCTCTGAAGTCGACATCGCGGGCAACCAGTACCTGAATGCGCGCGCCGTTGCGCACACGGACGGTGGGCGCAATGCTCACCGTGCTGCGGAGGATCCCGGTCAGCACATCCTCCGAAGCGGCCGGGTCGAGAACCACCGTGCCACCGCGGGCGGAGGACTGGACCTCGGACTGAACGACACCGTCGAGAGTCGAGACGAGCGCGGCGGCACCGAACCGCTGCCAGAAGTGGCGGTTGACCCTGCCCTCGAGTCCCGATCTCCCGAGCGCATCGGTACCAGGGGAATCGAGCTGCACGACCACTCCGGCAGGAGTACGCGCCTCCGTCCAGACGACGAACACGCGCGCCTCGCCCTGGCGCACCTCGCCGCGCGTCTCCCCGATCAGCTTCGTGCCGCGCTCGAGCAACACGACCGTTCCGTCGGCACTGAAAGTGTCGGTTGCCGTAATGCAGGTAGTCATGCCCGGCAGAGTCGAATCGATTGCCGTCTCCAGCGTGCAATCGACGAACGTGCCCTTGGGAAGCAGCAGGCGTTGGGTTGGCAGCACTTGCGCCCGAGTCGCGGCAAGCACGCTGGGGCGCAACAGTGTCTGCAGTGAATCACCAGGAGGACCGGCCAAGGACACTCGTTCCTGCGCGGGGGCGGCTGGAAGGGCTGCCGTTGCTCCAGCACCCGTATCGCCCGCGGCAACATCCGGCGGAGAGCCGAACGATGTGCCCGCAAACACCCCGCCGGACAATCGGCGATCGAGTGCCTGCTGCCGCGAAGTCTGCGCAGTCCCGCCATAACTGAGAGACGGCACGCCCGGGGCACGAGTCAGCGGCGGCTCGAGCAGAGAGCTCACCGGCTGAGCTGCCACGGGTCCTGTAGCGGCTGACTGCAACAGAGTGAGAGTCGAGACCGGCGGCGCGCCGGTCGCCACCTGAGCAGGTCGCGCACTGGCTGGCGGAGTGATCGGCCCGAACGGTGGAAGTGTCATTCCTTCTCCGGGAGCCTCCGCCAGCGGCGCGTATGCCCGGACATGCACGGCAGGCGGGCGTGAAAGTGCTTCCACGTAATACCACGCCAACATCGCAGCACCCACGGAAACCATCAGTCCTGCCGCGAGCACGCTGCTCATTCTCGATTGCAGCGAGCGAGCTCCACTCGTCATGAAAGCGCCACGCTCGCCGCGAACCGAGCCTGGGGAGTCGGCGCCGGATTCCGTGTCGGGCACACTTTTCTCCCGGGGCCTCAGCAAGGCGCCTCGACGCCAGGGCAACCGGATCATGGCTTGACCCTGCGCCCGGCGCTTCGTGTCACGCGCTCCACACTGGGTGCTATCGTTCCGGAAGCCAAGCGCTCCCCGCCTCCCGTGAAGGCGCGATCGACGATGCAGCCTGCCAGCTTCCCGCGCCTCACGATCAGGCGGCGCGCCACGCGCTGAACCACGATGCGGCCCGCTTGTACCGCGAAATTCACCAGCGATTCGCTGCCATCCTCGTTCAATGCAAATACCGCAGGCATCTCGGTACGTGCGCCGAAGACCAGCGTGGTTTGCACACCATCATCCCAAGCAGCGGCGGGCTTCAACGACGGATCGCCGCAGTACCAATAGTCGTAATTGCGCAGTCGCATGCTCCGCGCCGCTGCCAGATCGCCCTCGACCCGCTGCCGGTCACGGGAGGCAGCACTCACCGGAACTGCCGGATACTCGAACCGCAGGGCAAAGATGACATCGGCACCGCTCGAGTCCGGCGGCCGCGGCTGCGACTCATAGTCGAAGAGATAAGTGCGACGATCGGTGAGCACAGTGAGATTGGTCGCAACGTGGGCGGCGCTCGGTTTGAGAAACAAATGGTTGGCTTCGGCAGCGAACGCGACGCCCTTCGAATCACCCACGCCAAGACCCACGAAGCGCTCGCCGGGAGCGAACGTGATGTCGATCTGATAGCCGACGTAGCCCCTCAGCCGATACACGGCGTCGGTCCGGTACGGAGCCACCCGTATTCGCGGGTCTGGGCGCAAAGGAGCCTGCAGGGGCTGCGCATTAGCGAGAGCTGCCGCAAGCCAACAGATACACCCCATCCAGCAGACCACGGGGAAAATGCACGGCGACTGACGTTTCATGGCGGCTCTCCTTGAACAACCTACCGGCCGGCCGTGTCCTGAGCGGCACCCAGCACCTCGGGCTCTATACCGAGCTCCACCACCTCGAACCCGAGCGGATTCCAGCCGCGCGTGCGCGGATCATCCGGCGGCTTGCCATAACGGTACTGGATGCTCGCGATCCAATGGGTAACGCGCCCCGGCGCACCAACTCCCTGGCGCTCGATGCGCGCAAAGCGCACCTGCGCCAGGTCCGACTCACCACTCGCGCGCTTGAAGAAGCTCACCGACTCGATGCGAGCGGTGTCGGTGCTGCCATCCTTGTGGAGATTGAGCGGTGAGCTCGGGTTGGCTCTGTTCCACTTCGCGTACAGCGCCTGATTGAGGCGCGCAGAATTGAACGCTGCGCACTCCTCATAGTCGCTCTCCGCCATGGCCGACTCGAATCGCTCGCACACGGCAATGTAGTGAGTGAGGAAATATCGGGTCACCGCCTCGCCGAGGGGGACATGCCCGGTGTACACCGGCACGACGTCAACCACCCCCGTCGTATTGTCGACGCGAATGAGGTACGGCTCGACCCGTTTCAACGGCACGAGGAGGGCAAGTGCAACGGCACTCGAGATCGCGCACAGCCACCCGGCTGCTGCCACGCGCCACGCCACTGCTGCTCTTCGGGCTGCCTGCGCAACCCGGTCGGCATCCCAGGAGGCGGCTTCCTCGAGATAGGGCTGAAGCGCTCGCTCGGAGCTCATGAGCGCGTCACCTTGGTGGAATGCACCGTGCGCACCCGCCGACTCGCGATGAAGGCGGGTCGGATCGGTTGTGGATTGATCGGCGTGAGCCGATGGCCGCAGCGCGGAGGATGCGCGGCGCATGCGGCAAGCGCGAGCAGCAGTACGACACTTGGAAGACAGATTCTCATGGCCATCATCCTGACTTGTCGAAATCGTCTTTACCCGCCGAGGCCGCGACCGCAGAGCGCCTCTTGCGCCCGAGGACACCAAGCACGTTCCTCAGGAGCGGGGTCGCCACATCGACGGCCTTGCCTCCGATGAATGCTCCGGCCCAAGACACGCCCTTCCGCGGTCCCCACGTCGCGCGTGAAGCCGCCCAGCCCGTCGCGCGACTCACGACACCGAAACTGTTGAGCGTCACACCGCCCGCCAGACCGGCTGCAACGGGCATGATCTGGCGCATGAAAAGAAACACCAGGGCCGTGACCAGAAGCATGTTCAGGGCGTCCACCATCTTCATTCCCGTGCCCAGCGCCGCGGTTTGCTGGGCGTAGGAGGCGACGAGATGGAGCATCAGCGCGGCTATCATCACAGTGAGAATCGTGATCAGCGCATAGTTGGCTAGCTGCGCCAGCCATGCTTCGAAGAACCTGCGGGTCGACTCAAAGAGCAGCAATGCTATGAAGAACGGCCCGAGCGCAAGAAGCACCGATAGGCACACGCTGGCTAACGACAGCAGAAACATGGTGTAGACGCAGAGCAGGCCGACCAGCAGCCAGACGAGGATGCCGACGAGCGCCGCGCCGATGGAATTCAGAAGGCCCTTGCCGTCGCGAGACAACTGATCCGCCACCGCCCCGCCCGCATTCCAGATCGCATCGATGGTCTGCACGGGATCGGATACCCCCACGACCGCCGCCGCGAATTCCGTCGGCGCGTTGTAGAAGGTGTCGACCAATAGCGTGTTGTAGAGCCACAAGTGCAGCCCCACTCCGAAAATCACCGCCAGCGTCACGATACGCTTCACGCCCGCTGCGAAGGGTTCTTCGATCTTCCCCGTGAGCTGCAGATAGCCCCAGATCATGACGTAGATCGTGCCCAGCGTGACGACCGCCGGCTCCAGGATCGACGCCACTCGCGCGGTGTTCTCGCCGATGTAGCTCGCGAGCTCACTGTTCAACCACGTCCAGAATGTGCGGAAGAACTCCACGGCCCGCTCCCTTGGATCAAGGCTGCGGCTGGAAGCGGGTCGCGAACTCGCCCTGCTCATCGAGCGCGCGCTCCCGGTCCCGCTCCTCCTCGGTCCAGCGCTGCGCCTCGGTGGCGGCAACCAGCATGGCGAGCTTGTTCCGCTCGTTCTCCAGCATCGCCTGCTCGGCGCCGATACGCGCGCCCAGGTCCAGGATGCCTTTCTGGTCGCTCGCCGTTCCGATCGCATTGATGAGCTGCTGCAGATCGGCAAACCGGCTGCTGGAATTCGCCAGCGCCTGCCGGGACACGGCCTGCAGCAGTGCCGCGGTATGACGATCCTCGGTAAGTTGCTGCTGTCCCTCCGGAGAGAGGGTTTCGAGCTGCTGCGGTGTGAGCACCGCATCCTCGGCCAGGGCCTGTTGAACAGCGGCTGAAAGCGCCGTGTATGCGGTGCTCGTGTCCTCGAGGGCTGCGGTGAGCTGCCCCCAATCGGCGGGCAGATAGTTACGGCTCGTGCCTGCCAGCAGCTGCTCCATGCCGCGATCCCCGGTCATGGAGCGAAGTTCCACCTGCGCCTCGGCCAGGTGATCGCGCGCCACGGTGAGTGCCTGCTCGAGATTCTGCACTTCGGTCACGAGCTGGGTGACGGCGGCGAGGTCTATGACCGCGAATTGGGCGTGCGCTGCGGGAGCCGCCACGGCGAGTGCAAGTACGATCGCCGACAGCCGGTTCTTGATGAGTGACATGACACGCTCCTTGTGATGGAGTTGACGGATACAGCGATGCTCAACGAGCGGCAGGCCGAGCCGAGAGTACCTCGAGCTCAGACTCGAAGCCCTGAAGATCCAATCGACATACGACGCTCTGATGCCCCTGCTTGACGAGGAATGCGCGCGCGCCCGGTTCGAGCTCCTCCTTGATGAGGGCGAGCTCGCGGCGGGTGAGGCCGAGACCGGCGGTGTGCTCCTCGGGCGCGGCGTCTGCGTTCGGAAAGAAGATCTTCGTCGGTGTCTGCTCTACGATGGTACGGCTGATGGGGCTTTCGAGGACATCGCCTGCGCTCTGCGTCGCGAGGCACATGACGCCATTCAGCTTCCGCCAGGTCTTCGGCCCGTCCTTCGCAAAGCTTTCGAACGCTGGATCCGCGAGCAGCCGCCAGAACTCGTCCATCCAGCACACGAGCGGACGGCCGTCCAGCATCTGCCGCACGAGATGGAAGAGGTACATCGTGACCGGCGCTCGAACGACGTCATTGTCGAGGAATTCCGTGACGTCGAAGCCGATCACCGGATGGCCGTCGAGCCGACCGATGACGGAGTCCTCAGCGTTGTCAAATACCCATGCGTAGGCGCCTTCTCCAGCCCCGCACCATCGTCCAAGCCGTGCGTGCAAGCCCTCGGGATCGGTTGGATCGAGGAACTCGATCAGGCGCGACAGCCGCCTCGCCCCTGGAGCGAGGGACAAGGCTCCGCGCAAGGCCTGGTCCAGGTCCCGCTGCTCACGGACGTTGAGAGAGCGTTCGCCCGGGGCGCGTGCCAACAGGCGCAGCCAGCTGCGGAGGAACTCCAGATGCCCGGGGCCCGCCGGCAACTGCAGCGGATTGAATCCGGTAGCACACCCGTTTCGCAGCGTCAGGTATTCACCGCCAAGCGCGCATACCAGCCGCTCGAGTCCGCGGTCTTTGTCGAGCACGACCTGCGTTGCACCATGCCGTGCGAGCATGGCAACGAGAAAGCCGATCAGCACCGTCTTGCCCGACCCGGTCGGACCGCAGATGAAGGTGTGGCCGGCATCGCGCCGGCTGCTGCCATCCGACGGATCGCTGGCATGCAACGAAAAGTGATATGCAGAATGTGCCCGGGTCGGGAAAAGCGCCAGCGCCTCTCCCCAGTGGTTGCCCCGAGCGCGGCCCGAGGGGAAGTTGTGGAAGGGCGCCATGGCCGCGAAGTTGCGCGAGGTCACTGGCGCTTTGCGGGGCCGCAGTGTGAAGTTGCCAGGAAGCTGCGCCCAGAAGGCGGCTTCCAGCGCGAGATCCTCGCGCGCCACGGTCATGCCGGTGTCGGCCAGGATCGCGCGCGCCCGTGCGACGCAATCGTTCAGCGTGCGCAACCGCTCTCCAGCCGGCCGCCCCTCCGGCACTTCGTCCGGCTCCGCGAGCACCTGCAGCGTGAAATGATGGTCCCCCATCACGAACTCGTTACTGGTGAGCGCATCCAGCGCCTCGCCGAGCTCATCGGCCTGAGAAACCGCGAAATCTCCGGCATTCGCCATCCGGTTGATCTGGCGTGTGAGCAACGCCTGCCCGGCTGCCTTGGAAAGAAACGCGAAAGATTGCGTGAGCACGAAGGTGAACGGCGCGCTCAGCAGCCGGTCCAGCATTCCGGCGACGCTTGGTGTCGGATACTCCTTTATCCCGAGCATTGCTCCAACGCGGGTGCCGGCCGCCATCCGGTATTCGACGGACTCGCCGCCAAAGCAAACCCGCGTCGTAGCAATAACCGCATTCAGGGCCCCACGGGGCAATGCCACCCGCTGCCGCTCTCCATTGACGAGCAGCGCAAGATACTCGAGCAAAGAGGAGTACCAGCGGCCGGAATCCTGATAACAGCCGAGACTTTGCGGCTCGTACCGGGCGAGGGAGGCGCACAGGGTCTGCGCGATCTTGTTGCAGGCCTCCAGCGCATCGGCCGTCTCCAGCGCAGAAGTCGCGGGCTTGAGTCGCGTGATCAACCCCGACAGCAGACCCGCCGCCCTACCAGCCGCCGGTCGATAGAGCACGGCGAGATAGAGCTCGTTGACCATGAGGATCTCACCCGCCAGCCGGTGCAGGTACTTCTCGTGCAGGGCGGCGGCGAATCCCGTCGAGTCAGCGCCGGAAGGCCGCAAGACCTCACGGCTGCGGATCACATGAGTCCAAAAAGCGATGCCCGGCCCGGCCAGGTTGCGCCAGAGCACATTCAGCTTCTCGTGCCAGACATTGAGCTGCTCGACATCCGTGCTCTCGAAACTGGCCCCTCCCAGGCGAAACACCTGCAGGTAATCGCCGAGAGCGGTCTTGACGACGTGCGACGCAACGTGCGCCGTGTAGGGAATGTGCCGATCCGCAGCCAGCTCGCGGCGCACGGCGGCTTGCCTTGTTGCTCTCAGCACCACGGCAGCTTCCGCGCCGTACCGTCCAAAGTTACGGCTATGGCATGACTTCGACGCCGCCCAGATCGGCGCGGCGGATCGAGGGCAAGAGGACTGTAGCTGCTCCCGCCCCACCAACTGCCGTTGGTGAGCAATGCCGGCAAGCGTGTCCGTCCCCAGAGAAGCAGCAGGTCAAAATACCGCGCGTCGCGTCCGCAAAGCAGCACCCCAGCGCCATGAATCGGCAGCGCAACGAGCAGCGTCAGGAGATTCCTCGTGACGAGGAACGCCTCGAGCGTGAACACCAGGTTGAAGAGTAGTGCCGAGTAAGTCACTCCCCAGCGCATCGGTGGGCGTGTTGCACCCACGAAGAGCGGATCGGCCGTAAGCCCGCGTATTCTCCCGTCCATTTTCGCTTCCCCTCAGACGCCAAACATCCCACGGACCCATGTGACGATCTGCGGCGCACCAAACGCGATCGCAATCCCCAAAATGGCGCCGAAACACCAGCCCCAAGAGATTCGGTTTGCCATGGCCATGCCTCCGAGCACCATCACGAGGATGACGGCGATCGGTGTCAACCAGGCCAGAATGTTGCTCTCCAGCGCGGTAGCTCCCGTTAGGAAGGGAGACGCCTGGGCCACCGCAGGCTGCGGCATCGCAAGAGACAGAATCGCCGTAATGCCCAGCAATACGGCCAGGCCGGTGGCGGACAGCCTGCGCGTGACAATTCGAGTGAATGGTTGCAACATGACTCCTCTCCGTTTCCGTTTTCCAGTCCTGCTCCCCTCACCGCGGCGAACGGCCAAAAGGGCGCTACGCGCTTGCCACGAGGCGCTGTGGCTCCTCAGCGCGCCTGGATGCACGCTCCTCGCGCTTGGCCTTGCCCGGGGCGCCGAAACGGAAGCCCTGAACGATGAAGTTGTAAGCGTAGTGCCGCTCACCGTCTTTGTCCGTCCAGTTGTCTGCCCGTACCTGGGCATCGACGATGAGCTGATCCCCCTTGCGCGCGGTGCGCGCGATTGTTTCGCCCAACGGGCCGAATGCGGTGAACCAGATGCTGGTGGCGATCTCGCGCGCCCCGCCCTCCTCGTCTTTGCCCGCGTAGTCGTTGCCGATGAGGCAGAACTTCGCATAGGTCCGGTCTCCCTTTACGGTGAGCTCGGGATTGCGGGACAGATTACCGACCGCTGTAAGGGTGAAACTGTTCATGGCGGGCTCCTTGTGTTGGCCGCAGGTGCCGGATGGCACGGTGATCAGTCTAAAGGCGCGCGA
>Ga0157369_10002660_pt1 | contig 21326 bp, 18 predicted proteins | sample C25metaG_FD_113461 | JGI IMG/M metagenome (GOLD analysis project Ga0157369, IMG submission 113461) | Corn rhizosphere microbial communities from Kellogg Biological Station, Michigan, USA - C2-5 metaG | ecosystem: Host-associated > Plants > Roots > Rhizosphere > Soil | place: USA: Michigan...
CCGCCCACCGAGACATCGACGCCCTTCAAACCCAGCGACAAGCCCGTGATCGCGTTGCCGGTGGCCATCCCGAAGTCATCGTGAAAGTGCCCGAAAAATTGAATCCGCGGGAAATCGGATACGAGCTCGCCGACGGTGCGATGAACCTGGTGCGGCAGGCAGGTGCCGGCCGTATCGACCAAGCGAATCTGCGTGACGGGATGCCGCGCCACGGTTTGCACGGCCGCGACGAGATGCTCGTGATTGGCGCGAAATGCGTCGAGCAGCCCGACCATCACGCCGCCGCCTTGATAGCCCGCCAAGGACGGCAGGAATTCGTCGAACCACTGTAGATTGAAGCGGCGCATCTCGGCGTCGCTGGTCCGGCTCCATGCGTCGTCGTCCCAGACGAGCGCCGAATCCTTGCGAAGAATCGTCGGAAACAGATGCCGAATTTGCAAATCCGACACCGAGTGGATCGCGATGATCCACACCGACGACAGCGGGATCGACAGGCTATTGAGCGTATCGAGCGTTTGCCGGAACGTGATGCCCACGTGCGAGATCACCAGAAAACGCACGTGCTTCGCGATGCGGCCCGCGCTCTGCCGTTCCACCAGTTCCTTCAGGAAAGCGATGTTGTGCGGCACATCGGGAAACATCCCCACGACGATCGAGCGGATACCGGTGCGGGCAATCGCTTCGGCGAGGTCGGCTTTCGCCTTGAGCGTCGGCGGCACCGTGGCGCGCTCGGCGCCCTCGCGCAGCGTTTCGTCCATCAGATCGATGTCGTCGACGAATCGGAAGCTAGCGTTCGGCAGTACGTGCTCTGCGATGCATGGCTCGCTGCGGGAAGCGGACGGCGTCACGATTGCACCTCCGCCAAATCGCCGACCGTTCCCGCATGGGGCTGCAACCCGGATTCATGCCCATGGCTGCGCATCCAGTCGTCGTCGAGGAATTTGCTCAGATACATGTTGCCGGAATCGGGCAGCAACACGACGATGTTTTTGCCCGGGAAGCGCGGCGCGATCTGCTGCGCGACCCACAATGCGCTGCCGCTCGATCCGCCGCACAGAATACCTTCCTCACGCACGAGACGGCGCGCGCACGCAAACGAATCCGCATCTCCCACCTGCACCATGTCGTCGATCACGGAGTAATCGAGCGCCTTGACGAGATAGTCTTCGCCGATGCCCTCCACCTGATAGGTGTGCGGCTTCGACAAGCGGCCATGGTGGAAATAGTCGTAGAACACACTGCCGTACGGGTCCGCGCCGATCACTTGAACCGCCGGATTCTTTCCCTTCAGGTAACGGCCGACGCCGCTGATCGTGCCGCCGGTACCCATCCCGCAGACGAACACATCGACCTTGCCGTCGGTTTGTTCCCAGATCTCCGGCCCGGTGCTCGTGTAGTGCGCAAGCGCATTGAGCGGATTGTTGTATTGATCGGGGTAAATGGCATCGGGGATCGATTCGGCGATGCTGCGCGCCATGCTGTAGTAGCTGCGCGGATCGTCGGCATCGACCGCGGTGGGCGCCACCACGACTTCGGTGCCGAATGCGCGCATCCGAGAGATTTTCTCGCGACTCATCTTGTCCGGGATCGTCACGATGCAGCGTAACCCGCGCACGGCCGCGATCATACTGAGCGCCGCACCGGTGTTGCCCGACGAATTCTCGACGAGCACTGAGTGCTCGGTCAGTTCGCCGCTGCGCTCCATCTCGGCGATCAAATATTTCACCAGGCGATCCTTGACACTGCCGCCGGGATTCATGAATTCGAGCTTGGCGAATAGATTCGCCGGACAATCCGCCGCCATCCGATTCAGGCGCACCATCGGCGTGTGGCCGATCGCATCGATGATCGATTCACAGATTTTCATGGAGCCTCCTCATTGGGTCCCCTCAAAAGCCCGCTCGTTCGCAGGCATGCGCCGCCTGTTCGCGGCGGCTCAGGTTTGTTGCGCCAGCGCGTCGGCGGCATCGATGCGTTCGATTAGCGTCAGCTTCTTGGCCAGCTCGTATCCGCTTCTAATCGATGACGAGATGCTCGCGGGCTCGTCCCGGTTTTCCTCGGCCGCGCCCACCACGGAGAACGGCGTATTCGATGCGCTCAATGCCTCGCACAGCGCGGCGATATTGGCGTGCTGCCCCGTCGCCATCACGAGCGTGCGCGCCGGGATCACGCGCTGCTGACCTTGGCTTGTGACCCGAACACCTTCCTCGGCAACCCCTTCGAGCACGGTGCCGCCGTGCATCGCCACGCCCGCCCGTTCGAGTTCGTCCATCGTGATCCAGCGCGTCGTGCGTCCGATCCGGTAGCCGATCTTCTTGCTCGAGCGCTGCACGATCGTGACGGCACGTTCCGGTGAAGGCGGCGTACCGAGTTCGCCGACGAGCTTATGCGCCTCGAATTTCCGGAAATAGTCGTGGGCGGCTTGTGTACGTGTCTGGCGCCGCAGCAGGTACTTTGCGATATCGCACGCCACGCCACCCCCGCCGTAGATCACGACGGGAAAGGCGAGCGGCAATTCCTTGTCGAGCACGTCGTGCCATCCGACGATCTGGACGTTCGAGCTGGCGCTGCCCGCGATCGAGGCTCGCGCCGATGAGCGGAAATTGGGCTCCGTGCCCGTCGCCACGACGACATGCGACCAAGATCGCTCCCGCAGCTCGTGCGCGGAAAACTCATGCCCCACTCGGATGTCCACTCCACTGGAGCGCAACCGGTTTTCGTAATAGCGCACGGTTCCTGCGAATTCGCTTTTGGACGGGATCTTCGCCGCGAGCAGCATTTGCCCGCCGACCTTAGCGTTGCGTTCATACAAGGTCACCTGCGCGCCTCGCAAGCGCAACTGCAACGCCGCCGACATGCCCGCCAGCCCGCCGCCAATCACCGCAATATGCGCACCGTCCGGCAAGGGTGCGGGCGCGACGCCATCTTCCGATTGTCCGCAGGCGGGGTTCACGCTGCAGCCAACCTGATGACCGAGAAACATGTGGTCCAAACAGTCTTGGTTGCAGGCGATGCACTGGTTGATCTCGTCGAAACGGCCGATCACGGATTTCGCCACGATTTCTCGATCGGCGAGAAACGGCCGGGCCATGGCGATCACATCCGCCACACCGTCCATCAACAGCTCTTCCCCGTGACGCAGATCGTTGATCCGGTTGCTGACCGCGCTCAGCAGTTGTGGAAAGCGCTTTTTGACATGTGCGGCGGTAGCGGCGAAACCCGCTTGCGGCACGATATTGGCCAGCGTCGGCACATCGGATTCGTGCCAACCGATGCTGATGTTCAGCAGATCGATCTGATAAGGCATCAGCGCATCGATCAGCGCCATCGAATCGTCGAACGTGAGCCCGTGCGTCAGCAGATCCATACACGGAATCCGAAACACCACGGGAAAATCCGGCCCGACCGCGCGCCGAACCGATTCGGCCACGCGTAGCGCAAAGCGCATCCGCGCGTCGCGCTCACCGCCCCATTCGTCGGTGCGCCGGTTGGTATGTGGCGAGAGAAACTGGTGTATCAGAAAGCCCTGCGAAAACAACAGCTCAATCGCGTCGTAGCCGGCCGCTACCGCACGCGCCGCCGCCGCGCCGTAGCTTTCGATCGTCGCCAAAATCTGCTCGTGCGTCAGCGCGGCGGGCGTGAATACGCTGCCGGGCAATCGTAGCGGCGACGGTGCGACGAGCCTTCCATGAAACGATTCGCGCCCGCAATGCAGCAGTTGCAGCGCGATTTTCGAATCGCCAGCGGCATGCACGGCTTCGGTGATCTTGCCGTGTTCGGCGATCAGCGCATCGTCATCGATCGAAAAACCGTCGATGGCTGCACGCCCTGCTCGGTCGGGACTGCAACCCGCCGTGACGATGATCCCAGGGCCGTTGTGCGCGCGCAGCGCGTAGAACTTCGCCATGCGCTCGTATTGCCGCTCGCCCTCGAAGTTCAGATGCATCGAACTCATGAGGACGCGGTTGCGCAATTCGAGCCGGTTGATTCGCAGCGGAGAGAAGGTGTGCTTGAGCATCGTAGGCGCGAGAAGCTGTCACATACAGAGGCCGCCGTCGACATCGATCACCTGGCCGGTGACATACGACGCCTTCGGCGAGACGAGAAACTGCACGAGATCGGCCACTTCAGCCGGCGTCCCGATGCGGCCGAGCGGGATCAGATCGCGCTCGGCGGCGTTTAGCCATTCGCTGGTTTTAGGGCTTTCGCGCAGCTTGTCGAGCATCTCGGTATCGATGAAACCCGGCGCCACGCAATTGACACGTACCTTGTAGCGGCCGAGTTCTTTTGCAAGCGATTTGGTGAAGCCGACGAGGCCCGCTTTCGACGCCGCGTAGTTGCTCTGCCCGAACTGCCCATGCATGCCGACCACCGACGACATATTGACGACGGCGCCCGCGCGCCGCGAGATCATCGTTCCTACGGCCGCCTTTGCGCAGTAGAACGCGCCGTTCAAGTTCGTGCCGATCACGCTGCTCCAGTCGTCGAGCTTCATCATCGCGATGATTTGATCGCGTGTGACGCCGGCGTTATTGATCAGCGTATGTACCCAATATCCGCCTTCCTGAATCGAATCGAAGAGCCGCGCGACCTGCTCGGGATCGGCGACGTCGGCCGCAAGGGCTAACCCCTTTCCGCCCGCTTCGTGGATTTCCGCCAAGACCGCGCGTGCGCCCGTTACATCGCCGCGGCAATGCACGATCACCGGCATCTCGGCGGCAAGGCGCAAGGCGATCGCTCGGCCGATACCCCGGCTCGAACCCGTCACAAGGGCTGCTTTTTCCATGGAACGAATACCTTCGTAAAGAAAAGCGCGGCTAGGCGCTCATCGATAGCAACGAATACGCGCCGCGCTCGGTGAGCGCGCTCACGATCGCACTATCAGGCGTGCTGTCGGACGTTCGATCGCGGTGGGCCAGCGCTTGGGCTGCGCTCGCCACGCCGTACATCGCGGTGAGGGCGCCGGCATCGCCGAACGCAAGGCGAGGGAGCGGTGTAGGCGATGCATCGCAGGTTCTGGCGACCACTTCCGCAAGGGCCTGCTCTCGACGCTGCCACGGCGTCGCCACCTGTGCGGCGCCGGCCGCGCCCGAGATGTGAAGCGTGCGTCCCGCCGGGTGAGTGGCGCGGCCTGCCGGCAGATTCGCCAGGTGCCGCTCGAATACGCGCGACCATCCATCGGCCCCGTGATCGAAGCGATAGCCCTGCGTCGCACCGTCGATCGTCGCGTAGGGCCTCTTGCCGCGCGCGAGCGCGCGTTCCTGCGATTCGAGGACAAAAAAGCACGCGCCTTCCACCGGCACATACTCATTGGTCGTCGAATGGGCCACGACATCGGTCATCTCGTTCTTGCGCCAGCGTGCTTTGATTTGATGCAACGAGATCTGCGACAACACTTCGTATGCGCCGACGAGCACGGCCGGCGCGCGCCCGAGCGTGATCATTTCGGCGGCCCGAGCCAGCGCATGCGCGCCCGAGGCATCGCCCGACGCGATGGTGCTGCTCCACCCACGCAAGCGAAAGCGGATCGCGACCTGACCGCAGGCGACATTGCGCGCGATCATCGGAAAATGCGCCGGATTAACGGAGCCGACCGTCGGCTTGAACAACGGCGAGCCGAAGCGGTAGAGCGACGGCGCCTCGCCGCGCGATGACGCCAGCAAGGTCGCGACGTTGTCGCTATCGGCGACGGCATCGTCGACGAGAATGCCGGCGTCTTCCATCGCGAATGCGGCCGCGACCGAAGTCAGGCTCATCGCCTTGTCCATCAATCGTAACTGGCGATCCGTGAAGTACTTCTCGCGCGGATAGTGTTTGACGAGGCCAAGCCGAGCGGATTCGAACGGCGGTTCGAGATCGGGATTCCACGCTTCATAGCGCGGCGCTTGCGATGAGATCGCCTGATGAATCTCAGGCCAACCCGCCGCAAACGGCGTAATGGCGCCGATACCCGTAATCACGGCCTGCTGCGAGCGTTGGCGATTCATGATGCGTATCCTCCCGCAGCAGACGCCGCCGCGCGATCGACCGCGCCGAACAGCACGGCCGACGAGGCGCCGCCGAAGCCGAACGATTGCGACAGCGCGTAGCGCGTCTCGCGCGCCGCGCCTTCGCGGACGAGAACCGGAATCCCGGCGTCCAGATCGCCTGTCGAATTGAGCGTCGGGGGAATGAACCGCTCCGCGATGCACTTGATCGTGGCGATCGCTTCGAGCGCGCCGGACGCCCCCATGCAATGACCGACGTTCGCTTTGATCGAGGTGACGAGCAGTTGATCCAGCGAATCGCCGAACACATGGCGCAGGGCCTTGGCTTCGGTTACGTCGTTATGCTGGGTGGCCGTGCCGTGCGCGTTGACATACTGCACCTGCGACGGCGAGACACCAGCGTCGTTCAAGCAACGCTCGATGGCCAGCGCTTCGCCCACCCCATCTTCGGAAGTGGCGGTCAAGTGATAGGCCGTGTTGCTCAAGCCATAACCGAGCACTTCCGCGTAAATGCGCGCCCCGCGCGCCAACGCATGGTCGAGCTCTTCGAGCACCAGAATGCCCGCGCCCTCGCCGATGAAAAAGCCGCTTCGCGCCGCATCGAACGGCTTGGAGTGGTCCTTCGTGATCGAGAACACCGAATTGAAACCGGCATGGACCATCTCGCACAGAATGTCTCCCCCGCCCGCCAACATGACATCGGCTTCGCCGCTGCGGATGAAATCCGTGGCGCAGCCGATCGCATCGGTGGACGACGAACACGCGGTCGAGACGAGCGTGGCAGGACCTTCCATCCCGAAGTGGCCGACGATATGTTCGAGTTGGTAGGCGACCGTGCAGGCGTCGATGTCCGGGTAAGCGTCTTGATCGGCGCTAGCCTGCGAGAATTGGCGGCCGTAGCGCTCGAATAGCCGCGAGCTCGAACACAAGGTGCCGATCACGCAGCCGAAGTCGGTCTTCGGCGTATCGGTGAAGCCCGCATCGGCGAGCGCCTCCTGCGCCGCGAGCGTCGCCAATAACGTGGCTTCTTCCTTAGGGCTGCCCGCCGCTTCGAACATGTCGCGCGCATCGCGCAACGATTGCGGTACTTCGGCCGCGAGATTCGAGCGGTAAATCGACGCATCGAACAAGCTGATCTCCGCTTGCCCACTTCGGTGCGCGACTAGGCCGCTCCAGAAGGTCTCAACCCCGCGTCCGAAACAGGACACCGCGCCGAGCCCCGTACATACGACTCTTCGTCCCTTCGTCATTGCTTATCCCCGGTTAAGCCGAGCCTGCGTCTAGCGCATTTACGCCAGCTCTTAATTCACGAGATTGTCGACAGAATTCGGCGCGCCAATAAGACTCGATTTATTCGCTACGGCGACGCTCAGCTCGCACTTGATGGTTTTGTCGTTCGATTCCGAGTAACCCTCGGCATTCGCTGAAATCATGCCACCCAAGGCATTGCCTAGCGTGACTTTGAAATGCAGACGACTTCCGGGCAGCACCGGACGATGAAAACTGGCGCGCTTAACTCCAATTAACACCCCGACCATTTCTGCTTGAGCGGAACTGATGGTCGATAGCCCACGCTGCTCGGCGTTATAGGCGATTAAAACACCCGTCAGCTGCGCGGCAGCCTCCACCATCAATACGCCAGGAACGACCGGGAAACCCGGGAAATGCCCAGCGAAGATCGGATTGTCGGCTTGCCAACTGCAAATCCCGCTAATGTCGTATTGACCGAGAACCTCGGCGGATTCGACAAAAATAAACGGGACACGATGAGGGATATAGCGCTCGATTTGAGCGGCTAGAAGCTTCATGGCGAGCGTCGCCTATCGTTGTCGCCCCGGTGGGGGCGGGGTTCAGGCGAGTTCGCCGCCCTCGTGCATGCTAGCGAGGCGCGCCGCGACATCAATGGCCAGGAAGGCGTCGACCTTCGCTGCGTCGTACTTCGAGACGATATAAGCGGAGAGATTCGAAATCGTACCCATGGCCTTCGGATCGAGATCTTCTGGAATCCGAACGCCAAGCATTTCGTGAAGCAACGCGACCGATTCAAATGCCTCGATCGAATCGAGGCCAATTTCCTTGACGAGATCAGAATCGGGATTAAGTTCGACGTCGCTTCCCAACTTCAACGTTGCACGAATGATTTCTTCGACGCGAACGCGTACTTGTTCGACAGTAGCCACAGTGACCCCCGGGAGGTTGTTAATGAATCTTTCTTTATTTCCTCAGCGGCGAAATTTACAGACAAGCGATCCGCATTGCAAGCCCGGATAGTGAAAAAATTTTGGCTTTTTGTCGACCAGGAAAGAAGTGCCGCTCGACCGACGCAATGTCATCGAAGGTAAATATTGCATCTCAAAAATAAACTGACTTGTCTTTTCTTTATAAATAGTCAGTGTTTTTGTGGCGGGAGTTGCCGATGCCGATATAGCCCGCTTTCGTCGAGCGCAGCGATAACCCACCCATTTCAGGTAGGCAATTCGCAAAAAAACGGCCACGCCGACTGCCGCCGGCATGGCCCAACACAGAGACCACCTACTGCACCGTATCGGCGGCCACCCAAGTGAAGCCAAGGCCACTGATGCCCTGAACCAAATTCTGGAAGTCCTTCAGCCCCGGTGTGCCGAGAACGGGCTCGAGCCAGAACGGATGGAAGAAGAATGAGGCGAAACCGTCTCGCACCACCAGTGCGTATTGCGCGTTCGTATAGAGATCGTTCCAGGTGTACGTCAGGCACGAGAACGGATCGATCGAACAAATGTTGTACTCGATGTTGCCGAGATTCTCGGGGATGATGCGCTGCCCGTAGTAATCGCTCTTGATGATGTACGGAAAGAACTGCCCCACCGAGTAGTCGTGCCCCGGCGCCGTCGAATTGAGGTTCGGCGTATCCGAGGTGTAGTACACGGCCCGCTGATACGTGTTCTTAAACAAAGGCGGCACGGCTTTCATCGCGAGCGGCGACGATTGATAGTGCGGCGCCTCCCACGCAAACGGCGTGTATCCGTTCGATTTGAATTCCTGCAGCCCTGCGCTTAATCGCGCGCTCGCCCATTGCACCGAATCTTCATCGACTGGCCTGTTCTGCGTCGCCAACCAAAACTCGAAGTCGTTGCCGCTGACCGCGTTGTCGATGTTGGGCGTCGAGTTGTACTGATGCGTGTAGCCGTGCATGAGCACCTTGCCGCCGCGCGCGGTGGCGTAATTGAGCGCCTGCTTGAGCCCGGTGGCTTGCGAAAGATGCACGGTGAGCGAGACGCCGCCGTTATAGGCGCCGAGCGGGTCCTCATAGAGCGGGATGGTGGCGATCGAGAACGGAACGCGCTTGCTGTAGAGGTAGTCGGTCAGCGTTTTCATCGAGGCGGTTGTCGTGAACGCGTTGACGTCTTCCAAGCGAACCAGCGCGCGATGCAATACCGGCTGGTTGGTGCCGAGAATGTCGTGCAATAGATCGCACAGCACGAGGTATCGATCGCGTGGGCCGATGTACGACAAGGGTAGATCGGCGAAGTACCAGAGGTTGCCCGCGCGCATGACATACGGCGCTTGCTCGCCCGTTTTGCTGTCCTTGATCGTGACGAGCGATGCCGCCTTCGTCGCATCCGACACAGCCGTCACGCCGATGTCCGGATCCGCGCTCACCACGCCGGTACTCGCGTTGTACGCGTAGTACTTCACCATGTTCTGGTTTTTGTACGTGATCGTATCGAAGAAGTCGGGCGTCGGATTCGAACTGGATGGCGCCGAGGCCAAACCGCGCAAGCCCGTGAACGTGAAGCCATAACGCGCGGTGAAGCCGTAGCTCGTATCCCATGCGGCTTGCCACAGGTTGTACTTGAACCAGACGACGGTCTTGCTCGTCTTCGCGACATCGGAAAGGAAGGCCGTGGGAATCGCGCTATCGAAATAGCTTCCTAGGTAGAACGTCGCCTGATAGTTTTCGACGTTGCCGGCGACATAGCTCGATACCGGCGCAAGCGTCACGTTGGTATTGAAGTGTCCGAGCAGGTTGCGCAGCATGATCGAATAGGCGAAGCCGAGCTTCGTGTACGGATCGTTGGGCGGCGCGTCATACAGCACGAGCACGTTTGCCGTCGTCGTTTGCGCCTGTGCGGCGCCGGGCCATTGGGCGGTCATCAAGCCGACCGTCAATAGGCATACGAATAGGAATTTCTTCATGTCGGTCCTCTCGTCGTTCAGTCGCGGATGTACTCGCCGTTAGGCTTGCGATGGCGCCGCGTATCGAAGCCGCGCGCCCTTCCCTTGCCCTGCTCCGTGGTCGCGCGCTCGTGCTCGGGAATGCCCGGCATGATCTCGGTGACGACGATCGGCTTCGGTGGTGGGGCGACGCGATGGTGTTCGGGGGGCACGGTGTCGGGCCCGGCCGGCTGCGCCGCCTGAGCGCCGCCGGCTAGCAACGCCGCGACGCCGACAGCGGACGCTGTGCGAATGACGAGAGAACGAATCATCACAAGGAACTCCAAGGACGGTGGCGTTCGAGCGCGCGCGCTAATCCCGCACGGCTGGCTGCCGCGTGCTATCGAACGGGACTTTTCGGGGGGCGCACGCGCAAAGAAGGAGGACGGCTGCATCGACCATGTTCCGGGGGGTCCAATGTCGGCGCCAGTCGACGCGTTGTTTTCGAACGCGCGCGACCATCGCCAGGCGCCGATCGACGGCGCCGGGCGGCCTAACCTGCCTGCTTTACCATGCGTAAGCTGATCGTAATACTCGGAGGCAAACGTTAATGTGCGCGCAGGCACGTACGGCGAGCAGTACTGAGCGTGGCGGCCCGGTACGCGTTAAAAGGCGGCTTGATAGATCGCCAGTGCGTCCGCTTCCGTAACGAGGCGAGGATTGTTGATCAGCAAACGCTGTTGCAGCATTGCGTCTTTCGCCATTCGGTCGAGCCCGTCGCGCTCGATCCCGACGGCCCGCAACGTGGAGGGAATGCCCGTCTCGGCGATCAGCTGCTCGATATGTCCAATGAATGCCTCAGTCTTCTGCTCGCTGGTTCCGGAGATAGCAGGCATGGTTGCTTCGGCCAATTCGGCGTAACGCGGCGCGGCTTCCGGTGCATTGAATTTGAGGACATGCGGAAGCACGAGCGCATTCGATAGGCCATGCGGGACGTGATAGATACCGCCGATCGGATAGGCGAGTGCGTGAACGGCTGCGACGGGCGCGTTGGCGAACGCTTGGCCTGCAAACGTGGCGCCCAGCAGCATCGCCTCGCGTGCCGTGCGATCTCCGCCGTCGCGGCAAGCGGTTAGCAAATTCGTCGACAACAGCTGCAAGGCGCGCACCGCCAGCATGTCGGAGATGGGATTTTTCAATCGAGCCGACGTATAGGCTTCGATCGCATGAACCATCGCATCGATGCCGGTCGCCGCGGTTGCCGCGGGCGGCAGCCCTAACGTCAGCTCCGCATCGAGGATCGCCAGATCGGCGAAGAGCTGCGGCGAAACAACGCCCATCTTCGTGGCCTCGCCCACCGTGACGATCGACACGGCCGTCACTTCCGAACCGGTGCCCGCCGTCGTCGGAATTTGAACGAGCGGCAAGCGCGCGCCGGTGACACGACTGACGCCGTACATGTCGGTGAGGGGTTGCTCCGTTGCCAGCAAAACCGATAAAAGCTTGGCGACATCCATGGACGAACCGCCGCCCAAGCCCACCACGATCTCCGCCTGCGCCTCACGTGCTCTGGCGGCGGCTTCGAGGACGACGTGTTCGGGCGGATCGGCGATGACGTTGTCGAGAACGGTCGTCGCCCATCCGTTCGCCGCTAAATCCGCCAGCGCCGGCGCGAGCAATCCGCTGCGATGGAGAAACCCGTCGGTGACGAGGCAAAGGCGCGTCAACGCCGGATGGCGCTCCCGCAACAATGCGCCGAGACGCCGGGCGGCGCCGAACTCGACAACGATCGTCGGCACGGTTTGAAAGCGAAATTGCTCGGCCATGTGGGGTCTCCGCTCGCGGTATGGGTATGCATGTTAGCTGAAGCGCGACGGAGCGATGTTGTCGTTAGTGGCTGCTCAACCGACTTATCTACCCTGCCCCAAAACCATCCAGCCGCTCCAACACCCCTGTCACAATCCGATCGCAGCGCTCACCGTCGAACGAAAACACATCGCGTTCGGCCAGATCGATCTCCTGCGCCAGCGATTCGCGCAGCAAGCTGCGCGCGCGAAAATGCCGCGTACGCACGGTCGCTTCGGGGATACCGAGGCATTGCGCCGTCTCCTCGACGGTGAGCTCCTCGACGCAGCGCATGACGAACACCACCCGGAATACTTCGGGCAGCGCATCGAGTTTGCGTTCGAGCAACGCGCGCAACTGCGAGCGCATCAGTGCATCATCGGGCGACGTCCCCTCTGAAATATCCATGACCTCGTGATCCGATCCATCGTTCGCCGACAGGCTGACCATCGGCGCAGCGGCATGCCTGCGCCCCTCGCGTCGCAGCCGAGCGAAACATGCGTTGAGCACGAGCCGCGATAGCCACGTCGAGAGCTGCGCGTCGCCGCGGAAGGTACCGATCGAACGATACGCCGCCAGATAGGCGTCTTGCAGCGCATCCTGCGCGTCCGCATCGTTACGTAAGGTCGCGCGCGCCAGACGAAAGAGCCGCTGGTTGTAACGCCGCATCACGGCGACGAACGCGTCTCGCTCGCCGGCGATAACACCCGCCACTAGCGCGCGATCGTCGGCGTGGCGCCAATCGCGTGGGCTTGCATTGAGTTCAATCGCATCGCCGTTCACGGCTTCCCCTTCACGATCAACGTCGCCTGCATCGTCGGATGAAACGTGCAGGCATACGGATAGCGGCCCGGCGCCTTTGCTTGATAACGCCATTGAGCGCCCGGCGCGATCGATTGCGAATCGAAACCACCGGCGGACGACGACGTCACCGTGTGAGCGACGACATCTTCGTTTACCCACACGATCGTGTCATTGCGCTCGACCGTCAAGCTCGCAGGCTCGAAACGCATGTTGGCGATCTTCACCGTCCAGGTTTTGGCCGATGCGGATACCGGGGCGATCAGTCCCAGCACCACCAGCACTCCGATGCAAAGGAGGACGTTTACGCGACGCGCGCCAACCACGCCGCGTTCGCATCCGCGTCCGCATCCGCGCCACGCGCGCCTAGTATCCGCCGCTTCCATCGAGTTCTTCATCCAAATGTTTGGCGTGATCGAGGTGCGCCACGAATGCGGGCCTCACCTTCACGAGCAACGCCTTCAGCTCGGCGTTCTTCGCGTCGGGGATCAACGTCTTGTCCATCGCATCCAGCACGGCTTGATGGTAGGCCACCTCATGATCGACGTACGCCTTGTCGAATGCCTTGCCGCTTAGCCCTTTCAGTTTGGCGAGATTCTCCTCCCCGCCTTTTTTAAGCGATTCGCTCGTCGCGTTCGATTCAGGGGTGACGTTCAGCTTATGGACGAGGTCGACGGCCGCTTGATTCACGCCGGTGTGGTCGCGCACCATGGTTTGTGCAAACGCTTTGACGTCCTTGCTAGCGCTCTTTTGCAGCGCCAGATTTCCCGCATCGATATCGACTTGATTGGCGGTGACCACAATCGCGGCGATTTGCGGATCGCTCGGCCCGGAAGGCGCGGCGTTTTGCGCCTGGGCGTCGAACGCCAACGCGGCGAGCGCGGCAACGGCCGTGAAGGCCAGCTTGGGTATCGGTTTCAGATTCACGTTTCTCTCCTATCGAGGCGGACCGTCGCCCGGAAATCGGGGGGCACGCCGCGATAGATGTCACGTCTTGTCGCTGCGTTCCCGCATCTCGAAGCGATCGGCTCACACGAGAACAAACGTCGCGCAATGCTGGTTTATTCCAGGCACGGATTAGGTCGTACGGGTATATCGGCTGTGCTATGCTGGCGAACACTTCGCCGCCTACGCCACCGTGCCTTCGCACGAGACATCCAACTCGATCACTCGGGCTAACGGCCGCATTCTCGAATTCTATGGACTATCGACATCTCAAGAACCGCAAGAGCATGCACGCGCGCATCGTGCAGGAACTCGGCATCGAGATCGTCAGCGGCAAATTCGCGCCCGGCGAACGGCTACCGCCCGAACCCACGCTGTGTGAAGCTTATGGCGTCAGCCGCCCCGTTTTGCGCGAAGCCACTCGCGTTCTCGTCGCAAAGGGGCTCGTCGTGTCGAAGCCACGCGTGGGCAGCGTCGTGCGGCCGCGCGAAGAGTGGCACATGCTCGATCCCGATGTGCTGTTTTGGACGATTAGCGTCACGCCCGAAGGCGAATTCTTCCGTTCGTTATTAACAGTGCGGCGCATTATCGAGCCGGCCGCCGCCGCACTCGCGGCCACCGAGGCGACCGAAGAGGATTTGGTGCGTATTCGCCACGCCTATGAGCTGATGGAAAACGCGCAAACGGCCAACGAGCTGTTGGAGCCCGATCTCGACTTTCACCGCGCGGTGATGGCCGCCACTCATAACGACATGTTGGCCTTTATCGGCAACATGATGTCGATGGCGTTGATGGAATCGATCAAACTAACGAGCCGCCACCCCGATACGCACGCATTGTCGCTACCGCGGCATAAGGCAATTCTGACGGCGATCGAGCATCGCGATCCGCTCGGCGCGCGTCAGGCCAGCCTCGTGCAACTGGAAAATGCGAAGGCCGATGCGGAGACGATTCTCGTTATCGGCCGGCCAATCTCGGGTTAGCGCCGTTTCAATGCGAGTGCGGCGGCACCTCCGCCCCGCGGCAACCGACGAGGAAGTCGAAATCGCATCCCTCGTCCGCTTGCAGCACGTGATCGATATATAGATTGCGGTAACCGCTCAGATCGGCCGCACTGCGCTGCGTGTTGCTCTCGCGCCAAGTGGCTAAGCGTTGCGCAAGCTCCTCTTCGCTGATGTCCAAATGCAAGCGCCCTGCGTCGCAATCCAGCTCGATCCAATCGCCGTTGCGCACCACCGCAAGCGGTCCGCCCGCACGCGCTTCGGGCGCGACATGCAGTACCACCGTGCCGTAAGCCGTGCCGCTCATGCGCGCGTCCGAAATGCGAACCATATCGGTCACGCCTTGCGCCAGGATTTTCGGCGGCAAGCCCATATTGCCGACTTCTGCCATGCCCGGATAACCCTTCGGGCCGCAATTCTTCATCACCAAGATCGAATCGGCCGTCACCTCGAGTTCGGGATCGGCGATACGCGCTTTGTAATCGTCGAAGTTTTCGAAGACGACCGCTTTGCCGCGATGTTTGAGTAGCGAGGCCGTCGCCGCGGACGGCTTGAGCACCGCGCCGCGCGGCGCGAGATTGCCGCGCAGCACGCACAGCGCGCCGTCGGGGACGAGCGGCTTTTCGAGCGGACGAATCACTTCGTCGTTGTAGATCGGCGCTTCCTTGCAGTTTTCCCACAACGAGCGGCCGTTCGCCGTCAACGCGTCCGGGTGCGGCAGCAGCCCCACCTCGCCCAGCCGGCGCAACACGGCGGGCAAACCGCCCGCGTAATAAAACTCTTCCATCAAGAAACGGCCCGAAGGTTGCAGGTCGACCAACGTCGGCGTGCCGCGCCCGATGCGAGTCCAATCGTCGAGATCGAGCTGCACGCCCATGCGGCCGGCAATCGCCTTCAAGTGGATCGCCGCGTTCGTCGAGCCGCCGATCGCCGCGTTGGCGCGGATCGCGTTCTCGAACGCTTCGCGCGTCAGCAGCTTCGAGAGCCGCACGTCTTCCAGCGCCATTTCGACGATCCGCATACCCGACAAGTGCGCGAGGACGTAGCGGCGCGAATCGACCGCGGGAATCGCGGCATTGTGCGGCAACGTCACGCCCAACGCCTCGGCCATGCAAGCCATCGTCGAGGCCGTGCCCATCGTGTTACAGGTGCCTGCCGAACGCGACATGCCGGCTTCCGCGGCCATGAACTGATGGATCGAGATCTTCCCGGCTTTCACTTGCTCGCTGAGCTGCCATACGACCGTGCCCGAGCCGATGTCCCGCCCTTCGTGCTTGCCGTTGAGCATCGGGCCACCGCTGACGACGATCGCCGGCACGTCGCAACTGGCGGCGCCCATCAGTAGCGCCGGAGTCGTCTTGTCGCATCCGGCCAACAGAACGACGGCGTCGATCGGATTGCCGCGAATCGACTCCTCGACATCCATGCTCGCGAGGTTGCGCGTAAACATAGCCGTCGGCCTCAGATTCGATTCGCCGTTCGAGAACACCGGGAACTCGACCGGAAAGCCGCCGGCCTCGAACACGCCGCGCTTGACGTGTTCGGCCAGCTTGCGAAAGTGCGCGTTGCACGGCGTCAGTTCCGACCACGTATTACAAATGCCGATGATGGGTTTGCCCTGGAATTCGTGGTCCGGGATGCCCTGGTTCTTCATCCAGCTGCGATACATGAAGCCATTCTTATCGGCCGTGCCGAACCATTGGGCGGAGCGAAGCTTGCGGGGTTTGTCTGTCATTGCGCTATGCCTATGTTGTAGGCAGATATAGTAAAACGATTAAAGATCTAGCGTCGTATGCGCCGAATCATCGTAAGATGACTTTTCTCGCCAGGCTCAAGGTGCCGATTTCCCACATATTGGCACTATCTTGCGGGTTTGGGGCAACTTTTCCTGAGATCGGCGATAGAAATAGCATGACTATTGAGCGCGCGAATCTGGGGAAAACGCTAATCGCTTCGGTCGAACATCGTCCCTATAGTTTGGCTATTTAGAAATTCGCGCACCGCGGTGGCCAAGCAACGCCAACGTGGTGAGCAGAGCGAAGGCGGCGGTATCGCCTCGCTCATCGACGCATCGCCCCCGGCGCGTCGCGTAGTTCGTTCGATGTAACAAACCAAGCACGCTTTAAAGACAAACGGAGACAAGCATGGGACGTACGGTACGGTTGGCGCTGAACGCATTGCTCGGAGTCACGGTGGCAATGTCGGTCGTCGTGGATAGCCACGCGCAGGACAAGAAGATCACCCTCGGCTTCGCCCAGGTGGGCGCCGAAAGCGCATGGCGCACGGCGAACACGGTATCGGTGAAGCAAGCCGCGAAAGACGCGGGCATCAATCTGAAGTTTTCCGATGCGCAGCAAAAGCAAGAGAACCAGATCCGTGCGATTCGCTCGTACATCGCGCAGAAGGTGGACGTGATCGCCTTCTCGCCCGTCGTCGAATCGGGCTGGGAGCCGGTGCTGGAAGAGGCGAAGAAGGCGCACATTCCGGTCGTGCTGACCGATCGCAACATCGACGTGAAGGACAAGTCGCTCTACGTCACGATGATCGGTTCGGACTTCCTCGAAGAAGGCCGCCGTGCGGGCCGTTGGCTCGAAGAGGAGTACAAGAACAACCCGGGCCCGATCAATATCGCCGAACTGCAAGGCACGGTCGGCTCGGCGCCGGCGAACGATCGCCACGCTGGCCTGATGGAAATCATCAAGAACGATCCGAAGTTCAAGATCATCGCTTCGCAAAGCGGCGACTTCACGCTGGCTGGCGGCAAGCAAGTGATGGAAGCGTTCGCGAAGACGTACGGCAAGCAGATCAATGTCGTCTACGCGCATAACGACGATATGGCGCTCGGTGCGATCCAAGCGATGGAAGAAGCCGGCATGAAACCCGGCACCGAGCCGAAGGTCGTGTCGTTCGACGCAACCAAGGGCGGCTTCCAAGCGATGATCGCGGGCAAGATCAATGTCGACGTCGAATGCAGCCCGCTGCTCGGGCCGCAACTGATGAGCGCGGTGAAGGACATCGTCGCGGGCAAGGAACTGCCGAAGCGCATCGTCACGAACGAGACGGTGTTCCCGATGAACGTCGCGGCGCAAACGCTGCCGCAGCGCAAGTACTGATCGCGTCGATACGCAGCGAGCAAAGCCCATGACCGGCCCTCTCGTACTCGAAACGCTCGGCTTGACGAAGTCGTTTCCCGGCGTGAAAGCGCTATCTAACGTCGATTTTCGTCTCTATGCCGGCGAAGTCCATACGCTGATGGGCCAAAACGGCGCGGGCAAATCGACGCTCATCAATGTCCTGACCGGCGTGCATTCTCACGATGCGGGCGACATCCGCATCGACGGTCAGAGCGTTCGCTTCGCCGCGCCGCTCGAAGCCGAAGCGGCCGGCGTGCGCACGCTCTATCAGGAAGTGAATCTGTGTCCCAACCTTTCGGTCGCGGAAAACATCTTTGCGGGCCGTCAGCCGCTTAAGCGTGGCGCGATCGATTGGAAGGCGATTCATGCGGGCGCCCGCGCGGCGCTCGCGCAGTTGAATATCTCGCTCGATGTCACGCAATCGCTCGATACGTACCCGATCGCCATCCAGCAAATGGTCGCGATCGCGCGTGCGGTCAGCGTCGACGCACGCGTGCTGATTCTCGACGAGCCGACTTCGAGCCTGGACGATTCGGAAGTATCGAAATTGTTCGAAGTCCTCACTAATTTGAAGCAATCGGGTATTGCGATTCTGTTCGTCACACACTTCCTGGAGCAGACTTACGCTATCTCCGATCGCATCACCGTCATGCGCAACGGCCAGCGCGAAGGCGAGTATCTGGCGAAGGACTTGCCCGTCGACGAGCTCGTGCGCAAGATGGTGGGCGATGTCCCGGCAACGGTCGAACGCGTGCGTTCGGCGTCGTCGGGCAAAGACGCCGCCGCGGCTGCGGCCGGTCGTGCGTTGCCGCGCTTCGATATGCGCGGCGTCGGGCGGCGCGGCGCCGTGCAGCCGATCGATTTGACGCTCGAAGCGGGAAGCATCGTCGGTCTGGCCGGTTTGCTTGGGTCCGGGCGTACCGAGACGGCGCGCTTGCTGTTCGGCGCCGACCGCGCCGATACCGGTACGGTCACGGTGGACGATCGGCCGATCAAGCTAGGCTCGCCGCGCCATGCGGTGAAACACGGCATCGCCTACTGCCCTGAAGATCGCAAGAAGGAAGGCATTGTCGCGGCGCTATCGATCCGCGAGAACATCGTCCTCGCGCTGCAGGCGCGGCGCGGCTGGTGGCGTCCGCTCGGGCGCGCCAAAGAAAAACGGATCGCCGAACACTATGTGAAGGCGCTCGGCATTCGCGCACGCGATATCGAGCAGCCGATCGAACTGCTCTCGGGCGGCAATCAGCAAAAGGCGTTGCTGGCCCGCTGGCTCGCGATCGATCCGAAAATGTTGATTCTCGACGAGCCCACGCGCGGCATCGATGTCGCCGCGAAGTTTGAAATCATGGACCGCGTCATGCAGTTGTGCGCGAAAGGGCTCGGCATTTTGTTGATTTCATCGGAGATCGCGGAAGTGCTGCGCGTCAGCGATCGGATCGCCGTCTTGCGCGACCGCCGCAAAGTAGCCGAGCTCGCGGGCGATGAGCTCGACGAGCACGAGGTTTATCGACTCATCGCGGGAGGCCAAGCATGATTTCGCGCACATTGCGAGCGATCGCGCGCCATTCCTTGCTATGGCCCGTCGTGACGCTCTTGTTGCTGTTCGCGCTCGACGTCGCGCATCGGCATGATTTTCTGGCGATCACGATGCTCGACGGCCATTTCTTCGGCGCGCCGATCGATATTCTGAATCGCGCCTCGCCGCTGATCGTCGTCTCGCTCGGCATGACGCTCGTGATCGCCACCCGAGGGATCGACATTTCAGTCGGCACCGTCGTTGCGATCGCCGGGGCCACCGCGGCGATCATCTTGGCCGACGATCCGAACCGCGTGGGTGTGGCGCTCGCGGCGGCGCTCGGCGTCGGGCTGTTGGCCGGCGCATGGAACGGCCTCTTGGCCGCGTTCGTCGGCATGCAGCCGATCATCGCCACGCTGATCCTGATGGTGGCCGGCCGCGGGGTGGCTCAGTTGCTCACGGGCGGACAAATCATTCCGATCGGCGCGCGCGGCTATCTGCGGCTCGGCGACGGTTTCGTGGCGATGGTGCCCTGCGCGGTATGGATCGCATTGGCCGTGGTCGTCGTCACGTCGCTGCTCGTCAATCGAACCGCGCTCGGCTTGCTGGTTCGTGCGATCGGCGTCAATCCCGTCGCGGCGCGGCTGGTCGGCTTGCGTTCGAATGCGATCACGTTCGGCGTCTACGTGTTTTGCGGCCTCACGGCGGCGATCGCCGGCATCTTGACGAGCTCCAATGTGCGCAGCGCCGACGGCAACAACGCCGGCCTGCTGCTCGAACTGGATGCGATTCTCGCCGTGACGCTCGGCGGCACCTCGTTGGCCGGCGGACGTTTCTCGCTGATCGGCACCGTGCTCGGCGCGCTCATCATCCAAACGCTCACTTACACGACCTATTCGATCGGCGTGCCACCGGAAGCGACGCTTGTCGTCAAGGCCATCGTCGTGCTCGTCGTGAGCGTCATTCAGTCGGCGCGCGCCCGCGAGTTGCTCGGTCAGTTGGCAACGCGGCTTGCAGCGTCTTCCTCTCTCACCCGCGCCCGCACGGAGGTGCAATGAGCGCGCTCATTCGTCGTTTTCTGGATCCCCGTACGCTGCCGATCGTCGTCACGGTTCTGCTGTTCGCCGCATTGTTCGGCTTCGGCTCGTTCATGTACACCGGCTTCGGCTCGCTGCAAGTGCTGCTGGGTTTGCTCGTCGATAACTCGTTCCTCCTGATCGTCGCGATCGGCACGACCTTCGTGATCCTCTCCGGCGGCATCGATTTGTCGGTCGGGGCGGTGGTGGCGTTCACCACGATCGTCTGCGCCGTCTGCGCGCAGCGCTGGCACTGGCCGATCTGGGCCGTGGCGCCGCTCGTGCTCGCCATCGGCGCGGCCTACGGCGCGGCGATGGGCGCGTTGATCCACTACTTGCGTCTGCAGCCGTTCATCGTGACGCTCGCCGGTATGTTCCTCGCCCGCGGCGCTTGCTTCTTGGTGACGACGGAATCGATCACGATCGATGAACCGTCGTTCCACGCGGTGGCGAGCTACAGCCTGCCGATCGGCAGCGGCGCGCTCAACGCCGGCGCCTTGATCGCACTTGTGACGCTGGCGATCGCGATCTATGTGGCGCACTTCACGCGCTTCGGCCGCAACGTCTATGCGCTCGGCGGCAACGAGAAATCGGCGCTGCTCATGGGTTTGCCGGTCGCGCGAACCAAAGTCGGCGTCTATGCGCTCGGCGGCCTGTGCTCGGCGCTCGGTGGGCTCGTGTTCACGCTGTACGTGCTGTCGGGTTATGGCTTGCAAGGGCAAGGGATGGAGCTCGATGCGATCGCGGCGAGCGTCATCGGCGGCACGTTGTTGACGGGCGGCGTCGGTTACATCATCGGCTCGGTGTTCGGCGTGGGTGTGCTCGGCACGATCCAGACGCTGATCACCTTCGACGGCACGCTGAGCTCGTGGTGGACGCGGATCGTC
>Ga0157369_10002664_pt1 | contig 21304 bp, 17 predicted proteins | sample C25metaG_FD_113461 | JGI IMG/M metagenome (GOLD analysis project Ga0157369, IMG submission 113461) | Corn rhizosphere microbial communities from Kellogg Biological Station, Michigan, USA - C2-5 metaG | ecosystem: Host-associated > Plants > Roots > Rhizosphere > Soil | place: USA: Michigan...
CCGTGGAGGTCGAAGACAAAGATCTGATCCGCGCGCACTTCGGTTTTGTCGGCGCCGGCGCCGGGGGTGATCAGCACCAGGTCGGTCTTCGGGATGCGCAGCGAGATATGGCCGAACATGCCGATCGAGCCCTGCATGCCGACCATCCGGCACATCACCGCGAGCTGGCGGCGAAGGGCCCAATCCTCTTCCTTCGAAATGCCGACGCGTTCCGCGATCTCGCTCATGGACCTGCTCCTGCCAGGGTAAGGGCTTTGTTCCGGTCTTCCGCCGGCCGTACCCGCGGCAGGCCGAGCACGCAGATCGCCGCGATCAGCGCCGGAATGGCCTGCACATTGATGATCATCGTCACGTCCCATTGCGCGGCGACAAGCACGCCGCCGAGCGTCGGGCCGACGATCGAGCCGATGCGGCCGATACCCATCGACCAGCCGACGCCGGTCGAGCGGATTGCGGTCGGATAGAGCATGCCGGAAATCGTGTTGAGGCTGTTCTGCGAGCCGGCGACGCCGAAGCCGGTGATGCCGACCGCAATCGCCAGAATTGTCGGATCGCCGATCGAATGTGCGACCAGGGTGATGCAGCAGGCGGTCCCGACCAAGGTCATCGACAACACGGTGAAGGGATTGCCGAGATCCATCAGCCGTCCGACCAGGATCGCGCCGAACACGCCGCCGACGCTGAAGCCGACGGTCGTCCAGATCGAGGCCTGCAGCGATAGCCCGGCCTCGCGCAGCAACGTCGGCGTCCAGTTCAGCATGAAGAGCAGGACGAGCAGGTTCATGAATTGCGCGAACCAGAGCAGGCCGGTCATCGCGGCGCGGCCATCCTTGAAGAGATGGCGCACGGTGAAGCCGGCGAGCTTCTTCTCCTGCACGGTGAAGCGGGGCAGCGGATCGAAATTCTGCGCCGGATCGACTTGTCGCAAGAGTCGCGCGACGCGCTCGGCCGGCGCGGCTTTTTTCAGCACCATGAAAGGCAACGATTCCGGCAACCAGATCGCGAGCAACAGCAGCGAGATCAGCGGGATCGCGCCGCCGACATAGAACATTGCATGCCAGCCATAGAGCGGCAGCAAAAACGATGAGACCGCACCCGCGAGCAGCGCGCCGCAGCCGAAGCCGCCGAGCGTGATGTTGACGAGCACGCGCATGCCGTTCGGCGCATATTCTGATACAAGCGCTACGACATTCGGCAGCGCCGCGCCGAGGCCGAGCCCGGTGAGAACGCGTAAAGCCAAGAGCGACGAGAACGAATCCACGCTTACCGTGAGGAACGAGAGCACGCCGAACAGCCCCGTCGAAACGAGGATCAGCGGCTTGCGGCCGAAATGATCGGCAAGGATCGGCAGGCATAGCGCGCCGATCGTCAGCCCGACCATGCTCGCGCCGAACAAAGCGCCGAGCGACGAGAAGGGGATGTGGAAATCGCGCACGATCATCGGCCCGACATAGGCGATGATCTGCGTATCGAAGCCGTCGAAGATCGCGACCGTGGTGCAGAGCGTGACGATCAGGATATGGAAGCGATTGAGCCGGGCGCTGCGGATGATCGCGTTGATCTCGACCTCGCCACGCTCGCTCATCTTTTCCTCCCCCTGTCGTCTTTGCTTTGACTAGTCGATCACGAAATTCCCCGCCTCGCTTTTCATCGGTGGCGCACTCGCATCGAAAGAGATGCCGGCCGGATCGCCGCCTTGCGCGACGATTTCGGCTTGCTTCAAGAGGAAGCGACGCAGCATCACGACGCCTTGATCGGTGGTCGCCAGATGCTCGTCGGAATGGAGCGTGATCGGCCCTTGGCCGGTCTGCGCTTCGTAATCGTCGGGGAAGCGCTGATGCTCTTCCGCGGTCATCTCCCACCAGTTCTTGCCGCCGGGCTTAGTAAAGCCGCGCTGCCAGCCGGGCGTTTTGCGCAGTGCCGCGTAGAGGATGTAATGCGTGTCGTCGACCGGCAGCAGCCAGCTCACCGATTCGCATTTGCCCGAGCGCGACGGCACGGTGTCGGGGACGAGCCGCGCATTGGGCAGCACGCCTTCGACGACGCGCAGGAAGGTTTTGCCGTTATCGGCGGGGCGGCGCGAGACCGTCTTGATGCCCCGCTCGGTCAATTCCCAAGTGATCTTCGGCATGCGGCTCATCAGATCGTTGAACTGCGTGCCGCTATTCGAGCCGTGGAGGATCGGCACATGATAGTGATCGGGCACATTGTCGAAATGATGCGTCCAGCTGCATGGAATGACGACCGGACCGCTGGCGATGAGGTTGGACGCTTCGACGGTTTCGTCGGGATCGAGCTCATCGAGCACGTCCCAGCGCGGCAGCACCGGCTTTTTCTCGGGCGGGCCGAGATAAGCGAAGATCAGCCCATAGCGCTCTTCGACCGGATACCAGGGCTGGCGCACGTTGTCGCGATGCTTGCCGAGCTCGGGCTCGCAAGGCTGCTCGAGGCAATGTCCCTCGGCATCGAAGAGCCAGCCGTGATAGCAGCAGCGGATGCCGCGCTCCTCGACCTTGCCGTAATAGAGCGTGGTGCCGCGATGAGCGCAGCGCGGATAGAGCAACCCCGCCCGGCCGCCGCCGTCGCGGAAGAGGATCAGATCCTCGCTGAGCACGCGGATTTGCTTGGGCCGGGTGGTCGCCTCGCTCGAGAGAGCGACCGGATGCCAATACCGCCGTAAAAGCTCCCCCATCTTAGTGCCGGGACCAGTCTCGGTGTAATCGCGGTTGATCGTCCCCGGCTTGCGGCCATAGGCCGTGCCTTGATCGATATCCGTGCCAAGCGCCATGGCGCGCCTCCTTGCCCGTTTCCCAAGATTATTTGGCCCAGGATTATTTAAGCAGGGGCGTGACCGCGTCAAATATCCGCTAGATTTGCCGCATGACGCGGCAGCGGGCATTGATTGTGGGCGGATCGGTGGGCGGATTGTTTGCCGCTCATCTTTTGCGCGCCCATGGCTGGGACGTTGCCGTGTTCGAGCGCAGCGGCGGCGCACTCGCCGATCGCGGCGCCAGTATCGGCACGCGGCAAGAGCTGTTCGACATTTTGCGCGGCATCGGCATCGCGCTCGATCCTTCGGCCGGCGTCGCGGTGACCGCGCGTATCTGCCTCGATCGTAGTGGCACGATTGTCGGCGAATTGCCGGTGCATTCGATCAACAGCGCCTGGGATCGCATCTACCGGCCGCTGCGCGATGCGGTACCCGATCAATTCTATCGCGCGGCGACCCGCGTCGAGCACATAGAACAAGACGGCGATAGCGTCACCGCGATCCTCGGCGACGGCACGCGCGAGCGCGGCGATCTGCTCATTGCCGCCGACGGAATTCATTCGACCATCCGCGCGCAACTCGCGCCGGAGGTGACGCCGCGCTATGCCGGCTATGTCGCCTGGCGCGGCGTCATCGAGGAAAGCGAGATGACAGCTTCCGAGCACGCGCTGCTCTTCGGCCGCATGTGCTTCGCGCTGCCGGAAGGCGAGTTGCTGCTCGCGCTCGGCATGCCGGGGCGCGATGCCGACACACGTCCCGGCCATCGCCGCTATTACTGGATCTGGTTCCGCCCCGCGGATGAAGCGCGCGCTTTGCCCGCGCTCTGCATCGATGCGACCGGCCGCTGTCATGGCAGCTCGATCCCGCCGCATCTCGTTCGCCCCGAGGTGATTCGCGAATTGCAGCAAACGGCCGAGGCAAGCTTCGCGCCGCCACTCGCCGCCATCATCCGCCGCACGCGCCAGCCTTACCCGCATGGCATTTTCGATGTCGAAGCGCCATGCCTCACTTTTGGCCGCGCCGTGCTGCTCGGCGATTCGGCATTTGTCGCACGGCCGCATGTCGGCGCCGGCATCACCAAGGCGGCCCTCGATGCAAAGGGTCTCGTCGAAGCGCTTGCCGCCGAGTCCGATCTCGCCGCGGCGCTGGCGCGCTACGACCGCGAACGCCGCGCCTTCGGCAGCGCGCTGGTCGCGCTGGCGCGCCATCTCGGCGCCTATCTCGAAGCGGAAGCCAAGCAATGCGGCGCGGTGGAGCGGCAGCCGGAAACCGTGCTTCAGGAATACGGCACGGCAGGAAAGATCGAAGGGCGATAACGTCTTATTGGGTTCGCCTAGCCCCTTAATCGTCACCCCCGCGAAAGCGGGGGTCCAGAACTACCCGCTGGATGCCCGCTCCTGAGCTTGTCGAAGGGCACCGGCATGACAAAAGGGATGCGCGACAGCCAAACCTGACATGAAAGCCGCGCGTTTGATCGCGACGGGCACGTCTCGCATACTTATTGCCATGACCCAGACCGAAGTCGAAAGCATTGAAATCGCTGAGCCGACGGTCGTCTCGGCGCCGCCCGCGCATGGCGTCGACAAGGTCGCGCTCGGCATTCTCAGCGCGCTCAGCTTCTGCCATCTGCTCAACGATCTCATCGCCTCGGTGGTGCCGGCGATTTATCCGGTCTTCCGTAACACGTTCCAGCTCGATTACGCGCAGATCGGTCTGATCACGCTCACCTATCAATGCACCGCCTCGGTCTTCCAGCCGCTGGTTGGCGCCTATACCGATCAGCGGCCGAAGCCGTTCTCGCTGCCGGTCGGCATGGGCTTCACCTTCGTCGGCATCATCCTACTGGCGCGTGCATCGAGCTTCGAGGCGCTGCTCATTGCTGCCGCGCTCGTCGGCATCGGCTCGGCGGTGTTCCATCCGGAAGCGTCGCGTGTCGCGCGCATGGCGTCGGGCGGGCAGCACGGTCTTGCGCAATCGCTGTTCCAGGTCGGCGGCAATTTCGGCTCATCGCTCGGCCCGTTGCTCGCGGCTTTCATGATCGTGCCGCGCGGCCAAGGCAGCATCGAATGGCTCACCCTCGCGGCTGTGCTCGCGATCGTTTTTCTCGTCCGTATCGGCTTCTGGTATCGCGCACATCGCGTCGTGCATCAAAAACGCGTCTCGCGCCATGCAACGCCGAACACGGCGTCGTTCTCGCGCGGCAAGATCGCGTTGTCGCTTTTCGTGCTCCTGATGCTAATCTTCTCGAAATTTTTCTACACGGCCGGACTGCAGAACTATTACACCTTCTATCTTATCGATAATTTCGGCCTCTCGATCCAGAGCGCGCAATTCTATCTCTTCTCGTTCCTCGCCTCGGTCGCGGTCGGCACGGTCATGGGCGGGCCGCTCGGCGATCGGTTCGGGCGCAAATTCGTGCTGTGGTTCTCGATCCTCGGCGCGCTGCCTTTCACGCTGGCGCTGCCCTACGCCAATCTCTTCTGGACCGGCGTGCTCGCGGTGTTGATCGGTCTCATCACCGCTTCGGCTTTCGCAACGATCCTCGTCTATGCGCAGGAGCTGATCCCCGGCCGCATCGGCCTGATCTCAGGCCTGTTCTTCGGCCTTGCTTTCGGCATGGCGGGTATCGGCGCCGCAGCGCTCGGTCATCTCGCCGACCTCACCAGCATCGGCGAGGTCTATCGCATCTGCTCGTTCCTGCCGCTGATTGGGCTGCTGACCTTCTTCCTGCCCGATATGGAATCCATCCACTCGCAGCGCAAACGCGCGAAGGTTTAGGGCTCGTCCTCAGTCGCTACTAAGCCGGCGGCATGCCGGCGATCTGCATTGAACGGACCAGGCGCTGCCGATCGCTTTCCTTGCGCAACGGATAAAATTCGCAAACCTTGGCAATGCTCACATGCGGATCGATCCGGATATACAAATTCAAGAGTTCACGGGCGTCGTCGACCTTGCCGCGCATCGCATTGGCCGCAACCGCGACCCTCAGGGCGGGCAGCCAGTTGGGCTTGACGCGCATCGCCATTGCGGCCCAACTGGCGGCTTCGTCGTCGCGGCCTGCGATGAAGTGCGCAAACGCCATCGCGCTTTGTGTCAGGAAAACACGAGGATCGAGCGGGTCGAGCCGGATGGCTTTGTTCAAACTCTCGATCGCTCCGCCAGGATCGCCGGCATAGCCGCGAACCCAACCACTTCGTTGCCAAGCGATGGCCAAGTTCACATCGAGCTCGAGCGCGCGATCGACAAGCGTCAGGGCGCGGTCCACGTCCTTAAAAAAGTAGGCGTGCGCATGCCCGGCCCAGCACAGAGCCACGGCGTCACCCGACCCGATGTCGGCCGCATGCTCGACGAGCCGCGCGATTTCTTCTTTATCAAAATCCGTTATCCAGTCGTTCGCTCGTGCGAGAAGAAAGCACGAAGCGGCGAGCCCATAGGGGGTCGAAAAGTCGGGATCTTTTTCGATCGCGGCGTAAAAGAGCCTTAGCGCAATGGCGTTTCCCTCCTTTGTCCACCGGTTCCAGCCGTCGAGTCCGCGAAGATAGAGATCGTACGCCGCAGGGTCGGCGGTTGTGCTGCGCTTGGCGCGCTCAATCTCGGCTCTTTCGAGTTGCGGCGCGATCGCTCCGACGACGCGCGTGACGATTTGATCCTGCAGTTCAAAAATCTCCGCCATATCGCCATCGAACCTGTCGGCCCAAAGGTGACGGCCAGATGCGGCCTCGATAAGCTGGCCGGTGACGCGCACGCGGCCAGCCGACTTGCGCACGCTGCCTTCGAGCAGGTAGCGAACGCCAAGCTCGCGCGCGATTCGTTTGCTGTCGACGGACTTGCCCTTGTAGGTGAATGACGAGTTACGGGCGATGACAAAGAATGCGCGATTGCGCGACAAGGCGGTGGTTATGTCCTCGACAATTCCATCGCTGAAATAATCCTGCTCCACATCGCCGCTAAGGTTCTCGAACGGCAGAACGGCGATCGACGGCCTCACGGCGTCGTCGGATGACAATTGAAGCAAGCCGATGTCGACGGCGCTGTGCTCTTCCCGAACTGTTCCGACGAAGCGCAGGCCTTTGCGCGGCAGGGTTTTGATCAGCCGCTGCGCTTCGCCGGTGTCGCCGATCGCGGAGCGGACGGCATTGATGCGGGTGCTGAGCGCGGACTCGGATACGATGCGGCCGTGCCACACCGCGGCGATCAGGTCGTCCCTGCTGACGACGCGGTCGCGATTGTGAATCAGGTAGAGCAGCAGGTCGAAGACCTGCGGCTCGAGCGGCACGGGCTTTGTCCCGTGAAGCAGCTCGCGATGATCCGCATCGAGCGCGTATTCTTCAAATCGATAGCGCATGCATTCCAGTCGGACGCATAGCCCGCCGACCAATACACGGCCGCAACTACGAAAAATCAAGGAGATCGTGAGGAAAGGGTAAGACCTTCTAAAAGCCGACCGCCGGCATCCCCGCCATCATCATCGTCCAAGCATGTCGTGAAACATCAGGAGCGACCGATGAAGCGGAACTCATTCGATTTCAGGTGTTTCCTGTGGCTCATGAGCTCGCTTCTCATCGCGACTACGTCCGGAGTCATCTTGCTGCCAACGGTCGCGCCGGCTGAGGAACTCGTCGTCAAACCGATCGCGGAGAAAAAGGTAAGCGAGCTGCCGCCTGGGCCGCTCTTCTGGCGGATCGAGAATTTCCCATCGCTCGCGCAGGCACAGGCTGCTGCGGGCTCGACCGGGCTCGCGGCCGAGGTCTCAGGCAGGGACTGGCTGTTCACGCTCGCTGCGAAGGGCGGCTCTTCGGCGGGGGGAACCGAGGTCGCCGAGATCGGCCCGGTACCGCCGATCCGGGCTCCGACCTATCTCCTCCGTATCAATCACGCGAGCGGTCATCCCGGCGCCGCGACAGCGGTACATAGTCACCCTGGCTCGGAAGCGTTTTTCGTCCTTGCCGGACGGCTCGGACAAAAGACTCCATCTGGCATTGCCTATGCGGAGCCCCGCCAGGCAATGAATGGACATGCCGCCGGCATGCCGATGGTCGTTTTCAGCGCCGGAACGACCGACCTCGATCAACTCGTCATGTTCGTCGTGGACGCGACAAAGCCCTTCTCGTCCCCGACCGAAATGCCCGGAAGCGATTAAATCTGACTCAGGCGTAGGTTGTCGCAAAATCGCAGACTTAGTGCCCGGTCGCGAGCGCCGCGAGTTCTTGCGGATTGTCGGGCGACGCGTTGCCGCGCCACACGACATGCAGATCGGGGCGCAGCAGCAGAAGATCGTAGCCGTAGATCGCGCGCGCCGGCTCGTCGCGAATATCGAGCGACGTGACCTTGGCGCCGTAAGCCGCGATCGCCTTCGCCAGCGGCGAGAGATCCGCTTCGCTCTTGCCGACGCGCAGGATCGTGTAGCCGTCTTTCGGCAGGCTATCCTGGATGCCGGTGCCGTCGTTCAGCCAGACATGCGGCAGCCGCGCGCCCGGCCAGCTCGTTGGCTCATAGGTGCGGAAGAGATGCTCCGGCCCGCCGGGTATGTCGGCGATGATCGGCGAATCGACATAGCGATAGCCGAGCTCGGCGCCGATCATGTCATTGCTCTTGCGCTGCTCGAGATCGGCGACGCGCGCCATCTCGGCACGCAGCGCCGCGCCTTCCGGCGAGTTGTCGCGAATATGCGGCCGCCACATGCCGCGCCACCGCCGCCGGCCCAACGTCGCATAGCGCGAGGCGCCGACATTTCGATCGCCGACCTGTCGCCGCTCGATTTCGTAAGAGTGCAGCAGATTGGGTCCGCCCCAGCCCTGCAGCGTGCCGGCCAGCTTCCAGGACAGATCGATCGCATCGCCGACGCCGCCATTCATGCCGAGCCCGCCGGTCGGAATGACGAGATGCACGGAATCGCCGGCGAGGAAGACGCGGCCTTCGCCGAAGCGCTCGGCGAGGAGCAGATTCTGCCGCCACGGATTACAGGTCAGCATCTCGTATTTCACCGGCACGCCGACGATCTGCTCGAACAGCGTCTTCATGTCCTCGTCGCGCTGAACCACGGCGTGCAGGGTCCAGTGCTTGGTCGAATCCTGCATGATGAGGAAGGAATTGTGACCGTCGGCGATGTGGTAATGCCGGCCATGGCCCGGGCCATTGCCGATCGGCAGCCGGTCATAGAGCTCGTCGCAGACATAGAGCGCCTGGCGCAGCTCGAGGAGATTGGCTTCGCCTTTGAGTTTGATGCCGAGCTGCTTGCGGACGGTGCTGGCGCCGCCATCGCAGCCGACGAGAAAATCGGCGCGGATGGTCTCACTCTTGCCCTGGCTGCGCACGGTGGCGGCGACGCCTTGCGCGTCCTGGTTGAACTCGACCAGCTCGCAGCCGAAGCGGACCGAGACGTTCGGGATCTCTTCCGCGACTTTTTTCAGCAGCGGCTCGAGCGTGTATTGCGAGATAAGCTGATAGGGCTCGAGAGCCTGCGTGCCGTCATTGATCCCTTTGATCTCGGTGCGCGCCTCGTTGACCGACGGATAGTGATGCGCGACCAGCGGCTTCTCGGTCAGCGACAGGGCGATGAACACATCCATCGGTATATCGGGGCCGAGCCCTGCCGCCCGAATACGGTCGACGATACCGAGCCGGCGATAAATCTCCATCGTCCGCGCGTTGCAGCGCTCCATCTTCGGCAGGAAGGCCGGAGCATCTTTCTGCTCGACGAGCATGGTGCGGATGCCGCGCCGGCCGAGGTCGATAGCAAGGGTCAGCCCGACGGGGCCGCCGCCGACAATGAGTACCTGAGGATCGTTCACAATCTTGGTCCTGACATGATGGCCAATAGTTTGTCGGAGATACCTTTTCGTCAACCATCGAACCATAGCGCGCGTTGCATTGCGGGTATCACATTGCGGCAGTGCCGACAGGCGCTATTCGCAGCCAGCCATGGCCGATGAATTCTGGCGGCAGGTTTCAAATGACCGCCATTTTTCTTTCGGGAGCCTGATTTTTCGTGCGCGTCGCTGCGCTCGATCTTCGGATCAAAGCGTCTTCGGCAATCGTTTTTGATTTCATTCTGCAACAGTTGAATCAAGCTGTAGGAGCCATTCTTGGCGGCTAGCGCTTCATTCGGGTTTTTGTATCGCGCATTCGTGACCGATGAATCGCGCGTTCGTTACCCCAGCGCCGACATAGATCATGAACAATGAAGCTGACTCGGAGACAAAATGCATCGCTGAGTCGAAAGGATATAGATCATGACGAGCATGCCAATAATGCGTACCGGTGTGGCGGCTGTCATTCTTACGGCAGCCGTGGTTGTTCAAGGTTGCAGTTCTCAGCCTGGTGCGAAGATAGCGACGACGCAGCAATCAATGGTGCCCGCCGCCAGCAGCCCTTATACAGGCGTTTACAGCGGAGACGAATGGTACGAGACGCTTGACGCCACAATGACGTCGGACCAGGGCGGCGGCGGCGACTGATCTGATCCAGCGCACGTCGCTAGTGACCTCGTTTCAGAATCACACTGTTGCGGGCTGGCGCCGTAACGACTGAGGGCGGCGCCTGACCGCGACGGCAAAATTCCCGCTTCCGCGCGGGATGACTGGCGTACGATACCGGCCCCGTCACGGCGTGACGGGCCGCTCTCGTTTTCTGTCTTTTTAGAAATTTCGACCCTGCCGTAGTGGACCGACGCGAGTGCGCGCGTCGCACGCGATCCACAAAAATTCATCGGATGCTATAGTGTCCGAAACACATCGTGGGAGGGGTCGATGCTGTCTCGGGCGCTATCCATCGGATTATTGTTCATTCTTGCGGCCGCCGGCGCCGCGCAAGCGGCTGAGCCGGCTTGCAGCAGCTATACGCCCGCCATTGTTGGCGGGCCGGTGCCGGGCAAGAGCTCCACCACCGTCGTCCTGCGCTGGCTCGGCAACGCCAATTACGAGGTCGATTACCAGGGCCGCGTCTTCCTCTTTGACGCCTATTTCGACCGCACCGCGCGCAATCACGACATCGGCGTGACGGTGCCGCAGATCAAGCGCGCGGACGCTATCTTGATCAGCCACGCGCATTTCGATCATATCTCCGATGTCGGGCCGATCGCGGCGCAGACCCATGCGCCGGTCATCGGTGCGCCGCTCACCATCGCGACCGCGGAGAAACTCGGCGTGCCGGCGGCGCAAACCAGAGTCGCGAAAGGCGGCGAGAGCTTCCATTTCGGCGATGTGACGGTCGAGACCGCGCTGGGGCAGCACAGCACGATCCAGGACGGGCTGATCGATGCGCTTGCCCAGATTTACAAGATTGATTCGCGGCCAAACACGCCGGAGGAGGACGCGCATAACAAGGAGGTCCGTGCGCGCGGCACCTTCGATCCCAAAGTCGTCACCGAAGGCACGCTGACCTACGCGCTGCGGTTCAAGAACGGCTTCTCGATTGTCGTCATCGGCAGCGCCGGCCCGGTCACCGCCGGCGATCGCGCGCTCATCGCAAAGCTCGGCCGCGCCGATATCGGCATCGTCGCGTATCAACCGCATCCCGTCGCCGAGCATCAGGTCGCCGACACCTGGCCGCTGGTGCAACTCCTCCATCCGCGACTCTACCTTCCGGCGCATCACGACGCGGCCTTCGGCACCTGGCTCGATCTCGGCCTCGAGCCGCTCTTCATGAAGATCCGCGCCGATCAGCCGGATACGAAATTCGCGGCGCCGCTCTACCGCTCGCCGATCTGCGTCGCGACGACGGGCGCGCAACGCGGCAAGATCGTCAGCCTGATGTACTAGGCGGGCATCGCGCCGTGGCCCCACATATTCCGGGACCGCTCTATTACGAGCAGCAGGGCAAGACCGGCCTGCCGATGGTGTTCCTCCATTCGACACCGGACGACAACCGGCTCTGGCTCTTCCAGACGGCGCATTTCTCGAACTGGTATCGCACCATCGCCGTCGATCTCGCCGGCTATGGCCGCTCACCCGCGCCGCAAGAGGGCGTCACCATGGCGGATCAGGCGGCGGCGGTGTGGGAGCTGCTCGACACCATCGCCGATGGGCCGGTGATCGTGCAGGGCAATTCCATGGGCTCGGAGGTCGCCATGCACATGGCCGACCAGCGGCCCGAGCGCGTGCCCTGCATGATCCTCTCGGGCTGCGGCTATCTCCCGGATATCCGCGAGGTGCAGCTCAAAGGCAAGGAGGCGTATCACGCCGAAGGCATCGTGCGGCGGCGCGGTGCCGTGCTGTTCCATTTTCATCCGACGTTGCGCGAGACCCCGCTCGTGCAGCATTACGCCGACATGGTCTGCGGGTTGAGCAATGTCGGCACGCTGGAGTCGATTATTGCGATGAATCAGGCGCTCGCCGATGCGAGCCCCGATCTCTATCCGCGACTCAAAGTGCCGACGCTGATTATCATCGGTGGCGAGGATTTCACCAAGCGGGGCGCTTATAAGCTGCAATCCCTCATCAAGGGATCGGAGATCGTCGAGATGCCGGGCGCGGGCCACGCGAATTGCTTCGAGCAGCCCTGGGAATATGACCGCCTCGCGATCGAGTATCTGAAGAAAAAAGGATTGTTCCCCGGGTAGACCAGAAAAGCGTCGTCATTGCGAGCGAAGCGAAGCAATCCAGAATGACCGTGCGAGGCTCCTGGATTGCTTCGTCGTGCTTCGCACTCCTCGCAATGACGCGTTAGGTCACTTACCGCTCCGGATCGCCGTCAGCTCGGCGCGGAAAGCAGCGAGGACATGGGCGCCGTCGGGCGTCGCTTTGACCCATTCCTCGGTCACTGGCGCGACCGCCTCTTTCCAGCGCGCTTCCTCGGCCGGATCGAGCTGCGCGATCGTCTGGCCCGGCAGTGCCTTGGTCGCGTCGCGGCCGACCGCCTGCATCGTGTCGTCGGCCGCGATCAGCCGCTCGACGAAGACTTTGCCCGAGAGCTTGTCGATCGCGGCTTTGCCGGCCGGCGGCAGCTTGGCATAGGAATCGTTGTTCATCGCGACATAGCCGGTGTTGAAGCCGAGCGGCGCTTCGAGATGGAAACTCGTCACCTCGTTGAGATGGAAGGTCGGCACGCTCGGCCACCCTTGCGGCACGGCCTCGACCAGGCCGCGCTGCAGGCTCTGATAGAGCTCGCCCGGCTGCAGCGAGATCGGCGCCGCGCCGAGCCGCGGAATCATCTCGCTGAGAACCCGGCCTTCGACGCTGATCTTCATGCCCTTCACATCGGCCAGGGTATGGATCGGCTTCTTCGAATGAATGACCAGACCGGGGAAGACGATGAAGGCGAGCGGGTGGTATTTGGTGAGCTCGTCGCGGATGACGCCTTTGTCGTAAAGCGCCCAGAGCGCCAGCGCGTCTTCGCGATGATCCTTCGCCTCGAAGGGGAGGGTCCCGACATTGGTCTTGGGGAAGACCGACGACACCGGACCGAAGACGGCGAAGCCGATATCGGCGACGCCGCCGGTCACGCGGTCATACATGTTGGAATTGTCGGCGATCACGCCGCCGGGGAAGAGCTTCACCTCGATCGCGCCATTGGCGGCCTTATTGACGTCGTCGGTCCAGCCCTGCATCGCCCTGAACAGCGCGTTGTTTGGGGCCGACGGGTAAGCGAATTTGATTTGCACCGGATCGGCGAAAGCCGGCGCGGCAAGCAAGGCAAGGCCGAGAGCGGCCAGCAGCGTCTTCTTCATTTCTTCCCCCCTTGTTGAAGCTTTTAAGAGCGCGCGGCGCGGATGGCGCGCCAGACATGCTCCGGCGTCAGCGGCATCTCGATATGGCGGATGCCGAGCGGCGCGAGCGCATCGAGTGCGGCATTCATCACCACGGGCAGCGCGCCGACCGTGCCGGCTTCGCCCGCGCCTTTGGCGCCGAGCGGGTTGATCTTGGTTGGTACGCTGTGCTCTTCGACCTCGATCGCGCAGAGATCGTCGGCGCGCGGCATGCCGTAATCCATGAACGAGCCGGAGAGCAGCTGGCCCGATTGCTTGTCGTAGACGATGGCTTCGGAGATCGCCTGTCCGACGCCTTGCGCGACACCGCCATGCACCTGGCCCTGCAAGGTCAGCTCGTTGATGACGGTGCCGACATCGTCGACCGCGAGATAGCGCTCGATGGTGATCTTGCCGGTGTCCTCATCGATCTCGAGCTCGCAGATATGCGCGCCATAGGGGAAGGTCTGCGCGCTCGGCTCGAACACGGCGGTCTCGAAGAGGCCGAGCTCCATGCCTTTCGGAATACGGCCGGGCGTGAAAGCGGCGCGCGCAATCTCCTTGATCGGCATGCGCTTGTCGGTGCCGGCAACGGCGAAAGTCCCCTTGGCGAATTCGATATCGGCTTCCGCTGCCTCGAAGATATGTGCGGCGATCTTCTTGCCCTTGGCGATGATCTTCTCCGCCGCGAGTACCGCGGCCGAGCCGCCGATGACTGCAGCGCGCGAGCCGAAGGTTCCGACGCCCCAGACGATCTTGTCGGTGTCTCCCTGGAGGAAGTTGATCTCACTCGTATCGATGCCGAGCTTGTCCGAGAGGATGATCTTGTACATCGTCTCGTGGCTCTGGCCCTGCGCCGTCGTGCCGGTGAGGAAGGTGAGCGAGCCAGTGGCATCGAAGCGGATCTCGGCGGTCTCGCCGCCCGGAGGCGCCGCAGCGCGCTCGATCGCGTTGATGACGCCAAGGCCGCGCAGCTTGCCGCGCTTCTTGGCCTCGGCACGCCGCGCCTCGAAACCCTTCACATCGGCGTGGTGCAGCCCCTTGTCCATGCAGGCTTCGAACTCGCCGCAATCATAGGTGTAGACGAGGCCGGTCTTGAACGGCATCGCATTCGGCGGGATCAGATTGCGGCGGCGCAGCTCGATGCGGTCTAGCCCCATCTCGCGCGCGGCGCGATCGATGATTCCTTCGATCACATAGCACGCCTCGGGCCGGCCGGCGCCGCGATAGGGCGCGGTCGCGGTCGTATTGGTGAAAACGCCGAGCACGCTCACATGGATCGCCGGCGTGCGATAGACGCCGGCGAGCGTGCCGAGATTGGAGAAGGTCGGCAGCAGATTCGAATCCGCGCTGAGATAGGCGCCGAGATTGGCCAGCGTCTTGACGCGCAGCGCGAGGAAATTTCCGTCCTTGTCGAGCGCGAGCTCGGCATCGGTGACGTTGTCGCGGCAATGATCGTCGGAAAGGAAGCATTCGCTGCGCTCGGCGATCCATTTAACCGGCCGACCGAGCTTCCTCGCGGCATAGAGCGCCAGCGTGCTCTCCGGCGCGGTCACACCTTTCGAGCCGAAAGCGCCGCCGATATCGCCGGAGACGACGCGGAAGCGGTTCTCGGGAATCTTGAAGATGTCCTCGGCGAAGGCGCGGCGCACGCCATGGATCGAGCCGATGCAGCCATTGAGCGTGAAGCGGCCGAAGCGCTGATCGTATTCGGCGACGATACCGCGCGGCTCGATCGCGTTGTGCATGATGCGCGAGATCACGAAATGCTGGCGCGTGACGTGATGTGCCTTGGCGAAAGCCGCGTCGACCGCCGCCTTGTCACCGAGCTCGAAGATATTCGAGATATTGTCGGGGCAATTCGCCCAGACCGCCGGCGCGCCGGGTTTCACCGCATCACTGGTGAGCACGACGGAGGGCAGCGGCTCGTAATCGACCTCGATGCGTTCCGCCGCGTCCTTGGCTTCGGCGAGGCTCTCGGCGACGACATAAGCGACCTGATCGCCGACGAAATGCGTCTCCTCGCGGGCGAGGCCGGGATGCGGGCTGGTGAAGATCGGGGCGCCGTCCGGGCGCTTGCGCGGCATGCGCACTTTGAGCGTGCCGATGCCGTCGGCTTTGAGATCGGCGCCGGTATAGACCGCGAGCACGCCCGGCATCTGCTGTGCCGCGCGGGTGTCGATGCCGCGGATCTTCGCATGCGCATGCGGCGAGCGCAGCACATAGCCATACGCCATGCGCGGCCGGCTCACATCGGCGACGTATTCACCTTGCCCGCGCAGCAGCCGCGGGTCTTCCTCGCGTTGAACCGCCTGGCCGATCCCGAATTGTCCCATTATCCCCAATCTCCCTTTGGCCCGCCATTATAGGGCGCAACAAGCGGGGACGTCAGACAGGCGCGTGGCGTAGCCCGGCTTGCGCGAGGCGCGGCATCACATCCTTATGCCAGCGCCGGAGCCCGTCCCAATAATCGACCCAGCGGATCAATACGCCGTCGACGCCGATGCCGCTGAGCTTCTCGAGCGCGGCGACGATATCGTCCGCGGTACCGGTCAGCGGATACCCGCCCCAGCCGAGCTTGGCACCGAAGCGCAGCTTCTCGGCGCGCTCCGGCATCATCTTGTGCATCTCGACATTCTGGATCGCCAGCATGTTGTCGCAGGCGACGTCGTCGCCTTTTTCGACGACGTAGTAATTGACGTAATCCTCGGCCTCTTTGCGCGTGTCGCGCTGCGTCACCGGCGCGCCGATCCAGACCTGGATGTCGCGGCCGTATTCCTCACGCGCCAGGCGGCGATAGGCGGCGATATGCGCCTTGGTCTTCTCGAGATCGCTCGGATCGATATGGATGAAGGCCATATCGGCGTATTTGGCGGCGAAGTGCTGGCCCTTACCCGAAGCGCCGGCATTCATCAGCGGCGGGAAGGGCTTCTGGATCGGCTTCGGCATCGAGAAGCCCTTGTTCACGCGCAGGAACTTGCCCTCGTAATCGAACTCGTCCTCGCGCGTCCAGAGCATCTTCACGATCTCAATCCACTCGGCCGCGTATTCGTAGCGCATGTCGTGTTCCATCAGCGGCGCGCCGAACATCTCGAGCTCCGGCCGGAACCAGCCGCAGACGACGTTGAGGGCAAAGCGCCCGTTGCTGATGTGATCGACGGTGGTCGCCTGCTTGGCCGCCATCACCGGATGGACGGTCGGTACATGCGAGGTGGTGAGGACGCCGATGCGCTTCGTCGCCTGCGACAGGCCGGCGGCCCAGGTATAAGTCTCGAAATTCGTGCCGTTGAAATTCGATTCGCCGCCGAAGCCCTTCCAGCGCGCCACCGGCACCATCGCCTCATAGCCGTGGCGGTCGGCGATCTCGGCGATGCTTAGCGCATTCGGCCAGTTGAGCTCATAGGCTTCCGGGGCCGTGGTGATGGCGCAGCCATTGCTGACATTGGTCGCGAAGATGCCGAGCTTCAGCTTGTTGGCGCTGAACAGCGGATTGGTGCCGCGCCGCGGATCGGCGGACGGGTTGCTCATCCTTATCCTTCCTCACCCGCGGGGCAACGCCGCGCCCCGCGATCAGGTACCCATCGTCGTGACCAGCCACAAGGTGATGACAGGGAACACCACCAGCAGAACCAGCTTCACCAGATCGGCGATGACGAAGGGGAAGACGCCTTTATAGACGGTCCATATCGAGACGTCGGGCTGGATACTCTTCAAGACGAAGACGTTGAGCCCGAGCGGCGGATGGATGAGGCCGGTCTCGACGACGCAGATGTTGATGATACCCCACCACAGGATGTCGTAGCCGAGATGGAGGACCAGCGGCGTCACGATCGGCACGGTGATGACCATCACCGCGAAGCTCTCCATCACCGAGCCGAGCAGCAGATAGACGACGAGGATCATCGCCATGATGCTGATCGGCGCCCAGCTGAGATGCTCCATATAGGAGGTGGCCGATTCGGTGAGGGCGCTGACGCCGACGAAGAAGGAGAAGATCTGCGCGCCGAAGATCAGGCCGTAGATCATCGCTGTCGTCGCGGTGGTGCTGGCCATGACATGCCAGAAAGTCTTGCCGCGCAGCTTGCCGCGCCACAACGCGCAGAGGAACGACTCGAACGCGCCGACCGCGGCCGCCTCGGTCGCGGTGAAGACGCCGAAATAAATGCCGCCGAGCACGCTGCCGAAGAGCAGCAGCGCCGGGCCGCAACGAGAAGCCGCTGCCCAGAGCCGGCCGGGCTCCGCGTCCTGGTTAAGCGGTGCTGCATCCGGCCAGATGCGGACGTAGATCGCGATCGTGATGAGGTAGAGGATCGTGGCGAGAATGCCTGGTCCGACCGCTGCGACGAAAAGCTGGCCGACCGAGGCTTCGGACAGCAGCGCGAAGAGGATCAGCGGTCCGGAAGCCGGCGGCAGCAACGCGCCGAGCGTGCCGCCCGCGGCACAGACGCCGGTCGAGAAGGCCTGGCTGTAGCCGCGTGCCTGCATTTCGGGCAGCGCCACCTTGCCGATCGTCACCGTGGTCGAGATCGAATGGCCGGTGAGAGCGCCAAAGCCAGCGCAGCCGGCGATCGTCGTCAGGGCGAGGCCGCCGCGCAGCCGCCCGAGCAGAACATGGGCGAGGCGATAGACGTCCTCGGAAATATCGGCGACGGCGGCGAAGCTGCCCATCATCAGGAAGAGGGGGAGTGTCGCGAGCTGGCTGTTGCCGAGGAAGCCGGTCACTTCGGTCGAGGCCGCGCCCAGCGAGGGCATCAAGCCGATGAACAATGTCGAGGCGATGACGCCGACAATGCCCATGATCGCGGCGATCGGGATGAGGACCAGCGTCATCAGCCACATGATGATGAAGACCAGCGTCACCGTGAGGCCGATATGGGTCTGCGCCCAATTGGCGAGCATCTGGTGATTGGCAACCCACCACCAGCTGCCGAGGCCGATCAGCACGGCGGTGACCGCGGCGAGCGCGTTCGCTTTCGCGCCATGCACCGAGGCGCGGCGCGCCTCGTTGATGATGATCAGCGTCTGCACGAGCGTGCCGAAGGCGAGCAGCGCCGAGACGCAATACATGAAGGGCGCTTGCGGCAGGCCGAGAATGACCGTGGTGCGGCCTTCGGAGGCGAGCGTGTCGGCATAGATGAAGATGCGCCAGGCGAGGACAGTGTAGAACAGCCAGAGGCAGGCGCTGCCCAGCACTTCGAGCCAGGCATGCAGCGGCGGGCTGAAATAGCGCGCGACCAGATCGATCTTGAGATTGACGCGCTGGATCATGCCGGCCGGGATGCAGGCCGAGATCGCGACCGAGAAGGTCATCTGCACGATCTCGTTGATCGCCGGGATCGGCTCGTTGGCGAACCAACGCAGCAGCACGTCGACCATCGTGATCGCGGCGACGAACAACATGCCGCAGACGCAGGCGATCGCGACGACACGCGAGGTCTCGCCAACATAATATTCGGCCCAATCGAGCGCCGAGCGATCGGCGATATCGATTTCTTCGGCAGTGTGAGCGTGAACGGTCACCGGCAAACTCCTCCCCTGCTTGTCGGACCCGGCTTATGCGCACTGCGTTCTGGGACGCGATCGCGATTGACAGGCTCCGGAAGCGGACGGAAATCTAAACCACAACAGGCGGGCCGCCAATCCTATTGCGTGGGCGGAATTGGGCGGCACAGGAAACCATTTGGATTTTGCCCGGAAAAGCGGCGCTAGTTGCGGCTTTCGGCTCAACCAAAACGGGATTCTTGCCGCCGAACCACTAACCGGCCTCGTCACGAATATTTGGATTCTCAAGGAAAGCATGACATGACCGAATTCGCGCGCGCCCAGGGCGTCTCCGAAGCCGATGAGTTTTCCTGGCGACGCAAGCTCGCCATCATGTGCCGCATCGTCGGGCTGCAGGAATCGATCGGCCTTTTTGGCCACATCTCGATCCGCATTCCCGGCACCGATGTGGTGCTGATGACGCCGGGCGCCGGATCCGAGAAGACGGTTGTGCGCACCGACCAGATTTTCGTCTTCGGCATGGATGGCAATATCCATTACCACCCGGGTGGCGACCGGCCGATGCAGATCCCGGCCGAATGGCGCATCCATACCCGAATCCACAAGGACCGGCCGGAGGTCGGCTCGGTCGCGCATCTCCATGCGCATGCCTCGACCTTGCTCGGCATCGCCAAGAAGCCGATCCAGCCGGTCTTCGCGCAAGGCGCGCTGTTCAAGGACGGTGTCCCGGTCTGGGACAATCCGCGGCTCGTCGTCACCGACGAGATGGCAGCGTCATTATCGAAATCATTGGGCGATAAGCGCGCCTGCCAGATGCGCGGCCATGGCTCGGTGGTGGTCGGCAGCACTGCCGAGGCCTGTCTCGTCGCCTGTACCTTCATGGAAGAGAACGCGCGTTATCAAATCGAAGGCGATGCGCTTGGTGGCGCCGCGCCGATGTCTGCAGAGGAGATCGCCGATTGCTCGCGCGGCAGCGTCGGCGGCGGGCTCGAGCGCATGCTGTGGGACTATTGGGAGCGGCGCGTCACCGTCGCCGGCGTGCCGCTCTGACTCGTCGGCCTATTCCGATATCGGCTTCGCTTATCTGATTGGCGTCGCGCGGCGAGGTTGGATAAGCTCATCGCCATGACTGGTATCGCCCATGAGCTCGCCTTCACCATCCGCCGCGGCACGACCGAGTCGCGCGAAACGCTGACCATTCGCCACGGCGTGATCGCCGGCTGGACCGGCAGCGATCCCGCTGCGGTCGAACATCACATCAAGGAACTCGAAGCCATCGGCATCGCGCGGCCCGCGAGCGTGCCGATCTTCTATCGCGTCTCGGCCTCGCGCTTCACCGCGGCGACGAGCATCGAAGTGCCCGGCAATGAGTCGAGCGGCGAGGTCGAATTCGCGCTCGTGCAGCATGGCGGCAAGCTCTATCTCGGCTGCGGCTCCGATCACACCGAGCGCAAGGTCGAGGGCTACAACGTCACCGTGTCTAAGCAGATGTGCGAGAAGCCGCTTGCGCCGATGCTCTGGGCTTATGACGAGGTGAAGCCGCATTGGGAAAAGCTCATGCTGCGCTCGTACGCGCTGGAGCGCGGCGAGCGCGTGCTGTATCAGGAAGGGCCGGTCACGGCGATGCGCTCGCCGGAAGAGCTGATCCGGCTCCATACGAATGGGCGCGGTCTCGAAGACGGCACGATCATGTTCTGCGGCACGCTCGCCGCGAAAGGCGGCGTCCGTCCGGCGCCGCGTTTCGAATTCGAGCTGGAGGATCCGGTGCGGAATTTGCGCATCCGGCACGGCTACGATATCGCGGTCTTGCCGGTGATGGGCTGAAGGAGGGTTTGATGGCGGTCAACAAGAAGCATCACGAATTTCACACGCTCGATCTCACCACCGGCTGGGAGACGCTCGAAGGCTATCCGCCGGGCATCCAGCAGAAGATCATCGCCGGCGGGCTCGACGAGGTGAATCATCGCGGCAGCCGCACGCGGCTCCTGCGCTTCGAGCCCGGCGTCTACACCACCGCGCCCTTCGTCCATGATTATTGGGAAGAAGTATTCCTGGTGCAGGGCGATCTCACCGTCGGCAACGACGCCAACGGCAAGGGCGGCAAATCATTCCCCGCCTGGACCTATGCCGTGCGCCCCGCCGGCGCCGCGCATGGGCCCTTCCGCTCGGACGGCGGCTGCATCCTCTTGGAGATGCATTACTACGACCCGCCTTGATTCTTCCTGTTCGTCATGTGTGGATGGCCCCCGCTTGGCAAGGGTTTTTTGCGCGTGTGGGATGCGGCCAGTTGCGGTCATGTGTTCGGCTTGTGGATGCAGCCTGACATGGCCGCGAGCCCTGATGGGATC
>Ga0157369_10002667_pt1 | contig 21277 bp, 17 predicted proteins | sample C25metaG_FD_113461 | JGI IMG/M metagenome (GOLD analysis project Ga0157369, IMG submission 113461) | Corn rhizosphere microbial communities from Kellogg Biological Station, Michigan, USA - C2-5 metaG | ecosystem: Host-associated > Plants > Roots > Rhizosphere > Soil | place: USA: Michigan...
ACCCAAAACATTGCACAGTATATCAGCAGCCACATCCAATACCTCGAAACGCTGAATCAGTTAAACCAGTCCATCATCCAAATCAAATATCTGAAAGGAGAAAAGTAGAACATGAAAAATATATTATTACAAACCTGTAAACTATTGTCGGTAGCATTGATTGCGGGTTTGTCGTTGCCATCCTGCCATTCCACAGCCGCGGCAGACAATGACGATAATAAAACAGCTGCACCCACGAAAAAGAAGTCAACAGACACGATAGAACTTAGCCAAAAACAGGTTAGCGTATCTGGAATTACTACCGGTTATATCGAGCAAAAAAATGTAGGTTCGATAGTTAAGGCCAGCGGGCAGCTGGTTTTACCGCCATCGCATCAGGCGGTGGTTACAACAGCCATAGCGGGTATTATAAGCGAGATTCCAGTTAAAGAAGGGTCTGAAGTTAAACAGGGACAGGCGGTAGCTTATATAGAAAGCCCTGAACTGATCCGTTTACAACAGGATTACATGACCACAAAGAGCAACCTGGTATACGTGCAGCAGGAATATGAACGGCAAAAGTTACTGAATGATGAAAATGCAGGTACCGGCAAGGTATACCAGCAAGCCAGAGCAAACTTCATTTCAGAACAGCAAAAACTCCAGGCCATGGCTGCATCGCTGGCGCAACTGCACGTGAGCGTAGCCTCATTAAACAAGGGTCAGTTGATCCGGAAGGTACCTGTCATTGTACCCCTGGGCGGACAAGTGAACCACGTTTATGTAACCGTCGGTTCTCCTGCCGATGTTAATAAACCAATAATTGACATCATCAACAATAAAGATATTTACTGCGACCTGAAGATTTTTGAAAAAGACATCAACCGGGTAAAAGTGGGGCAAAAAGCGGAGCTGTCTTTGTCTGGCCAGGAGCAGCAAGTTATCCACGGAACGATTTATGCGTTAAATTCCGAATTTGAAACAGATAACCGTGTGGTGATTGCGCATGTTCGCCTTAATGATGTCGGCAATAAGCATTTAATACCGGGTTCTTATGCAAGTGCATCGGTGATAACGGACAATATAACAACACCGGCTTTACCAGAAGAAGCCATTGTAAGTGCGGATGGCAAACAGTACATCTTTTTGGCGCTGGGGCAGGATGACGATAATAAGGCATCCAAAGCACCTGAAGGTATGAACTTTAAAAAGGTAGAGGTTGTTACAGGTGCTTCCGATCTGGGCTTTGTAGGTATTAAGCTCTTGACAAACTTGCCCAAGGACGCCAAGGTAGTTACCAAAGGCGCTAAATATATTCTGGCAGAAAGCCAAAAAGGCGATGCTTCGGATGACGATTAAGCGAATAGAATCTTTTACACATCCCGATAAACCTGATCTGATTACAGGATTTATTAGGGTGCTTGCCAAATACAAAGGCGGCTTCATCAGAGGCCGCCTTTGTGGTTTTTCGTCCAGAAATAACAATCTATTACTGGGGGCTTACGCCTTCTTCACAAACTCAGATTTAAGCGCCATGGTACCGAACCCATCGATTTTGCAGTCGATGTTATGGTCGCTATCTACCAGGCGAATGTTTTTTACTTTGGTTCCGGCCTTTATGCCATGAGGTGAACCTTTTACCGGCAGATTTTTTATAACTACAACAGTATCGCCATTTTGTAAAATATTGCCGTTGCTATCTTTTACAACAAACTGATCGTTTGCTGTATTATCTTCTTCCGGGCTCCACTCATGGCCACATTCCGGACAAGCCAGCAAGTCGTTCATTTCATAAGTATAGGTCGATTTGCACAATGGGCAAGGGGCTAACGCTGTCATATTAAAGTTTTGACAAAGGTAAAAATTATTGTCAGCAACGCAGGCAGGCAGTTTATAATGGTGCTAACCATTGGCGGCAGCGTTTATTAATTGCTGAGTTTAAATAGAATTTAATTTATTTTACATAAATGAAAAATTTGTCAAAAATAATTCGTACCTTGCGCACTTATTAAAATAATACAATGCAAAAAGGAACAGTAAAATTTTTTAATGAAACAAAAGGTTTCGGATTTATTACACCTTCTACCGGTGAAGCCGACATCTTTGTTCATGTATCAGGTCTGATTGATAACGTTCGTGAGAACGATAGTGTTAATTATGACGTGGAACAGGGCCGTAAAGGTCTTAACGCCGTAAATGTAAAAGTAGCTTAAGGTCTATTATAATTTATTGTGAAGCATTCTCTTTAATGGAGAATGCTTTTTTTATTGTAGTAAGCCATAAGATAACTTGCCTTTTAGCAACTATCAAAAAGAAAAACGCGCAAAATGCTGTTAATTCTTTTTAAAAACGCTATATTGTAGAAAATAATTCCCCGTCATAACTACTTCACTTAAACATAGACCGTTCGTATAACACTACAACGCCGGTTGATAAGGGGAAATATAAAAAGAAGACAGGCAACTAACACAAATTATGTGTTCTGTTATTAGCCTTGTTATTAACGATTTAAAATAAAATATGGGTAGATCATCAGAGACATTTGGTAAAAAAGAAAAAGAAAAGAAAAGACTAAAAAAGCAGCAGGAGAAAAAAGAAAAATCAGCAGAAAGAAAAGCGAATTCCAGTAAGGGTAAAAGCATGGAAGATATGCTGGCTTATGTTGATGAAAACGGGAATATCACCGCAACGCCTCCTGACCCTTCCAGACAAAATAAAGTTAAGCTGGAAGATGTGGAGATTAGCGTTGCACGACAGAAGCCCGAGAATCCTGAGGATTTACTAAGGAAGGGGACCGTAATCTTTTTTAATTCATCAAAAGGATATGGTTTCATTAAAGACTCGCAAACACAAGAAAGCTTCTTTGTGCACTTTAACGGATTGCTGGAACAGGTGCAGGAAAGGGACAAGGTTGTATTTGAAACAGAGCGAGGCCAAAAGGGCATGAATGCAGTTAAGGTTAAAAAAGATCGATAATCGTCCTTCTGTCGATTTTACGTATTCGATATAGTTGTCAAACTGGCTAGGGGGATTTTTAATTTTCCTTGCCGGTTTGTACCATGAAAATATAATTTCAATAAAAATGCCTCTACTTAAACAGTAGAGGCATTTTTATTGAAATCACTACCGTAACAATTTTGACATCTAATAAAAAAATTGGAAGGGTGATATAAAAGCAATCGATTGCGGGCCTATATTTAAGCCACCAAATAACCAATAGTAACCTGCATAATGATTAAAAGGATTACGACCCTGCTTGCGGTGTTAACGGCATTGCCTGCAATGCTCTTTGCGCAGCAACTGTCCAACGGATCGGGCGCATTTGCCACCGGAAAATACCCCGATTTGTTTAAACAACGTGGTCACACCGAGCGAGAGATCAAAGCAAAAATAGACGGCGCATTCCGGCAGTTGTTTTTTGGCGATTCTGCAACTCAAAAAATCTATTTTCCGGTGGGACGCAACCAAAATGGTCCATTGGCTTATATCAGCGATGTACCGCACAATGATATTCGTACAGAAGGTATGTCATACGGGATGATGATCGCGGTACAGCTTAACCGCAAAGACGTTTTCGACGCACTCTGGAACTATGCCATGACCTACATGTACATCAGTTCAAAGGAGCATCCTTCCGAAGGCTATTTCTCCTGGTCGCTAAAGCGCAACAGCGTAGCTAATGAAGAAACGCCCGCGCCAGATGGCGAGGAGTATTTTGTAATGTCGCTCTACTTTGCCTCTGGCCGGTGGGGCAATGGCAAAGGCATTTATGATTACCATCACTGGGCCGACCAGATTCTCTCCACCATGCGCCATCATCCCATAAAAGAAGGTGCAACCAAATATGGTCCCCGAAAGATAGGGCCGATGGTGAACGAGGAAAGGAAGATGATTTTGTTTGTACCCGGCATTGGCAGGGGGAGCTTTACGGATCCATCTTATCATTTACCACATTTTTACGAACTATGGGCACGGTGGGGACCGAAGGAAGACCGCGCTTTCTGGGCTGCAGCTGCCGATACCAGTCGTGCTTTTTTTGCAAAAGCTACCAATGCTCAAACAGGTTTAGCGCCCGACTATGCAAACTTTAACGGCACCCCGCATGTAGAAAACTGGAACAAACACGCCGGCAATTTCTCGTTCGACTCCTGGCGCACGGCCAGCAACTGGTCTGTGGACTGGAACTGGTTCCACAAAGCGTCGGCTGAGCAAATGCTGAGCAATCGTATCCAACACTTTTTTATGAATAAGGGCTTCGATACCTATGGTTGCCAGTTTACGCTGGAAGGTGAACAGATGGATAACAGGCATGCCAGTGGGCTTATTGCAACCAATGCTGTAACCAGCCTTGCGGCTACTGATGCAGACGCTATGCGTTTTGTTGATGCTTTATGGAACACGCCAACGCCCCAGGTATTAGTTGAACGCTATTACGACGGGCTCCTGTACTTGATGAGCCTGATGCACTGCAGCGGAAACTACCGGATCTACGAGCCAAAATAATCACGGCTGTGCCCCTGACAATTTAAATGGCAGTGTGCATTAACGCTGAAAATATCGTAGAACGTTGCTTTAGATAGCGCAGGTGATCTATGCTAAACAAACGTTAGAGAAATAAAGCAATTTGTTGCGTAATTAGAGGTTCGATTGAGGCTACTTTTACCGCAAACAACCAATACAAAGCTATCCTAACCGCATTTAATGCGAATATATTTTGACCGTTAGATTAAAACTGATAACCATAAACCCTAATATCTATATGAAGAAGATACCATACTATTGTTTAGCTTTTGCTTTATTAAGCACGGGCAGCCTCAAGGCCCAGGATGCGCGGCTTACCTTAGACCTTACAAAACCAGGCCCTTCTGTTAGTCCCCGGTTGTACGGGTTGATGACCGAGGAGATCAACCATTCTTATGATGGCGGTTTATATGCCGAGCTGATCAGAAACCGCATTTTTAAAGATAATCCTGAAAAACCTGACGGCTGGAGCGTTGTAGAAGATAAAGGCGGTAAAGGTTCCATAGAACTAATCGCCCCAAACCCTTTTAATGTATCGCGTGAGCACGGGCGGCAAGCCATTAATGATGCGCTAACCACTTGCCTTAAATTAACTGTAGAAAAGGAGGGTGGACGTACCGGCATAGCCAACGAAGGTTTTTGGGGTATCCCGGTAAAGCCCTCAACAACCTACCATGCCTCGTTCTATATCAAAAGCCTTGTTTATGATAAAAATGCTTCAAGAAGACCGGGCGCGCCCACGCCGCCTGAGCCTAAATATCCGGAAGATGCATTTGGCCCCATCACGGTTAGTATAGAAAGCAACGATGGTTCCACCGTGTATGCATCAGGTACCGTTGATTTTAAGAAAACAACCTTCTGGAAAAAATACGAACTTAATTTAATAACGGCTGCCAATGTTAAGCCGACTAAAGACGCACGCTTCGTTATTTCTACCAGCCGCACCGGATCGTATTATTTTAACCTGGTTTCGCTGTTTCCACCTACTTACCACAACCGCCCAAATGGCAACCGGATAGACATTATGGAAAAAATGGCCGGCATGAAACCAAGGTTTCTGCGTTTCCCGGGTGGTAATTTTCTGGAGGGCGATTATTTCGGCACCCGTTTTATGTGGAAGAATACGCTGGGGCCGCTGGAGCAGCGTCCCGGCCATCAGGGCACCTGGGGCTATCGGGTATCAGACGGTATGGGACTGCTCGAGTTTCTGGAGTGGTGTGAGGATCTGCATATGGAGCCAGTACTTGCGGTATATGCCGGGTATTCTTTAAGAGGAGACCACGTGGATGCAGGCCCGTTACTGGAACCTTATGTACAGGAGGCGCTTGAAGAAATAGAATACGTAACCGGAGATGCGCACACCTATTGGGGAGCTAAACGCATAGCAGACGGCCATCCCGCACCTTTTAAACTGAAATATATAGAAATTGGGAATGAAGACTGGTTCGATCGTTCTTTTACCTATGATGGCCGGTTTACGCAGTTCCGCAAGGCTATTCAGGCCAAATATCCTCAATTGCAATGTATAGCTACTGTACCGGAGAGTTATGAAACAGGTCGCGTTACTTCTGTACGGCCGGATATGATTGATGAGCATTATTACCGGAGCGCCTGGCAAATGGAAGAAGATGCCAATCACTACGACAAGTACAAACGGAAAGATGCTTCTAAAATATTTGTAGGCGAATGGGCCACGCGCGAAGGTGCGCCAACTACTAATATGAATGCTGCACTCGGTGATGCCGCCTGGATGACAGGCATGGAACGTAACAGTGATGTGGTATTGATGTCTTGTTATGCACCGCTTTTTGTAAACGTTAACCCTGCAACCAAAGAGCGCGGCCGCGCCTGGCAGTGGGATTCGGATTTAATTGGTTATAACGCTATCAGGAGTTATGGTTCGCCATCTTATTATGCGCAAAGCATGTTCAATACCTACATTGGCGATCATGTGGTGCCGATAAGTAGCGAAAACATCCCCATGAAAAAAGCGGCTAAAGCAGACAGCCTGGCTTCCCGAAACCACCTTGGAAAAAATGAAATACCGGCGCTTTATTATGTAGCTACACGCGATAACAAAAGCGGCGCTATCTATCTCAAACTAGTAAACACCTCGGCTAACCCTTACAATATTGTAATTGATCTCAAGGGCGCAGCCACGGTTATGCCGCAAGGTACCCAGGTTGTATTAAAGGCTGATAAGCCGGAAGATACCAACACCATTGACGAGCCGGAGAAAATTATGCCGGTTACCACATCGATTGGAGCGCTGGGAAAATCCTTTAAACATAATTTTGCACCTTATTCTATAACCGTAATCAAGCTGCAAACGGCTGTTAAAAAATAACTTTTGTTAGCGGTTATCGAACGCCGAAAACCGCGCCATATAAAAGCCCTCTCCTCTGTCCAAAGGACCTCTATGGAGGAGAGGGTTGGGTGAGGTCATTTATTGAAATATCTTATGAAATACTTTTTTGCCGCAGTACTAACCATAACGGTACTTACACAATGGAGCGCCCCTGCGGCGGCGCAGAATCCGTTAATTATGAACCAATACACCGCAGATCCTTCTGCGCGGGTTTTTGGAGATAAAGTATACGTGTATCCATCGCATGATATTCGCGCCACGCCTGGCCATGGCCGGGTGGGTTGGTTTTGCATGCAGGATTACCATGTCTTCTCCTCCTCAAACCTTACCGACTGGACCGATCACGGCATGATCCTTAGTCAATATACTGTGCCCTGGGCCGATTCTACGGCTTACAGCATGTGGGCACCGGATTGCATAGCGCGCAACGGGAAATATTATTTCTACTTTCCAACTATTGCCAAAGGCGGTGTTAACGGCAAAGGCTTTACCGTGGGAGTTGCTGTAGGCGACAAACCTTCCGGTCCTTTTAAACCAGAGCCTGAACCAATTAAAGGTATCCATGGAATTGATCCGAACGTATTTGTTGACAAGGATGGTCAGGCGTACCTTTATTGGGCACAGGGGCAAATCTATGGCGCAAAGCTGAAAGATAATATGGTGGAACTAGCTTCGGATCCCGTGGTGTTGCATGAACTGCCGAATAAGGGCCTTAAAGAAGGACCATATCTTTTTGAACGCAATGGCACCTACTACCTTACCTACCCACACGTGGAAAATAGGATAGAACGGCTGGAGTACGCTACCAGCAATAGTCCGCTGGGGCCGTTCAAATTTACTGGGGTAATTATGGATGAAGCACCTTCCAATTGTTGGACCAATCATCAGTCCATCATCCAATTCAAGGGCCAGTGGTATCTCTTTTATCACGATGACCAATTGTCGCCCAATTTTGATAAGAACCGCTCTATAAGGGCAGATAGCCTCTTTTTTAATGAGGATGGCACTATCAGGAAAGTTGAACGCACTTTGCGGGGCGTAGGTTTAACACGGGCGAATAAGGAGATCCAGATTGACCGCTACAGTGCGATAAGTCCTGAAGGAGTAACTATAGATTACATAGACACCGCGAACCGGATGCAGGGCTGGAAAGCAACCTTTGATAAACCAGGAGCCTGGCTGCGCTACAATGCAGTCGATTTTGCAAAAGGCGGATGGAAAGATATGAGTATCCGGGCCACAACAACGGCAGCCAGCACGGTAGAGGTAAGGCTTGATGGGCCACGAGGTATTTTAGTAGCCTTGGCCAAACTTGCGGCAAACCGTACCTGGCGAATTACAAATATTCAAATAGCAAAGGCTCCAAAGGGTAAACATGATCTATTTGTTTTAGTAAAAAGCGGTGGCCCGGTGTCGATAGATTGGTTAAAGTTTAATTGATCATAATCCACTTTAAGACGTGTGGTAAACTAATCCGTTCAACTTTTTATACTCGCCGGGGGTGAGACTGGTCACTTTTTTGAAAGTTTTTGAGAAATGGGGCAAGCTTTCAAATCCCGTTTTTTCTGCAATCTCGGTATAGGATAAAGGGGTTGTGGCAATTAAATATTGGGCGCGTTCAATTCGCTTTTCATGCACGTAGGTTGAGGGTCTTTGTCCTGTGTATTTAAAAAATAACCTCGAAAAATAGTCCTGGTGCAAGTTTGCCCTGCCAGCTAAGTAATTAACTGTTAAATTCCCTTTCAGGTTTAATTGGATGTGCCTTATCGCATCCAATATCTTTGAAGGTACAGGGTCGGCATTTCGGTGCGCAAATAGATGAGAGTTTAAAAAACGGGAAACTAACTGGAGAATTATACCCTGGTTCTCCAGATAAACAGCATCACTAACGGTGTTATTAAGCTCCTGGTAGCTTTTATAATAGGTGTTTTTCTCGTAGACTGTGGGATTATGTGAGCGGTTAATTCCTCTGCCCGGATTTATTTGTAGTAATCTTTTAATGTTTGCGATATCTATTTCGCTCGCCGCAACTTTCATTACATTTCTATTATGCTCGAAGAGTGAAATGCTTTCTGAAGATTCTTCAAAAAAGTGAAGGAAATACTGGCTTAAGTAAGTGTTGCAAAATAAGTGGCACAGTGTAAAGCTTGGGATAATATATAAATAACCGCGCTCAAGTTTGATATTCTCCTGTTTGGTTGAAATAAACCCTTCTCCTTCGTCAATGTAATAGATCCGATAATAAGGACTAATGACGTTAGGGTAGTTCCACTTTTCATTTAGTTTAACGTACTCAATGTGCAACAACGAAAAACTGTGTGCAAGTAATCTTCTATTCATCTTAAAGTGCAAGTTCGTAAAAAGTCGGATTTGTATAAAATAAAGTCTATTTAATACAATAAATAAAGTGCGGTTGTCCAATAATTTTGTTCTTAACCAATTTTCCTAAATGTATACGCTATGAACAGGTTATATGTCAAAGCTGTAGCAATAAGTATTGTTTCCATATAAAATGGTTTGAGCTTGTTTTTGAAAAATTGACCTTCGAAAAACCTGATAAGATGAAAAGATATTGCCTGGCGGTTGACCTTAAAGAGGATCCGGAACTCATTGCCGAATATGATAATTGTCATAAAGAAGAGAATAAATGGCCTGCCATCATGAAAAGTATTACCGATTCAGGAATCCATAACATGGAGATCTATCGAACCGGAAATCGTTTATTCATGATTATGGAAACTGATGATCATTTCAGTTTTGAGCACAAAGCCGCTATGGACGTTGCCAACCAAAAAGTTCAGGAATGGGAGCAATTGATGTGGAAATTTCAGCAGCCTTTACCATGGGCCCAGAAAGGTGAGAAATGGATTTTGATGGACAAGATTTTCCAATTATGATATGTCGATTTTGTACAGTAACCTCTATAAACCTCTATAACCAATTAAAATGAAACGCAGAGCATTAATTAAAGGAATAGCCGCTGCCTTGCCGTCGCTGTATTTATCAAAGGCCCTTGGCCAGAATTTTTATGATAATCAGTTTTTAAATGAGCCGATAATAAAAGGCCCGTTCCAGCCAACATGGGAGTCGCTGCAGAATTATCAAACTCCCGAGTGGTTTCGGGACGCCAAGTTTGGTATGTGGGCGCACTGGGGGCCGCAATGTCAGCCTGAAGCTGGCGACTGGTATGCGAGAAACATGTATGAGGAAGGTTCATGGCAATATAAAATCCATCTCGAGAAATACGGACATCCATCAAAGTTTGGATTTAAAGATGTCATTAATATCTGGAAAGCCGAAAATTGGAACCCTGAAGAATTGGTGAGCCTGTATAAAAGCGCCGGTGCGCAATATTTTATGGCGCTTGCCAATCATCATGACAACTTTGATTTATATGATAGCAAATACCAAAAACACTGGAATTCAACTAAGATCGGTCCAAAGAAAGATTTGATTGGCGGCTGGGCAAAGGCAGCAAAAAATAACGGGCTGCCGTTTGGTGTAAGTGTTCACGCATCGCATGCATGGCGCTGGTATGAAGTGGCGCAACGTTCGGATAAAACCGGTCCTTACGCAGGTATTCCTTATGATGGAAAACTCACAAAAGCAGATGGAAAAGGCAAGTGGTGGGATGGCCTGGATCCGCAAGAGCTATATGCCCAGAATCATCCCTTAAGCGAGCGTAGTTTAGATAATAATTCAATACATTCTCAATGGGGGTGGGGAAACGGTGTATATCCGCCAACACAGGCATACATCGACAAGTTCTATAACCGCACTATCGATCTTATCAATAAATACAATCCCGATGTTGTTTATTTCGACGATTCACAGTTCCCGCTTTGGCCAATCAGCGATGCAGGTTTGCGCATAGCTGCCCATTTATATAATAAAAGCATTAAAGAACATGGTGAGCTTCGCGCGATAGTAAATGGGAAAATATTGAATGAAAATCAACGTAAAGCCATGGTATGGGATATTGAACGCGGTCAAGCTAATGAAATTCAGCCTTTGCCATGGCAAACCGATACTTGCATTGGGGGATGGCATTACGAGCGGTCAATATATGAACGCAATGGTTATAAAACAGCCAAAACGGTAATTCAAACCTTAGTTGATATCGTAAGTAAAAACGGGAACCTGATGCTCAATATCCCCGTTCGGGGCGATGGTACTATCGATGAAAAAGAAAGAAAGGTGGTTGAGGAAATTGGCAGATGGATGAAAGCGAATAGCGAAGGCATTTATAGTACAAGGCCCTGGAAAATATTTGGAGAGGGCCCGGCACAGGAGGCGGCAGCAAAGTTAAGTGCTCAGGGTTTCAATGAAGGAAAGGGAAAACCGTTTACCCATGAAGATATTCGCTTTGTTACAAAAGGTGATGATGTGCTCTATGCAACCGCAATGGGGTGGCCGGAAGACGGAAAACTGGTTGTGAAAAGTTTGGCAAAGAACAGCCAATACTTTCCAAAAGAGATTAAAAAAATAGAATGGTTACCAACAAAGCAGTCTTTAACTTTTGAACGGAACGAAAATGGACTGATAGTTTCTTTACCTGCTGAGCCATATGATGGATTAACCTATGCAAATACGATAAAGATTTTTTCATAAAGCATGTATTTGGATTGCTACAGCGTTGGCTAAATAAATCCGTATACAGTTGATCCAGAAGTTTTATTGTTAAATGAAGAATTATAAAAGAACGTTGGTTGTAATACTCGTTGTATGGGGAGCTGTTACAACTGTGCACGGGCAAATGCTATCCGTTTCGTCGCCCAATCATAAAATAAATATCCAGTTAATCCGTCAGCGCAATTCAGGGCCTGGTGTATGGGGTTTAAAGGTTTTGTATGAAGCTGCAGGCGGGCTGACAGAAGTTATACCACAGATAGACCTCGGCATATCACGCGACGACCAGGATTTTACCAATAACCTCACATTTTTAACTGCGGGTAAACCGGTGTTTATTCATGAACAATATCACGCCCTGCATGGAAAAAAGTCGGTTTGCGACAACGTTGCTAATGAAGTTACAGCATACTTTCAAAATGCCTCCAAAACAAAATTCAACATTATTATACGTGCGTATAATGACGGTGTGGCCTTTCGCTATCAGTTTCCTGATAAAAGAGGAACATTTAAGGTTAAAGACGAGCTGACCGCCTTTACCATTCCGCCATCAACCAGCAGATGGTTGGAAAAATGGAATCCGGCCAACGAGGGGCTTTATGCCAAAAGCGAAAATGACAACGTGTTACAGCAGGACTGGGGCTACCCTGCATTGTTTAATACAACGGGCACAGATTGTTGGTACCTGATCCATGAATCGGATGTTGACCGGAACTATTGTGCCTCCAAACTGAGCAACTTGGCAGATAAATCCAAATACAAAATCACATTCCCCAACCCTAAAGACGGTAATGGAATAGGAGATGCTTTACCAATGATTACGCTGCCCTGGAAGTCGCCATGGCGGGTAATCATTCTGGGCAACCTCCCTACCATCGTATCTTCAACTTTGGTAGACGATGTAGCGCGGCCATCGTCGTTAAAAGAAACCGATTGGATTAAACCTGGTTTGGTGTCATGGAACTACTGGTCACACAATCATGGTACAAAAGATTATAAGGTAGTAACAGAATTTGCCGATCTGGCTGCCAATATGAATTGGCCCTACACGTTACTGGATTGGGAATGGGATGCGATGGCAAACGGGGGAAACTTGGAAGATGCTGCTAAATATATTTTGTCAAAAGGCGTAAAACCACTGATCTGGTATAACTCGGGCGGTAAACATACTTCTGTGAGGGCCACGCCGCGCGACCGTATGCTAACGCACGAATCGCGTATGGAGGAGTTTGCCAAGCTGAAAAAATTGGGGTTTGTTGGGGTGAAAATTGATTTTTTCGAAAGCGAAAAACAGGATATGATTAAATATTATCTGGATATTCTGGACGATGCGGCGAAATTCCAGATGATGGTTTATTTTCACGGTTGCATTGTGCCACGGGGCTGGGCCAGAACGTATCCTCATCTGATGACCCAAGAGGCTGTTCGAGGAGCGGAATGGTATAATAATGGTCCAGATTTTACGCTAACAGCGCCTGAGCATAACACCATTTTACCTTTTACCCGTAATGTTGTTGGCGCAATGGACTATACGCCAGTAACTTTTACCAATTCGCAATTTCCACACACTACTTCATACGGGCATGAACTGGCTTTGGGCGTGGTTTTTGAATCGGCCCTGCAACACCTGGCCGATAGGCCCGAAGGTTATTATTCATTACCGGATGCAGCCAAAGCATTGCTCCGAACTTTACCCACTGCCTGGGATGATACCCAATTGCTCGATGGCTACCCCGGAAAAGACGTGACTATTGCCCGCCGCAAAGGTGATACCTGGTATATTGGCGGTCTTAACGCTGAGCTGAAGGAAAAACAAAAGAACGTTAAGCTGAGCTTCCTTGCAAACAACGTAAATTATAAACTTACGTTAATTGCTGATGGAGTGCACGATAAAGACCTTCTTATTCAATATATGGTAGTGAATAAGTCAAGTTCTATTGACGTAAAGATGCTTCGGCGGGGTGGATTTACAGCGCGGATAACTCCTTTGTAATTTAGAGCACTGCAAGCAGAACAAATCACCGATTTGTCCTGGAACCCTTATAATTATTTTAAAATAAATTTGCGTAACTTTAAAGTTACCTATTTATTTGAGTAACTTCAAGGTTACTCATTATGAAAAGAAGCATCGCACACCGTGTATTTTATCCCCACGCCCCTAAAATAGTATGGGATTACCTGACCAAGGCCGAACTGATGGAGCAGTGGCTGATGAAAAGTAATTTCGAACTTAAACTGGGACACGATTTTCAATTTAACACCGGGCCGGTACCTGCGCTTGATTTTGACGGCATTGTTTACTGTAAGGTGCTGGAAATTGAACCACTAAAAAAGCTCACCTATTCGTGGAAATGCGGTCCGGGTAATGGTAAGATCACCATCGACTCCATCGTTTACTGGACCTTACTTGAAAAAGACAACGGAACTGAGCTTCTGTTGGAAAACTCGGGCTTTAAGGAAGCCAATTTCAATGTGCTGATCTTTAACGCGATGAGTAAGGGATGGCTGGATAATATGAATAAGATGAATAGAGTTATAAACGACGCTAAAAATGGCAGTACCCACGCTTGATGTGTTCCAGGTAATAGCTGATCCGAGCCGGCGGCAAATGCTGGTCATGCTGTCAGAAAAAAGCATGCCTATAAACGCCATGGCGGAGCATTTTGATATGAGCCGCCCTGCTGTGTCCAAACATGTCAAGATCATGTATAATGCCGGCTTTATTTCAATAGAGGATATAGGCAGGGAGCGTTACTGTACTTTAAAAAAGGACGGTTTTGACGAACTGCAAAGATGGATCAACTACTTTGATAATTTCTGGAAGGGCAAACTGCAAAATCTGGAAACGCTATTAAATAAAATCCAAAAATCATGAAAACAGCAACATTAACCGAACAACAAAGCTATCACAGCAGCATTGTAGTAAACGCAAGCGCTGAGGAGGCATTTGACAAGATCAGTTGTGTAAACGAATGGTGGGCTGCAAACTTCGAGGGCAGCGCCCAAAATTTAGGTGATGTTTTTAGCGTAAGGTGGGGCGACACATTTGTCACCTTTAAAATCACCGAAGCTATTCCCGGCAAGAAAGTTACGTGGCTCGTTACAGATTGTTACCTGCCGTGGCAAAATGAAAAAACAGAGTGGACCAATACCCAGGTAGAATTTGAAATTTCGCAGGAGAATAATGCCACCAGGGTAGACATGACACATGTAGGTTTAACCCCCGAGGTAGAGTGTTATGAAAATTGTCAGGCTGGTTGGAACCACTATATCCTAAAGAGTCTGTTTAAATTCCTGGAAGAAGGACAAGGTGTGCTGCAAAAAGGGTAAAAATAGAGTTCTCACTAAATATGTGTAGTGAGAACTCTATTTTTGGAAACATTCAATAGTTCGCTCAAATTTTCGACACAACTAGTTCCCCAACCTTCTCGCCCTGTATTTTGCCGTTTTCAATAGCGCTCTTAAAGTGGATACCACCCCACATTCTGGAGATAGCTGCTTCATCTGCGGCTTGCTGAAACGACGAAAATGTTCTGGCGGGTATGCCATAACTATGTTCAACATCATCAGTGTAATGAAAGTTGGACCCAAAGAAATGCGTTAGGATAACTGCCGAGGTACAGGAAACCACGGAGTGCCCGCTCAGGTATTCTGGAAATGGAGGCGTTTGTAGCAGCGGCCGCCAGTTTGGATCCACGTATTTGCGAATGGCCGTTTCAGGACGAATGAGGTTAAAGCGGTATTTGGCATCCCAGCAGCAAATGAACCCGTCCATTAGACCGATAGCCACAGCGGTATGAATTTGCATAGCCTTTGAAAACGATACGTGTTGTTGTTTGCATGCAATACCGGTAATGGCCAACCAGTGTGCCCCCGGAGAGATCTTTTTGATGCCGATCATTAGATGGCCCCTGTTCTCTACCGCAAATGGATTACAGTCCCAAAAACCAGCTATTGCACGCTGCTCTGGTGTAAGCTGATCGCCGGCCTCTTTATAAACCACCATCACTTCATGGTAAAAGCTGGAGCTCTTATCAGTGGAGAATGGGGGTGGTGGAACTGGCAAAAACTGCGAAGCTGAATCGAGCGTAAATGGGCGTACTGTATTAAAATAGGGTTCCACTGCCGACATATATACCGGTGGGGTCGGCTCCCAGGTTCCCTCCTTGCCAGGAGGGGTGTAACGGGCATAGTTACTTATCCGGTTATAATTGTCGGCTTTTGCATAAGCCAGTATTTGCTTGCTGATCGATGCGGCATATTTAACAGAGCCGTCAATGGTTGATGAATTAAACCCAATCTGCTTGCACGAATCGAGGAACTTTTGCTCCTGCTCGCTCATTAAGTTACCTGATGGCTGGAGTTTTTCCGCCGTTTTCATGATCGCCAATACGGCACTTAACCTGTAATCAAAATTACCGATAGTCGTCGGCTTTTTGATAGTTGGGTAGCCGTTTAACTTACCTCTCATGCTTTTAAAAGCATGATCATTTTCGGCCACTACTTCATAACCGGCAAGACAACTGTAGGCAAAAAAGCGAGCCGCCAGTGGTGGATTAGTTACATCATGAATCATGATGGCCGACATTTTATTGATAGTTTTACTAATGTCCTGGTTAGTTAAAACAGGCGGTTTAGCCGGATTACAAGCAACTAAGACTATTGAAAATGCCGCTATCAAAACAGCTATTGGGTATTTCATTTCTTTAAATTCTTCTTTTCCTGATAAGCAACTATTGGCGATTGATTGATGCCGAACAAGAGCGTGTTATTAATTTCCAGTACGCTTCTTACATCTCCGGTAATTTTGAATCCTGATTTTAACTGGGGGATGTAGGTGAAATTTCCTTTACCGTCGCCTTTGAGCAGCACACCATAGTTGGCATCATATTTCCCGAATCGAATTCTTGCGTGGTTGATATTGCCGCACAGCAGTAAGTCGGGATTGCCATCGTGGTCGTAGTCGAGGGTTGTGATGGTATAAATCGGCGAGTTCTGTGCCTCAGTTGGCAGTGGTTTTTCCGTCAGTTTTCGGTTACGATTACTTATAAAACAAACGGAGTTAAAATCGTTGGCTTGCAGATGATGTGCACCCTGCAATTCATCGGGCTTAAAGAGTTGGTTAATGGTGGCATTGGCAAAGCTTTCATAATCCGGAAACCGCTGCCGCATCATGCTGATCTGGTCAAACAGCTCGTCGCGCGTAAGGTAAGGATAGCTTTGATGTTGTATGTAGAAACATAGTATAGGATCTACGGAGCCATTATCGTCAAAGTCCTTGTAAACCATTTCGGCAGGCTCAGTATCAGTGCCTTTATATTGTGTGTTTGAGCCTTCGTTGCCAACTATCAGGTCGGGAAAGCCATCATGGTTAAGATCAGCAACCTCAAGCTTATTCCACCAGCCGGAACAACTCTTATCGAGGTAGTTCTTAGTTTGATCGACCAGTTTGCCATTGGTGTTAATCAGGATGGTGACCGGCATCCATTCACCCACCACAACTAAATCAGCTTTATGATCGCCATTCATATCGGCAAATGCTGCATCCGTTACCATACCTATATGCGATAGTTGCGGAGCCCATTGTTGGGTCTGGTTGGTAAAGTGCCCCTGACCATCATTGATCAGGATATAACTTTCCGGCGTCTCCGGGTATCTGCCAGGTACTATCCGTCCGCCAACAAACAAATCCGGGTGACCGTCACCATTTAAGTCCGCCACTTTAACACAGCTTTTGCTGCTAAGCATTACCGGCAATGCCTTGGCCGACTTCGTATAATCGCCTCTACCATCATTGAGATAGAGTCTATCCTGCAAAACCGAACTATTAGGGGCGATATTATCATATCCGCCCGAGCAGACATATAGATCGGGCTTGCCGTCGCCATTGGCGTCAAAGAATACCGCAGCCGCATCGGTACATTGGGCATCGGCTTCAAATGCTGGTTCTTTTTTGGCGGTAAAGCTTCCGCCGGGTTGTTGAATGAATAATTGCCCGGCCTTACCATACCCTCCGCCCACAAAAACATCTTCCAATCCATCACCGTTCACATCCGCTTTTACCATGCACGGCGTTGAAAACGACAATGGATTTACCATCAGCGGCTGACGTTTAAAATCATTAAGTGTGGTTTTGCTCTGGCTGTAAGTAAGGGGAGATTTTGCCTGGGCAAAAGGCGGCGTTACTGTTTTGAACAGGGGAGAACCAGTAGTTGCGTCACTTTCCTTAAGCGTGAGTACCTGGTTTCCCTTCACACTTTTGATGACCTGCTGTTTATCCGGCTGCCAGATCACCATCAGGGAATCAACCTTCGTTTCAGACCCCAAGCCAAAATGCAGCACAGGCGATACGCTGGATTGATACCCCCTTGTTGGCATTTGCTCAAGATATTGCTTTTTGCCGCCGGCATAAATAATAACCTTGGCACCAACGCCTTCTGTGTTTTTTTGCGAGCCTTTCAGCTTTATTTCAAGATAGTGGTTGTTTTTCTTTTTCTCGCTGGTGTTTTCATAGATGAATGCCGGCAGATTTACGTTGTTTACAACAAGGTCAAGGTCGCCATCGTTATCCAAATCAGCATAGGCGGCGCCATTGCTGTTAGATGGCTGTGTAATGCCCCATTCGGTGCTGGAGTTTTTAAAATTCAGACCGTCTGTGTTTTTGAAGAAATAGCTTTTAACGGCTGTAGAAGGCATGTGCTTTAAAAGCTCAACTACATTCTCGTCGCGGATGTCTCTTCCCAATGAACTTAGGTAATCGTTACGGTACTTAACAAAGTCGTTATTGGTCATGTCGTGCAGCAAACCATTGCTCACAAAAAGGTCCTTCCATCCGTCATTGTCGAAATCAGCGAACAAGGGGGCCCAGCTCCAGTCGGTGTTGGATATGCCGGCTAACTGCCCCATTTCTGAAAAGGTGCCGTTACCGTTATTGATCTGTAGCATATTGCGCATATACTGGTAGTAAAAACCAACGCGAAGATTGCGGTCGAATAACTCGTAATTATCGGGATTGAACAGGTTCTTTTGCCGCAGATTGCTTTCTGGCAGCATGTCCAGCGAAAATATATCAGGCAGGGCGTCATTATTAACATCGGCTATTTCATCACCCATTGAAAATAGCGAAGTATGACCTATTTGTGCACTCAGCTGATCAGTAAAAGTGCCGTTTTTATTGTTGATGTATAAGTAATCAGGCACAGAGTAATCGTTAGATATATAAATGTCGGGCCAGCCGTCACCGTTAATGTCGGCAATTCCCGCGCCCAGGCCATAGGATAGCCCTGAGTTTTTTATCCCGGCTTTTAAGGTTACGTCTGTAAAATGGCCGTTGTCGTTTTTGTACAATTTGGTACCGCACAGTGCATCGGGCTTTTTTTCTATCATGGGGATGGTCACTTCATCCAGGTTGTTAAACTGGCGCGGATTGTGGTCGAGTAGCAACAAATCTAAGTCACCATCATGGTCGTAGTCGAAGAAATAAGCCTGGGTGCTGAACGCGCTATCGGCTAAGCCATAGCTTTCCGCTTCTTCTTTAAAATGAGGTATGCCATTAGCATCATTACCCTGATTAATAAATAGCTGGTTTTTGCGCAATTCGGCTGGTTTAGCTCCTGAATAGCAAACATACATGTCCATTTTGCCATCACCGTTGATATCCACCATCGTAACCCCCGTTTTCCAGCCATCCGCCCTGCCCGCTACGCCGGCAATGTCTGTCACATCTTTAAATTGCATATGGCCCTTGTTGAGGTAAAGCTTGTCGCTGGTCATATTGCCGGTGAAATAGACATCCTGCAAGCCATCGCCATTCAGATCCGCTACCGCAACACCGCCACCATTATAGAAATATTGATACAAAAGCACATTATTCCGGGCATCCTCGGTAAGTGTATTGGCGAATTGAACATGCGTTTGCGATGAATCAAGCAGCGTAAACAAGGTATTAGTTGGGGCTGAATTATCCTTCCATACTGTTTTTGTATGACAGCTTGCAAACAGGATGAGGATAGCAAGAGCGCTGAAAAAGTTTAATAATCGGGTAGGGGATAACATATGTTACTATTGAGCCAGAGTAAGGAGATTAAACGATCATATTGCAGATCTCGTTAAAGATCTGCGGTTTTTAGTTAAATGGTTTGTTTGCTAATTGGTCAGGCGTTTTCCGTATCTCGTCGTCAGTGATTTGATTAATAACTCCTCTGATTTATCAGAACATTATTTATCAACCAATAGAGAGATCTTCCTCATTTAATCCGGCGGTTGAACCTGATTTTCTCAAAGCCAGATAACCACAAATGAGAAGTATTTACTATAACAATTTTAAAAAATGTTTTTGGCATGTCAAAAACGCGGACTCGTCAGGGATTTGGGGAGAATTAAAGATTATTTGGAGAGACTATAATTAATTGTCTGATTGTGAGTGTTTTGTTTGTTTGGTTTTGTGGCTGGCTGATCATCTGCTTGTTAAGCGCTTTGGATAGTTTCCGAGTTTGCCCCCTTATATTTGATATTTCGCCACCTGTCTGAAATGCTGTCGCTAAATTTTATTAGAAAGCCGGGTGCGGCTTAGTTATACCTTAGCCAGCAGAAATGATCTGAATAGTCCCTGTTCAATTAAATAAAATTCATTAGCTGTTTTGCCAATCTCGAGAAGTAACTCGTTCTGAGAAATTTCGATGCAGGTATGAGCCATCTCAATCTCTTCATAATTTTCTGATTTTAAAAGAGGGTGGTTATATATAAGTTTAAAAACATTGGATTTCATCTTTTATCTAGGTTGACAGTAATAGAGAATTGAAGGTCGATGAATTAATGGGAAAAGCGGCATGGAAGCATACCCAACCGCTTCATAGTTCTGTATTTACAAGGAAGCATTAATGCTTCCTTGCTTTTGTATTATACTGGCTGGTTTTAATTAAATGTGGAATGTAAAAATATGGCATAAACCTAACGCCAACCAAGTCCGGGAGCCACATGTTCAAGAATTGATGAGAGTACATGCACATTATAATCCACACCTAAAGTATTGGGTATGGTCAGGAGCAGGGTATCCGCTTCCTGGATGGCTTCATCTTTGGCCAATTCTTTGATGAGCTGATCTGGTTCTGCTGCATAACTCTTGCCGAATATTGCGCGTTTATCAGCTTCAATATAACCGAAACTATCGGCCGCTTTGCCTTGCTGCCCAAAGTAATACCGATCCTGGTCCGTTACCAGGGCGAAGATAGAACGGCTCACCGAAACCCGTGCTTCACGCTGGTGCCCTGCTTTTTTCCAGGCTTCTTTGTATAACCTTATTTGTTCTGCCTGTTGTACGTGGAAAGGCTTGCCGCTTTCATCATACTTTAAGGTTGAGCTTTGCAGGTGCATGCCATTTTCGGCCGCCCAAACAGCGGTAGCATTAGATGCGGCTCCCCACCAAATACGCTCACGGAGTCCTTCTGAGTGTGGCTCCAAACGTAACAAGCCGGGAGGATTCGGAAACATGGGATACGGGTTGGGTTCGGCAAATCCGACACCATTTAGTTTATCCAGAAACTCCAAAGCTTTTCTGCGTCCCATGTCTGCATCGTTTTCCCCTTCCAAAGGTTCATACCCAAAATAGCGCCAACCGTCGATCACCTGCTCAGGCGAACCTCTGCTTATGCCCAATTGCAACCGGCCGCCAGAAATAAGGTCGGCGGCTCCGGCATCTTCTATCATATACAGCGGGTTTTCATACCGCATATCGATAACACCGGTTCCGATCTCGATTTTGCTCGTTTTGGCGCCAATAGC
>Ga0157369_10002668_pt1 | contig 21274 bp, 18 predicted proteins | sample C25metaG_FD_113461 | JGI IMG/M metagenome (GOLD analysis project Ga0157369, IMG submission 113461) | Corn rhizosphere microbial communities from Kellogg Biological Station, Michigan, USA - C2-5 metaG | ecosystem: Host-associated > Plants > Roots > Rhizosphere > Soil | place: USA: Michigan...
CATGGACGAAGCAGGAGATAACCACGGATGAACCGGCATCCGGGCGGGTGAGAACGCTCGTGATGGACGCTAAAGACACTTCAGTTGAGGCTAGAGATAATGACGGTCATCACGTAGTCCGCGTGACGTGCGAGGATGGCCTGCGCGGTGTCGGTCTGCGTGTGCATTGCGTCGATCGTGATGACCGCGGCGGCCAGGTCGGCGAATGTCTTCAGCAGGTCCCGGACGGCGGGGATCTCGTTGCTCTTCGCGTTCACGGCGACCTGGCCGAGCACCGCGCCGATGCCGTGCGCCAGGGCCGCGACCAGGTGCGGGGCCTTCCCGGCCTTGTCCTTCGCACCGCGGACGGCCTTGCCGTCGATCGCGATCACCAGCCGGCCGCCGGCCCGCACGGCCCTGGTGTGCAGCCAGGCACCCCGGACCCGGTCGAGCGCGTCCGGGCTGACCAGGGCGAACGCGCGCCGGTACGTGGACTCCTCCGCTGCCCCCCGTGCCGCGCCCAGCTCCGCCAGCACCTCCGGGCCGGCATCGGCTGCCCACTGCCCGATCGCGGCGAATGACCGGGACCCCGCGATCACCGCCGCGATCCCGACGGCCAGCAGCCCGGCCAGCGAGTGCCGCCGGCCGCGCCTCTTACGCGGGTCCGGGACCTGGGAAAGGAGGTCAAGCAGGTACTGGCTGCGGGCAGCAGCGGCGATAGGGGAAAATGTCATGAGCGGGCGGGAGTCCCTCAAGGCAGGCGACGGTAAGCGTGAGAACTTCCATCGTTCCGCCCGGGTCCCGCCCGCCACCCGCAGACACGCCGGGCACATCGTCCCCAATTACGACACCGCAGGTCACAACCCTACTTCGCGACTTTGCCGTGTCCCTGCCTCCCCTCCCGGTGCGCTCCCTGGCAGATGTCGCCCGACCCTCAGGACGGTGCACCGCTCGGCAGCGTCTCACCCTGCAACCCAAATCGGGCCTGGCTCCTTCGCCTGATGGCGAGCGCCGGAGCCAGGCCCATCCGGCAAGACCTTGGAAGCGGAAGCCGGAAGGCATCCGGCCCTGTCGGAGCGTCGGCGGAGGCTTGGAAGCGGATGCGAAGGCATCACAACCCCACCGCGACAGGCAGCCTACAACATTGCTCTATAGCGCGCAATGGTGCGGAAGGCTGAATAGGCCTGCGGTGGACATGGGTACGGTGCGGCACATGATCGACAGGGATAGCCACGTGCCGCCATGGATGCAGCTAGCGGAGATTCTCCGCGAGCGCATTCGTAAGGGCGAGATCACGAACCGGCTGCCCGGCGAGCGGTCGCTTCAGCAGGAGTTCGGGCTAGCGCCGGTCACGATCAGGAAGGCCGTGCGGAAGCTCGCAGAGGAGGGGATGGTCCGAACCACCCCTGGCATGGGATCGTTCGTCGTCAAGCCCTCACCAGAGTCAGAGTCCGGCTCGGCGACTGGCTAGCCGTCCACGCTCCGCGCTAGTCCTGACTCGGCGGGGGGCGGGTCGGTTGCCGCTTCGGCGTAGTTGAGCGCCTGCTGGTACTCGTCCAGCCATTCCGCGTTCTGCTGGTCGGCAGGCAGCCCGGCGATACCGGTAGTCAGCGAGTCGACCGCGTCACGGTGCATGCCCACCGCGTGCTGGGTCAAGCCGATGTTCATCCGAAGGGACGGCTCGGTGTACCAGTACAGGGACTCGGGAGGCTCGCCCGCGCTCGTCACGAGATCCGACGCCCGGTGCAGGAGGTTCTTCGCCTCTCGCATATCGCCGAGTCCCGCATATGCCTGCGCCGCTTGCAACGTGTCGTACGCCAGCTGTGTGGAATGCGCTCCGGGCGTCGCTCGCGCTGCGCTAGTCGCGCGAACCGCGGCGCGGTGGCGCCCGCCCTACGGCTATCTCATCGCGGATGCCGGGCCGCACCCGAACCCCGCCAAGGCGGCAGACGGCAAGCGGATGCACAAGCTCGACCTTGACCCCGAGACGGCGCACGTGGTCCGGCGCATCTTCGCCGAGTTCATTGGCGGTAGCGGCATCTTCGCCATCGCGGAAGGCCTGACCCGGGACGGCATTCCCAGCCCGTCCGCGCACGACCCGGCGCGCAATACCCACCGGAACGGGATCGCGTGGTCCAAGAGCGCTGTCCGCGCGATCTTGACCAACCCCCGGTACACCGGCTACCAGGTATGGAACCGCCAGCGCACCGATGAAATCCTGCTCGACGTGGAGAACGTCGCGCTCGGGCACACGTCCAAGATGCGGTGGAACCCGGCCGATAAGTGGGTCTTCTCCGAGCAGCCCGCGCACCCGCCGATCATCGCCAGGGAAGACTTCGAGCTCGCCCAGGCCACGCTAGCCGGGCGCGGCAGCAAGTCCCAGCACCGGCAACATCGCCGGACCCGCAGCTACCCGTTGCGCGGCGTCTTGCTCTGCGGACTGTGCGGGCGCCGCATGGGAGGCAAGTTCAATAACGGCCACGCCTATTACCTGTGCCGGTTCCCGCCGAGTACGCGCTAGCGAACAAGGTCGATCACCCCAGGAACGTCTACCTCCGCGAAGCCGACGTGCTCGGCCGGGTCGACGGCTGGCTAGCAGAACTGTTCGGCCCGGACGGCACCGATACGACGATCAGCCAGCTAGCCGAGCAAGCGGCCCAGATTCAAGACCCGATGGCACTCGTCCGCGCAGAGGCGGCCCGGGTCCGGATCAACGAGTATGACGCCGAGATCGGCCAGTACAGGGCAAGCCTCAAGGCGGGGGGTGACCCGGCCGTTGTCGGCCCGTGGATCGCCGAGACCCAGGCCAAGAAGGTAGCCGCCCAAGCCGAGATCCGCGCGGCGACCGGCCAGCGCGAGATGGGACCCGACGACATCGCGGCCATCGTCGCCGACCAGGGCGACCTGGCGCGCGTGGTCCACGACGCCCAACCAGCAGACAAGGCGGATACCTACGCCCAACTCGGGCTTACGCTCACCTACCGGCCAGAAAGGCGACTAGTGGAAGCAATCATTAAGCCACGCCTGAACATGCGCAAAGGGTTTGTGTCCGAGGCGGGACTTGAACCCGCACACCCTTTCGGGCACTAGCACCTCAAGCTAGCGCGTCTGCCTATTCCGCCACCCGGACTGGGATGCCGATCACATCGGCTGGCTAAGGCTAGCAAACCTCCGCCCGCTTCGCGAACCCTGCGGAGGCTTGGCCAGGACCAGCCGCGTCCCCTGGGCTGCCCCGCCGAGCCCATGGCGGCGGCCCGAAGAGAGGCCGAGCCGGACCGCCACGTCTTTCGGGGATTCCGTTCACGCGCTCAGCGCGCCACCGCGCGCCCCGCCCGCCGACGACCTACCCGACCCCGAGCCCGACCCCGTGGGCGAGGCGCTTGGCGGCGGGGTCGCGCTCGGCGGCGCGCTTGACGGCGGCACCGAGGTGGGGACGTGGTCAGGGGAGTGGCTGTCGGCGACGCGCTCGCAGATCCAGTCGCGGAGGCAGTCGGCGCCGGCCTCCCGCCGCCACCATCGCAGGCCGCCGCGTTGACCGTGCAGCCCGACGGCTGGCCCGCCGCGGCCGACGGCGACGCGGTCACGAACCCGACGGTCACCGAGCCGCCCGGCTGGAGCGTCGCGTCCCAGTCATCGCTGCTCACCATCACCCGCCCCCGTGCACCGTGGTGCCGGCGGCGTTGTCCACCGAGACTCGCGAGCTAATCAGATCGTTTATCCCCGCTCGCGGCATTAGGGAGCGTTTAATGGCGGCCTCAGCGCCTGATAAGGCGATGCCTGCTTCCCGTCCCGCTGCCCGCGCCACTCTTGCGGCCGCCACTCTTGCGGCCGCCATTCCTCATGCCGCCGCTCCCGGCCCCCGCCAGCGGCCCGGTCCGCAGCCACAGCTGCACCTGCGCGCCACCCAGCCCCGAGGAGGAGTCGACCTTGAGGTCGCCGCCCGTCGACTCGGCGACCCGGCGCACGATATCCAGCCCTAGCCCCGTTGAGCCGGCGCCACTGCCCCCGCGCCGCAGCACGGCGGCCAGATCGCCGATCCCCGGCCCGGCGTCGGCGACGAAGATCAGCACGACGCCATCACCGCAGTGCAGCGTCACCGCGAACTCCGTTCCCTCCGGGGTGTGCCGGAACACATTGCCCACACCGACGCCGCGCACCGTGTGCAGGTAGCGAGGCGCAGCCGCCGTCTCGCCGAGCTTGCGCCGCAACCACGAGATATGCACGTCGATCGTCTGGTCATCCCCGTAGGACTGGTGCCACACCTCGGTTCGCAGGTCCCGCCGCGTGACCACCTCACCGGGCCGCGCGGTCAGGTAAGCGAGCAGGTCGAACTCGCGTCGCGTCAGCTCCAGGCGCTGCCCGTCCAACTGCGCCTCCCGCCGGCCCAGGTCAACGCTCAGCCTCGCGACCGACAGCACCGCCGCGCCGCCCGGCGGGGCGGTGCGCCGCAACAGCGCCGTGATCCGCGCCGCCAGGTGCTCGCCCGAGAACGGCTTGACCACGTAGTCGTCGGCGCCGGCGTTGAGCAGCCGGATAATCTCCGCCTCCTCATCGCGGGCCGTCGCCACGAGGACTGGCGTCGCGGTGATCGCGCGGATCATCTTCAGCGCCTGGCCGCCGTCCAGGTCCGGGAGGCCAAGGTCGAGGATGATCACCTCGGGCTGGTGGTGGGTAACCTCCCGGATCCCGTCGAGCGCCGTGCCGGCGGTCCGCACGGCGTGTCCCCGCTCGGTGAGGTCAGCGGCCATCGCCGACCGGACGTGCGGGTCAAACGCCGGGACAGGTCCCGGCATGCCGGTGATCAGCGGGGTTCCGCCCATTGTGGCCACAACGGCGCCCGCGCTGCCCCTGGGTTTGCCCAGCGCGCCCGTGACGCCCACTCCGGCCAAGCCCGCGCCCGCCGCCAGCGCCTCGCCGACCACGCAATTGGGCCAGCGCCAGCCCCTCGGCCAGCCCGCCCCGGACAACCAGCCCTACTGCGGCCAGCCCCACGGCGACCCCGTCGGCGAGCGCGGGCAGCCTCCGGGACTACACCCTGGCCGGCGGCCGCGTAACGCTGGACCTGACCTCGGACTCGGTGCAGCTGGTGACCGCGATCCCGGACGCCGGGTACTCCGTGCAGACCTGGTCGGGGACCGGCTGGCTCCGCGTTGACTTCAGCTCCGGACCGCAGGTCTCGTCGCTGATAGCCAGCTGGTACGAGCACGCGCCGTCGGTCACCGTCACCAACTAATCCCCTTAAGGTTCCGCCGAAAGCCATTGCAGCCAGGTGCCGTGACCGTCCGTCAAGGCGACCGGGGCGCCGCCGTCTCGCCTCAGCACGAAGTACCCGTCCTGGCGCGCCGCCGCTGCAGGGGGGGCACCCGCGACGACGCCCGCGGCCTCGTTGGAGATCCAGGTGGCGTCCAGGCTGCGCACGATCCGGCCGAACTCCTCGCGCCCCGCCCGGGCAACGTAGGCCAGCACCGCGGAGTGGAAGATGACGAGCGTCGCCCCGCGCGGCGCCTGCCGGGCCAGCGCCGGAACATCGGTGAGCAAGTCGCCCTGGTAAACCGGCGGCGGGTCCCGCCGCGCGGTCTCCACCGCCAGCCGCAGGCGCTCGCGGCGGTCGGCCTCGCCCGGCCAGACCAGGCACTCCAGCCAGCGCATGTCGTCATCGCTGGTGACGTCGAGCGGGTTGAGGTCCAGCCCCGCGCGCCAGGCGACCTCGGGGACGCGCCGAGGCAGCGGCACCGGGCCGTGCGGGTCGCAGGCGATCACCGGCGCCCCCGCGTCGCCGCCGGTGACCCGGTAGCCCGCGTAGTCGTAGGAATAACGGTCCGGGAGCAGGGTGAGCCCGGCGCTCGCGCCCACCTCGAGGAGGGCAAGTGGTTGCGGCAACATAGCGAGCAACGGAAGCAGGGTGGCGCAGCGCGCGGCCTCGTTGGTCTGGGTACGGCGGGCAAGCATCACCGCGCGCAACTCGGTGTCCCGGTCAGCGACGAGGGCGCGCAGCGCGGCGACGTCCGCGGGCTCGCCGAGCAGGTAGCAGGCGGCCGCGAAGAGCAGGTTCGGCTGCTGCCGGGCGCGCGGCAAGCTGTCCAGGAAAGCCAGCAGGCTCGCGTCCGCGGCGGCCTCGGTCGCCAGTCGCTCATACCCAGGGGACCGGCCGCGGGCCTCCCGGGCGAACGCCCGGTAGTTCTCCGCCGTGCTGACGGTCAGGTCGTGGCCGCCCATGGACATGCGCCCAGGCTAGCGCGTGGGACAATGGCCCGGTGACTGACAGCACTGCGCGGACCCCTGGGACCACCGCTGAAGATGAGGTCACGGACCTGTGCCGTGAGCTGATCAGGTTCGACACCACTAACCCGGGGGATCACTCGGGACCCGGGGAACGGCTCGCGGCAGAGTACGTAGCCGGGTTGCTGAGCGAGGTCGGGCTGGAGCCAACCGTCGTCGAGTCACACCCGAAGCGGACCAGCGTCGTGGTCCGCATCGAGGGGGAGGACCGCTCGCGGCCGGGCCTGCTCGTTCACGGTCACCTGGACGTGGTGCCCGCCAACGCCGCGGACTGGCGCGTCGACCCGTTTTCCGGCGAGGTCCGCGATGGCCTCGTCTGGGGGCGCGGGGCCGTCGACATGAAGGACATGGACGCGATCATGCTCGCGGTGACGCGCCAGCGGCTGCGCGAGGGCCGCAAGCCCGCGCGCGACGTCGTGCTCGCCTTCACCGCCGATGAGGAGGCAGGCGGCAACTGGGGCGCCAAGTACCTCGTTGAGCAGCACCGCGACCTGTTCGAGGGAGTGACCGAGGCGGTCGGCGAGGTCGGCGGGTTCAGCATCTGCGTTGGCGACCGCCGCATGTACGTCGTGCAGACCGCGGAGAAGGGCATCGCCTGGCTGCGGCTCACCGCGACCGGCACCGCGGGCCACGGGTCCATGATCCACGGGGACAACGCGGTGACCGCGCTCGCCGAGGCCGTCGCGCGGATCGGGCGGCATGAGTGGCCGGTGCAGCTCGCCCCGTCGGTGCGGGCATTCCTGGAAGGGGCCAGCGCGGCGATCGGAGTTCCGTTTAACCCCGACGACCCGGGAAGCCTCCTCGGGAAACTCGGCCCCGCCGCGCGCATGATAGGGGCGACCCTTCAGAACACCGCCAACCCGACCGGCCTGAAGGCGGGCTACAAGGTGAACGTCATCCCGAAGACGGCCACCGCGGAGGTTGACTGCCGTTTCCTGCCGGGGTTCGAGGATGAGTTCTTCGCCGAGCTCGACCGGTTGCTGGGTGACAATGTCAAGCGTGAGTTCATTCACCATGACATAGCGCTGGAGACCACCGCCGACGGCGATCTGTACGATGCCATGGCCGCATCCCTCATCGCGGAGGATCCGGAAGCGAAAATCGTGCCATACTGCCTTTCGGCGGGCACTGACGCGAAATGGTTCAGTAAGATCGGAATCAGGTGCTTCGGGTTCAGTCCCCTGCAACTACCTCCTGAACTGGACTTTTCCGGAATGTTCCACGGAACGGATGAGCGCGTTCCGGTTAGCGGCCTACGCTTTGGCGCTCGGGTCTTCGATAAGTTCCTCGGCATCTGCTGAATTGCTGTACCTCGTAACGATTGCCGGGTTAGCGGCTTTTCTCCGAGGTTATCTGAACGTTACTAAATGGCGCCCCGCCGGGTTCTTCCTAATTCTTGCCAGCGCGCTACGGGTGATGTTAATGTTGCGCGCGATACCCCCGACTGATCAATTGGACGCGTTTCGCGCACCTTATTAGCCATGCCCGGAATCCGAGACCGGGCGTTGCCGGGCATCTTTGTCGTTCGTAGTTGCAGTCGCGACGAGAGCCCATCCGCGCTGGGAACCCGTCTGCTTTAGCTACCCCCTGTCAATCGAGCATTATGCGAGGAGCAACCATGCGCTCATGGGCTCAGCGGCCGTCGCGCAAGTGCGTGTCGAGCCTGTTGCCGGGAAGGAGACGGCCAACGGCCGTCGCGAGACTGGCGGGACTAACAGCCGTACTGGCTGCCTCAGCTCTCGCCGCGTCAGCGGGGGTGACGGCGAGCGCCGCGCCCGCTACCGGCATACCGAATCAGCCTACGCGCGAGCTAGCTGTCAGCCACCCCCTGCTGCCAGCCTGCGGCGGGTGCCATACCTCGCCGCCCCCGACGCCTACTCCGGCCCCGACCATGACGCCGACGCCGAAGGGGCCGCCACCCCCGACGCCGCCGCCGACCCCGACGCCGTCGCACACCTGTGGTTGCCACACGCCCCCGCCCACGCCCACGCCCCCCCCGACCATGACGCCGACGCCGAAGGGGCCGCCACCCACGACGCCGCCGCCCACTCCGACGCCGACGCACCCGTGCGGGTGCACGCCGTCACCGACGATGACACCATCGCCGACGCTGACGACGGCACCGCCGCCCCCGCCATCGTCACCGACGACGCCGACGCTTGCCCCGACCGTCACCATCACGCCGGTCGGCGGGCCGTCCTCGACGGTGACGCCCACCCCGACGATGAGCCCGGCCAGTGGGCCGTCCTCAGCGGCAACGCCTTCGGCAAGCGACTCCCCGTCTTACGCCCCGCCCGTCGCCCCGCCTGTCGTGCCTTCGGTGACGATGAGCATCCAGGCGGTTAGCACGATGGCCCCCGGGATCTTGCCGATCACCGGGTTCAACCTGGCGGGCATGACCGCGATCGCCGGCGGCCTGTTGCTCGCCGGCGGCGGGGCGCTCCTAGGGGCCCGTGCCGCCGGCCAGCGCGGTCGGCTCCGGCGCAAGCGGAACCGCCGCTAGCCCCGTGCACCCGGGGCCGGCTGACCCAGGCCCCCCGGGGCGCGGCCCGCACCGACACAGCGCTGAAAGGGCCCGCCGGGAGGATCCCACTCAAGCGAGTGGGGCCTCCCCGGCGTGCTTGATCCGGCTTGCCCCCTCAGAATGTCCGTACGGCACGTATTATGCGACGGCGGAGGGTAACCTTCCTGCTGCCGTCGGCGTACAGCCTGAGCCTGGCTAGCTCCCACTGGCCATACTCTGCATGGTCAGTAAGGATGCGCCGCGCGGCTTCGCGGGACGTTCCGCGTGGCAAGCGCACAACGAGGTAGTCGTACTCAGCCATTACCTAATATTGTGCGCCGGTTAAGACAGGATTCAACCCGAAGTTGGCACCGAACTTGCTCCAGATGCGTTTTCACGTCAGTTGGCGCAGGTCACGGCGGATCCCAGGGTTCCCCCCGGCTAGCCGGGGAACAGTACGGGCGCCAACGCGGGTTGATGGGATAGCGGGCCGGGACGGGCGTTTTGTGGCCGCGCCGCGTATGGTACTTGCGGCGGGCGTTCGTCAGTGGCGGAGAGCGCGATGGTGTCGGGCAAGTACCGTGCCGGGCAAGCATCGCGGCGACGCGGAGTACCGCCAGGCGCGATGACGGGCCAAGGCGCGGATGTGAGGTTGGGAAAAAGCGTGCCAGCAAGGAGCAACGCGGCGGGCAAGGAAGCGGCCTCGGACAACGCGGGGGCAGCCGACGATGCTCGCCTGAAGAGCAGCGGCGCCGCCAATGGTGCTAGCCGGGGACCTACCGGGAGCAGTGCGTCCAGAAGCGCTGCGAACGGGCACGGTACCCGGCTGGTGATCGTGGAGTCGCCGAACAAGGCGCGGACGATCGCCGGGTACCTCGGCAAGGGGTACGTGGTCGAGTCCAGCATCGGCCACATCCGCGACATGCCGGACAAGGCGGCGGAGATCCCGCAGAAGTACCGCGGCGAGGCGTGGGCGCGCCTCGGCGTCGACGTCGACCGTGACTTCCAGGCGCTGTACGTCGTCCCCAGCGACAAGAAGCAGCAGGTCTCCAAGCTGAAGGCGCTGCTCAAGGACGCCGACGAGCTCTACCTCGCCACTGATGAGGACCGCGAGGGCGAGGCCATCGCCTGGCACCTCCTGGAGGAGCTCAAGCCCAAGGTGCCCTACCGCCGGATGGTCTTCCACGAGATCACGCCGGAGGCGATCGCCCGCGCGGTCGCCAACCCGACGCAGCTCAACACCGGCAAGGTGGACGCCTACCAGGCCCGGCGCGTCCTGGACCGGCTGTACGGGTATGAGGTCTCGCCCGTCCTGTGGAAGAAGGTCATGCCCCGCCTGTCGGCGGGCCGGGTGCAGTCGGTCGCCACCCGGCTGATCGTGGACCGGGAGCGGGAGCGGATCGCGTTCCGCTCGGCCAGCTACTGGGACCTGGAGGCGGAGTTCGCCACCAGGGAGCATGGCAAGGAGAAGCTCCCAGGTACCCCGACGAGCTTCATGGCGACCCTGCTGACCGTCGACGGCCGCCGGCTGGCCCAGGGCCGTGACTTCACCCCGCAGGGCGAACTGCGCGCCGCCAAGTCCGGTGAGGCCCCCGTCCTGCACCTGGACGGCGAGCAGGCCGCCGCGCTCGCCCAGCGGCTGCACGCCGCCAGCTTCAGCGTCACCAGCCTGGAGACCAAGCCGTACCGGCGCTCCCCGTATGAGCCGTTCCGCACCACGACGCTCCAGCAGGAGGCGTCCCGCAAGCTCGGGTTCTCCTCCAAGTACACGATGAGCGTGGCGCAGCGGCTGTACGAGAACGGCTACATCACCTATATGCGCACCGACTCGATCACGTTGTCGCAAACGGCGATCGACGCCGCCCGCCAGCAGGCCCGCGACCTGTACGGCGCCGCGTACGTACCGGACCGGCCGCGCACGTACGCCAACAAGGTGAAGAACGCGCAGGAGGCGCACGAGGCGATCCGCCCGGCCGGTGACCGGTTCCGTACCCCCCAGCAGGTCGCCGCGGGTGGCCTGAGGGCCGATGAGCTGCGGCTGTACGACCTGGTGTGGAAGCGCACCGTCGCCAGCCAGATGAAGGATGCGACCGGCGAGTCTGTCTCCGTCCGGGTGGCCGGGACCAGCAGCGCCGGCGAGCGCGCCGAGTTCGGCGCCTCCGGCAAGGTCATCAACTTCTACGGGTTCCTCAAGGCCTACGTGGAGTCGACCGACGAGCAAAATGGCGACCGGGACGACCAGGAGCGCCGCCTGCCGCCGCTGGCCACCAGCGACCCGCTGCGTGCCCTGCGCCTGGGACCGGCCGAGCACTCGACCCGCCCGCCCGCCCGGTACACCGAGGCGTCCCTGATCAAGGAGCTGGAAGACCGGGAGATCGGCCGCCCGTCGACCTACGCCTCCATCATCGGGACGATCCTCGACCGCGGGTACGTGTTCAAGAAGAGCTCCGCCCTGGTGCCCAGCTTCCTCGCGTTCGCTGTGGTCACGCTGCTGGAGCGGCACTTCAGGGAGCTGGTGGACTACGAGTTCACCGCGCAGATGGAAGACGCGCTCGACGAGATCGCCCGCGGCGAGGCCGAGCGGGTCCCGTGGCTCAAGCGGTTCTACTTCGGCAACGGTGCCCATAGCGGTCAGGGGGCAGCCGAGCGCGAAGCAGCGGCTCGTTCGGGGGAGAACAAGGGGTTGAAGGCCCTCGTTACCAACATCGGGGACATCGACGCGCGCGATGTTAGCTCGTTCCCGCTGGCCGGCACCGACATCGTGGTCCGCGTGGGCCGCTACGGACCGTACCTGGAGCGAGACGGCCAGCGGGCGAACGTCCCCGAGGACATGGCGCCGGACGAGCTGACCCCCGGGCGGGCCGAGGAACTGCTCAGCCAGCCCAGCGGCGACAAGCTGCTCGGCACCGACCCGGAGACCGGGCACGTGCTGGTGGCGAAGGCGGGCCGGTTCGGGCCGTACGTCACCGAGCAGCTTGAGGAAGGGTCGAAGGAAAAGCCGCGCACGGCGTCGCTGCTGAAGGCGATGACGCTGGACACCGTGACGCTCGACGACGCGCGCAAGCTGCTCAGCCTGCCGCGGACGCTCGGTGACATCGACGGCGAGCCGGTCACCGTCCAGAACGGGCGGTACGGCCCCTACGTCAAGCGCGGGGCCGAGAGCCGGTCGCTGGCCACCGAAGAGGCGATGTTCACGATCACCCTCGATGAGGCCCGGACACTGCTGGCCCAGCCCAAGCCGCGCGGCCGGCGAACCGGCGCCGCCGCGCCGCCGCTGCGCGACCTCGGGGCGGCCGACCCGGCGAGCGGTCAGCCGATGGTGATCAAGGACGGCCGGTTCGGCCCGTACGTCACTGACGGCGAGACCAACGCTTCGCTGCGCAAGGGCGATGATGTAGCAACGATCACGCCCCAGCGCGCCGCCGAGTTGCTGGCCGAACGCCGGGCCGCCGCGCCCGCGGCCGGGGCCAAGCGCGCGACGGCCGCCAAAAGCGCGCCGACGGCGAGGAAACCCGCTGGTAGCGCGGCTAAGAAGGCTCCCGCGAAGAAGCCCCCGACGGCTCGCAAGAAGTCAGAGCCATAAGGGAAGTAAAATCATATTAAGAAACCCCCACCAGGGACGCCGTCAGCAGTCGATACCCTTACGCCGTGAACTTCCGCGCCACGCCCGCAAGCGATAGCCCGGAGGACGGGCCGCCAAGCCGACGGGCGCGGCGGAGCCGCTCCGGGGAAAGCGTGCTGTCCATCAAGCCGTTCCGGTACCTGTGGATCGCGCTTTCCCTGTCGAGCCTGGGCGACTGGCTGTCGATCCTCGCCCTGATCGCGCTCGCGCCGCAGGTGACCAACGGCGGCGGAGTCGCCAAGAGCTCGGCGGTCGGCGGCGTGTTCCTGGTGACGCTGCTGCCGGCGCTGCTGCTCGGCCCGGTCGCGGGCGCGCTGGCGGACCGGTTCGACCGCCGGATGACGATGATCATCGGCGACGTGATCCGCGGCCTGCTGTTCCTGTCGATCCCGCTGTTCCCGAACCTGACCTGGATCTACGTCGCGAAGTTCCTCGCCGGGGTCACCTCGCTGTTCTGGAACCCGGCCGCCGCCGCGACGATGCCGAACCTGGTGCCCAAAGAGAAGCTGGAGCGGGCCAACCAGCTCAGCCTGCTGACCACCTATGGCAGCGCGCCGCTGGCCGCGGGCCTGTTCAGCGTCATGGCGCTGATCATCCACGGCCTGAGCCTGGTCACCCCGTTCCTGCACACCGCCAGCAACGGCAACTCCAGCGCCTACCTCGCGCTGTTCTTCAACGCGGTGTCGTACTTCGTCTCGGCGATCACCGTCTACTTCGTGCGGGAGATCAGCAACCGGCGCGACGGCGACGAGATCTCCGTCCCGTCGACCGCGAAGGCCATCTGGGAAGGCTGGCGCTTCATCCGCCAGACGCCGGTGGTGCGCGGGCTGGTCATCGGGATGCTCGGCGCCTTCTCCGCCGCCGGCGTCGTGATCGGCCTGGGCTATTCCTACATCCACGACACCCTGGGCGGCGGCAACGCGGGCTGGGGCCTGGTGTTCGCCGCGATCTTCATCGGGCTGGCCTTCGGCATGGGCTTCGGGTCCCGGCTGTTCGGCGAGCATTTCTCCCGGCGGCGGCTGTTCGGCGTGACGCTGACCGCCGCGGCCGTTCCGCTGGCGATGATCGGGCTGGTGCCCAACCTGGCCGTGGTCGTCATCTTCGTGGTGATCCTCGGCGCTATCTCCGGCATCGCCTACCCGACCGGGTTCACCATCGTCGGGCTGGAGGTTGACGACGACACCCGGGGCCGGGTCTTCGCGTTCTTCCAGAACACGATCCAGGTGATCCTGCTCGCGGTCATCGCGGTGGTGCCGTTCATCTCCGCCGGGCTTACCCAGATCATCAAGACGGTTTCCGGCACCGGCGACGTCCGCTTCGCCCACGTCGCCTACATCAACGCCGGGCAGAACGCCACGCTGCTGCTGGCCGCCCTGCTCGTGGCCTACGTTGGCATCAAGTCCTACCGGCGCATGGATGACCGCAAGGGCGTGGCACTGCGCGATGACCTCGTCGCCGCCTGGCGCGGTGAGGAACTGCGGGCCGCCCCGGTGCGCGACCTCGTGCACGCCAACGGCGCCGCCTCCGCCATCACCAGCAGCGGCCTGTTCCTGGCCTTCGAGGGCGGCGAGGGGGCCGGGAAGACCACCCAGGCCCGGCTGATCGCCATCTGGCTGCGCGAGCAGGGCTTCGACGTGGTCACCACGCACGAGCCGGGCGCCACCAAGATCGGCATGCGGCTGCGGGCGATCCTGCTTGACACCAACAACGCCGGCATGTCGTCGCGCTGCGAGACGCTGCTCTATGCCGCCGACCGCGCCGAGCACGTCACTTCGGTGATCGAGCCGGCCCTGGACCGTGGCGCGGTCGTGATCACCGACCGGTTCGTCGACTCCTCGCTCGCCTATCAGGGGGCCGGCCGCGGCCTGCGCACCGCCGAGATCGCGCGGCTTAACTCGTGGGCGACCGGCGGGCGCCAGCCTGACCTGACGATCCTGCTCGACATGCCGCCCGAGGCGGGGCTGGGCCGGCGCACCGCGTCGGCGGACCGGCTGGAGGCCGAGCCGCTGGACTTCCACCGCCGGGTCCGGGCCGGGTTCCTCGCCCTGTCGCGCGCGGAGCCAGATCGCTACCTCGTGATCGACGCCTCGCGCCAGCCCGAGGACGTGTCCGAGGAAATCAAGGACCGGATCCGCGAGATCCTGCCCGACCCGGTACCGCAGACGGCGGAGGCGAACACCGGGTCGTTCCCGGCGATCACGGCGGACTTCGACCCCCGCGCTGACCACCAGGGCGACTACCGGGGCGACCACGGCGCGAACGGCGCTAGCAGCCCCAACCCCGGCAACGGCGCCAGCCCCCGGCCGAAGCACCGCCGGTGAGCGATCTCCCGGGCGTCTTCGCTGACCTCGCCGGGCAGGAGGCCGTCGTCGCCCAGCTCCAGCGGGCGGTCGCCGGCAAAACCACGCACGCCTGGCTATTCACCGGCCCGCCCGGCTCGGGCAGGTCGACCGCCGCGCGCGCCTTCGCCGCGGCCTTGCTGTGCGAGTTCGGCGGCTGCGGGGTGTGCCCGAGCTGCCGCCAGGTCCGGGCCGGGACCCACGCCGACCTGCTGCTCGTCCGCCCCGACGGGCTGTCCTACGGCGTGCGGCAGACACGTGACCTCGTCCTGCGCGCCGCGGGCGCCCCCTCTGGCGGCCGCTGGCTGGTCGTGCTGTTCGAAGACGCCGACCGCTGCACCGAGCAGGCCGCCAACGCGCTGCTCAAGGCCATCGAGGAGCCTGCCCCGCGCACCGTCTGGCTGCTGTGCGCGCCCAGCGCGGAAGACCTCGTGACCACGATCCGCTCCCGCTGCCGGGTGATGACCCTGCGGGTGCCCCCGTCCGAGGCGGTCGCGAAGGTCCTCACCGAACGGGACGGGATCGACCCGGCCACGGCGCTGCGCGCCGCCAAGGCCGCGCAGGGCCACATCGGCCGCGCCCGGCTGCTCGCCACCGACCCCGACGCCGCCAAGCGGAGGGCGGCCGTCCTCAGGGTTCCCACGCAGGCCACTTCACTTGGCCTGGCCCTGACCGCCGCCGCCGCGCTGGTGAAGAACGCCGAGGACGAGGCGAAGCTGCTCACCGAGCAGATGGACGAGCCGGAGCGGGAGAAGCTGCGGCAGGCGTTCGGCGAGGGGTCGACGGGCAAGGGGATCGCCAAGGCGATGCGCGGCGTCGCTGGCGCCATGAAGGACCTCGAGGACCGCCAGAAGTCGCGGGCCACCCGGATCAAGCGCGATACCCTCGACGGCGCGCTGCTGGAGCTGGCCGCGTTCTACCGGGACGTGCTGATGACCCAGCTCGGCGCGGACGTGGAACTGGCCAACGAGGACCACCGCGATGACCTGCGCGCCCTCGCCGCCGCCAGCACGCCCGAGGCGACCTTCAAGCGCATCCAGGCGATCATGCGCTGCCGGGAGCGGCTGCCACTCAACGTCGCCCCGCTGCTGGCCTTCGAGGAGATGGCCGTCAGCCTCATACAACCTTTACTCTAAAGCTCCTGTGTTATTTTCCAGTGACCTTTCTGTGTCCAGGCCGTAGTCTAGGGCGGTGGGCATGATGATGGCGGTGAGCTTTGAGCGGTACGGGCGCCTGTATTACCTTGACCCCGGCGGGCTCTCGCCCGCGATCGGCGACAAGGTGCTCGTGCCGACCGACAGCGGCCCGGAGGTCGCCGAGTGCGTCTGGGCGCCGCAGTGGGTCTCCGACGACGTGGAAGGGCTCCCGGTCTGCGCCGGCCTCGCCGACGAGAAGGCCCTCGCCCGCGATGAGTCGAACCGCAAGCGCCGCGGCGAGGGGCGCCTGACCGCCAAGCGCGCCATTCGCGAGCATGACCTGCCGATGAAGGTCATCGCGGTCGACTACGTCGACACCACCAACGTGTTCACCGTCTACTTCGCGGCCCCGCACCGGGTCGACTTCCGCGCCCTCGTCCGCGACCTGGCCGTCAAGATGCGGGCGCGGGTCGAGCTCCGGCAGATCGGCCCGCGGGACGAGGCGCGGCTCCAAGGCGGCATCGGCCCCTGCGGCCGGGACCTGTGCTGCGCCACGTTCCTCAAGGACTTCGAGCCCGTCTCGGTGCGAATGGCCAAGGACCAGGACCTGCCCGTCAACCCGCTGCGCATCGCCGGCGCCTGCGGCCGGCTCATGTGCTGCCTGAAGTACGAGCACCCGCTGTACGCCGACTTCCGCAAGGACGCCCCGCCGGTCGGGGCGCGCGTCGACACCCCGGAGGGCGCCGGCACGGTCGTCGGGCACAGCGTCCCGGCCGACTCCGTGGTCGTCAAGCTGACCGCCGACGGCCGGACCTGCGCCTGCCCGAAGGCCAGCGTCTGCGGCTCCCGGAAGGCTTACGAGTCCGCGTACGGCGACCAGGGCGTTACTCCCGCGTGACAAAATAGGCGGTGATGATTCCCGCCACCGCACGCCTGCGCCCCCTCCGGCTAACCGCTGCCCTGCTCGCCGTCGTCCTGGTCCTCGGGGTGAGCGCGGGCTGCACCGCCGGCCCCCCGGGTCCCCAGGCCAGCTCCCCGGCTCAGGGCAGTACATCCGCCAGCAACGCCGCCGGGGGCGCCTCCGGAACTGCCACCGCCCAGCCGCCAGTGACCCAGGGCCCGTCACCCACGACCCTCGCCGGGTTCTACGCGCAGCGCCTCACCTGGGTGCCCTGTGACAACGGCTTCCAGTGCGCCCGGCTGTGGGTGCCCTTCGACTACGCGCACCCGGGCGCCGGCCCCGCCTTTTCCCTGCCGGTGATCAAGCTCCCGGCCGCCCAGCCCGCCCAGCGCATCGGGCCGCTGGTCATCAACCCCGGCGGTCCCGGTGGCTCCGGCCTTCAGTACGCGCTCGCGGCCCGCAGCGGCGAGTTCACGTCGGCTGTCCGCGACCGGTTCGACATCGTCGGCTTCGATCCGCGCGGCGTCGGCGGCAGCCAGCCATCGCTGCGCTGCATGACCAGCCGCCAGCTCGACGCGTACTTCGCGGTCAACGAGGCGCCTGCCACCCCCGCCCAGCTCTCGGCCGCCGAGTCCGCTAACCAGGCGTACGCGCAAGCCTGTACCCGCAACGCGCGTGCGCTCCTGCCGTACCTGGGCTCCGCCGCGGCCGCCCGGGACATGGACGTGCTGCGGGCTGCTCTCGGCCAGTCCCGGCTCACCTTCCTCGGAAAGTCATACGGAACGGTCCTCGGCGCCTCCTACGTTCAGCAGTTCCCGCAGCGTGTGCGGGCCTTCGTCCTCGACGGGGCGGTCGCTCCCCAGGCAACTGGCCTCGACCTGGACATCGCCCAGGCCCAGGGCTTCACGGTCGCGTTCGGCCAGTTCGTGACCTGGTGCGCCAGCCAGCGCGGCTGCCCGCTGCCCGGGACGTTGCCGCAGGCTACCCAGCAGGTATCGGCGCTCCTCGCCCGGGGCAACACCCATCCGCTGGCCAGCGAGTTGCCCGGCGGGCAGCCCGCCAACGGGGCCATGATGCTGCTGGGAATCGCGGCCGCGCTCTACAGCAAGTCCACCTGGACGATCCTCAAGGACGCCCTGTCCCAGGCGCTGACCAACAGCGACGGCAGCGTGCTGGTCGAGCTCGCCGATTCCCTTACCGAGCGGAACCCCGACGGCAGCTACAGCAACCTCTCTGACGTGGGCACCGCGGTGGACTGCCTGGACCGGCCCTGGCCTCGGACCATCCCCGCCTGGCAGGCTGCCGCCGCCAGGGCCGCCAAGGGCGCCCCGCTATTCGGCCGCACGCTGGTATACGGATCACTGCCGTGCGCTTACTGGCCCGTCCCCTCCCGGCCAGTCCTGTCCGGCCCGGCTCCGGCGGGCGCGCCCCCGGTCCTCGTCGTCGGCGACCTGCACGACCCGGCGACCCCGTACGGCTGGGCCGTGGCGCTCGCCCGCTGGCTGGATCGAGGGCGTGGGCGCAAGGGGGTGCTCCTCGGCTGGAACGGCGAGGGCCACACCTCCTACATGCAAGGCAGCGGCTGCGTCGACAACGCGGTGGACGCCTACCTGATCTCGCTGCGGACTCCGCCCAACGGGACCGTGTGCCCCTAGCCGGGCTTGGCACCCGCCCAGCCGGACCAACGGGTGACCCTGATCACGATGACAGGCCCGGCCGGGCGGCGCTCGCGGTACTGCGGGTACTTAGCGGCGAGCAAATCCAGCGGCCGCTGTCCCTCGGCGGCGTCGGCGGGGACCACCATCGCCCGGCCATCGACCCGCGCCCACCACAGTGCCGTCCAGTCCTCCTCGTAGTAGTCAGCCAGGAGGCTGACGGCTGGATTCTCCCGGATGTTGCGCAGCCGCTTGAGGTTGGTCGTCGTCTTCGGCTTATGGTCGATGGCAATGTAGAGGCGGTCGCCGCCTGCGGTCCCGTCCGGGCTCTCGACCGCGAACGTGACCGGAACCACGTGCGGATGCCCGCTGGCGTCCGCCGTGGCGAGCCGGGCCACCCGGGCCCGGGCCAGCCGCGCCCGGGCCTCCGCTGCGGACAAGTTCACTCCACGTCCATTCCCGCGAACGCCACCGCGATGCGGAGCACCGCCGGGAGCCGGTAGACTTCTGCGAGCACGATCTCTCGCACCGCCCGCCGCCTTAGCTCAGTCGGTCAGAGCGACGCACTCGTAATGCGTAGGTCATCGGTTCGATTCCGATAGGCGGCTCCCACGTCAAACCTCCTCCTGCTCAAGCGCCCCAAGCAGCTACCGGGATAAGGCAGATGGTCTGAGTTAGCGCGGGGCGAGGACGCAGAACTCATTGCCTTCCGGGTCGGCCAGGACTTTCCACGGAACCTCGCCCTGTCCGACGTCGGCGTCGGTGGCGCCCAGAGTCCGTAGCCGGGCCACCTCCGCCGCGTGATCGTCACCGGGGTACGGCGCCACGTCGAGATGGACGCGGTTCCGCGGGGTCTTCGCGCCGGGGGTGCGAAGAAACTCCAGGTACGGTCCGACGCCCTTGGCCGAACGCAGCCGCGCGTAGTCGTCGGTCACCTTGTGCAGGGGCCAGTCCATCGCCTCGCCCCAGAACCGGGCCATTGCTCGCGGGTCCGCGCAGTCGACCACCACTGCGGCGACCGGCCCGGTGTCCCGGTAGACCTCCCGGGGCTCCAGCACGCAGAATACGTTTCCCTCCGGGTCGGCCAGGACCGTCCACGGGACGTCGCCCTGGCCGATGTCAGCGGGCGTCGCGCCGAGCTCCTTCAGGCGCGCCACCAGGTCCGCCTGATGGGCCGCCGAGGTGGTGGCGAGATCGAGGTGCACGCGGTACTTCACCGTTTCGGGTTCCGGGACGCCCACGACATCGACGCAGACGATGGCGGGGTCCGGCCAGGCGAAGCCCGCGGGCTTAACGCCGGTCACGCCGGGTTCTTCGCCGCAAACACCCCAGCCAAGCGCCTGCGCCCAGAACCGGCCGAGCGCTGAGTCATCGCGAGCCTTGAAATTCACCTCATAAAGCAGCAGCCCCATGTCGCCGATAATATGCGCGGGCAGATAAGCAAACCGTGCCCGCTCTGCACGGGAAAGGCCCGCTCCGGAAGCGCTCCGGAGCGGGCCTTTCGCGCTAGCGGTCCCGCTACGCCGCCAGCCAGTAAGAGGCGGTGCTCAGGCTGAACAGGTGGTGGTCGCGGACGTACTTCGTGAGGTACAGCTGGGCGGCCAGCTGGGCCGTGTGCTCCTCACGGCCGACGTACACGTACTGGGCGTCGGTGTCGTAGGTGTGGCCGTCGGCGTGCGCCCGCTGCATCGCCAGTTGCCGATCCGCGTGCAGGCCCTCGTACGCGGCGCTGGTAGAGGTACCCACCCCGAACGCGGCAGTCTCGGCATCAACCAGCGCGTACGGGATCTGCTGGCCAGTGCCCCAGTCGCAGCCTTGCGGGTAGTAGATCGCCGGTGAACCGGACCGGTAGACGGTGCCACCCGGGCTGGCGTTGGGCGGGGCGGCGTACTTCGTCGACGCGTAGGACGCGTACACCGGCTTGACCAGCGCGGTGACCGCTCTGGGCGCGGCCTGGCCCGCTAGCGCGGACACCAGGATGTCCTGCATGTTCTGGTAGATCAGCGTGCTGTAGTCCGGCGCGTAGCGGTGGTGGTTGTACAGGTTGCCGCCGGCCAGCACGTTGGACCCGCGGTTGCCGATCCAGCTGGCTACCGAAGCGCCGTTGACCACCGTTGCGCTGGTGTCATCCGACGGTCGCGACCAGGCCGCCACCGCGTCCCTGACGATGGTGTTCTGCCACAGCGAGACGTGGGTGTCGCCCGGCATCATCGCGACGGCGAGTTGGTCGGCCATCGGGTACCAGCTGTCTTGATCGGCGCCGGTGTCGCCGGGCTGCAAGACGGTCCCGGCCTTGTTCGCGTAGAACTGCAGCGGGCGCTCCATGCCCCATTCGGCCTCGAAGTACACCATCCGCGCGACCTCGGCCTGCAGCGCGGCAGTCAGCTGCGGCCACAGTAGCCAGGCCGCCGTGCCGAGGTAGGCGGCCAGGAACGAGCTCTGCGAGGTCGCGCCCCAGCCGTGCTGCTTAACGGTGATGTGGCCGGCCACGACCTTGGTGATGATCTCGATCGTGCGGGAGGTGGCGACCGCGTTGGTGACGCCCGTCCCCGCCGGGGCCGCCGCCGGGTTGTAGGCGCCAGTCGCGATGGATGTCGCCAGGCTGTAAGCCTCCATGACCAGTCGCCGCACCGAGTCGGTCGTAACGACGGTCTGCGCGCTGAACGTCAGCTGCGTGACGTCATCGATCGACGGCATCGCCGCGCTCGTCATGGGGGCGGCGATCAGGTGGGGGTAGACGGTGTTCCACCAGGTGGTCATGGCATAGCGGTTGGCATTGGTCAAGATGGCCAGTGAACGCTTGCCGTCGGTGGCGGTCAGCGCGCCCGCCCCGAGCGCGGCGGCCGCCGGCGGGGTGACC
>Ga0157369_10002669_pt1 | contig 21272 bp, 20 predicted proteins | sample C25metaG_FD_113461 | JGI IMG/M metagenome (GOLD analysis project Ga0157369, IMG submission 113461) | Corn rhizosphere microbial communities from Kellogg Biological Station, Michigan, USA - C2-5 metaG | ecosystem: Host-associated > Plants > Roots > Rhizosphere > Soil | place: USA: Michigan...
AACGTCGTGCTGGCGCTGGCCGCCGGGCCCGAGTTGCGCCGCATGCTCGACCGCTACGCCACCCGCCTGAAATCGGTGGTCGTATGGGCCTAGTGGCGGCGTTTGCGACCGCGCTCGTGCTCGCGGTCACCCCGGTGCAGTTCCTGCAGGGCCACGCAGCGAACGGGGCGTTCGCCGAGAGCGGCGGGCCGGCGGATGCCGCACTCACCTCGTGGGCGGTGCTCGGACTGCGCGCAGTCGGCCAGCAGGTGCCCGGCTCGCTGGCCTACCTCCAGTCGCGGGAGAGCTCGCTCAGCTCGACCACAGACGTGGCGCTCGTTGCCCTTGCCGAGCAGGCGCTGGGTGCCCAGCCCGAGGCATTGCGCGGACGCCTGCGCTCGTCGCAGCGTCCGAGCGGCCTGATCGGCGAGAGCGTCAACTCGACCTGCTGGGCCGTGCTCGCACTCGGGCAGGCGTCGCAGGCAACGGTGCGGTACCTGCTGGCGCAGCAGGCGAAGAGCGGGGGCTGGTCGTGGTCGGTAGGCGGGCAGCCGGACTCGAACGACACCGCCGCCGCGCTCGAAGCCCTGCGTGTGGCAGGCGTCCACGGCCCCGCCGTGACCCGTGGGGCGAGGTTCTTGTTGACCTTCCAGAATCGCGACGGCGGCTTCGAGCTGACGCACGGCCGCGGCTCGGACGCCCAGTCGACCGCGTGGGCGATCCAGGGGCTTGTCGCCGCGGGCCGCAAGCCGCCGCGCACCGCGTTCGCGTATCTCGCGAAGCTGAAACGCGCCGACGGCAGCTACCGCTACTCGGCCCGCTACGTAACGACGCCCGTGTGGGTCACGTCGCAGGTGCTCGTCGCGCTCGCCAAGAAGCCCTTCCCCTTCGCCGGCTGACCGCGCATGCATACTCGGAGGGTGCGTGCGACGATCCTGACGATCGGGAACGAGATCGTGTCCGGCGACACCGAGAACACGAACGCCTCCTGGCTGGCGCGCCGGTTCGAGGAGCTCGGCGTCAAGGTCGTGCTCAGCGCGGCGGTGCCCGACGAGCTCGATCGCATCGTCGGATTCGTGCGCCGCGAGGCGCCGCTGGTCGACTACCTGGTCGTCACCGGCGGGCTCGGCGGCACGCCGGACGACATCACGCGCGAGGCGCTCGCTGCGGCGTTCGAGGTGCCCCAGGAGATGCTGCCGGATCTCGCGGACGACCTGCGTACGCGGTTTCGGGGCGCGCCCGAGTACGCGGCGCGCTGGGCCGCGCTACCGCAGGGGGCTCGCCCGCTCGAGAACCCACTCGGCGGTGCTCCGGGCTTCCTGATTCACAACGCCTGGGTGCTGCCCGGGCTGCCGAGCGAGATGAAGGCGATGTTCGACCGCTACGCCGCCGACCTGAAGGCGGAGCGTCCGATCGTTTCCTGGCGGCGCGGCTACGCGACGCGCGAGTCGGTCATCTCGCCGGCGCTCGAGCAGGCGACGGCCCGCTGGCCAGACGTCACCGTCGGCTCGTACCCCAGCTTCCAGACGGACGGCCCGGCCGTCGAGGTCGTGCTCAAGTCGGCCGATCCGGACCTGCTCGCGGCGGCGGTGGCCTTTCTGGAGAGCGAGCTCGCCCGCCTGGCCTGATCGCTAACGTGGGTTGGTGTCCGCGACTCGGCCCGAGACCTACCTGACCGACCTGAATCCGGCCCAGCGCCAGGCGGTGCTGACGACCGAGGGGCCGCTGCTCGTGATCGCGGGCGCCGGCTCCGGCAAGACGCGCGTGCTCACGCACCGGGTCGGGCACCTGCTGGCGGCATGCGGTGTGAAGCCGAACGAGATCCTCGCGATCACCTTCACGAACAAGGCGGCGGGGGAGATGAAGGAGCGCGTCGAGCACCAGCTCGGCCCGGTCGCCCGCGCGATCTGGATCATGACCTTCCACTCCGCCTGCGGCCGCATCCTGCGCCGCGAGGCGGAGCGGCTCGGCTACCGGTCGAACTTCACGATCTACGACCAGTCCGACCAGCTGCGCGTGGTCAAGGCGTGCCTCGAGGAGCTCGAGCGCGATCCGAAGCGCTTCGTGCCGCGCGGCATCCATTCGCAGATCTCGAACGCGAAGAACCAGCTGATCGGCCCCGACGAGTACGCCGCGCGCGTCGCGAGCTTCTACGACCAGACGGTCGCCGACGTCTACTCGCTCTACCAGCGCAAGCTTTTCACCTCGAACGCCGTCGACTTCGACGACATGCTGATGCTGACCGTCGATGTGCTCCAGCGGTTCCCCGAGGCGCGCGAGCGCTGGGCCAAATCGTTCCGCTACGTGATGGTCGACGAGTACCAGGACACGAATCACGCGCAGTACGTGCTGCTGAAGCTGCTCGTCGAACTGTCCCAAAACCTCATGGCCGTTGGGGACCCTGACCAGAGTGTGTACGGCTTCAGAGGAGCGGACATTCGCAACATCCTCGAGTTCGAGCACGACTTTCCGGCAACGAAGGTGATCCCGCTCGAGCAGAACTACCGCTCGACGAACTCGATCCTTCACGCGGCCAACCAGGTGATCTCGCACAACCGCGAGCGCAAGGAGAAGAACCTCTGGTCCGACCTGGGCGAGGGCGAGCCGGTGCACGTCGTCGAGACCGAAGACGAGCACTCCGAGGCGCGCTTCGTCGCGTCCGAGATCGCAGCGCTGATCGCACAGGGCTCCAGCGCGGGCGAGATCGCCGTCGTCTACCGCACCAACGCGCAGAGCCGCGTGCTCGAGGACGTGCTCGTGCGCCAGGACATCCCCTACCAGGTGATCGGCGGCCCGCGCTTTTACGAGCGCGCGGAGATCAAGGACGCGATCGCCTACCTGCAGGTGCTCGACAACCCGAACGACGCGGTCTCGCTGCTCCGGATCGCGAACCGGCCGCGGCGCGGGATCGGCGACACGTCGCTCGGGCGTCTGAACGCCTACGCGGACGGTCTCGGGACGACGCTGTGGGAAGCAACCGCGTTTCCCGAGGAGGCGGGCCTCGCCGCCGCGTCGGCCCGTGCGCTGAAGGGCTTCCGCGACGTGATGCAGACGCTGATGGCAACGGCGACCGACGCGAGCGTCGCCCAGCTCCTCGAAGCGGTGCTCGACCGGAGCGGCTACGTCGAGGCGCTCGAGTCCGAGCGCACGATCGAGGCGCGTGGCCGCGTCGAGAACCTCGAGGAGCTCGTCGGTGTCGCGCGCGAGTACGACCAGGCGACCGAGGAGCCGACGCTGTCGGGGTTTCTGCAGGAGATCTCGCTCTACTCCGACCAGGACGCGCTGCGCGACGACGAGGACGAGGGTGGGCAGGTGACGCTGATGACGCTGCACAACGCAAAAGGGCTCGAGTTCCGCGCGGTCTTCATGATCGGTGTCGAGGAAGGGATCTTCCCGCACTCGCGCTCGATCGAGGAGAACTCGCTCGAGGAGGAGCGGCGTCTCTGTTATGTCGGCATGACACGCGCGAAGGAACGGCTGACGATGACGCACGCGATGCGCCGGAACCTTTACGGTCGCGTTGATGCGAACCTGCCTTCACGTTTCATCGACGAGCTGCCGGAGTCGGGGGTCGAGCGCGAGCGGCTGCGCCCGACATCCTGGTCCGGCTATGGCGCCCGTGCAGTGCAGCGTGAGTTCATTCCGCGCAGCGACGCCCCCGACCTCTCGACCGGCGATGCGGTGCGCCATGCGTCGCTCGGCTCCGGGATCGTCATCGCGATCGAGGCCGGCGGTGTGGTCACCGTGCGCTTCGAGGACGGGAACGAGCGACGCCTGATGCTCGAGTACGCGCCGCTGGAGCGGATCGCGTGATCGAGATCCGTGCCGGTGCGTCGGCGGAGGAACTGCGCGGCGCGCTCGATGCGATTGGCCACTACTTCGGGCTCGAGAACTCGCTCGAGGATGCGGAGCGCTTCGCGCGGTGGCTCGAGGTCGAGCGCATGCACGCTGCCTGGGAGGGGGATCGCATCGTCGCCGGTGCGGGCGCGTTCTCGTTCCAGCTGTCGGTGCCGGGCGGCGGCGAGGTGCAGGCGGGCGGCGTCACGGTCGTCGGCGTGCTGCCGACACATCGCCGGCGCGGCGTGCTGACGTCGCTGATGAAGGCGCAGCTCGCCGACTGCCGCGCACGTGGCGACGCCGTCACGTATCTGTGGGCATCAGAGGCGACGATCTATGGCCGGTTCGGCTACGGGCTCGCGTCCCGCATGGGTGAGATGACGCTGGCGCGCGAGCGCACGCGTTTCGCGCTCCCGTTCGAGCCGCGAGGAACGGTGCGGCTGGTCGAGCTCGACGAGGCGGCCCGCACATTTCCGCCGCTCCACCGGCAGGTGTTCGCGGAGCGCCCCGGCATGTTCGCGCGCAGCAAGGAGTGGTGGGAGACGCGCAGGCTCTTCGACGATCCGACGCGTCGTCGCGGCGCCGGGCCGCTGAACCGCGCGCTGCTCGAGCTCGACGGCGAGCCGGCCGGTTACGCGCTCTACCGGGTGCAGCAGGACTGGCAGGACGGTACGAGCAGCGGGACGGTGACGATCGTCGAGGTCGTCGCGCCGACCGCTGAGGCGACCCGCGAGCTCTGGCGCTGGCTGCTCGACTTCGACTGGACTTCGCGCTTCGTTGCCGACCTGTTGCCGCTCGACCACCCACTCTTCCTGTTGCTCGCCGAGCCGCGGCGGATGCGCTTCCGTCTGAACGACGGTGTGTGGGTGCGGATCGTCGACCTGCAAGCCGCGCTCGCGGCGCGGAGCTACGCCGGCGGCGGGCATGTCGTGCTCGAGGTTCAGGATGCATTTCTGCCGGAGAACGACGGTCGCTGGCACGTCTCGGCGAAGGGTGTCGAGCGCACGACTGCGGGCGCGGATCTGCGTCTCGACGTGACCGGCGTCGGCTCTGTCTACCTGGGCGGGTTCGGCTTTACCGAGCTGGTGCGTGCTGCACGGGCAGAAGAGCTGCGGCCTGGGGCTGCAGAACGTGCGGATGCGCTCTTTGGCCGCTGGGCCGCACCCTGGTGCCCCGAGATCTTCTGAGCTGATCTGCTCCGCGTCGGCCGAGTTGCCGCCGCCGGCGATTCCGGCGTTCACGCCGCTGCCGTCACCCCGACGTGGGCGTGTACGAGCCGTCCGGGATGAGCGTCGGCGACGCGAACTGGCTCGCGATCGCGGCGAACGTCTCGTCGAGCTGGCTTCCGTCCTCCTGGTCGAAGAACCTATCCGGTTGCTGGGCAATTCCCCGGAGCGCGGTCGTTGCTGAGATCGACTCCTGGATCTGCATGAAGCACACCGCTGCCGGGCTGCTCTTCTTCCCCTTGCTTGTACAACTCGTACTTCCGGCCGAGGCCAGATGCGGGGCCTGGTAGCAGGTGGTGTCCGAACCGGCTGTGCCGGTTTCGTAGCCGACCGTGTAGATGTCTGTGGTGCCGGCAATCATCGTCGCGTAGTCGACGGCCGAACCGCACGGGCGGTTGATGTCGTCGGCATACGAACCCCCTCCGGGGCCGGCTCCGGAGCGTGCCGTTCCGGTGGGGTAGCCGTCGCTCCCTGTGGTCAGATTGGAGTACGCCGATTCCGGGACCGTGTTCGCGGCTCCGTCGGTCTCGAAGACGATGACCTTCTGGACTCCGGTGCGCCCGTTCTGGTTGAGCTCGGCTTCTGCAGAGACAAGCGCCTGCTTGTACGACGTCGCTCCGGAAGCCGTCAGGCACGCGACATCGGATTTCAGTGCCGCGAAGTTCGTCGTCAGGTGATCGAGGAGATACGAATTGTCGCTGCCAATCGGATACGGGTTGGTCGACGTCCCGAGCAGGGAGCATTTGGTGCCCGACTTGGTCGTCTGTTTCACCACAGGAGGCAGCACGATCAGCGCCACCTGGTCGAGCGTCGGATCGAGATGGTCGAGAAACGCGGCCACCCCGGCCTGAAGGTTGGTCATCTGACCTTGCATCGAGCCGGTGTGGTCGATGACGAGTGCGATGTCCATCGGCTTCGTCACCGCGGTACGGGCGGCGGTTGAGCTCGCGTTGACCTTGATCGAGCCGATGCCGAGCACCTTGGCGAAGGACATCGGGACGGACGCGCTCGCCTGGACGTTGAGGGCGTCCGGGGTCGCGGCCAGGCAGGTTGCGTCGGTGGTGAGGCAGCCGGTCGTGATCGTGGGCGCCTCGGCTCCGGCGACGTGGTTCTTTGCGCCGGTCGACACGGAGGGCCCGTAAACCTGCGCAGCCGCCACCGCCGCAGTGCCGTTCGGCAGCTGCTGCGCGCCGGCGAGCGCAGCAGCGTCGACACTTGCCTGGAGGTTGCGCTTGACCGACATCACGTGGCCGACGTCGGTGACAAGCGCGGCCATCCCGAGCAGGACGCTGGCCAGGAAAATGACGACGAGCGGCAGCACCTGACCGCGCTCGTCGCGCCTGAGGAGTCCGATCGTCCTCATAGCGTCCGCAGCATGATGAGCACCGCAGGCGCGAGGATGACAACGAAGAGCGACGGGAAGATGAAGGCCACCGTCGGGAAGAGCATCTTCACCGGCGCCTTGCCCGCCTTCTCCTCGATCTCGAGGAACCGCCGCCGCCGTGCTTCGGCGGCGCGGGTCGCCAGGGCGTCGGCCAGCGGAACGCCGAGCTGCTCGGCCTGGAGGAGTGACCGCACGAGAGCTGTGAGCTCGGGAATCTCGAGCCGCTGTGCCATGTGCTCGAGCGCGTTCTGGCGACTCTCGCCGATCCGGATCTCGGTGAGGACGATCGCGAGCTCGTCCGCCAGATGTCCGCTCGTGACCTCAGACACCTTGGCGATCGCCGAGTCGATCCCGAGCCCGGCGCGGACCGCGACCGCCAGCAGGTCGAGCGTGTCGGGAAGCACACCGACGATGCGCTCGCGCCGCCGCCTGTCGCGTGCGCGCAAAGCGCTCTGCGGCAGCACCGTTCCGCCCAGGACGCTGCAGAGCGTCAGGAGGATGGTCGAGGCAGGCGACTGGTGCAGGCCTCTCGCGGCGAGCAGCCCCAGCAGGCCGGAGCCTGCGGCAATCACGACCTTGGACCGGAGGAACAGCGGTGCCTTGAACCGGGCCGAGCGCCGGCCGGGTCGGGTGACGTCCGCCCTCGTCGACGGCGGTCGGCGGCGGTAGTCGCCGACGCGGACGAGCGCCGTACGCCGCGCAATACTGTCGCGTGAAAGTCGCTCGAGCAGGAGGAAGACGACCGCTGCCGACGAGATTCCGACGAGGATGAGGAGAACCATGCCCTCAGCTCCCGATCGAGACGATGCGCTTGAGGATGAATGAGCCGAGTGCCATCAACACCAGCGCACCGACGACGAGCTCACGCCCTGTGGTCGTCTGCCACATCGGCTGCATATAGGTCGGCTGCATGATCGAGAGCCCGATCGCGGCGAGGAATGGCAGGGCGATCAGCGCGGCGGCCGATGCACGTCCCATGCCCGTCAGGGCCTTCACCTTGCGTCGGAACTGCTGCCGCTCGCGTACCGTGTCGGCCACCATCTGCAGGAGCCCTGCGAGGCTGCCGCCGACCTGTTGCTGAAGGTCGACCGCGGTCAGCACGAACGGGAGATCGCCCGACCGAAGCCGCGTCGCAACTTCAGCGAGCGCCGCACGAGACGGGCGACCGAGGCGGATCTCACCCAGTGCGTGCTTGAACTCGGACGCGGCCGGCTCGGCCGCGCCGTCGGCGACCGCCCGCAGCGACTGGTCGAAGCTGTGGCCCACGGTGAGCGATCCGACGAGCATGTCGAGGATGTCCGGCAGTTGCTGGTCGAACGCTTTCGCCCGCCGCACGGCGCGGAGCCTGAGGAGACAGTGCGGGCTCACGGCGGCGAGCAGCGCGAACGGGAGGGCGGAGCGTGTCGAGCCGGCGGCCAGGGTGAGGGCAAAGATGCCGCTCGCCGCGCCAAGTGTCACCCAGGCGAGCTGCTCCGGTGTCCAGCCGGACCCCGCCCTGCCGAGCTCGAGCCGGAGCAGCCCCTTGAGCCGGAGCGCGATGAGCAGCCGCGCCGTCAGGCGCGTGATGGGCGCGACCGTCGCGAACCGGGCCGGGCGCCCCTCGTGCTGTACGCCGGCACGAGCAGCGACGTGCGGTGCGATGCGCGTGTCGATCCACGAGCGGCGCCGGGCCGGGAGCGCGAGCGTAATCCAGGTTGCGCAGGCGCCGACGAGGAGAGCAAGCAGGACGGCGGTCATGCGAGCGCCTCCTTCACGCGCAGCGACAGTGACGGCGCGGGGGCGAACAGCTCTGCGAAGAGGGTGACGCCCGAGGCGGCGACCTTCTCCTCGAAGTGTGGCCGGAGACCGGTTGCCTGCAGGGGGCCGAGCAGCGCAGCGGCCGGGTCGTCGACCGCAGGCCGTGCCGTGTACAGGGACTGAAGCGCGATCACGTCCGACTCCATCCGCAGGACCTCGGTCACGTCGACCACGCGCCGGGAGCCGTCGACGAGCCGCGCAACCTGAACGATCACGTCGAAGGCGCTTGCGATCTGCTCGCGAATCGCGCGCAGGGGCAGGTCGAGACCCGCGGTGAGCACGAGCGTCTCGAGGCGCGAGAGCGCATCGCGGGGACTGTTTGCATGGATCGTCGTCAGCGAGCCCTCGTGACCGGTGTTCATCGCCTGGAGCATGTCGAGCGTCTCTGCGCCGCGAACCTCGCCGACGATGATCCGGTCGGGCCGCATCCGCAGCGCGTTCCGCACCAGCTCACGGATCGCGATCTCGCCCTTGCCTTCGATGTTCGGCGGCCGGCACTCGAGCGAGACGACGTGGCGCTGGCGGAGCTGGAGCTCGGCCGCGTCCTCGATCGTGATGATGCGCTCGTCGTCTGGGATGAAGCCGGAGAGGACGTTGAGGAGCGTCGTCTTGCCGACGCCGGTCCCACCCGCGACGAGCACGTTCAGCTTGCCGCGCACGCAGGCCCGCAGGAAGTCGGCCGACTGCTCGCTCAGCGTGCCGAGTGCAACCAGGTCACCTGCGCCGTAGATGCTGCGGGCGAACTTCCGGATCGTCATCGTCGGCCCGCTCAGCGAGACGGGCGGCAGGACCGCGTGGACGCGGCTGCCGTCGGGCAGGCGGGCGTCGACCATCGGCGACGACTCGTCGATGCGACGGCCGACCTCCGAGACGACCTTCGCGATCATGCGCAGCAGGTGCTCCGTGTCGGCGAAACGCGCTCGGGTCTCCTCGATCCGACCGCCGCGCTCGACGTAGATCCGGTCGGGGCCGTTGACCATCACCTCGGTGATCGTGGGGTCGCGCAGGAACGGCTCGATCGGCCCGTAGCCGAGCACGTCGTCGACCACCTGGAGGTGGAGGGCCAGCCGCTCGTCGCCGGTGAGCCGCAACTCGGAGCCGGCCAGCTCGACCTCGGCAACCTCGCGGACGCGCTCGAGCAGCGCCTCCGGGGAGGCCTCGAGCGTCTGGAGCTCGGGGCCGATCTTCTCGACGCACGCCTGGTGGATCGCGGCGCGAATCGCGGCGAAGCGATCTGGCAGCGACGTGCCGAGCAACGGCCCGATCCGCTCCTGGAGCACTTGGGCTCCGTCGTCTGGGACTTCGGCGGTGCCGTTGAGGAGTCTCTGCAGGGACATCGCTACCTCCTGGCCAGTGCGAGTAGACGGTGACGTGGCCGCTCGGTTGTGGGTGCCGGCTGGGTTTCGCGCAGGAGCTCGCGGGCCATTGCGGTCAGTGCGGTCGCGAACTCCCCGCGAGCGGAGTCGAGGACCGCCGGGTTGCCGCGGTTGACCCCGCGGGGTACGGCCGGGTCGAACGGCAGGACGAATTCGACCTCACGGGCGAGTGCCTGCTCGACCTCTTCGGTGCGCAGGCCGCCCTGCTCGCCCGCGCGATTGAGGACGACCCGTGTGCGCACCGCAGGGAACGAGAGCAGCTCCAGCGTCTCGAGCGCCAGGCGGACGTTCTTCGCCGTCGGGATATCGGGCGTGCAGACGAGGACCAGGTCATCGGTCAGGTCGACGCTCGCGAGCGTCGAGCCGTGGAAGAACGGCGACGTATCGACGACCACGATGTCGTAAGCCGACCGTGCGGCGTTCAGCACGGAGCGAACCTCGTCGTCGCCGATCAACTCGGCGTCCTCCGGGTGCAGCGGAGCTGCGAGCACATCGAGGCCGGCGGAGTGATGCTCGGCGTAGACGTCGAATTGCTCGGCATCGAGCGTGCCGGGGGAGGCGAGGAGCTCGCGTACCGTGCTCTTCGGGCTCAGCCCGAGCATGATCGCCGCGTCGCCGAACTGCAGGTCGAGGTCGACGAGCAGCGTCCGCCGGCCGCCGTGCCGTGCGAGCCCTGACGCCAGGTTCGCCGACAGGACGGACTTGCCGGTGCCACCCTTGGGCGAGAACACGGTGATGACCTGTCCCATGCGCTGGGCGGCGTCGCGGCGAACCGCGCGTACCGCCTTCTCGATCGCGAACAGGACGCCGCCGGCGTCGTAGGGACGCACGAGCACGTCGGCGATGCCGCTGTCGAGCGCCCGCTCGACGAGTGCGCTCGACGGCTCGGGGACGAGGCAGACGACGGGAGCCGCCGTCACCTCGCGCAACGTCGCGAGCTCTGCTTCGAGCGAGGCGTCGCGCCGTAGCTCGAGGACGACCGCGTCGACGGCGGAGTCGAGCCGCTCGGCGTAGCCGCACGGGACGAGCTCGAGCTCACGCGCGTCCTCGAGTGCAGCGCAGAGCCGCGCGAGAGTGGACGATCCGCCGACGACGGCGACCCTGATCGATGCTGCCGCCCTAGCCTGCATGGCTGCCTGACAGGACCGAGGCCGAAGTCTGCGGGCTGGACGGGGTCTCGACCGCTCCGACGGACGGGCGCAGGAGGAGCGTCCAGTCGGCGTTCCGCTCGACCCAGAAGAGGCGTTCTGCCTGCCGGCCCGTGAGCTCGAGCTCGACAGAGAGCGAGCTCGCCGAGCCGATGCCCGTGCCGCCTGAGCCGGACGCCGGGTTGAGTACGAGCACGTTCCGCAGGACGGTGTTCGTGGCGTGGGTGGGGCCTGGTTCCGGATTGGGAAGCGAGGCGACGACGTCGACGCGGTCGCCGGCGGCGAGCGTCCCGGCGAGCAACTGGTTTGCGTCGCCCGGGAGCTGCACGAGCCGCAGCATCCCCTTCAGGCCAGACCGGATCCCCTGCTGGCCGGCGACGCCGAACCGCTGGGTGGTGAGCTGCTCGCCGGAATAGATCGGCTGGGTTGCCACGAGCTGCGCGATCTGCGAGCGGCGCGTGACGGCGTCGGGGACAAGAGCAGACTCGGGAACTGCAACCGCCTTCATGCCGGCACCCAGCCGAAGCGAGCTGCCGGGCGTGCCGATCGCGATGTCCTGGCTTGCGACGAGCACCGACTCCGTCGTTGCCTTGGTCGCCTGCGTGTTGTGCTTCGTGTCGCCTCGAGCGATATAGGCGAATGTGAGCGCTGTCGCAAGGATCCCGACCGCTGCCGCGAGCGCGATATTTCGAAACCAACGAGACAAATGGGTCATCATTCGAGTACCTCTGTCGTTGAGCTCGACAACGAACCGGACTTCACGACGATCCCGAGTAGGTTGATCGAGTAGGGATAGGTTGCGCTGACGGTGACGTCGGTGGTTCCGACGGTGACCGTGACGCCGCTTCCGAGTTCTGTCTGGTCGAGATTCGGAGCCGAGGCAAGCACTGCTTGCTTGGCTGCGGCGGACGCTCCGCTCGGGCCGTTCACGATGGCGGCGCGCGCCCCCGCCCGGACGGCGTCGGTCAGCGTCAGGGAGTTGTTGTAGGCGATCCCGAACTGGATGATGCCGAAGAGGAGGAGCAGGAGGAGCGGTGCGACGAGCGCGAACTCGACGAGCGCCTGTCCCTTTTCGGAGCGTGTTGCCGCAATTGGTTTCATGGTTTCCTCGTGGTGGTGGTGTCTCTCCGAGCGGCTCGGCCCGATGGAGGGCGAGCCGCTCGGCGGAGACGTCTTAGAGGGCGTTCGTGATGTTGGTGATCTGCGTGCCGATGGAGGTCCCGAGCGTGGTCAGGAGCCCGACGCACGCCACTGCGACGAACACTCCGATCAGGGCGTACTCGACCAGGGTCTGGCCGTCGTCCTGCTGCAGGCGGCCCGCCAGATCGGCGTAGACGCGATTGATGAGCTTGATCATTTTGAATTCCTTCCGCATTGGATTGAATGGCGATTTCGCCTGCGCCGGGGTGGCGCGTTGTCGAATCGCACCTTGGTCGCTCCCGGCCCTTCGTACGACGGCAAAAAGACCAGGTCGAGCTCGACTTTGGCTCAGCAACCTCGACTCGATGTTCGAGCAAACTCCGCTCTATGAGCGAAACATCAACAGGTCGTTCGCACAGGCAGATTGGGCTGGCCAGCTCGACCACAGGAGAGGTCCTGTGCGCGAGCTGTACCGTTGCTGCGACGCCACTTACGCGGCTGCGCGGGCTGCTCGGCCGCGACGGGCTGGCTGAGAACCACGGACTGCTGATCCGCCCGACCTGGTCCGTGCACACCGCGTTCATGCGCTTCCCGATCGACGTCGTCTTCCTCGACCGGGACCTCCGTGTCCTCGAGGTCGCGGCGGATCTCGCGGCGTGGCGCATGGCCTCGCACCGCGGCGCCCACTCGGTGCTCGAACTGCCCGCAGGCGAATGTGCACGCGTCGGCCTGGTCGCCGGCGACCGGCTCGAATCGCTCTCGCCTCCGAGTCCGGAGCGGTCAGCCGGGCAGAGGCTGGCGGTTGTGCTGACCTCGGCGCTTGCCGCCGTGCTCGCAGTCGTCTGCCTGCTCGTCTACGGCTCCGGCGTCGCAGGGTTGATCGCCGCCGCAGTCTGCGTCGTGCTGGTTCGGCTCAGCTATCTCGACGCCACCACCCGGCTGCTCCCCAACCGGATCGTCCTGCCTGCGGCTGCGGCCGTTCTGGCGCTGCGACTTGCGACCGCACCCGGCCAATGGCCGGTCTGGATCGGTGCGAGCTTCGGTGCCGCGACGCTCCTGCTGATCGTGGCGCTCTCCCGGCCCGGGGGCCTTGGCATGGGCGACGTGAAGCTGATGCTCCTGCTCGGCGCGGCGCTCGGCGGCGGGATCTTCGGTGCGCTCGTGATCGGGACGGCCGCGGCTGCAGTCGCCGGGCTCGGGCTGATCGTGCGCCACGGCTGGGCGGCAAGAGCGCGGACGATTCCGCTCGGTCCGTTCCTCGCCTTCGGAGCTGTGGTCGTCCTGATCGCTTCGCCCGTTCACTGAGTCGGCTAGACTCGCGCTTCACAGATTTGCTGGGAGAGCAGAACCGGCACGTGTGTGAAATCCCAGCACGTCAGCGCTTTTGGGGCGGTTAGCTCAGTTGGGAGAGCACCAGCTCGACAAGCTGGGGGTCACTGGTTCGAGCCCAGTACCGCCCACCATTTGCTCGTAACTCAAACCGCGAGGCCTGAGAGGGCCTCGCGGTTTTTCTTTGGCCTCGGCGTCGAGGCGGACGAGGCCGTCCTGGTCGGCGGTGCCGCTTGCCTGGAGAAGGAGGTCGAAGGGTGCCCGCAGTTGCCCCGTGATGCCGCCGTCATCTGAAATCAGGAATCGCGCAAAGATGGCTTGATTGATCTGTCGGCGGATCTGCTGGTTGGCTTCGACGTATGCGGTGTGAAGGTTGCCGACGAACTTGAGCGCGGCTTTGAGGTGCGTCTCGACCACGTCGAACTTGAGTTCGAGAACGCCGAGTCTTTCTTCGATGTAGTTCAGCTCGCTGCCGAGGCGCTCTTGTTCGCTCTTGAGGAGATCGAGCGGGAGCGCACCGGCGTAGTGGGCTTCGAGCATCTTGGCTCGCTCGTTGAGAGCGCGACGTTGCCGCGTGACGAGTTGCTGCCGTTCGGTGCCAGCGGTCTCGCGGAGTTCGGTGATCCTTTCGAGAATCATCTGCTCAGTCTGGAGACGTAGGTCGTCGCCGAGTTCAACGGTCTTGTAGTAATCGACGATCGCTTGTTCGATGTACTCGATGAGGAGCGCCCGCTGGTTGCAGCTGGTGGGACTTCTTTGGCGACCGATGCAGACGAAGTACGGATAGATGCGTTTTGAGCGGCTGGTGGCGTTGCAGATAATCAGACGGCAGCCGCACTCCTTGCCATGGTCGTTGTGTTTGCCGCAAAAGACTGACCCCTTGAGGTAGTGGTGGTGGACGCGCTGCTTCTCGCCCGCAAAGTTGTGGGCCTCTAGTTGCTGCTGGACTTCGTCGAAGGTCTGCTTGTCGATAAGTGGCTCGTGTTTTCCTTCGTATTCGACGCCGCGGTAGCGGACGATCCCGATGTAGTACGGGTTCTTGAGCATGTCGTTGAATGCCGAGAGGGCGAGCGGCCGTGCGGGGCGCTTCGGTGACGGGCGGCTCAGCAGGCCTCGCTTGGTGACCTCGTCGTGGAGTGTGCGCGTTGTCCATTCGCCTGTTGCGTAGGTATTGAACGCCCAGATGACAAAGGGAGCCCGCTCGGGGTCGAGTTCTACCGAGCGCGTTTCCCGTCCGTTCTCGAAGAGACGCACGGGCTGGTATCCGACGGGCGGTCGGAACGGAGTGCCGCCGCTCATCGCCTTCTGAACGAGGCCCTTGTTGACCTCGTTCGCGAGGTTCCGGCTGTAGAACTCCGCGATCGAGCTCATGATCCCGTGGAGGAGCATTCCGCTCGGTGTTTCGTCGATGTTCTCGCTGCATGAGACGAGTGTCGTGCCAGCCGTCTTAAGAGCAAGGCTGATCTCTACATCGTCGGCCCTGCTTCGAGCGAGCCGGTCGATTTTGTGCACCACCGTCAGATCGACTCGGTTGTCGCGAACGTACGCGAGCATCCGTTGAAGTTCCGGGCGGTTCGCACTCCGGGCGCTCTCGCCGCGGTCGACAAACTCTTCCACGACAACGGCCCCAAACGCCGCCGCTTTGCGACGGCAGGCGTCACGCTGAGCCGGGATGGAAAACCCTTCGGCTTCGCCGCCACGCGTGGCCTGATCTTTGGTCGAGACGCGCAAGTAGATGACCGCGGTGAGCGGGGTATCGTGACCGTGTTCGGACCATGCAGGAGTGTCGGTGTTGCCCCTAGGGGTCAACGGGTACCTCCGGCGAGCGCCGGGGGGCGCAGCATGCTTCGTCTTGCGGTCCTGCTCGTGTAGGCATGCCGGGCTGTTTCGCAGCGTGCCGCCCGGTCAATGAGTCCGAGTTGGTCTAGGCGATAGCGGGCGGCAGCGGGGCTGACTCGTAGCTTCTCCGCGAGACGATCAACGCTCTGGGGTCCTTCGAACCACAGTCGTTTCACTACGCCCTTCGGCATGAGTAGACAAGCGGCGAAGTAGTCCGCCACGCGCTCGGCCTGCTCATAGGCGCTGCTCGTCGGACGGTCTTGGTAGAGGAAGTCTTTGGTCGTGTGGTCGAGGACGTGCTTGAACTCGTGCATCAGACTGAATCGCTGCCGGCTTCGATGCTCGTCGGCGCAGATAGTGATTACCCAGTAGCGGCCGTTCCAGTGGGCGGAGCCGGAGACCGGCAGGCTGCGCTCGCGTTCGATCTTGATACGTGGCAGCTCGCTGACGATCTCGTCGGGTACCGCGGCGGTGTCAATCGAGAAATGTTCGAGCAGGTGGTTGGCCTGCAGCTCGGCAATGCGCAGCGCTTCGTTGAAGGTGAGCTGGCGTTGCGGGACGAGACCGCGCAGGAGGGCGAGCACGCTTCGTGCGTTGGTGTTGGTGTCTGTTCGTTGCATGTCTCCCTCCTTTCTCTTGGTTATTAGTTGCTTGTCAGGGGGCTTCGTCTTCTCCGTCTTGTGGTCCCGCTGGGTCGTAGCCGTGTTTGCGGACGATGCGGTCGAACGCCTTGTTCAGGTCGTCGACGGCCTCGCGGGGCATGTCGCGGTACTTACTGCGCAGGTACGGCTGGAAGCTCGGCAGGTCGTCGGGAACCGCGTACTCAGCGAGGGCGAAGACGTCGGCGAGGCTGAGGTCGAGCGCGGCGGCGATGCGACTCAGCTTGTCGGGCGCTGGCGCAGCGTAGGCGCCCTGCTCGATCCTGATGATCGTGGTGTCCGTCGTCTCAGCTCGCTCGGCGAGTTGCCGTAGCGAGAGTCCTAGTTCTTCGCGGCGGGCGCGTAGACGCTTCCCGAGTTTCTTGGCTTGCTTTGGTTCCATCGCGGTGTAGGTGCTCCGTTTTGCTACGTCCATTGTCTCACACAAGCTGCGTAAACGCAGCACTTCGTGGACCATTCCACAACAGGCTTTCGGTATCCGAACGGTGGTCTCAGTCATCGGATCTGTGCGACGGTCATCGTGGCGAGATAATGCTTTGTCACGTGTGGTTCATCGCGGGCTTCGATGCGGTCGCGAATCCGCCCTAGTAGACGCTCGGTCGTTGCGGCATCACGTGCGATGTTGGGCGAGTACGTGCGCAACACATCGACGTACTCATCTGCGCTGTAGGTCACCGCCCACAGGTAGCGCCGTACATCGACGGCGGCGAACAAGGCAGTCGTCTCAATTTCAGAGCGGAGATCGCCCACCTCCTCGACTTGCGGTGGAGGTCGGTTGTCGGGGCCTGGAACGACTGCGTCGTAATCTTCTTGGACATCGACCCAGAAAGGGTCACCGTCTTTAATCCGGACGTGCCCGACCTCTGTCACAGCGAGAGTTCCTCCAGGTCGCAGGAGGCTCACCGGCTTCGTGTACTTCATCGCGGGATCGAGCCAGTGGAAGGCCGTGAAAGCGACTACGGCATCGAAGGATGATTGATCGAACTGCCAGCGCTCGAAGTCGGCATTCAGAATCTCCACGCTTGGAAAGCCTGCGAGCTTCTCGCGTGCGATCGCGGCGAGTCCTGTGCCAAGCTCTACTGCCACGACCTCGAATCCGCGAGTTGCTAACGGCAACGTGGCTTGACCGGTTCCCGGGCCGATCTCAAGGATTCGTCCCCCGGACGGTATCGACGCTGAGAGGTCGTCAAAGAGCGCGTCGGGATACGAGGGCCTCACTCGGTCGTAGAGATCAGGCACCTTCTCGAACGTCCGGCGGAGCCGTCGCCGTAGTTGATTGTTGTCGCTCATTTCGTAATGTAATTCTTTAAATTAGTCACTATTCTAACGGATATAGCAATTGGTTTCAAATTGTTAAAGGTGTTTATGGTGGCCCGGATCATTGTCTGATCCGGGCCACCTAACCATCCGGCGTGTCTATGCCTTGAGCGCGTCGATCTTGGCCTTGATGGAGGCCTTGCGCTCGCCGGCCGTGTCACGCAGGTGCTCGTACTCGGTCTTCGCCTCATCGGTGCGCGCCTTCGCGGCGCCAACTTCGGCGTCGATCGCTTCGACTGCCTTCGTCAGGACAGTCGTCGCTTGCTCGATCGGGTCGACGGTAGTCTCGCTCTTGCGTGACCGCTTGGTAGATCCGCCGAGTGTGCGGGTGTGGGCGTAGTAAGCGCCGCGCATTGAGTTAAACGGCTGTCCAAACTCGTCGGCGACCTGTTGGAAAGCGTCTGCCTTCCGAACGCCTGAGGCCACGAGGGCCTCCACCTTGTCGTACACCTGTTGAGCCTTTGTCATCGGCTCATGCCTCCTTTCGAGAGGGTGGATGGCTTGTGCGGTGGGCAGAACCTCGATTGGGTTCCGCCCACCGTCCGGCCATCCCGCCGCGCGCAGAGCGCACGCCGAGGGCGGCGCTTCGCTCACGCTGCTGCGTCCTCTTGCTCGAGTGAGACGGCTGCGATCCGTCGCTCGGCGATAGCGGCGTAGTCGGGATTGAGCTCGATCCCGAGCCAGTCGCGCTGGTGAGCGATTGCGGCGAGGGCAACCGTGCCGCTGCCGAGAAACGGGTCGAGCACGAGCCCGGGGCGCCAGCCGTGGTCGCAGTTGCAGGCCTGGCGAAGTTCGCCCCGTACGGCGATCTGGCCAAGTCGACGCATCGGGTCCCGCTGCCACGGCCTACCGCACCGCGCACACACTTTCTCGGGGCAGGTCGCAAGCAGCGGACGCTCGATCAGTTTGATCGGGAAGGTGGCGAAGTGCGCGCCGCGGAAGCTGGCGGTGCCCGTCTCCCAGACGTCGCCCGGGTTCTTACCGAGCGGATGCCCGACCTCTCCTCGGTCGTTGAGTTCTGCGAGGGCACGGTTGCCGGTCGCGCCCCAGGCGGGTGCCCCGGCCCCTGGCGCGGGGTAGATATGTGGGGCTGACCGGGATTCTTTGCGGGGTGCGCGCGTCGAACGGTGCGGCGTTCGGATCGCATCGAGGTCGAAGAAGTAGCTGCCCGAGCGAGTGAGGAGGTAGATGACCTCCGAAGTGCTTGAGAGCCGGTCGCGAACGCTCGACGGCATCGGGTTGCTCTTGGCCCAGACGATTTTGTTGCGGACGATCCAGCCGTCATCGAGCAGCTTGAGTGAAAAGCGCTCGGGGCCGAGCAGCAGACTCTTCGCAGGTGCCCCGTGCTTCTCGTGACGGCTATAGCTGTCGCCAAGATTGACCCAGACAACGCCGGTCGGCTTGAGCACCCGTGCGATGTCACGCAAGACATCGCGGAGTGCCTCGGCCCACTCGTCGACTGTCGTCTCAAGCCCGAGCTGCTCGCCGTGGCCGTAGTCGCGCAGCTGGTAATACGGCGGGCTCGTAATCACGCAGTCGACACTCCCGGCAGGGACATCGGCTAGCCGCTGACGAACGTCACCGACGAGAATCCGGTTGCGCAGGCCGCTCACGCCTCGCCTCCGTTCAAGAGCTCGATCGCCTTGTCGCTCGTCGTTACGAGCATCAGTCCCTCACTGAACTCGCCGCTCGCGAACATTTCGCGGAGTCGTGCTGCACGGGTGGCCTCGGGGGTGATCCAGGCGACACGCGGGAAGACCCCGCCCTCGGCTTGTTCGATGCCGCTTCGGTAGTAGCTCTCGTAGAGCTGAGCCTTCCGCAGGAGCGCTGGCCGGTGGTGGGTGCCGCGGTCGACTTCGATGAACCAGCGGTACTCGAGATCTGCCGCGCCGAGCGACAGGAAGAGGTCGGGCCGAAGAACTGCGCGGCCGATGGCGGGCAGCGTCCGCCAGCAGGCGGGCTCGCCCTCAACGGTGAGGATCTCCAAGCGTCCCCGTCGCTGCGCGATCGTGAGGTCGACGACGAGCTGGCTGACGGCGAGCTGATGGTCGACGAACGCGGCGCTCGGTTCGTACCGCCGCGGCCGTGTTCGCTGTTCATCCAGAAGCCGCTGGCCCACCGGCCCAAGCGCGTAGACGAACGAAGCTGAACCTGCCCGCACTCCACCGACCCGCCTGTCCAGTCGAACGAGTACGCGGTCACGCACGAGCCGTGAAAGGACTCGGCGGCAGTGGCGCGCTGCTGCCTCCGCCGTTGCGTGCTGCGCCTGGGGGAAGCAGAGGGCCTCGATCTGTCGGCCGCTGAGTAGTCGTAGTTCGGCTACTTGTGAGGCGAGCGCAAGGTCACGTTCCGTCAGGCGTTCGCGAACGCGCAGGACGTCCTCGGTGCTGAACCGCCGCCCGCTCATCTCGCCACCCCCTGCCAGCGCGGAGATGAAGGAGAGCAACAGAGGAGCGAAACAGTCCCCGCCCTTATTCGCGCCAGTGCGGCATCGGCCAACGCCTGCGCGGTGCGGTGACTCCACGCGACCGGATAGGCGACCGGACAGCTCACTTGTCGCCTCCCACCCGGCGCCTCGGGCCAAGGTCACGCTCTCGCGTGCCGCCGCGAAGCTGCTGTAGTTGCTGGTCAACGTGAGCGAGCGAGGTTGCGTACTGGCTCCGCGACAGCGCCCGCACCTTGTCCGGATCGCTCGAGGCCGGCGGCGCTGGCAAGGTGCGCAGGCTCAACCAGGGCTGCACGGAGTCGCTCGCGACGAGCTGCGCATAGGCCTCGAACGCGGCGAGTGTGCGGAAGTCGTCCGGCACGAGCGCGGTCCCGGATCCGGCAAAGACCTTGGCATCTTCGGCGGCGAGCTGGAACACCACGCGGGAGCGGGCATTCGCCAACACCGCTGAGCGCATCTGCGGGCTCAACTGGCCGAGGTGCTGATGGGCGAGCGTCAACCCGATGCCAAGGCCGCGTGCTTGTGCGAGCGCGTCGGCCAGATCTGTCGGCAGATTCAGGTAGTCCTGGAACTCGTCGACGAAGACGAAAACGGGGTGTCGACGCTCAGCGGGAATGGCGCTCCGCTCCTGTGCTGTTCGCCAGAGTTGAGCGACGACGATGCTGCCGAGCAGCGCGGCCGCCTCCGGGCCCATCAGGCCTTTCGCGAGATTGACGAGCAGGATCTTGCGTTCGGTGAAGACCTGCCGCAATTGGAATCGCGGCGAGACCTGTCCGAGCACGGCGCGCAGGCTGGGGCGAATGAGCAGCGGTCGCACCTTGTTCAAGACCGGCGCAGTTGCCACCGTCCGCTCCCCGTCACTCCAAGCATCGAACGATTGCCAGAACGGCTGGAGGACAAGAGGCTCGTTCAGGCCGCCGACGATGCGACGGCGAAAGCCAGCGTCGCTAAGCAGCAACGGCAAGCTCGCCAAGCTCATCCCCGGCGTACGTGCCAAAGTGAGGAGTGAAGCGTGAAGAATGTCGCTTGTCCTCGGCCCCCACGACGACGCGTACAAATGATGAAAGACGCCGAGCAGCTGGTCGGCGACAAGCTCCGAAGGATGGCCGTTCGCGGCGAGCGGGTTGACACCGACAACGGCTTCACGGTCGGTCGGGTCGATCAGTACGACATCGCTCATGCGGTCGGCTGGGACGCGAGCGAGTACCTCGGTGATCAGGTCGCCTTTCGGTTCGACGACGACGACCGCACGTCCGGCAGCCATGTCTTGGCAAATCAAGTTCAGCAGGAGAGTCGACTTGCCAACTCCGGTCGGCCCGACGACATGCAGGTGACGCAGCGCGTCGCGCACACCAAGCGCCACCGGCCGCTCACGACCAGGGAACGTCGCGGTGCCGAGCAGTCGTCCCCTAGACATGATCGCCGCGCTCGGCGCGACTGCGCGACTCGCCTGCCGAACAACAGGGAGCGAGCTTGTGTCACCGACGGGCCAGCCGGACACCGTGGCTAGCTCGGCGACGTTCAGCAGCATCGGCACCCGCCAGGGCCTCTTCAGTTCGACGAGGTTCCTCGCGGCGGTCGAGCGCAATGCGAAGCGCACGCCTGGCGCCTCGGCAGAGCGCAAGGCAATCGCCACTTGATGGATCAGTTGCCGCTGTCGTGCCGGGTGTTCGGCGTGAGTGCCGATCCGGCCGACGACGCGCCAGCCGGGAAGCGACCGCTTGGAGCGAAGCGAACCGCGAGCATCGGCGTCGAGCGGCGGCGATCCTCCGAGAAGCGCACGTGAGATGTCGGA
>Ga0157369_10002670_pt1 | contig 21267 bp, 23 predicted proteins | sample C25metaG_FD_113461 | JGI IMG/M metagenome (GOLD analysis project Ga0157369, IMG submission 113461) | Corn rhizosphere microbial communities from Kellogg Biological Station, Michigan, USA - C2-5 metaG | ecosystem: Host-associated > Plants > Roots > Rhizosphere > Soil | place: USA: Michigan...
CGTCGTCCACCTCGAGGCGATCAACCACTGCGTCGAGCGTCGCGACGTCTACCGCGCGCTCGACGGCGTGCTCGTGCCGGACGACGGCGAGACGATCTCGCTGCTCCGCGGTCAGATCCCGAATTTCGGGAACCAATAGGAACCTGCATCTGTGCGCGCCCGCAACTCCTGCGATGGTCATGCGCACCGCATTCACAACCGCTGCGGAGCGGATCGAGCAGGACGGGCCGGATATCCCGACGGAGCTACTCGAAGCTCTACGGGATGCGCGGTAGCGGCGGTTCTCGGACGTTCTTCGCTCGGTGACCTGCTGCCCGAAGCGCTCGCGAGGAGCGCGAGATATCCGCTCGCCGTTGTCGCACGGTGGAAGGTTCGGCGTGCTCTCCGCGCGGGCTCAGCGTTCGCCGCCCTGGAATTTCTCCCACCGCTCCTGCGCCTCCCCTGCGGTCATCTCCCTGATCTCCTCGATCCGCAGCCCGACCGTGTAGTGCAACTGCGCAACGAGCCAGCCCGGAATCGTCTCCTTGTCCGGCGCCGCCTGCTGATCCTGCGGCCGCGGCACGGGCTCGCCTGAACGAAGGGCTTCCCAGAACTGTTCCTCGCTCTCAAGACGGAGCTGGTCCGCCCAGATGTGCTTCCAAAGTCCCGGCCCATACTCCTTCTTGTTGCGGGAGACCTTGGTCAGCAGGATCGTGGCGTCCCTCAGGTGCTTCTCGAATCGGTCGTGATCTGGCTTCTTGCCGCAAGCGCTCTTTCGTTCCGTCCACTTGTCGACCTCGCAGAACTTCTTATGTTCGGTCGGGCCGACGGAAGCCAACGGCGCCTTCTCTAGACAGCCGAACCGACGGGCTGTCGGGGCGCAGCCAGAAGCACTTCGTCGACGTTCTCCTCAAGAGCCGCGACGGCAACACGCAGCGCATGCGGGTAATGGCCGCGACGGTTCGGCGCCATGCGGAGGCTCGCGTCGGAGAAGTAGTCCGTCACGTATTCGAGTGCTTCTTCGACGAGATCGGCCTTCGCCTCGTCGAAGCCGTCGCCGCTCCCGTAGATCGCGAACTCCTTCAGCCAGATCGAGACGCCTTCGTCCTCGAAGAGCACCTCGGTGTGGAAGTCGAACGGTTCGAGGAGGAGCTTCAGCTCCTGGATACCGATTCCGAACATCCGCTCGACGCCGTCACGTTCCATCGGCACGGGCAGGTGCTCGTGGATCGCACGATCGAAGACCGTCTTCATCTCGCTTCGCGCGCGGGCCGCCGACATGACGTTCAGCCCGGCTACTGCTTCACCGCGTCCCATCCTGGCGTCCTTCCGTCGAGGGCTCGCGTACACGATAGCGCTCCTATACAGGGCGTACAGAGTGTATAGCCTGTACATCGACCAGGCAAACCAGGTTCTTTAGCCGTTTACTTCTCGCCGTTTACTTCTCGCCGCACGTCCCCGATCGTGGCATCTGACACAGCCTGGTCGGAAAGCGAGCTCTCGGCCCCTCCTCTAGCTGACGACGCGGTACACCTGGAAGACCTCGGCGTACTCCTTGTTCACGTTGATGCCGTGCGTGCGCGCGACGTTCCAGACGTACTCGGGGTTCGCGTAGCGACGGTGCTGCTGCGAGGCGTAGTGCTGCAGCGCCGCGACCTTCCGCTCGATGTGCGCTTTCCCCAGCGACACGTACCACTGGTACGAGAAGTCGAAGTTGTTCCACGGGATCTCGTAGCCGAGGATCGTCGTGCGCTTGAACGCGCGCAGGCCCTCCTCGGCGATCGTCTTGTGATCCTGGTGGACGTCGTGCAGCGACGGTTGGAAGACGACGTCGGGCTTGTACTCCTCCCAGGTCGCGACCAAGGCCTCGAGGATGTCCTGCCGGTGCTCGGGGAACGTGCGAACGTCGAAGTCGTGGACGACGAGCTGCTCCGGCGGAATGCCGAGCTCCGTCGTCGCCGCGCGGACCTCCTTCGCCAGCGTGTCGGGCGGGAAGCCTTCCGGCAGCGAGCGGGTTGCGATCGAAAAGGCGACGTACCGAACCTGGCAGCCGGCTTCGACGAGCCGCGCCATCGTGCCGCCGCACCCGAACTCGCCGTCGTCCGTGTGCGGCGCGAGGACGAGCGCGCGCCGCCAGTGCTCGATCACGCCGGCACCGCTTCGTGCTCGCGTTCGACCGGTTGCGGGCGCGGGACGCCCGGGACGACCTGCGGCACGCCGAGCGCTGCGAGCCCGAAGAGCCCCCACGTCACGGGATCCTCGAAGAAGTCGGCGTAGAAGAGCGAGTGACAGAAGATCGCCGCGAGCCCGAGGCCGGCGACGAGCGACACCGCGCCGGGCCGTCGGCGGAACGCCTGCCGGAACACGGCGGCGAGCAGCCAGGCGTACAGGAACAGCCCGGGGATCCCCGTCTCGGCCGCGACGGTCACCGGCGTCGTATGCGACGCCGCCCGCTTCGGATCCTTCCCCTTCAGGTGCACCCGGTGAGCGTACGCGCGTTTGAAGCCGCCGACGCCGACACCGCGCACCGGATTTGCGCGGGCGATGCGGATCCCGACCGCAACGAGGCTCGCGCGGCCGCTCGACGCCTCGTTCAGGCTGTGCACGGTCCGGTGCTGCAGGCGCGCGCGCACCTGCGGCTGCGCGACCGCGATCCCGCCGAGGACGGCCGCCGCCGCCACGATCGCGATCAGCGCGCGCCAGCGCCAGAAGACGAACGCCGCGCCGGCGACGACGACGAGCAACGCCGCGAAGCTCGACTGCGAGAACGAGATCAGCAGCCCGGCCCACATGACGAGGAGCGCGGCGCACGCGGCAATCCCGATTCGGCCGAGCTGCTGCCGGACGAGCAGCACGAGCGACGGCAGCATCGCGATCACGAGGAAGCGCCCGTAGACCGACGGATCCCAGAAGACGGAGTTGACCCGAAAGAACGGCGCGTACGAGTTTGCATTGATCAGCTTCGGGTTCTGGAAGATGTCGCGCGTCTCGTACTGGTAGAAGGCGACGATCGCGAACGCGATGCCCATCGCCGTGACGAGCGCATACATGGCGCGCAGGCCGAGCTCCTGCCAGGGCAGGCGCGCGATGCAGACGGCGAGCAGCGTGAACGGGATGTAGAACGCGAGCAGCTCGACGGCGCCCTCGCCAACGTCCTTGCTCCAAAGGAGGGAAACGCCGGTCCACGCGACGTACAGGCCGAGCGGCCATGCGATCGCCGCGAGCTCGCGGGCGCGGTCGTCGCCGGCGAGCAGGTCCCAGACGAGCAGCACGACCGCACCGGCGATGACGATGTAGAGCGGGACGAGCAGCTTCGAGCTCGAACCGCCGACATGCACGCCGATGCGTATCGGCACACACGCGAGCGCGAGCAGCGGCAACAACCACGGATACGAGCGGAAGACGGCGGCGAGCCCGAGCGCCAATGCGAGCGCGAGCAGCAGCCCGCCGAACAGGACGAGCAGGTGATGGTGCGGCGCGATCGCGGCTCCGAGGACGACGGCGCCGAAGCTCGTGAAGCCGAGCGCCGCGAGCCGTTCCTTCCGGCGCGGCGCGAGCAGGAGGAGCAGCAGCGAGAGCGCCGCGATCGGGCCGCCGAGCTGCGCGAGACCCATCACTTGACGATCACGTGTGCGCGGTCGGTGTGGCCTCGCTCGCTGACGGTCAGCATGTAGCGGCCCGGCTTGTCGGGCGCCCGCAGCCGCAGCACCCCGCCGCCGTTCCGCCCCTTCCGCCGCCCGAGCTTCCAGTGGTAGCGGACAGCGTCCGTGGAGACGCCGATCTCGAAGGGCTTCCCGGCGCGCGCCACGATGTGCCGACTTGCGAGCACGATGTAACGCAGCTTCACGTGCACACGCACACGCTGGTCTGCGGGAGTGATGTTTCCGGCGAGGTCGAGAGCGCCTACCTCGAGCGTGTAATGGCCTGGACGAAGGAGCCGCTGGTGCGCGATCCCGTAGAACGAGACGCTGCCGCGCTGCGGATAGAAGTGCGTCTTGGCGACGCGCCGCCCACCGAGATAGAGCAGCACCCGTGCCGGCTTGCTGAGCATGTACGTGAAGCGGACGAAGTCCGCCTGCTTGTCACCGTCCGGCGAGAACGCTTCGCGATTCTGCGTCACGTCGAGGACCTTCGGTGCGGTCGTGTCGAGGCGGATCCGATTCGGGAGGATGAGCGTCTGGTGCTCCCGATCCAGGTGGATCCGCACGCGGTAGACGCCGTCCGGTGCGCGGTGCCCGCCGTCGGTCAAGCCAGTCCAGCGGAACTTCGCCTCGCCGCGCCGGTACGGCGCACCGCCTGCGAGCAGCGCGACCTCGTGGCCGTGGGCGTCGTCGATCTCGACGTTCACGGTGTCGGCGCGCCGGAGCAGGATCCGGATGTTCGCGACCTTGCGCGAGCAGTCGCATTTCGGTGAGAACGTCGTCGAGACCTTCGTCCCGTAGATCGCGCTCTTCGTCAGCTTCAGCCGCTCCGTGATCGCGAACGCCGCGGCGGTCGCGACGAGCAGGGCGACGAGCGTCGCCGAGGTCAGAAGCCGCTGCAAAGCAGCGAGATTCTACGGGCCGCCGGTGAGAATCCGGTGATAGACGGCCTCGTCAACGTTGCGGCCCGTGACGATCAGGACGAGCGGGCGCGGCAGCTCCTCGCGCGAGGCGAGCGCGAGCGGCGCCGCGGCGGCGCCTTCGACGCGGATCCCGTGCTCCGCGTACGCGCGCACGGCGGCCTCGAGCTCCGCCTCGCCGACGAGCTCGAAGCGCTGGGCCAGCGCGTTCAGCTCCTGCACGGCGAGCGGAATCGCCACGCGGACGGCGAGCCCGTCCGCGAACGTCCGGCAGTGGTCCGAGTCGACGGGTCGGCCCGCGCGCCAGCTCTCGTACATCGCCGGGGCCTCCGCGGCGGCGACGGCGATCCGCTCCGCCGCAGGGGCGCGCTCGGCGAGCGCTCGGAAGACGCCGACGGCAAGCGCACCGTTGCCCACAGGCACGACGACCGCCGCGGGACGCGGCACCTCGCCGAGGAGCTCGTGCCCGATGCGCTCGTAGCCGTCGAACTGTGCGGGCTCGGCGCCGTCCTCGAAGAAGAACGCGCCGGTCTCCGCCGCATGCGCACGGGCGGCCGCTTTCGCCTCGTCCATGTCGGCGCCTTCGACCCGCAGCTCGGCGCCCTGCGCCTCGACCAGCGCGACCTTCGTGCGGGTCGCGCCGTGCGGGACGAAGACGATCGCCCGTGCGCCGACGCGCCGCGCAGCCCACGCGGTCGCCGCGCCGTGGTTGCCGGTCGACGCGGTGACGACGGTCGCCGGCAGCTTCTCCTCGAGCACGGCGAGCGCGCCGCGCCACTTGAACGCGCCGAGCTCGTGCTCGTCCTCGCGCGTCAGCCAGATGCCGTCTGCAAGCGGGGTCGTGCGCGCCATGCGACGACACCGTACGTCGCGAGCCCGACGCCGAGCGCGATCAAGCCGCCGAGCAGGATCCACTGCGCCTGCGGCACGTTCAGCAGCTTCAAGCCGCTCAGGACGAGGATCGTGCCGAGCGCGATGCGCAGGATCACGTCCGGCAACCGCACCGTGAAGCGGCTCGAGATGAGCACGCCGGGAATGGAGCCGGTGAGGAGCCACCCCGTCGCGTGGTAGTCGACGTTGCCCGCGACCATGTGGCCGACGCCGGCCACCCAGAGCAGCGCGGCGGCGTGGAAGATGTCGGTGCCGACGATCTTCGGCATCGTCAGCGGATAGACGAGCACCATCACGAGCCCGAAGAAGGTGCCGCTGCCGACCGACGTCAGGCCGACGACGAAGCCGAAGACCGCGCCGATGATCACGGCGAGCACCTTGTCGCGCCTGTTCAGGAGGAACGGCGCATCGCTCGGCTTGATCCCGCGCTTGATGAACGTCTTCGCGAGGAAGCCGATACCGCCGGCCACGAGCGCGCCGCCCACGGCGTAGCTCTCGATGTTCTGGGCGCTGCCTCCGTAGTGATGCTTGATCACGGTGGCGACGCCCACGCCTGCGAGCGACAACGGGCCGGAGCCGAGGAACATCCACAAGGTCAGCCGCGCGTGCACCGTGCCGAGCCGGCGGTGGCGGATCGCGCCGAACGACTTGAAGATCGCGCCGTGCACGATGTCGGTTCCGACGGCGTACGTCGGCTTGAAGCCGAAGAGGATGACGAGGATCGGCGTCATCAACGAGCCGCCGCCCATGCCGGTCAAGCCGACGATCGACCCGATCAGGAGGCCCGTCAGCGTGAACTGCCAGGTCATGCCGAGAGGATCATCCCGGCGGCGACCGTGTCGTTCGTCGCCTCGTCGATGAGGATGAACGCGCCGGTCTCGCGCGCCTCGGCGTACGGATCGACGGCGAGCGGCTCGGAGAGCCGCAGCCGGACGACGCCGATGTCGTTCAGCTCGAACCGGTTGGGCGCCGGGACGTCGGTCAGCGTGTGGATCTCGGTCAGGCTGACGAGCTCGTCGACGACTGCCCGCACCGCCCGCGTCGTGTGCTTGACGGCGAGCCTGGCGCGGGGCTCGAGCGGGCGCTCGCTCATCCAGCAGATCCGCGCCTCGACCTCGCGCGTGACGGTCGGCGGACGCTCGGGGTCGGCGAGCATGTCGCCGCGCGAGACGTCGATGTCGTCGGCGAGCCGGATCGTCACCGACTCGGGTGGGACGGCGACGTCGCCCGGCTCTATGGCCTCGACCGTGGACCGCAACCCCGAGGGGAGCACGACCACTTCGTCGCCCACGCGCCAGATGCCGCCGGCGACGCTGCCCGCGTAGCCGCGGTAGTCGGGGAACTCGGCCGACATGGGCCGGATCACCCACTGCACCGGGAAGCGCCGCGCATCGAGGTTCCGGTCGCGCGCGATCTCGATCGTCTCGAGGTGCTCGAGCAGGGCCGGCCCGTCGTACCACGGCATGTTCTCGCTCTGGTCGACGACGTTGTCGCCGGTGAGCGCCGAGATCGGGATCACGTGCAGGTCGGCGAGGCCGAGCGACTCGAGGTCGCGCACGATCTCGTCGTAGCGCTCCTGCGACCAGTCGACGAGATCCATCTTGTTGATCGCGACGGTGATGTGTGGGACGCGCAGGATCGTCGTGATGTACGCGTGTCTTCGTGTCTGCTCGACGACACCGTTTCGTGCGTCGATCAGGATGACGGCGACGTGTGCGGTCGACGCACCCGTGACCATGTTGCGCGTGTACTGCACGTGGCCGGGCGCGTCCGCGAGCTGGAAGCGGCGGCGCGGCGTGACGAACGAGCGGTACGCGACGTCGATCGTGATCCCCTGCTCGCGCTCCGCGCGCAGCCCATCGGTGAGGAGCGCCAGGTCGACATAGTCGTGGCCGCGCCGGCGCGATGCCTCCTCGATGTGCTCCATCTGGTCGACGAAGATCTGCTTCGTGTCGTAGAGCAGGCGGCCGATCAGCGTCGACTTGCCGTCGTCGACCGAGCCGCACGTGACGAGCCGGAGGAGATCGGTCTCGCTAGAAGTAACCGACACGCTTCCGGTCCTCCATGGCCGCTTCGCTGACACGGTCGTCGGCGCGGGTCTCGCCGCGCTCGGTGACGCGAGTCGCGGCGATCTCGGCTACGACCTCGTCGATCGTCTTCGCGTCCGAGATGACGCCGCCGGTGCACGACATGTCTCCGACGGTGCGGAAGCGGACGTTCGCCGTGAACGGCTCCTCGTCCGGATACCGCTCGACGAAGTCGGAGCAGGCGTAGAGCATCCCGTCGCGCCGGAAGACTTCGCGCTCGTGCGAGAAATAGATCGACGGCAGCTCGAGCTGCTCGCGCGCGACGTACTGCCAGACGTCGAGCTCCGTCCAGTTCGAGATCGGGAACACGCGCACGTGCTCGCCCTTGCGGACGCGCGCGTTGTAGATGTTCCACAGCTCGGGACGCTGGGCGCGCGGATTCCATTGGCCGAAGTCGTCGCGGAACGAGAAGATGCGCTCCTTGGCGCGTGCACGCTCCTCGTCGCGGCGCGCACCGCCGATCGCCGCGTCGAAGCCGTGCTCCTCGATCGCGTCGAGCAGCGTCGTCGTCTGCAACTGATTGCGCGACGCGCGCGGCCCGGTCTGCTCGACGACGCGACCCTTGTCGATCGACTCCTGCACCGATGCGACGATCAACCGCTCGCCGAGCTCGGCGACGCGGCGGTCGCGGAACTCGATCGCCTCCGGGAAGTTGTGCCCGGTGTCGATGTGCATGACCGGGAACGGGAACTTGCCCGGCCGGAACGCCTTCTCCGCGAGGCGCAGCAGGACGATCGAGTCCTTGCCGCCGCTGAAGAGCAGCACCGGCTTCGCGAGCTCGGCGGCGAGCTCGCGGAAGATGTGGATCGCCTCCGCCTCGAGCTCGTCGAGGTGCGTCAACGTCCGCGGCAGGGTCTCGCTCATGCGTGCACCACCTCGAGCTGCGCGAGCCGGTCGAGCACGATCTGCGCCGACTCGGACGGGCTGACGCCCGTCGTGTCGATGCGGATCTCCGGGCTCTCCGGCTCCTCGTACGGGGCGCTGACGCCGGTGAAGTCGCTGATTTCCCCTGCAAATGCCGCTGCATAGAGACCCTTCGGGTCGCGCCGCGCACACTCCTCGAGCGGCGTCGCGACGTAGACCTCGATGAACGGCGCGTGCGGCTCGACGAGCGAGCGGGCGTGACGGCGCGCCTCCTCGTACGGCGAGATGGCGCTGACGATCACGGCCGCCCCTGCGCGTGCGACGCGCGATGCAACCCAGCCGATGCGGTGGATGTTCGCGTCGCGGTCCTCCTTCGAGAACCCGAGCCCCTTGGAGAGATGCGTGCGCACGATGTCGCCGTCGAGGTGGTCGACGACGAAGCCGCGCTGCTCGAGCTCCGCCTCGACGATGTTGGCGACGGTCGTCTTGCCGGCGCCCGACAGTCCGGTGAACCAGACGACGAAGCCGCTCACGCTTGAACCTCTGCGGACGGAACGGTGTGGATGCCGCACTCCGTCTTGTCGGTGCCCGCCCAGCGGCCCTCTCGGCCTTCGCCGGGAACCGTCGAATGGACGTCGCCGATCGATGCGTAACCCCGGTCGTGCAGCGCGTTGTACGGAAGGCCGCGCTCGCGGATGTACGTCCAGCAATCGTCTTCGCTCCAGTCGGCGAGCGGGTTCGCCTTCCAGAGCTCGTGCTGCTCGTCCCAGCCGAGCTTCGGCGCGTTCGCGCGTGTCGGCGCCTGGTCGCGGCGGATGCCGGTGATCCATGCATCGAGCTCGCCGAGCGCGCGAACGAGCGGCGCCACCTTCGCGATCGAGAGGTAGAGGTCGGGCTTCATCTTCCAGAGCCCGTCCTCGACCGGCGGGCCTGCGTGCTTCTCGATCGTGATCCCGTACCGCTGCTCGACCTCGCGCCAGTACGCGTACGTCTCGGGGAAGAGGTGATGCGTGTCGATCGCGAAGACGCGTGCGCTCGGCTCGACGGCGAACAGCATGTCGAGCAGCACCGTCTCTTCCTTCTGGAAGGAGCACGCGAGCGCGACGCGGCTGTCGAACTGTTCGAGCACGAAGTCGACGACGCGCGCAGCGCTCCACGACTCGACGTCAGACGGGATCTGCAAGGAGCACCTCCTTCAGCGTGTCGCCGCGCAGGCCGAGGCGGAGCGTCTCGAGCGGGATGACCTCCTCCGGCGGGATATTCCCGAGGTTGACCTCGGGGCCGAAGTGCTTGACGAACCACGCCTGCGAGCCCTTCGTCGGCGCCTCCCAGACGATGTCGTGGAAGTCGAGCTCGTGCGCGATCTCGTCGATCAGGCCGGTGCGCATGTCGCCGTCCTTGCGGAAGATGCCGGCGCTGCCGCCTTCGCGCGCCTCGGTGATCACCTTCCACGCGCCTGCGTCCTTCTCTTCCTTCAGCCACTGCACCCATTGATACGGCGCGAAGACGACCTCGCTGTCCTTCGACCCCACCTCGGAGAGGACGGTGAAGTCGCGCGCGAAGTCGGCGATCAGCTCGAGCTTCCGCTCGCGCGGGATCTCGATCGTGCCGTCGCTGATCTCGACGTGCGTCAAGCCGAGCTTCGTCAGCCACTGCTTGTACTCGTCGAACTTGCCGCGCACGTAGACGACCTCGAAGAACGTCCCGCCGAGGACGACGGGCTTCTCCTTCAGCACCTCGAGCTTGCGCTCGAGGTTCTGTGTGACATACGCGGTGCCCCAGCCGAGCTTGACGATCGAGATGTAGTCGCCGCTCGTCTCGAGGATGTCCTCCCACCCCCGCGGGCCGAGGCCCTTGTCGAGCACGTGGGTCAGGCCGCCGTCACGGTTCAGGCCGAGATCGAAATCAGAGCTGGGCATAAAGCTCCTTCAACTTCTCCTGGGCGCGGGCCTGCACGTCGTGGTACAGCGAGTTGCCGTGCGCGTCGATGCCGACGGTGAGCGGCCCGAAGTCCTTGACGCGGAACTTCCAGAGGCACTCGGGCATGAGCTCCTCCCACAGCACCTCTTCGATCTCCTCGATCTGCGTCGTCTCGAGCGCAGCCGCGCCGCCGACGATCGCGAAGTAGACCATCCCGAGCTTCTGCATGGGCTCGATCGCCTCGTCCGGGAAGCCGCCCTTGCCGCAGATCGCGCGCACGCCGTACTGCGTCCCGAGGGGCTCGGTGAACCGCACCATGCGTGCGCTCGTCGTCGTGCCGATGCAGACCTTTTCGTACTTTCCGCTCTCGAGCTTGCGGACGCCCGGCGCCGTGTGCAGGAGGAACGCGCCGCGCAGATCCATCGGCGGCTCGACGCCCTGGTCGAAGATGCGGATCTGCGTCCGGTCGCGGATGCCGATGATGTGGCCCTGCACGACCACCTCGTCGCCGGCGCGCAGCTTGAGGATCTCCTGCTCGTCGGTGATCGGGAATGTGAGTTCGTGGGTCGCCATCGCTAGACCTTGTTGTCGTAGTCGATGGAGCCGTCGGCCGTGATGTGCGCGCTCGCGCGCCGGGCCGCCCAGCACTGGTAGTTGACCGCGACCGGGTTCAGCGTCATGTGCGTGTCCGCGTGCTCGATGTGGCACTGCAGCACGGTGACGTCGCCGCCGAGGCCCATCGGCCCGATGCCCGTCTCGTTCAGGAGCCGGAACAGCTCGTCCTCGAGCTCGGCGACGAGCGGATCGATGTTGCGCGTGCCGATCGGCCGCATGATCGCGTCCTTCGCGAGCGCCATCGCATAGTCGGCGGAACCGCCGATGCCGACGCCGACGATGCCGGGCGGGCACGGCTTCCCGCCCGCGCCGACGATCGACTCCAGCACGAACTGCTTGATGCCCTTCACGCCGTCGGCGGGGTTGAGCATCTTCAGGAAGCTCATGTTCTCGCTGCCGGAGCCCTTCGGCACGCACTTGATGTCGAGGCCGTCCCAGTCCTCGATGAACTCCCAGTGCACGATCGGCAGGCGGTAGCCGATGTTCGGGCCGGTGTTCTCACGCGTCAGCGTGTGCACTGCGTTGCTGCGCAGCGGGTGCTCGATCGTCGCGCGCGCCGTGCCGGCACGCAGCGCGTCGTAGATGCGCGCGGGATGCAGCGGAAAGTGCTCCCCGACCTTCGCGTGGTAGACGGCGATGCCGGTGTCCTGGCAGACGAGGTTCTTCTCGCTGTCCGCGACGTTGATGTTGCGGTGGATGGTCTCCAGCACGCGCTTGCCGGGGATCGACGTCTCGCGGTGGCGCGCGTCCGACAGCGCGTCACGCAGGTCCTGCGGAATGTCCTTCAGCGCCCAGACGTAGAGATGCGCAGCCGCATCCTCAACAGCGTGCTGCAGGTCACTACCGAGCTGCGGTGGCTGCAGCACGTCCTGCCCTCCTTCCGAAAACGACACATTCCAAGAGACTGTTGCCCATCATGCGGTTGCGCCCGTGCGTCCCGCCGGCGATCTCGCCGCACGCGTAGACGCCGTCGAGCGTGGTCCTCGCGTCGGTGTCGATCACGAGACCGCCGTTCTGGTAGTGCAAGACCGGGTACGTGAGGATCTTCTCCGCGAGCGGATCGACTCCCGCCGCGCGATAGCGGCGCAGCATGTACGGGAGCGAGATCTGCGCGTCCTCGCGCCGGATGCGCGTCGTGTCGAGGTAGACGGCGGGGCGCCCGTCCGGCGTCTCCACACCCTTGCCCTTCGCGACCTCGTCGACGATCGCCTGCGCGACGACGTCGCGCGGGCCGAGCGAGTCGGTGAACTCCTCTCCGTCGGCGTTCAGGAGAACGGCGCCGTAGGCGCGCGTCGTCTCGGGGATCGAGTAGCCCTGCATGTTCGCCGGCCAGGTGCCGCCGTTCGGGTGGTACTGGAGCGCGTCGAGGTCGCGCGCCTCCGCGCCCGCGTCGAGCGCGATCTGCGTCACCTCGCCGGTCGCTCCGGGATGGTTCGTGCTCAGCTCTCCGCGTTCCTCCGCTTCCTTGAAGCAGCGGCCGCCGGCGGCGAGGATCACCGTCGTCGCCTCCACCTCGCGGTCTCCGACTCTCGCCCTCCAGCCCTCGTCGAGGCCGAGCAGCGGTGAGCTCGGGAAGAGGGTGACCGCGCTTGCTTCGACGGCGTCCCTGAGCGCCTTCGTGATCGCGTGCCCGGTGCGGTCGCCGACCTGGAGGAGGCGCTTGCGGCTCGCGCCGCCGCAGCGGGCGAGGCGGTAGCCCCCGTTCTGCCTCGTGAACTCGACGCCGAGCTCCTCGAGCCAGCGGATCGCCGGCGGCGCCTCGCTCGTCAGCACGGCGACGAGCTCCATGTTCGCCGTCTCGTGGCTGCTCTTCCAGATGTCCTCGGCGTGCTGCTCGGGCGAGTCGTCGTCGCCGAATGCGGCCTGGATGCCGCCCTGCGCCTTCGCCGAGTTGCACGACTGGATCGAGCCCTTCGTCGCCAGGGCGACGCGCGCGCCGGAGCGCTCGGCGGACAGGGCGGCCGCAAGCCCCGAGGCGCCGCTGCCGATCACGAGGACGTCGTAGCCGGGCACAAGCGGGGATTCTAGCTAATTCCACGCATAAATTGCTCTAATGAATGTCCGCTCGGGCCATCTTGCGGCGCGCAGCCTCGCGGTCTACCGTCGCAGGCCACGGGGATGGGCGGGGGCCGATCCGAAAGGAGGCACCTTCATGGTGCGCAAGGCCCTCATCACACTGCTGCTCGCGGCAATCGTCGTCCCGGCAGCCGCCGCGAACAACGGGAACGGCAAGGCCAAGCCGCTCGATCCGACCCAGGCTCAGGCGCTCACGGCGACGCCCGGAGAATCCCTCGGAACGACGATCTCGAGGGCGTCGAAAGCCGACGCGCTCGCGGCGTCGACGCAGGCCGGTGCACAGACAGAGCTCGCGTCGGGCTTTGCGACCGCTGCGCAGGCGGTCGCGGCGTCGACCGGCTGTACGGCCTGGCAGAGCGGCTGGGGCTGGGGCACCTGGCCCTACGACCAGCAGGTCTACGACCACACGTACTACTGCGTCGTCACGGGCGACCACATCACGTATCGGACGACGACCGTGACGACCGGCGGCACCCTGTGCGGCACGGAGTCGCGCAACAACTGGATCGTGTCCGGCGGCATCGGCTACTTCTGGATGGTCGTGCACGCCGAGGCCCGGTTCGCGTGCCCGACCGCCGTTCCGTGGGTCACGCTGCACCCCACCGACTGGCTCGAGACGTCGTACAACGCATGGGGCAACGCGGCGCAGGTCGGCCATAGCTAGGCGCTTGATCCGCGTGGCCGCCGTGTGCCTCGCGGCCGCCGTCGCGCTGGCGATCGTCGTAACGATCGTGTTGATCCACGCCGGCGGCGGGAGCCGCGGCATCACGACCGTGACGACCGTCCCCTAGTAGACCGACCGCAGCAGCGCCTCGATCTCGGCCGCCGTCGCCGGCCGCGGGTTCGCCTGGTTCCCCGGGCGGCCCGCGGCGGCGGCGGCGAGCTCCGGCAGGTCGTCCTCGGGCACGCCGAGATCGCGTAAGCGCGTCGGGCCGCCGAGCGCCGCGAGCTCGCTCACGTCGCGACCGAGCGCTGTACGGAAACGTGCGACCGCGTCGGGCGCGAATTGCTCGTTGAAGCGCAGCGCCGGCGGGAGGCAGATTCCGTTCAACGTCCCGTGCGGCAATCCGTACCGCCCTCCCACCGCCTGCGCCATCGCATGCGCGAGCGCGAGCATCGAGCCGCCGAGCGCCTGGCCCGCGTGACAAGCGCCGCGCAACAGAGACGTGCGCGCGTCGCGGTCTTGCGGTGTCTCGACGACTCGCGGCAGCCATTCGCCGATCAACCGCGCACCCACGAGCGCGTGCTCGTCCGCCGTCTCGTTGTGCCCTTGCACGTACAGCGCCTCGGCGCAATGTGCGAGCGCGTTCATCGCCGTGCCGACCGTCGTCTCGCGCGGCAGCTCGAGCGTCAGCTGAGGCTCGTACACGATCGCGTACGGCCGCGCACCCCCACCGCTGCCGACGGCGCGGCGGCCGGGCTCGCGGACGCCGTAGTACGTCGTCCACTCGGCGCCGGAGTAGGTCGTCGGGATCGAGATGAGCGGAATCTCTGCGCGCGCGGAGATCGCCTTGCCGAGATCGATCGCGCTTCCCCCGCCGAGCGCGACGACGCAATCGCCTGCGAGCGCAGCGGCGTCGTCGATCCGCTCCGACGGGACTTCGGTCCAGCGCGTCGCAATGCCGAGGTCGAGCCAGCGCTCGCTCGCGACGAGCAGGGCCTCGCCGGGCAGCAGCTCGTCGAGCCCGTCGAGGCCCCAGCGGACGATCACGCCAGCCGCGTCCGCGCGAAGTCCACGAACGCCTGCCCGACCCGAGTCTCCGCCCGCCCGGACGCACGCACGAGCGAGATCTCGCGCGAGGCGTCGAGCCCTTCGACGCGCGCAACCGCGAGCGTGCCTGCAACGACGTCCGCCTCGACGGCCGCGCGCGAGATGAACGTCACTCCATATCCCGCGAGCACGGCGCTGCGCGCCGACTCCTGCAGCCCGAGCTCGAGCCGCACGTCGAGATCGCGGAGCCGCACCCCCGCCTCGCGAAGCTCGTCGTCGATCACCTGACGGACGCCCGCGCCCTCCTGCATCAGCACGATCGGCTCGTTCTGCAGCTCGTCGAGCGAGATCGTCCGATCGGCGAACCGGTGGCCGCGCGGGACCGCGAGCACGACCTCGTCGCGAAAGAACGGCTCGAAGACGACGCCGCGATGCCGTCGCGCCGCTCCGACGACGCCCAGCTCGAGCTCGCGCCGGGCGACCTGCTCGACGATCCGCTGCGTGTCCGAGACGGTCAACGCAACGTGCACCTCGGGATGCAGCTCCTGGAACTGGCAGAGGACGACGGGGATGACCGTGCCGCCCGGCCCGGTGGATGCGCCGAGCTCCAGCCGCCCCGCCAGCTCGCCCTCGACCTCCTCGCCGAGCTCGGCGAGCAGCTGTTCCTCCTGCGCGAGCAGGCGCAGAGCGCTTCGGTACAGCCGCCGTCCGGCTTCGGTCGGCTCGACGCGCCGCCCCGACCGGTCGAGGAGCTGCAAGCCCAGCCGCTTCTCGAGCGACCGGATCTGGAGGCTGACCGCCGGCTGCGTCACCCCGAGCTGTTCGGCCGCCTGTGAGAAACTGGCTCGTTCGACGACCGCGCAGAACGCTGCGAGCTGCCGAGTGTCCATAAGCAATCATTATGGCTATCGAAGACACCTTCATCCGCGGCTACCGGCAACTCGCACTCGAGGCGCCGCAGCGACCGCGCGACCGCATCCTGCGCCTCCTCGACGTCATGCTCTCCGCGGTCTTCCTGCTCGTCTCCCTGCCGATCGTGCTGCTGCTGACGGCAGTGCTGCTCGTCTCGAGCGGCCGGCCGATCCTCTACCGCGGCGAACGCGTCGGCCGCGGCGGCCACATCTTCACGATGCTGAAGTTCCGGACGCTCAAGTCGGACGCGGAGCAGCGGCTCGGCCCGTACCTCGGCGAGGAGCTCGTCCGCCGCACCCGCGACGAGTTCACGCCGGTCGGCAAATGGTTGAAGGCGACGCAGCTGGACGAGCTTCCGCAGTTCCTCAACGTCCTCCGAGGCGACATGAGCCTCGTCGGCCCCCGGCCGATTCGGCCCGTCTTCTTCGAGGAGCTCGCACGCGAGCTGCCGGCGTACTGGCAGCGGCTGACCGTCCGCCCCGGCCTGACCGGCCTCGCGCAGGTGCGGCGCGGCTACGAGACCTCGATGGCGGAAAAGCTCGCGCACGACCTCGAATGGATTGCCGATCGCTCGGTTCGCCTCTACCTTCGGACGGTATGGGCAACCGGCTGGCGCGTCGTTCGGCAATCGCTGCGGGGCTTGGTCTCGCCCTCGTCCTGATCTGGTTCTTCTGGCCTCGGCATGCACAGCGCCTGCTCGTCGGCGTCGACGACGACACCCTGAAGTGGACGTCGAATCCCGCCGCCGTCGTGCGTTGGCAGCACGAGCTGGGCGCCGACGCGGTTCGCGTCTGGGTCCCGTGGCACGGCGAGCGAGCACCGAGCGGCGCACGACTCGACGAGCTGTCACGTGCGGAGCAGGCCGCGAAGCAGACGACGGTCGTGCTCGCGATCTTCGGCTTTGCGCACGACACGCCGCAAACGGCCGCCGTGCAGTCGCGCTACTGCGGCTACGCACAGCGGGTGCTCGCACTGGTGCCCGACGCACGCGCCGTCGTCGTCTGGAACGAGGCGAACTCGCCGACCTACTGGAGCGGCACGCCCGCCGAGTACGAGCACCTGCTCGCGCGCTGCTACGACGCGCTGCATCGCCCCGGACTGACGATCCTCGACTCGACCGCCTCGGCGCACGCACCCGCGAGGTTCCTGCGCGGGCTTGCCGCCGAGTACGAGCGAGCCGGCCGCGCCAAGCCGATCGTCGATGCCTTCGGTCACAACCCGTATCCGGCCGCCGCTTCCGAGTCGCCGGCCGCGACGCACGCGGCCGGCTTCATCGGCGAGGGTGACTACGCACGCTTGCGTGCCGCCTTGCGCGTCTTCGGCAATCCGGACGTCTGGTACTTGGAGGACGGCTTCCAGTCGGACGTTCCACGTGCGCTCCGCGCGCACTACAACGGTCACGAGACCGTGAGCACGGTCTCACCCGACGAGCAGGCCGCACATCTGCGGAGCGCGATCGCACTCGCGGCCTGCCAGCCGCGCGTGAAGGCCTTCTTCAACTTCGAGCTCGTCGACGAGAGCCGCCTCACCGGCTGGCAGTCCGGGCTCGTCTGGCGCGGCGTGCATCGAAAGCCCGCCGCAGCGGCGTTCGCGTCCGCGCCCCGCTCCTGTACATAGGCTTCCCCCGTGTGCGGGATCTGCGGGACGACGAACGGGCGGATCGACGAGATGTTGCGCACGCTCGTCCACCGTGGCCCCGACAGCGGCGGCTCGTACACGGACGGGCCGGTCTCGCTCGGCGCGCGGCGCCTGTCGATCATCGACCTGGCGGGCGGCGACCAGCCGATCGCGAACGAGGACGGCTCGTGCGTCGTCGTTCAGAACGGCGAGATCTACAACTACCCCGACCTGCGGCGAGGGCTCGAGCGCGCCGGCCACGTCTTCAAGACACGCTGCGACACCGAAGTCCACCTGCATCTGTACGAGGAGCACGGCCCGGAGTACCCGCGGCTGCTGCGCGGCATGTTCGCCGTCGCGCTCTGGGACTCGCGGCGGCGCCGCCTCGTGCTCGCGCGCGACCGCTACGGCATCAAGCCGCTCTACTACCGCAGCGTCGGGGGGACTCTCGAGTTCGCGTCCGAGTTGCGCGCGCTCCCGCGCGGCGAGATCGACCTCGACGCCCTCGAAGCGTTCCTGGCGTTCAACTCGATCCCCGCGCCGTACTCGATCTTCCGCGACACCCGCAAGCTCCCGGCCGGCCACGTGCTCGTCTGGCACGACGACGGCACCCTCGAGGTGACCCGGTACGCGCGCCCGGGCCCCCTGCCGGTCCGGCACGACGACGAAGCCGAGCTCGTCGAGGAGCTGCGCGCGCGGCTGCGCGACTCCGTACGGGCGCATCTGCTCTCCGATGTACCGGTAGGCGTGCTGTTGTCCGGCGGCGTGGACTCCGCCGTGCTCGCGGCGCTCGCCGCACAGGAGACGAGCGAGGCGGTGCACACGTTCACGATCGGCTTCGAGGAACGGAGCTTCGACGAGCGCGCGGAGGCGCGTCTCGTCGCAGAACGGTACGGCACGGACCACCACGAGCTGCTCGTCAAGCCGGATCCGCAACTGCTCTTCGAGACGCTCGCGGACGTGTTCGACGAGCCGTTCGCCGATTCGTCGGCGCTGCCGACGTACCTCGTCTCGCAGCTCGCGACGGAGCACGTGAAGGTCGCGCTCTCCGGCGAGGGCGGCGACGAGCTCTTCGGCGGTTACTACACGTATGCGGCCGACCTGATCGCGCAGCGGTTCGGCGGCCTCGCCGGGCTGGCGCGGCCGCTCGTCGAACGGCTGCCGACGTCGACTGCGAAAGCGAGCTTCGACTACAAGGCAAAGCGCTTCGTCCGCGCAGCGCACCTGCCGCCGCTCGAGCGGCACCACGGTTGGAAGGAGATCTTCTCACCCGAGCTGCGCGCCGAGCTGCGCGGGGCGATCCGCGCGTTCGACCCGGTCGACGTGTACCGCGCGCGCTACGCGGAGACGGCCGGCGCGCCGGAGCTTGCGCGCTTGCAGGACGTCGACTTCGGCATCTACCTCGTCGACGACCTGCTTGTGAAGACCGACCGCGCGTCGATGGCGAACTCGCTCGAAGCGCGAGTGCCGTTCCTCGACTCCGTCGTCACCAACTTCGCCTTCTCGCTTCCGACGAGGCAGAAGGTGCGCGGGTTGTCGAAGAAGGTGTTGCTGCGGAAGGCGGCCGAGCCGCTCCTACCCCGCGAAGTCGTGCACGGCCGCAAGCGCGGCTTCTCGATCCCCGCCGCGGCGTGGCTGCGCGGGGAGCTCGAGCCGTTCGCGCGTGCGACGCTGTCACCGGAGACGCTTCGCCGCCAGGGCTTCTTCGAGCCTCGGGTCGTCACGCGACTGATCGACGACCATGTCAACGGCGTCGAGGACCGGAGCCGGCAGCTCTGGGGTTTGCTCGCCTTCACGCTCTGGCACGAGCGCCACGTGGAGCAGGAGCCCCCGCTGTTGCGCTCGCCGCGCATGGACGCGCTCGTCTCGTCTTGAGAGCTTGGATCGACATGACGGCGAGCGCACACGTGCTCGTCTTCCGGCCGCTGATCGAGATCATGCGCAAGCGCGGCGACGAGGTGGAGATCACCGCCCGGGATTACGCACAGACGCTGCAGCTGCTCGAGCTCCACGGGCTGACGGCAGAAGTCGTCGGACGCCACGGCGGACGCTCGCGCGTCCAGAAAGCGCGCCAGATGACGCATCGGCTGCATGCCTTGAAGAAGTGGGCGAAGGGTCGCAGCTTCGACGTCGCGCTCGCGCACGGGTCGCACGAGTTGACGCTGACTGCGCGGCGGCTCGGCATTCCGAGCTCGACGACCTTCGACTACGAGTTCGCGACGCTGCAGCATCAGCTCGGCTGCCGTGCCGCAACGAAGGTCGTCGTCCCCGAGGCGATCCCCCGGGAGCGCCTGCAGCCCTACGGCGCGAGGCCGCCGAAGCTCGTGCAGTACCCGGGCCTGAAGGAGGAGTACTACCTCGCCGACTTCGAGCCCGACCGCTCGCTCCTCGACCGCTTCGGGGTCGATCCGGCGCGCGTCCTCGTCGTGCTGCGTCCGCCGCCGGACGTCTCGCTGTACCACCGTCACTCGAACCCCCTCTTCCCGATGACGCTCGACCACCTCGGGCGGCTGGAGGGCGTGCACGCATTCGTGCTCCCGCGAACCGAGGAGCAGCGGGAGTACGTGCGTGACCTCGACCTGCCGTCGGTGATCCTCCCGGAGCAGGCGGTCGACGCGCAGAGCCTGATCGCCCTCGCCGACGTCGTCGTCTCGGCCGGCGGGACGATGAACCGTGAGGCGGCGGCGCTCGGCGTGCCCGTTTACACGACGTACGGCGGGCGGCTCGGCGGCGTCGACGAGGAGCTGATCCGGCAGGGCCGGTTGAAGCCGTTGACCGACCCGCGCGCACTCGACTTGCAGAAGCGCGAGTCGGGGCCGGCCGGCGACCGCGTCCGCCGCGACCCTGCGCTGATGCTCGAGCTGCTGCTCAGCGCAATGCGCTAGCGGCCGCGACGAGCGCATCGCGGGCGACCCAGGTCAGCCAGCCGCCGACGCTCACGCGTTGCGCGCCGGCGTCGAAGATCTCCCGCACCGTCAGGTCGCGCGTCAGCAGGACGTTGACCGGCTTCGACACGGCCTCGCACACGGCGCGGATCTGCTCGAGCGTCCGCAGGCCCGGCGCGTACAGGCAGTGCGCACCCGCGGACTCGAACGCCTGCAGCCGTCGGATCGTGTCCTCGAGGTCGTCGATGCCGTGGATGTGGTTCTCCGCCCGCGCCGTGACGACGAAGCCATCGGGTGCGGCGCCGACGGCGGCGGCAACGCGCTCGACTGCTTCGTCGAGCTCGTAGATCGAGCCTTCGGGATTCCAGTCCTCGATCGATCCGCCTTCGGCACCGGCTTCCGCAACCCGCTCGATCGCGATGCCCGGAGGGCCGTAGCCGTTCTCGAGATCGACGGACAGCGGGATCGACACCGCCGATGCGATCGCACGAACGTGCTCGACCACTTCGTCGAGCGTCGCCTCGCCGTCGTCGCGGCCGAGCGTGAAGGCGAACCCCGAGCTCGTCGTCGCGAGCGCGGGGAAGCCCAGCGACTCGAGCACCTTCGCGCTGCCGACGTCCCACGGATTCGGGATGACGAAGGGTGGACCCTCGTGGAGCTCACGCAGCGAGGACACGCAGCACATCTTGCCCGTAGCGCTCGAGCTTGGTCGGCCCGACGCCGGGAATGAGTGCGAGCTCGGCGAGCGACCGCGGCTGACGCTCGGCGATCTCGGCGAGCGTCGTGTTGTGGAAGACGACGTACGGCGGCACCTCGTCCTCGCGCGAGCGCTCGAGGCGCCACTGCTTCAGCGCGTCGAAGACGGGCCCGCCTCCGGCCGCTGCAGCAACCTGGTTGCCTGCAGCCCGGTTGCCGATCTCCTTCAGGAAGCGCGAGGGCTTCCCGCTCCACGTGATGACGAGGTGCCGCCGCGCGCGCGTGATCCCGACGTACAGGAGGCGCCGCTCCTCGTCGACGTCGCCGCGGCGGATCGGCAGCTCGCCCTCGTCGAGGCGCGGCAGGAAGACGGCGTCGAACTCGAGGCCCTTCGCGCGATGCAGCGTCAGCAGGTGGACGCCCTTTCCGGCGCTCGCGCCGAACCGCTCCCGC
>Ga0157369_10002672_pt1 | contig 21260 bp, 19 predicted proteins | sample C25metaG_FD_113461 | JGI IMG/M metagenome (GOLD analysis project Ga0157369, IMG submission 113461) | Corn rhizosphere microbial communities from Kellogg Biological Station, Michigan, USA - C2-5 metaG | ecosystem: Host-associated > Plants > Roots > Rhizosphere > Soil | place: USA: Michigan...
GGCCGCCGCCACGCGCCATCCATGGCGCGGGGCGGCTAAACCGGCATCCCTGCCGGTTTACCCCCCAAATCCCTGTCGAATTCCGGCCAGCGTGTTTGACGGGGCGCCTAAGATCAAAAGCAGGATCAAGATCAAGATCAAGATCAAGATCAAGATCAAGATCAAGATCAAGATCAAGATCAACAGCTACTCGCTTCGCATCGTGGTTACGGTGTATGTCGTGGGTGTTACAACGTCGTGTCGATATTTATCGTCATCGCCGGTAGGCCAGCGCCCGCATTGATTTGTGGCGACTGGCCAGCCCTTGTCTACACTCCAAATAACTACGGAGAGTAAGCGCTAAGGAGTGCCTGATGTCTCCCCGACTTCGTTCCAGGCAACGTGGTGCGATTGGATTGATGGCAGCAGGCACCCTGGCGGTGGCCATGGTGTTTATGCTGTTGGCGGTGGACAGTGGCCGCCTGTACCTGGAAAAACGCAAGCTGCAGTCCATCGCCGACACCTCGGCCCTCGAAGCTGCCGGCCGTGGCGGCGTTTGCACCCCCAGCACCACCGCCAACGACTATGCCGTACAGAACGCTACGCGTAACGGGTTTCCGGTGGTCGCCGGCGATAACAGCCGTGGCCTGGCGGTGACCTGCGGTGCGCTGGTGACCAATGCCAGCAATATCCGCGTGTTTACGGTCGACGCCACCAAGAATGACGCCGTGCGCGTGGTGGCCACTCGCAGTGTAACGACCAGCCTCGCCAGTGGTATCTGGAGCATGTTCAGCGGTGCGCCGGTTTCCTCGCAGATGATCTTGAGTGCCACCGCCGTGGCGGCGTATGCGCCTCCGGTGGCGCAGTTGACCATTCGCAGCAGCCTGGCATCGGTGAATTCCAGCAATTCCCCGCTATTGAACATGGTCATCGGCAATCTGTTGGGCGGCAGCCTGTCGCTGACCGCTGCGGGTTGGAATGGGTTGCTGACCACGAATGTGAACCTGCTCAGCTACCTGGATCAGTTGGCGATTCAATTGAATGTGACGGCGGGCGACTACGAGGCGTTGCTCAACACGGCTGTCTCCGCAAGCCAGTTGATCGACGCCGCAGTCAAGGTGCTGCAGAAAAACGGTTCGGTGGCCACGGCGATCATTAACGACGTGATCTCACTGAAAGCCATCGCCCCCAATACCCAGCTTTTGAAAGTGGGGGATCTGCTCAAAGTTGCCAGCGGAACACCCTCCGCAGCCTTGAATACCACTGTGCAGTTGTTTCAGTTGCTGGAGACGGTGGCGCAACTGTCCAATAGCAAGAGCGCGGTGAGCGCGGCAGCCCAGGTGAACATCCCGCTGGTGGGCAACGTCTCGATCCAGACCAAAGTCATTGAGGCACCGCAACTGTCGGCGATTGGTAATCCGGCAAAGGCCAAGGCCGGACTTTTGAATAATCCGCAGACCGATCAGATTTTCGTACGCACCGCCCAAGTACGCACATTGGTCACCATTGATGCGCCGATCATCAAGGTGGTTTCAGGGGTTTCATCGATCCTTTCCGGCCTGGGCACGCCTGTGTCGAAGGTGGTCGGCGGCCTGTTGAACTTGAACCTGCCGGCAGTGGTGGGCGGCGTCTTGTGCCTGGTGGCGTGTAATGTCGCGGATGTTGATATCACCCAAACCCTGTCCATTTATATCGAGGCAGCCAGTGCGCAAAGCTATGTCACGGACTACAACTGTGCCACGCCTGCCACCAAGTCGCTGACGGTCAAGTCCACCACTTCATTGGCCACCCTGGGCGTGGGCTATGTTGATCCGGTTGCGGCATTTTCTTCATCGGGCCCCGTCACCGTGCAGCCGGTCAGGCTGATCGATTTTGGCCAGCGCTATTGCATTGTATTGACGCTGCTATGCGGTCCGCGCACAGCGGGCGTGGGCGGAGGATTGAATCTGAAGGCGCTGACGACCGTGGGCGCGCAAACCAACTCGATGCTGTTCTTGCCCGTGGCCGAAATGAACACGACGCCGACTTACAAAAGCCCGCCAGGCACCGCCGATATCATTCATAGCCTGGGAGATACCTTGAACGGCCTGCAGGTCACTTACGTACCGCCCACCGGCAGCACGCCCGGCCCGGCGAACGGTACTGTTACCAGTGCTCTGACAACCATCGTCAGTTCGGTGGTCAACCTTGTCCAGAACGTACTGGCGCCGATACTCGACCCTATCGTCAACACCTTGCTTTCGGCCCTGGGCATCAGCCTCGGCAACGCTGAAGTTGGCGCCAACCTCACCTGCCACATGGGGCGTGCCTACCTGGTGATCTAAACCACCGGCAACTCCACGCAAAACCTCGCGCCTTGCTCACCATTGGCAACGCTCAAGCGTCCGCCCATGTTTTCTACAATGCCGTAGCTCACCGACAACCCGAGCCCGGTGCCTACGCCAATCGGTTTGGTGGTAAAGAACGGTTCGAAAATCCGCTCCAGCAACCGTGGGTCAATGCCCCCACCGTTGTCTTCTACCCAGATCCGCACATGGCGGCTGTCATGCTCGCAATGCACCGCAATCCAGGGACGGAACCCAGGATCTCTTTCGCGCTGGCTCAACAACGCGTCACGGGCATTCACCATCAGATTGATCAGCACCTGCTCAAGCTGGTCGACGTGACCTTTGACCTGCACGGTAAAGTCCGCCGGTGTTACGCGCACTTCCACGCCCTTGCCACGCAGGCCTTCGCCGAGCAGCGACAGCGTGCCTTCCACCGCCTGCGACGGGTCGAAGGGCTGCTGTTCGATTTCCGAGCGGCGGCCGAACACGCGCATATGGTCCACCACCCGTGCTGCGCGCTGCACCTGGGTGTCGATGCGCTGGAGCTTTTCGGTGAGGTAGTCGATCTGCGCATCGCCGTTGCCCAGGCGCTTGAGTACATTGACGATGGCCATGCGCATCACGTTCAGCGGCTGGTTGATCTCATGGGCCAGGCCGGTGGCCATTTCGCCCAGGGTGGCCATCTTGGCGCTCTGGGTCAGTTGCTGCTGGGAGCGGCGCACCTCGGTGTTGTCGCGGCCGACGGCCTGCACTTCCACCAGCGCGCCCTGTTCGTCAAACACGCCACGGTCCGACCACACCCACCAGGCATGTTCGCGTCCCGGCAACTCCAGGCTGATCTCGGCGGTGCTCACCGGGAATTCCGGGGTCAACTGGCCGATGCGCTGCACAAAGGCCTGGCGTTGTTCCTCCGACAACCAATGGCCCAGGTTCAAGCCCGGCAATTGCGCCGGCAGACACTCCAGGTAATTGGCCAACGGCGTGTTGCCAAACGTCAGGGTCAGGTCCGGACGATAGCGGCAGATCATCGCCGGGGAGTCTTCGACCAGGATGCGGTAGCGCTCTTCGCTGTGCTTGATCTGTTCGGCGGCCAGGGTCGCGTCGGTGACATCCAGCCACAGGCCGACGGCTTCCACCGGCAGGCCGAGGTCGTCGCGCAGCAACTTGGCCTCATCCAGCAACCAGTGGTAGTTGCCCTGTTTGTCGCGCAGGCGGTAGCGGCTGCGGACGCTGCCTTCGCGCAGCAATTGACGGCTGCGCTCAAAGTACAGCTCGCGGTCGTCGGGGTGGATCAATGACGGCAGGCTGTCGTGGTTGCAGTCGGCCAACGTCCAGCCCAGCAGCGGCAGCAAGCTGTCACTGAAGAACGCCGGGTGCAGGGCGCCGTTGACGTAGCGCTGCACATAGATCACCGCCGGTGAGCTGGCGATCAGGTTATCCAGGCGCGCATGGGCGGCGGCGGCTTGCAGTTGCTGGTTCTTGATGTCGCTGATGTCGAGCATGAAGCCGATCCAGCGGCGGCTGTCGCCCACGCCCAGCACTTGACCCTGTACCCGATACCAGAGCGGGTTGTGCTCGGCGTCGGTGCGTTGCAGGCGCACGCTGGTCAGCAGCGGTTTGCCCAGGGCTTGCAGGTCGTGCAGGCGGCTGTTGAGTGCCTGGCGGTCGGCAGGGTGGATCAGCTCCAGCCACAGGGCCAGAGGCTGGCGGGTAGGGCCGTCTTCCAGGCTGAGGCTGTGCAGCAACTGCGGGGCGAGCTGGACTTCCTGGGTGGCCGGCAGCAGTTCCCACCAGCCGGTGCCGAGCAGGCCTTGCAAAGCCTCCATGCGGTCGAGTTGCTGGTGGTAGCGCTGCTCGCGCAGGCGGCTCAGCAGCGGGGCGGCGAGGGCGGCGGTGAGGTTCAGCCAGTCGCGCTCGTTGGTGTGCCGCTCGCCGCTGTAGAGGCCGCAGAGCAACCACGCGGCGACGCCCTGGCTGTCACGGTAGGGCACCAGGAAACCGTCGGTGGTGCCGAAAATGCCGTGCAGGCGTGGGTGGTCGCTGCGCGCCAGGGCCAGGCTCAACGGCGCGTTGCCATTGGCACTGTCCAGGCTGGTGCCCAGGTGCTGGCCGGTCTGCCACAAGGTGGGCGCATCATGGGCGGCGTAGTGGCTGTAGACGCGCCAGCCTTGGTCGTCCTCATCGAGCAAGGCCAGGGCGACGCAAGGGATTCGCCAGCGTTGGGCCAGGCTGCGCAGCTGTTCATTGAACACCTCAGGCAGGCGCGCCAAGCTGCACACGCGCAATTGCTCGCTCATCTGGCAGGCCAGCTGATGGTTTTGCTCGCGGTGTTGGGCCAGTTGCTGGCCGGCGATCAAGTCGCCAACGTCTTGCAGGTGCAAGTTCCAGCCATCACCCTGCGGCTCGACCCAGCCACGGGTGTGCAGGACCTGGCCGGTAGCGCCCTGGAAATCCAGGTCCAGGCTCTGGTGTTGCCACTCGGCGGGGCTGCCTTCGATACTCAGCGCGCTGTTGGCACACAGCAGTTCACGCAACAGCGGCCGGGGTTCGCCCACGCCGTGTGGCGCAAGCTGTGGGCGCAGGGTACCGCCGATGCTTAGCACGTGGCCCTGGGCATCCAGTTGCACGTGCAGCCCTGGCGTCGGCGTGCCGGGGGCGTCGAGAGCCAGCGCGCTGGTGCGGCCGAGCAGGCGCCCGAAGAGCTTATCCCCCGAGGTCAAAACTGCAGGCTCGAACTGGCATACAAGTTGGCCGGCAAGTTCGGCACAGTGCCGATGACCGGCAACACCAGCGCCGGGAATACGGAATAAAGGCGACTGGTCGGGTATTTGATCGTGACGGTCAGCGTGGTGCCGCTGTAAGTGGCGGTGACTAAATCGTCGGAAAACTGGAAGCTTGCCGGGATCCACTTCAACTGGGTGATCGCCGTGGCCTTGGCGCGTGCGGTTACCTGCGTGGCGTAATTGGTGCCTGCGGCCACCGGGTCCACCGACATGGCCTGGCGCACGGCCTCGGCAGCCGCCTGGTTGAACGACTGCATCATCAGCAGTGGCAGGCTATAGCTGACCAACCCATAGAACACCGCGAAAAAGATCCCGAAGACCAGGGCGAATTCAATCGCCGCAGCACCTTTTTGCTTTTTGGGGAGGCCCGTTTTCATGACTGCGTCTACCCTGACGGCTACTACCTGATATCAGCATAGAATCATTCAGCGAAAAGGGATGTTTTTTACGTGATCCAAAGCGTGGTGATACTGCTCTGGCTGGGGCTCTGTGCGTTGCAGGATATGCGTCAACGGCAAATCGCCAACAGCTTGACCCTGGGTGGGGCACTGCTGGCGTTGATCTACCTGCTCTGGATGGGCCTGACCTGGCTGGGAGCGCCTGCCAGCGAGGGAGGCTGGGCCTTCGCCGTGGCGCTGCTGCTGACCTTGCCCGGCTATGCGCTGGGCCGCTTTGGCGCGGGGGATGTGAAGCTGCTGGCCGCCCTGGCCCTGGCCAGTTCGCTGGACGTTTTGCTGTGGTCATTGATCGGCGCTGCCGTGTTCCAGGGCGCCTGGGTGCTTATCAGTCAAAGGCTTAGCGCGCGTCGAGAGGTGTCGCCTCCGGGAGTGTCAACAAAGCAGCCTTATGCGCCCTTTTTATTGACAGGGTTTGCGCTGTATTGGTTTTGGATCCATTAGTCGCACAAGGCCTCTATCGCTATGTACATAGTCGGAAAGTAGGTCTACGTTTATTGAGTAGATGTATAGGATTCTTCGTCAAAAGGGATAGGTCAATCTTTTGGCTTGCCAGGCATGGAGTAGCGCGTGAACAAGCTTACCTCGGCGGTGAAAGTGCTCGTGGTCGACGATCAGCCGATGATCGTGGAAGAGCTGTGCGAATTTCTTGAAGGCAGTGGCTACCGCTGCGTCCCTTGCGAGTCCAGCCGACACGCCTTGCAGCGCTTCAGCGAAGACGCCGAGATCGGCCTGGTGCTGTGCGACCTGCACATGCCGGACATGGATGGCATCGAGCTGGTGCAGGCCATGCAGAAAGTGGCCGCTAAGCAGCGGGCGTTCGAGGCGATCATGCTGACCGGGCGTGCCGACAAACAGGACGTGATCAAGGCCCTGCGCGCCGGGATCTCGGATTACTACCAGAAGCCGATCAACCTCGATGAATTGCTCGAAGGCCTGCAACGCCAGGAAGCGGCATTGGAAGAGCGGCAAAAAGAGCTGCAACTGGGGCACCTGAACCAGAAGCTGCAATACCTCTCCGAATCCATCAATGACCTGTATCAGGACCTCGACAAAGTACGTCGCAGCCCAGGTCCCGGCTTGGCGGATGAGGGCGAGTTGGCCGCCGAAGAAACCGGGCCGCTGGAAATCCCGACCATTTTCAACCAGCTGTCACCGCGCCAGCTGGATGTGGCGCGCCTGGTGGGCAAGGGCCAGACCAATTACCAGATCGCCTGTGAACTGGGGATCACCGAAAACACGGTCAAGCTCTACGTGTCGCAGGTGTTGCGCCTGACCCATATGCATAACCGCACTCAACTGGCACTGGCCTTGTCGCCGAACAATTCGGCGATGCGCCAACGGGTGACGGCACACTGAATCTTCGGGTGTTATTGGCTCTTCCCGCCCTTGGACGACCCACCGGACTCTGACTCGAAAAACTCCGGGATGGGGTGCTTGTTGCTGTCCAGCCAACGCTGCATGGCATTCTCCCGTTCTGCGGGCGTGGTCCTTTGCGGCGTGGGTGAAGCGACACGCCCATCGACCTGCAAGGCCAGCCAGTTTTCCGTCTCTGCCTGTTGCGGGGACGATGGGCCCGGTTCAATGGCCAGTGCGCTCAGCGGAAGCAGCGCCAGGCCGATCAGGTAATGTGCTTTCATCGATCACTCCTCACTTGATAGCCAGCGTATGGCATCGCTGACCGCCACGACTTTGCGTGCTGGTGCGCTGGGGCCCTTGAGTTTTTGCGCGCGGGCCTGGGCATCGGTGACTTGTTCGGGGCTCAGGCCCAATTGGCTGACCACCTTTGCCGCTTGCCCCCAGTCGTCCTGATAGATCAGCAAAGTCACCAGGTTGACGGCGGCCAACGGGTCGCTTTGCTTGAGCTCGATGGCGGTCATGAATTCAAAACGCGCATCTGCCATGCGCAGCTGGTTGAGGTACACCACGCCCAGGTCATTGCGGATTTTTTCGTCGGTGGGCGCCAGTTGCGCGGCCCGTTGCATATGCGCCATGGCCTGGGCGTTGTCGCCCCTGGCGGCCGCCAATTGCCCCAGACCGTGCTCGCCTTCGGCGTCCATGCAAGTACCGAGCAGGCTGCGGTACAACGGCTCGGCCTCGCTGCGCCCGAGCAGTCGGTAGTTACGGGCCTTGCGCTGGCGCACCTGAGGCAGGGCGTCGGGCATATTTTGCAGATTGGCCAGGCTGGCGTGCAGCTTGCCTTCGTTGGCCAGGTCATCGGACAGGTTGAGCGCCAGCTCCTGCTCGGAACTCGGCTTGGCGCAACTGCCGGATGAGGTCAATGCCGACCAGGGTGATTGGCCATCGGTGGCGCAGCCGCCGAGCATCAGCAAGGCCAGGCCGGCAATCAGTACTTTCATCAACGACTCCTTAAAAGTGACTCAACGCGCGGGCGATGCCGATAAAGGCCGGGCCGCCGAGCACGATCAGCAAAGCTGGGAACAGAAACACCATCATCACCACTGACATTTTTGCCGACATCTTCGAGATGTATTCCTGCAAGCGGGTCAGGCGTCGGTCATCGAGCAATTGCTTGAGCGCCAGCAGCGACTTCATCGCGCCGCCGCCTTGCTGGATCAGTTGCTGGAGGATGATGCAGGTGTCGGTGAACTCATCCACTTCCAGCACGCGCGCGGTCTTGCCCAGTTCCTCACCCAACTCCAGCCCGGAATCGACCCGCGCCAGGATCAGGCGCAATTCGTGCGTGAGGTGGGGAAGCAAACGCTGGGCTTCGTTGCCCAGCACCCGTAACGACTGTTCAACTGCCATGCCCGACTCAAACAGGATGCGCAGCAGCGGAATAAACGTTGAGACTTCCTTGGCGATGGCTTGCTGGCGATGTTTGGCAGCCGCAGCCAGCACACGCTTGGGCAACAGGTAGCCAATCCCCAAGGCAAATAGCGGGGCGATCCATGCAGGGTCCGCATGGGGAAACAGAATTTGCTGGCCCAAGAGGGTCAGGCCCAGAAGCACGATGGGCAAACCGATCTGGAAGGCAGCAAACAGCGAGCGCTGGTTGGCCTTGCGCCACCCGACTCGGTTGAGCAACACCTGGGTCTCCTGGTCCAGGCTGACCGAGCGCTGGGCCAGGGTGCTCCCGCCGAGCTGGCGCATCAGCGTACCGAGCCGGGCATCGCCGCCCATCCGCCCTTGCAGTCGATCAGCGACCCGGCGATCGCGCCGGCGATGCTCCAGCAATTGGCCGGCCACCAGTACCAGGGCGGCGAGCAGCAACAAGGCGCTGGCGAGAAGGGCCATCTCAGACACTCCTCAGCATGCGCCACATGATCAGGGTGCCGCAGATGTCCATGGCCAGTGCGCTGAACAGCATGATGCGCCCGGTGCCGTCGTTCCACATGGTCATCAAATAGTCCGGGTTGACCATGATGAAATAGCCCACGATCAGTACCGGCAACCCACCCAACACATAGGCGGTCATGCGCGTTTCGCCGGTCATGGCCTTGAGTTGGCGGGCACCTTGTTCGCGCTCGCGAATCATCTTGATCAGGTTTTCCAGCAGCTCGCTGGCGTTGCCGCCGTAGCGATGGTTGACCTTCAGCCCCAGGGCGAACAGACGGAACTCGTCCTGTTCGTAGAACTCGGCGAAGTCACTGACAGAGTCCGGCAGGCTGACCCCCATGCGCACGTTGCGCTGCACCCGGCCCATGGCGTCCTTGAGTGGGTTTTCAATGCTTTCGACGCCGCCCAGCACAGCATCGGCCAAGGTTCTGCCGGACTTGAGGCTGCGAACGCTGTGGTCGAGCAACTGCGGCAGCTGTTCGACCATGCGTTGCACGCGCTGTTGATAACGCCAACTGATGTAGACGCGCAGTGCCAGTGGCGGCCCCAGGATCATTGCGATCAGGCCCAGCCCGTCGGCGAACAGCCAACCGAGCAATGCGCCGATCACCCAACCGCTCAGCCATAGGCCCAGGCGATCGGTGGGCTTGCCCAGCCCAGCGCGCGCGAACATGCGCTCAAGCCCGGTCCATTTGGTCGCGGTTTCCTGAATGTCGGGCTGGCCGTCGCCGAGGCGTTCCAGCACGCGGTCCGTCTGGGCCTTGCGCAGGCCGTGGTGAAACTGCCAGAACGACAGGCCGATCAGCAGCAGGCAGACAAGCAGCAATATCGGTCCGGTCATCAAGCGCCCCCTACGACTGCAACGCCGATTCACGGCGCAGTTTGTCGCCGGCCGGGTTGATGGCTTCGCGCAGGAACCCGATGCCGGTGCGCCGGTCCAGGCGGAACAGGGTGTTGGTGACATACACGTCTTCGCGTACGCCGACCACTTCCACCACCTCGCTCACACAGCGGCGGCCATCGGGCATGCGCGTCAGTTGGATGATCACGTCCAGTGCAGCGCAGATCATCTGGCGCAGGGTTTTTTCCGCGACCACTCGGCCGGTCAGGCCCACCAGAGTTTCCAGGCGCAGCAAGGCATCCTGGGCATTGTTGGCGTGCACGGTGCTCATGGAACCGTCGTGGCCGGTGTTCATGGCGGTCATCACGTCGAGCACTTCCACGCCACGGATCTCCCCGAGGATGATGCGGTCCGGGCGCATGCGCAGGGCGTTGCGGATCAGGTCGCTGGAGCGTACTTCTCCATGGCCTTCGGCGTTTGGCGGGCGGGTTTCCAGGCGCACCACATGGGGGTGGCCCAATTGCAGTTCGGCCACGTCTTCAATGGTGACCAGGCGCTCGTGGGGGTTGATCAGCTGGCTGAGAATGTTCAGCAGCGTGGTTTTGCCGGTGCCGGTCCCGCCGCTGATGAGGATGTTGCAGCGCTTGCCCACGGCCTCCTGGAAGAATTCGAAAATGCTTTGGTCGATGGTCTGCATGGCGACCAGGTCGCTGCTCTTGAGCATGTCCTTGCGAAATTTCCGAATCGACAGGCATGGCCCGTCCAGGGCAATCGGCGGGATGATCGCGTTGACCCGGCTGCCGTCGGGCAGGCGCGCATCCACCATCGGCGAGGATTCATCGAGGCGCCGACCCAGTGGCGCGAGGATGCGTTGCATCACGCGCTCTACGTGGTGGTCGTCGATAAAGCGCAGGTCGCTCTGGTGCAGCAGGCCGTCGCGTTCGATAAACACCCGGTGCGGCCCGTTGACCAGGATCTCGGTCACCGAGGGGTCGCGCAGCAGCACTTCCAGGGGGCCGAAGCCGGTGAGTTCGTCGACGATCTCTTCGGCCAGGCGCTCCATTTCATAGCGCGAGATCGCCAGGCGCATGCGCGTGATGTATTCGGAAACCTTGTCGATGACAAACTGCGCCAGGGACTGGCGCGTGCCTTCGAGCAGGTTCTTGCCCGACTCTTCGATGGCGTCGATGATGTAGCGATGCAGCACCAGTTTCAGGCCATCGTGATCGCTGTTGCCCCCGGCGCTTCGGGCCGGGCCGCCAAATAATTTTTCGCCGTTCATCGTCCGGACCCCAGGAAGCGTTCAAACCAGCGCATTGAGGGTTTCGCAAGGCCCTCGGAGCGTTTTGCCAGGCGCTCGCCCAAGGTGCGCACGGCTTGGGTCAAAGGTTCACGTGGGGCCAGGGCGAACAGGGTCTGGCCCTGGTTTTTCACATTCAGGCGCAGCTCGGCGGCGAGGGGGAGTACGGCGACGCATTCGAGGCCGAAGCTTTTTTCCAGGGCATCGGTGTCCGGCGCACAGGCCTTGATGTAGCGGTCCACCACCAGCTTGGCGTGATCGAGCTTCATGCCTTTTTCGCGCCAGCGGTTGATCACCGCGAGGTTGCGGCGGCAGTCCAGTACGCTTTGGTCAGTGCACCACAGCAGCTTGTCGCAGTGGCTGACAAAGGTGCGCAGAGCTTCGCTGTCCGGTTGCCCGGTAATGTTCACGACAATGTGCTGGAAGTGCTGGCGCAGCGCACTGAGCAACATGAACAGCTCGGCGGCACTGGTGAGTTTGAGCGGTTCGTCACCGGTGGCGTACGCCAGGATGCGCAGGCCATCGAGGGCGGTGGTGAAGGCACTGTTGATCAAGGTGGTGTCGAGACGGCGCAAGTGTCGCAATGCATCGCCGAAATTGAACGTGCTCTCCAGGCCCAGCAAGGCCAGGCTATCGCTGCGCGGCAGGCCCAGGTCGAGAAGCAGGGTCTGCTGCCCGCTTTTTTGCACCACCAGCGCCAGGTGGGTGGCCAGCATCGCCCCATCGGCGTTGCTCTGGGTGCCAAATAATACGGTCAGGCCGCCCAGCTGTGTATTGGGCGTGACGGTCGGCAGGCGCTTGCTGAGGCGTCGCACCAGGCCGGCCACTTCGCTGGAGCGTGAGCCGTAGGCGACGAAATCGCGGGCGCCGGCCCGCATGGCGTTGAGTACCAGTTGGTTGTCCATGCCATCGCCGAGGGCAACTACCGCGAGCATCGGCTTGGCTTCCAGGGCACCTTCGATCAGCGCGCTCTGGGCCACTACGTTTTCACGGTCCAGGCCGACAAACACCAGGTTGGCAAAGGTCACGTCCACCAGCGCCAGCAGCTCGTCCAGGCTGCCGGTGCCGGCGCTCACGACTTGGCCCAGGGGCGCCAGGGCACCCTGCAGCCACTCAAGGTCAGTGGCGTTGCGGGTGATGGCGAGGAAGGTCTGACTCAGGCTATCGCTCATTGGGAAAGTCCACTGCGACGGTCGAAATTACCGTTTTCCAGGAAGAACAGCCGGTACCAGTTCGGGTCGTAGGTGCGCAGTTTTTCGCCGGGCAAGGAGGGCAATTGGGCGTTGGCGGCCAGCGGCTGCACCAGGTGCGGCGTGACGATCATCAGCAGTTCCTTTTCTTCGCGGCTGATATTGGAGTCGCGGAAAAACGCGCCGAGGATCGGGATATCGCCCAGCCCTGGAAACTTGCTGATGGTGGAGCGGTTATTGGTGCTGATCAGGCCGCTGATCACAAAGCTCTCGCCATCGGCCAGGGACACGCTGGTGTCGGTGCGGCGCACGGTCAGCGCCGGCACCTGGATGCCTTGGATCTGCACCGCATTGCTGTAGTCCAGCTCGCTGACTTCCGGCGCCACCTTGAGGGTGATGCGGTTGCGGTCGATCACCGTGGGGGTCAGGGTCAGGCGGATGCCGAACTCCTTGTACTCGATGGAGATGGTGTCGCTGCCGGCGCTGGGCACCGGCACCGGCACCTCGCCGCCGGCCAGGAAGGAAGCGCTCTGGCCGCTCATGGCCACCAGGCTCGGGCGCGCCAGGGTGTAGGCAAAGCCGCTGCGTTCCAAGGCATTGATCATGGCTTTTACCCGGCCACCGCCAAAGCCGATGTTGAAACTGTCAGCGCTCACCGGCAGTTTGAACACGCCTTCCGAGGGGGACAGCAGGTTGGGGCTGCCGAGGAAAAAATTCGTGCCCGTGCCCAGGAACCGTGTGCTTGCTTCCTTGAGCTTGGTGCGGCTGACTTCCACAAAGCGGATATCGGTCTGCACCTGGCTGGGCAGCAACGGGTCTTCCGACGGCGACAGTGACAGGCTGGTCAATGCCGAGGTGGCCTTGCCCTTGACGAACACCATGCTCTGGCGCGGCGCGCTGGCGCAGGCGGTCCACACCATCAGGCTGGTGGCGCCGGACGAGACACCGGTCAGCAGGAAATGTCGGTCGCCGTTCACCCGCACATCGGCGATTTTCGGATCGCCGATGGCCAGGCGCGTAATGGCTACCGGTGATTGCAGCTCCTGTTGCAGGCCTTCTCCCACTTCGACCACGGCGGGCAACTGGCCCAAGGCGCTGCAATTGCCCGGCGCGGCCAGAGCCATGCCGACCGGCAGGCTCGACAGCATCAGGGCGTAGGCCAGTTGCGTGAACATGGGGGCGTAGCGATGGCTCATTCAAAGCATCCTTGCTCGATCACGGAGTTTGTGGCGCCGCCTGGGCGCCGCGAATCACTTCAATGCCACGGCGCACGCCAGGCTCACCGCCGGCCGCGGCTGCGGCGACGCGTTTGGGCGGGCCGGTCAGGGCCAGTTGCGTGAATTGGTAGAGGTCGCGGTTGGCACTTTCCAGTTTGTCCGGCGATTCGTTTTCACCGGCCCAATAGCGGCTGAGCAGTTGCTCTTCGGCGCTGCGGACGGCCAGGCGCAATATCCCGGCTTGTGCCGCGAGCATCATGCGGCTTAACAGAGGCTCCGGCACGGCCAGCACTACGGTGCGCGCGCCCGCCCGGCGTTGGGCGGCCTGGGCACGCTCTTCGGCGGTGGCCGGCGGCGGGACGGCGGGTGTGCCATCGTTGGCCAGGCCCAATTGGTCGCCGACGCTGAGCAGGCGCATGGCGGGAAGGACGATCTGGGCCGACTGCTCGGCGTTGCTGGTGTCCTGGCGCAAGAACAACAGTACGTCCACGTAATCGCCTGGGCTCAGTTGGCCGCCGGCGCCGATGACCTCATCCACGGCCACGGCCAGGGCGCGTTCGTTGGGGCGAATCATGCGCGCGAGGGGGCCGCCGCTGTTAAAACTTTCTTCGGTGAGCCAAGTGCCGGCGCCGAGGGCGCGCAGTGGCGTGCGGCCGATGGCCTGGTCGAGCTGAGTGAGGCTGCCAGCGGGCACGGTGCGTAGTTTTTCCACCGTCAGGTCGGCGGCGGTCAGCGGAATAAAAGCCGGCACATCATGCACCAGCACCACCACCGGTTGGCGCGTCTGGTCTTCGGCGGCAGCGACGGTGTTTGCAACGGAAACGACAGGTGCAGCTGGGGCGGCGACAGGCTCCGGTGTGCGGCTCAAGACCAGTCCCCAATACCCGGCGATCAACGCCCCGATCAGCAACAAGCCGGCCAGGACCATGCTGATACGACTGTTCATGACGGCTCTCCCTATCCCGTTGCACTGCGCGCCCGCTTAATCCAAACGGGCTAATCCGCAACCTGGCTGTGATGAACATCTAACGATTTGGCTATTTGAAGGTAGCTCAGCTAGGACGAAATGCCATTACCGTAGGAAAAATTTATCTGAACTATAGAAGCAGCGGCTTGGCGTGCAGGTTTATGGCGTCAACGTTGTGACTAATACTTTGTGATTAATCCGTTATTACAGTTGTGAGGCCGAGGTTTGTTGACAATGCTCTAATGGCACGCCGCGATCATCTGGTACTAGAGCCGTTCCGGCTTCCAGTGGCGTTTTAGGGAGAAGTCTTATGTTCCTTGATCTGGTATTGAAACTTTACGTTCAGACGCAACTATTCTTCAGTCGCAAAGAGGGTGCCTCAGGTATCGAGTACGCAATTGTCGTGGCGTTGGTCGCGCTGGTTATTGTCGGCGCCGGAACGGGGCTGGGAACTAAGATCAAAGACATTTTCACCAACATGACCACAAGCATGCCGACTGGGACCTGATTTAAGTGTGGCAGTCGTTATGATTATTCCCTCTTGCAGGTAATGCCATGAGCGCGTCTTCTTCACGCCAGCAAATCCTATTGGTGGACGACGAAGAGGACGCCTTGATCGAACTTGCCGAATCCCTCGAGAACGAGGGGTTTGTCTGTTTTACCGCCAACTCCGTCACCTTCGCCCTGCAAGAATTGACACTTCACCCCGACATCGCCCTGGTCATTACCGACCTGCGCATGCCCGAGGAAAGTGGCATTTCGTTGATCAAGCGCCTGCGCGAACACACCTCACGTTCCCACCTGCCGGTGATTGTGATGTCCGGTCATGCCGAAATGGATGATGTGAGCGACATGCTGCGCCTGCAGGTGCTGGACCTGTTTCGCAAGCCGATCTACCTGGTGCGGTTGATTGATACGTTGAACAACCTCTTCCCCCTCCCCAAAGCGAAACTGTAGGCGCCCGGAAAGCCGGGCTCCTGCAGATGTCAGAGCTGGTAGCTGAAGCTCACCGAATAACGCGGCCGCCGATCGTAGCTGTCCAGTGCCACGTCCGACATCGGCTTGGCGACCTCCAGCGCGATGTTGTAGTACTTGGCATCGCCAAAACGCAGCCCCAACGCCGCCGATGACAGGTCGTTGCCCTGCACCGGCAGGTCGTTGAACCAGGTCTTGGCGCGGTCGAACACCACGTAGGGTTGCAGGATCCTCACCCAGTCGCCGGCGCGGTTGTAGCTGTAGTTGACCTCGTAGGCCAGGCCCCAGCCCTTGTCGCCGGTGCCCTGGTCATCGGGATAACCGCGGCCGAAACTCTGCCCGCCGAAGGTGGCGCGTTCGCTGTCGGGCAGGTTGTCGTTGCTCCAGTAAAGCGCGCCGGACAGCACGCCTTGCCAGTTGTCGAACAGCTTGTTGCTCTGTACCCCAGACAGGCGCAGGCGGAAGAAGTCGAGGTCGGGTTTGAGGCCGCCAAAGTCCGTGCGGGTCTTGGCGCCCATGCCATTGATGCCTTGGTACACGCCGCCGCTGATGATGCGCAACTGGGTGGTGTCAGCCTTGCGCCAGTCCCCTTCGAAGGCCAGGGCGCGCAGGTTGGTTTCCAGTTCGAAACGCTGGGGAAAACCTTCCAGTTTGTAGCGGTTGGTCTGGTCCACGGCGTACAGGCGCGTCCCCAGGCTCAACGACTCGCCGGGCGAGGCGATGAAGGGGTGGCTGATGCCGATGGAGTAACGGTCGATCTGCTGGTGTGGCTTGAGTTCCAGGCCGTCGCCCAGTTGCAGGCTGGTGCTTGGGTCGGCGCGGTAGCGTTCACCCGAGAGCGCGAGTTGGGTGCCCTCGGCGTTGATGAATTGGCTGTAGGTCGCGCGGTAGTAGTGCTCTTTGTCTTCGCCTGGCGGGAACAGGCCGCTGATGCTCAGTTGCTCGCCCATGGATGTCCACGAGTTGCTGGTGCCGGTCAGCAAGGCCTGGGTACCGCCACGGCTGGCTTCGTTGAGGCTCATGCTGGTGGTGATGGGCTTGCGGCTGGCGTTGATCTGCATGTGGGTGCCGCCATCGGTGGTGCCTGGCGGCGGCACCTGGGCTTGCACTGTTACACCCGGTATAGCGCCCATCAACGTGGTATAGCGCTCGAACGTCTTGCGCGTGAGCGGGCGTTCGGCCTTGAGTTTCTCGGCCAGTTTGTCGACGTAGGACGAGACCGCGCCAATGTCGCCTTGCAGTTGGTAATCCCGGATGTAGCCTTCGACCAGCACCACGCGCACCAGGCCGTCCTCGAAACGTTGTTCCGGCAGGAAGGCGTACGACAGCAAGTAGCCGTCCTGCTGATAACGCCGGGTGATGCTGCGGGTGGCTTCGATCAATTGCTCCAGATTGGTTTCGTGGCCGATCAGCGGCTCGAATGCCTGCGCAACGTCGCTGAGCGGGTAGACCGTGCCGCCGTCGATCTGCAGTTTGCGGATAGTCACTTTGGTGTCCATCAGCAACGGTTGCCCGGCGGTGGGCGCCGGCGTCGGCACCTGGGTGGGTGTGGCAGCCGGACGGTAGGCGTCGGCGGGCAGGTTGGGCACGGGCAGGTTGCGGATGGTGTCGTTGCTATTGAGGAAACTGGGTAGGGTATCGGCGTGGGCATAGGCACTGAGGGTGAGCAATAACAACGGCGTCAAAGCGCGCATAGGACACTCCATGGTCAAACTGCAGCAGCGTTTCGCAGATTCCCGCCGGGCTCTGGGGGCGCGGTTCGGGTGCTTTCAGGGATCGATCATTGACCCATAAAAAAAGACGAGAGACTTAGTGGGGTCTCTCGTCTCAACCAAGCGTAGGCGCTGTAGGTGAGGCCGTCTAATCGGCCAGGTGCAATTCTATTTTTTGCCGCCCAGGCCGCCTAACAGCCCGCCCAGTAGACCACCATTTGCGCTGCCGCCTGCACCGGCAGAGGCACCGGCGCCCGCGCCGACACCCAGGTTCACGCCACCCCCGAGCAAGCCGCCGCCGGTGTTGGTACCGCCGGTGACCAGGCCGCCGATCGAGGCCACGGTACCGCCCACTGCAGTCACTGTACCGCCGAGGGCGTTGGTGACCGGGTTGGCATTGGTGCCGCTGATTTTGCCGCCCAGGCTGCTGACAGCGCCGCCGACATTCGTCACCAGGCCATTGACGGGCGCACCCAGGCCGGTGGCACCGCCGATGGTTTGGGTCAGGCTTTGCACGCCGCTGGTGACAGGGTTGATAGCGCCGCCGATTTGAGTGGTCAGCCCGGCAATGGGTGCACCGGCCGCTGTGTTGGGGACGCCGCTGCCGCCCAGGAGGGTGCCCAGGGACGCCACGGTGGTGCCGGCTTTGACACCCGTGACGCCGGTCGCGCTGACCACGCCGTTGGTGTTGCCTGCATCCAGGCCGCTGCCGGCCCCGGCGATCACGCCACCGATCAGTTCAGGCAAGCCCAGGTTGTTAGTACCGCCACCTGTACCACCCCCTGTACCACCGCCGTTGCCGCCGCCACTGTTATCCGCATCCGGGTCGACATAACCGCTGGCCTTGCCGACCACGGTGCCGACACCATTGAGCACATTGCCCACCGCGCCTGTCACAGGGTTGCCGGTGCCGCCGGTGTCGGCGACTTTATCGCCCAGGCCGTCGACGGTATCGCCCACTTTTTTCAGCAAGCCGCCCACTGGAGAATCCAGGCCGGTTGAGGAGCCGACTTTACCGGTGGTGTTTTCCACCAGGGAGACCACGGGCACCAGGACTTTTGCGCCCACGGTGTTGGTGACCGAACCCAGTGGGCCGGTAGTGCTCGCGGTGCTCAGGGTGTCGCCCAGCATGGTCACGGCATTGCCCACCTTGCCGACGACGTTGCCTACCACCGGTGCAGCGCCGCTGACCACCGGCACTTTGCCCAGCAGTGTGGCGACATTAGTGCCGGTGACGGTCACGCCGTCGCCCAGGTCGGAAACCCCGTTGGCCACGCCAGCGACGGTTTTGCCCAATGCATTGCTGTCAGTACCCAGCGTACCCAGGCCACCCGACAGGCCGGTACCGATGCTGCCGACGGCGTTGCCGGTAGCGGTGACCAGGTCGCCAGCGGTTGCGCCGACGATTGGCAGGCTGCCAAGGGTGGTGCCCAGGCTGCTGACGGTGCCGCCGAGACCGGTCACGGTATCGCCGACGGTGTCGACCACGGTCGCCGTAACCAGTGGCGTGGTGCCGCCGCCTGGGTTAGTGCCCGGGTCGGTGCCAGGATCGGTGCCGCCACCGGTTCCCCCGCCGCCTGTACCACCACCTGCGCCAGCGCCAGCATCGGAAGATCCACCACTGTGATGCCCACCTCCACCGCTGCTGCAGCCGCCAAGTGCCAGTGCTACTGCCAGGGCCAGCGCGGTACTTGCTTTCCAAAACACTACTTGAGTTTTCATGATTGAGTTCCTTGCACCTGTACAACCTTGGTTGTCTTCAAACGCTCACTATTTCTAGGGATAGCGATACGTTTGTCCGTGTGGCTATAACAGCCCCGGATGTGCGTTCTCTCAATGCTCAACTTGGTATTAACGATTTATATATTGCGCAGCTGTACCGTTTAAGTAGCTAATGCCAAGGGTATAAGGCGGGGATGTATCAAGATGTATATATGTTTAAAATCAATAGGTTGTATAAAAAAAGCGGACTTAAAAAAGTCCGCTATTACTTAGGGTGTATATATACAATTAATCATTTTATTTCAGGCGATTGGCTGCCACTTGCCTACCATATGTTCAATATCGCCTGCGCCTTTGAGCCACAACTCTCCGCTGGAACCGGCGGCGCTGGCCAATAACGTCACTTCACTCGGCAGGCGTACGGGTTTCCTGAACTCGACGTTTATCTCAACATTGGCGGCGGGCAGGTGTTCGCCGAGTGCGGCGAGGGTATGCGCCTTGTTCCACAGTCCGTGGGCAATGGCCTGGGGGAAGCCAAACAGCTTGGCGGTCAGGGCGCTGAGGTGGATCGGGTTGTAGTCACCGGACACCCGTGCATACCGGCGACCGATGTCGGCGGGTGCCTTCCAGCGGGACAATTCGCTGACCTGGGTGGGGGAGGGTTGGGCGTCCTCTTGCGCCTCACCGTCCAGTTTCACGCCTCGGCACAGCATGCGGCTTTCGGCTTCCCACAGCAGGCCAAGGGAGTCTTCGACGGTGGTGATCAGGTCGAAGGTCGCGCCCTTGGGGTGGGGCTTGAGGTTCTGCGCGTGCACACCGACGGACAGCTCACTGACACCCCCCAGCGGGCGATGGATGCGGATACGGTTGCTCAGGTGAATCAGCCCCAGCAGCGGGAAGGGAAAGTGTTTATCGGTGAGCAACTGCATCTGCAGGCCAAACGCGAGGATATGCGGGTACGTCGCCGGCAGGATCGGGCTGTCAGCAAAACCACAGACCTTGCGGTAGGCCGCCACGTGCCTGGGGTTGATGCTAACCCGACAACGCAGCCCCTGCTCGGGCAGGGCGCTGCCGGTAATCTTGCGCTTGAGCGCCGCACGCCAATACAGCGGCGGCAGAAACGGCGTATTGCCCAGTGTCTTCCATTGCATGCTTACGCTCCCAGGAGACTTTGCCCACACACACGCAGCGCTTGCCCGCTGACCGCACCCGAACCTGGTTGGCCCAGCCACGCCACCGCTTCGGCGACGTCCTGTGGCAGGCCGCCCTGGCCCAGTGAACTCATGCGTCGCCCGGCTTCACGCAAGGCAAACGGAATATGCGCGGTCATCTGGGTTTCGATAAAGCCCGGCGCCACCGCGTTGATGGTGATGCCACGCTCCTTAAGCAGCGGCGCCCAGGCCTGCGCGAGGCCGATCAAGCCCGCCTTGCTCGCCGCATAGTTGGTTTGCCCACGGTTACCGGCGATGCCGCTGATGGACGCCAGCAACACCACGCGGGCGTTGTCGTGCAGGGTGCCGTTGTCGAGCAGCGCCTGGGTCAGTACTTGCGGCGCATTGAGGTTGACGGCGAGCACCGCGTCCCAATATTCCGGCGTCATGTTCGCCAGGGTTTTGTCGCGGGTGATACCGGCGTTGTGCACCAGGATGTCGAGGCCATCGGGCAACTGTTCAATCAATTGGCGGGCGGCGTCTTCAGCGCAGATATCCAGCGTGACGGTGCGTGCCCCCAGGCGCGCGGCCAGGGCTTCGAGGTCGGCCTTGGCCTGGGGCACGTCGAGCAGGATCACCTCGGCGCCGTCGCGGGCGAGGGTTTCGGCGATGGATGCACCAATGCCTCGGGCGGCGCCGGTGACCAGTGCCTTGCGCCCGGCCAGGGGCCGCGTCCAGTCTTCGACTGGTGTGGCGCAGGCCTCCAGGCGAATCACCTGGCCGGAGATGTACGCGCTTTTTGGCGAAAGGAAGAAGCGCAGTGCGCCTTCCAGTTGCTCTTCGGCCCCGTCACCAACATAGAGCAGTTGCAACACCCCCCCATTGCGCAGCTCTTTGGCCAGCGAGCGACTGAACCCTTCCAAGGCGCGCTGGGCGCTGGCGGCAAAGGGATCGCTGAGACCTTCCGGCGCACGCCCGAGGATCACCAGGTGCGCGCTGTTATCGAGGTTTTTCAGCAGTGGCTGGAAGAATTCGCGCAGCTGTTTGAGTTGGTCGGTGTGCTGCAAGTCGCTGGCGTCGAATACGACAGCCTTGAGTTTGGGACCGTGGCCGGGAATCCAGGTCGAGGTCTCGGTGCCGTAGGTGTAGATGGCGTCAGTGAGCCGATTGGCGAACGCCTGCACCTGGGTGGTCAGCGCACCGCCGCCCAGCAGCAAAGCACCCTCCACTGGGCGCAGGCGCCCGGCTTGCCAGCGTTCCAGGCGTACCGGTGACGGCAGGCCAATGGCGGCGACCAGGCGATGGCCGAGGCTTGAGTTGGCGAAGTCGATATAACGGTCA
>Ga0157369_10002675_pt1 | contig 21250 bp, 20 predicted proteins | sample C25metaG_FD_113461 | JGI IMG/M metagenome (GOLD analysis project Ga0157369, IMG submission 113461) | Corn rhizosphere microbial communities from Kellogg Biological Station, Michigan, USA - C2-5 metaG | ecosystem: Host-associated > Plants > Roots > Rhizosphere > Soil | place: USA: Michigan...
ATGCGCGGCCGCGAGCACGCGCCGGGTAAGGGGTTTCATGGCATGAGGAGGGCTTACGCGCGCGCCGAGCACGCGCGCGGTCCCAGTGTCCATGTCCAGTCGCCCTATTGTTTCTGGATCGCCTGGACGCGCGCGAGCACCGCCTGGTCCATCTGGCCCCCGAACTTGTCCCACACCGGCATCGCCGCCTTACGCCATTGGTCGAGCTCGGCCGGGGTCGGATCGTAGATCGCCATGCCGCCGGCCTCCAGCTTCTTCACGTATTGCGACTCGTCGGCCGCGTCTGCCTTGTTGGCGATCTGGATCGCGTCGTTCATGGCCTTCTGCACGGCCTGCTGGAGCTCCGGCGACAATCCGTCCCAGACCTTCTTATTCATCTGGATGCAATGCAGTCCCATGACGGCATTGTTGCGGGTCGCGTACTTGATGACCTGACCGAACCCGTTGAGCGACGTCCACACCGGCTGCAGGTTGAGGCCGTCGACGACGCCCTGTTGCACCGCCGTGAACGTTTCCGCCCATGCAACCTGGGAGGGCAGCCCGCCCCACGCCTGGATGAGCGCGACGTCGATGGGTGAGGCTGTCGTTCGGAACTTGATGCCCTTCGCGTCCGCCGGAACCTTGAGCGGACGCTTCTTGTTCTGCAGCATCCGGTACCCGCCCGCCTGGAGGTACCCGAGCACCTTCGTGCCGACGTCCCGCTCGATGTCCTTCGACAGCTTCGCGCTGATCTCCGGATCGGTGAAGACCTTCTCCATGCCATCACGCGAGACAAGGATGTAGGGTAGGTCAGCCCACAGCAGCGCCTTGGTCATCGAGCCCATGTTTCCTGTCGACGCACTGGCAAGATCGACGGTCCCGAGGCGCAGCGACTGCAGCAACTGGTCATCACCGCCAAGCTCGCCCGAGTGATGGACCTCCGGCTTGATCTTTCCCCCGGAATAGGTCTGGACCCGCTTCGCAAACTCGTCGAACAGCACGTATACCGAGTTGCCCGGTGTCCCCGTGTGTCCGATCAGAAGACGGGTCTGTGCCTGGACGGCTTGCGACCCGGCCCCCAGAGCGAGCAATGAGATCGCCGTGCAGGCGACGGCGTGAACGAACCGCTTTCCAAACGATCGTGCCATGTTCATCCTCCTCTGTTGTCGGTCAATAAACTGCCATCAGGATCTTCTCCAGATCCTTGGCCGATGTGCGGCGCGGGTTGGGGCCCACGTTCTTGAGCGCGACGTCCACGACGGCGGTCAGCTTGTCCTGCGAAACGCCGACGTCCCGAAGGCGCGTCGGCATGTCGAGGTCCTGAAGCAGTTGCTGGATCTCGGTAACGGTCCGGCTCGCCACCTCGCGCGGGGTACCATCCGCCGGAATGGCCATCGCGCGGGCGATCGCGTAATACCGGTCGGGACGCGCGGATGCATTGAAGCTCATCACGTGCGGCAGCAGCATCGCCGTGGCGACACCATGGGTAAGATCGCAGAGCCCGCCGAGGGCGCGGGCCAGGGCGTGGTCGTTACCGGTGCCGGTGTTGGATACCACCAGTCCTGCCATCATGCTGCCGAGCGCCATGCTCGACGCCGCCTCGAGATTCTCGGGATTTGCGACGAAAGCCCGGATGTTAGGCGCCATCAATTCGATCGCGCGGATCGCGAAGAAGTCGGATAGTGGGCTGGCGCGCACCGAGAGGAATCCCTCTATCGCATGCGTCAGCGCGTCGAGCCCGCTCGCTGCCGCGACCGATCTCGGCAACGTACGCAACAGCAGTGGATCGACGATGGCCAGCTTCGGAAGCAGCCGCGGCGAGCGCAGCGACATCTTGTAGTGATCGCCGGAACGCGTCAGGGCCGCGTTGGCGGTCACCTCGCTTCCCGTTCCTGCGGTCGTTGGGATCGCCACGACCGGCGGCAGATCCTTCACGACCTTGTTCGTCCCATCGTAGTCGGCAAGGCGGCCGCCGTTGGTCATCAGCAGGCCGACACCCTTGGCGCTGTCCATCGCGCTGCCGCCCCCGATGCCGACAATGCTGTCGCAGCCGGCTGACCGCGCAACCTCGAACGCGCCATGGATGGTGTCGTCACGCGGGTTGGGCTCGATCTCACTGAACACGTGCGCGGACACCCCGGCCACTTCGAGCGCCTTCAATATCGGTGCGGCGACGTTGCCCTGGAGCACTCCGGGATCCACCATGACAAAGGGCCGCCGGGCCCCGAGCGCGCCCAACTCCGCGGGAAGGGTGTGCGCTGCACCCGTGCCGAAGCGCAAATTGATGTTCCCCACGAACTGGAAGCCGGTCCCTCCGGCGAATCCTTGAAACGTCACCATCATCTCCTCCTGGCGGCCCGGCACCGTGCCGGATGCCGCGATGTCGTGTGTTGTACGTTCCCGGTCAGTCCGGCTTGGCGCCGGACACGCTCACGAGCTCCGCCCACCGCTCGTGCTGGCTGCGCAGGAATTGCCCGAACTCCTCGGAACCCATCGGCGTTACCTCGAGTCCCAGCGCGGTCAGCCGGTCGCGGACGTCGGGCGCCTTCAGAACCGCCATCAGCTCGCGCTCGAGCCGCCCGACGATCGCAGCCGGCGTCCCGCGCGGCGCTGTGATGCCGTACCACACAGTGATCTCGAACCCCCGCACTCCTGCCTCGGCAGCGGTCGGCACGTCGGGCGCAAGCGGCGTCCGCTTGGGGGTCGTCACCGCAAGGGCGCGTGCTTTCCCTTCGCGAACGTGCTGCATGAGTTCGGCGGGGGTTGCGAGCGTGAACGCGACGTGGCCAGCGATCATGTCCGTGACCGCCGGGCCGCCCCCCCTTGTAGGGAACGTGAAGGAACAACGCTCCCGTCTTCACCTTGAGCAACTCGCCTGCGAGATGTGCAGGGCTACCGCTGCCCGGGGACGAGAACGCGACGCTGTCCGGTTTTGCTTTCGCGGCACCGACGGTTCCTGCAGCGATCGGGCAGCGTATTTCTCCCCCACGGCCAGAGCGAAAGACGATGACGTGAGCAGCGCGACCGGAACGAAGTCGCGCTGCCCGTCATAGGGAAGCTTGGGATAGAGGCTCTGCGTGATGACGAAGGGGACGGGCGTCATCAGCAGCGTGTACCCGTCCGGAGCCGCTTTCTCGACTAGGTCGGCACCGATTGTGCCCGCCGCGCCGCCGCGGTTTTCCACGACGACCGACTGGCCGAGCGCCTCCCCGAGCCTCGGCGAGATGACCCGAGCGACGATGTCGTTCGCGCCGCCCGGAGGAAATGGCACCACGAGCCGGATCGGCTTCACCGGATACGCCTGCGCCCAAGACTGGACCGCAGGCATTGTCGACAGGAGCGCCAAGACAAGTCCCGCGCACGCCATCCGTCGACGTCGTCCCACGATGGCGCGCTTCTCGTGCTCAGCGCGCGTGGGCTGACCGCCCATGCCTTCTTCCTCCGTTCGATCTGTCGTTCTGCTCTTCGTACATCGTAAGCAATGCAGACGCCGTGGACCCGACGTCCACGTCTCCGCCATCGATACGCAACGTGGCGCGGACGATGCGCGCACCCGCCCGGAGGATGTGCTCCCGGACGTGAGCCTCGACCTCTTCCGGCTCTTCCTTCTCGAGGAGACCGACGATGCGCACGTGGTCCTCATAGGACCGCTTCAGATGATCGGGATACAGCAGCGACATGCGGCGGTAGCGCACGACGATTGTTTCGAGCGATGCGAGGAGTTCGCGGATGCGACGGTTGCCCGATGTGGCGACGATCGTGCCGTGGAAGAGCCCATTCAGCCGCGCGAACGCCTGGTGATCGTCGCGCGCGAGAATCGGCTTCGCCTCGGCAAGGATCGTTCGCAACCGCTTGGCCAGGGCGGGTCCGTCGATGGTCGACGCCAACCGGGCGGCCGCACCTTCTAAGATGGCCCGCGTGTAATACACCTCCGCCAGATCCTCCACGCTCGGCAGGTAGAGCCGTATCCCTTGTGGCGTCATCTCGAGGATGTTCTCGCCCACCAGCCGTCGCACCGCTTCGCGCACGGGGGTGCGACTCACCTGGAGCTCGCTCGCCAGGCTGACCTCGGAGATCGGCTCGGCACGAATGCGCCCGTCGGCAATCATCTGCCGCAAGGCGTCATAGGCCTTGTCGGCGAGTGCGATCTTGGGGATGGCGGTCATTGTGCACGTTACTGCATACAGGCTGTATGCAGCCTACCCTATCGCCTCGAAGGGTGTCAACTTCGAGGCCGTTCGGCCCTAAAACGGGTTCAGGGTCAGCACGAATTTGCTCGCCAAGGTCAGTTCACGATCACCGGCGACGGCAGCAAATCTCGCTTTGAACTATCTCAATCCCGGGCCAAGCTCATTGAGGCGAAAAGTCCTGAACCGCCCCGGGATTCCCGGAGACTCCATTTCTTGAGAGATGGAGTCATTTTCCCCTGAGGTTCGGGACGGGCGGTGCGGATGGTCTTTGAGCAGCCGGCCGAGTATCCATCGCAGTGGGCGGCGATGAAGTCGATCGCCGAGAAGATCGGCTGCACGATGGAATCGCTGCGCGGCTGGGTGCGCAGGACAGAACGCGATGTCGGTCGTCGTGGTGGAGTGACGACAGACGAGCGCGCGCGGCTCAAGGCGCTCCAGCGCGAGAACCAGGAGTTGCGCCGGGCCAATGAAATCCTGCGCAAAGCGTCGGCTTTTTTCGCCCAGGCGGAGCTCGACCGGCGCGGGAAGTGATGGTCCAGTTCATCGACCGCCACCCTTATGTAGTGAATCGGTGGCCCTGTCATGGGTCGCGATTTTGTTAGCCGCCAATCCCAACTCCGGCCTTCGCCGCGCGATAAGCGGCTCGCGTCATTAGACGCGCCTCCCGCGGGCGCGATGCGATCATCTGACTGCCCCTTGGTCCGCGACGGCAAGAGGCTCTGGCTCAGCTTCAGTGGATCCTCGGCTCGGCGCATTGCTTCGGCACGACCAGGACGTGAGCTCGTCTAGCGCCCTTCGGGCTGTTAGACCCGAATGTCATGCCCGACCATCGCCAGTAAACCAACTTACCATTCACATCCCAAGATTTCGCGCTGCGAACCGATGCTTCACTGGCGTGGGCCAATTTGGCGTATTTGACGGACCTTGGCGACATATGGCGCTAGACGCGATAAGACTCTGCGTTAGTTGGCGTTCTCTCGTCTGAGCTGCGGATTCAATCGCCCGGCGTTGGCTGATCCGGCGTAGATGATCTTCATCTGGCGCTCGATGATCGCCGTATGGCGCGCAACCGCCGCAGGATGCAGGTCGGATTCCGGCGGGACCTCGTGCTCGAAATGGCGATAGTTATCAACTCCGCGCACGAGCATGGCGCTTTCGCCGATCGGGGAGCGCTGGAAGACGCTAGTTGGAACGTACCTAATCGCGTATCCCACGCGACGAAAATCCGCCGGATTCGGCTCTGAGCCATGCACGATGAGCACGTGGTGCAGCGACATCTGGCCGGGCTGCAAGGTAACGTCGACAGCCTGTTTCTCATCAACCTCGACGGCGACTTCCTGCCCTCGAAGCAAGAGGTTCTTTTCGGCGAACGTATCGCGATGGACGACCTGCTTGCGATGCGTGCCGGGAACGACGCGCATGCAGCCATTCTCGGGAACCGAAGGCGTCAAGGCAACCCAAGCCGTGACCACATCGGGGGATGACAACCCCCAGTAGGTCGCGTCCTGATGCCATGAAACAAAACTGGGGTCGCGCGGGTTCTTGGCGAAGAACTGCGAACTCCAGCACAGCAGGTTCGGGCCGAGAAGATCCTCTACGGGATCGAGAATGCGTGTGTCCCTGATTAACCTGTCCAGCCAAGGGAAGAGAAGATGCGGTTTTTGATTAAGACGCGCCGGCAGACGTCCGCCTTGCGCGCCTTCCATAGCTTCGAAGCGTGCGAGCATCGCGGACGCCTCCTCACGCGAAAAGCAGTCGACGGGGAAGTGAACGCCGTCGCGGTGGTACTTCTGAATGTCGATTTCGCTTAGCAATTTGGTCATTCCACCCTCCTACGGTGACGGGACAGCGGATGGCTCGTTTAGGACGCGATCATCCAACCACGCCTGGATTCGCGTAGCGCCCGCCGGCACCATGCGACCGGCGTCGTCGTTGATGTGCACGCGGTGGTTCGCATCCGCCGGACGTGCGAGCGCGATAGCCAACGGCCGGGATGCGCCGACCTTGTCGTCGATGAGAAGCCTAATCGAATCGCTCGTGACGGTTATGTCCTTGACGCTCCAGCCGTCGATGCCCACACCAACACGTCGATCGATATCGATCATCCCTGCGCCAAACTGCGTATAGAGCTCCTCGTAGGCCATCAGCGAATACCCAATGCTGAAATCGAACGTAGAGGGGCCGAGACGCGCATCGCGCCCACGATGCGCATAACATTCATCGGCATACCCGGTGGGACCCTTATCGAACACGGACGAAATCGATTTGTTCTCGGGGATGTACATGAGCGCGAACGGGGCACGCATCGCCGCGATGCCACGCTGCAGGTACTCCACATCGCCCGTCAGCGTGTAGAAGTCGGCGATTCCAGTGGCGAAGATGCCCGCGCGAGCATCGTTCCAGCCAGTGTGGCCGTTGCCGATACCTATACTGCCAAATCCCTTGACGGTCAGGTACGGCGGGCTCCATACAGCCTGAAACAGCAGCAGGTAGTCCACGGCGCGTAGCGCCTGCTCGCGGTAGCGGTCGTCGCCGGTCGAGCGATAGAGCAGCTTAGCGAGCTCGGCCGTCCAGTACATCGGGAATGTGTTCTGGGGGCGTTGCCGCGAGTAGTGGTCCACGAGGTCGATCGGCTTGCCCGCTGAATCGAAGAAGCTCTCGTAGTCCGTCCACCCCTGGGGCATCACTTGGCTCGCGAGGAAGGCCGCTACGCGCTCCGCACCTCGCAGGAACCGGTCCTCCTTTGTCGACTCGTAGAGCTTGGCGAACAGAAGGCCCGAAGCCGCACAGCTAGGGCTCTCACGCAGCAGGTCGAGAGGCTCCAGGGTCGTATTGTGGATCCAAACCGGCACCGAGCCGGAAGGAAGTTGAGTCGACAGAAGCAGGTCGCCGCATTCACGCGCACGCTCCACGAACTGTGGATCGGGCTCGAGGTCGTGATGCCATCGCAGCATCCAGTAGGCCGTCCAGGCCAGGTCCATGCTGCTGTAGGCAGGCTGATCCGGCGGCGGCGCGATCTGCGTTTGATAAGGAATCGTACCGCCCACCCAGTGAGCATGCGAGATCCAGCGATCTTGCCGCACGCCATTGATAATCTGGTGGGAAAAGATGGCTGGGAAGGCCCCGCGGTCCACGGGCGCGGAGGCGATGAGATTCTTGATCTTGCGCGCCTTGTCGATCAGGTCTTCCCGTTCTCGCCTGCGGCCCATCTGATAAAGACCGAACGCGGTATGTAGATGATTGAAGAAGAAGTGGAACCAGATATCGTTGGGAAATTTGATTCCCATGACCATTCCGCCGCGTTCGAGATCGTCGAGCGGCAAGTCGCGCCACAGCGTTGGAATCGCGTAACCGAGCGCGTAGTCCCCGTATCTGTCCATGGGGAGCACCTGCGGCACTACGTCGTCGAAATTGCGTCGCCCGTACAGCCGCCATAGCAGGCGCACGATGTCTCGGTACCCAAAGCGCGGTTCAGCATCGGCCGACACATATAGCCAATATCCGTACCTGCGCTGCCCGCTTGGCAACGTCGCGATCATGTCTGCCTTGTGGCGGAAGTAGATCAGTCCGCTCGGCTCGTGATGCTTGAACCCATAGGCGAGCAACGGGCCGTCGTCCTGCGCAAGCGACATGTCGGGTTCCAGACATACGTGTTGCGCAGCAGCGGTCTCGATCAGAGTAGTGTCCGCCACAAGGGCGGCTAGAACGGGGCCTGACTGGACGATGTTGCCAGGCGATTTGAAAGCGTACTGTCCCACGACATGTTCGGCCCCGGGGCGCAGGTGCGGAGCCCAGCAGAAGTCAACTGGACCGCCCTCGAAGCGATAGCGCGACTGCAGACTGCGCGACCGACTGGCGGCATCCAGTTGCTCGGTGACCGTGTAGCGCAATGCGCGCTCGCCGTCCTTCAGTGCGACGTCCACGGTATACGAGCGCGCTCCATCTGTGCCAGTCAGCCGGAGGGTCGCTTCATCCGCCGACTGCGCCAGGAGCCGCGCGCGCTGCAGCACGGGTACCCAATCAAGCCTCGCGTCGCGAATGAGCTGGCTCGACACGACAACGGGATGCCAGCCACCTCGCCACGCTAGAACGCGCTCAACCAGCTTCCCATCCCGGCGTGCCAGTTCGACGCGCACGAGACCATTGTCGATGCTCGCATCGTCTTGCGATACGTGGACATTCACTGCCATTCTTCTGCTCCTGAGCGGTGATGCGGTCAGCCCTTGACGCTGCCCATCGATAGTCCGCCGACGATGTGGCGTTGGATGAAGAGCGTGAGCACCATGACGGGCAACGTGATGACGGTTGCGGCGGCAGTGATGCTGCCCCAATCAAATCCTCCGTACGACATGAACCCGAATACCGCGACGGGAAGCGTGCGCGTGTCAGCGTTCGCGAGAACGACGGAGTACATGAACGTGTTCCAGGACTGGATGAAGCTGAGGATCGCGGCGGTGAGGACTCCGGGCATCACCATCGGCAGTGCCACCTTGAGGAAAATATCGAACTGCGAGGCGCCGTCGATGTGCGCCGCGTCTTCCATTTCGCTCGGCACATCCTCGAAGAAGCCGATCATGATCCAGACGATCAGCGGCAGACCGACTGTGAGATGGCTCAGTATCAGAGCCGTATAGCTTCCAACGAGGTCGAATTTGGAGAAGACGATGAACCAAGGCACCAGATAGCTAATACCTGGCGCAATGCGTGCTATCAGGAACGCAAGCGCAACCTTCTGTCGGCGATACCGCGCAATGCCATATGCCGCGGGCAGGCCCAGAAGCAGTCCAAGGAGCGTAGATCCGAAGCCGATCACGAGGCTGTTCCACAGATACAGAAAGAATGGATTGTTGACGAATACCGATCGGTAGTTCTCGAGCGTGGGGGCGAAGATGAACAGGGGCGGGAAGGCGACGTTCTGCACCTGGGTTTTTAGTGACGACAACACCATCCAATAGAACGGGAACAGATACGCCGCCAACACGACGAGTACGAACACATGGAATACCGTGCCCCGCCACATCACCGGTCGTTTCGCGCTCATGCGCTTGCCCGCCTGCGAACCCCGATGAGCAGCACGCTGAAGCCAAGCACTATGCCGAAGAACACCACCAGCATTGCCGAGGACGACCCAAAATGCAGATACTCGAACGCCATGTTGTAGATGTACAGGTTAAGTGTTTCGGACGCGAAGCCCGGTCCGCCGCGCGTGATCACGAAGATCGGGTCGAAGGTCTTCAGCGCGTCGATCGACCGGAACAGCGCGGCGACGGCGATGTAGGGACGAAGCAGCGGCAGTGTCAGGTATCGGAACACTTGCCACCTCGACGCGCCGTCGATCAACGCCGCCTCGAACGGCTCGTTCGGCAGCGCGGTCAGCCCGCCAAGCACGATCAGCATCACCAGTGGCGTCCATTGCCAGATGTCGACGAGCGCCAGTGAGGGAATGGCCAGCCACGGGTCGTTCACCCACAAGCTAGGCGGCAGCCCGACCAGCGTGAGCAGGTAGTTGAGCACACCGGTCGCGGGATCGAACATCAGCATCCAGACGAGCGCAATGGCGACCGGTGTGGCGACCATGGGCAGGAGAAACAGGGTTCGAGCGACGCCTCTGCCCACGAACCGTCGCTCGAACAACAGCGCGAGCGCAATGCCGAGCGCGACCTCAACGACGACCGCGATCGCAGTGAAAATCAACGTGCGGACGACGGCGTTGAGGAATCGCTCGTCGCCGAGAAGCGCCGCGTAGTTTTCGAATCCGACGAAATGCGGCGGCGGGCCGGCGGCAAACCACTCCATCAGACTAAGGTACAGCGTGTACCCGAGCGGGAAGAGGAGCATGACCATCAACACCACACCCGTCGGTGCGACGAAAGGGAGCCCGGGATGGCGGCGCCAGAAAGACAGCGGCCGCCGGTTGGACCGTGCTGCGCCGATCATTCGGCCATGTTCGTTCGACGATTCAACCGAGCAAGCGTGAAGCGTTCGCATAGCCCTTTGCATGGCGGCGCCTCAGGCAGGTCGGCTGAGGCGCTCCAGTCCCACGCAAGTACGACGAATATGATCGCAGCGCGACGCGGTACAGCGCGACGATGAAAAAGCGAATGCGGAATAAACGTCGCTCAGTTGGCTGTCTTCTTCTTGATCTCCAGGATCTGCGCGTCGGCCTTTTCGGCAGCGAGCTTGATGTCGCCGCCCTGGATGGCTGTGACGACCACCGCCCCGAGCGCGTCGCGGACCTCTCCGACCGCGACGAACGGAGGACCCCACGACGGTGTGCCCTTCAGTTTCAGCGAGTCCAGGGTCGCCCGGGTAAGCTCCGGCGACTTATCGTTCTTCTTGAATTCGGGCGATTCCCATGCCGACAGGCGCGCCGTTGGGATCGACGCGAGCTGCGCTTTCAGCGCGTTTTCCTTGCTGAGGGCCCACTGAATGAAATACCAGGCGGCGTCTTTATGCTGCGACTTTGAATAAATGGAGAGGTACCAGCCACCGCCCGCCGGCTTATGACCTGCGGGCCCAGCGGGCAGCACGGCGAAGCCGAGTTTGTCGGACACGGTCGATTTGGCTGGATCCAGCAATGTCGCGAAGAAGATGTTTGAGTCGGTCCAGAACGCAACCTTCCCAGCGGCCATGAGACTCTGGCATTGGAGCCAGTTGTTATTGACTCCGCCCGGCGGACCATATTCGCGCGTGAGGCGGCCGTAATATTCGAAGGCCTTCAGCGCTTCGGGGGTCGTAAACGCGGGATTGCCCGAGGCGTCGACCCATGAACCACCCATGCTGTGCAGGATGCCGGAGTAGATAGTGGTGGTCGAGGCGCCCTTACCACGCAAGCATATTCCGTAGATTCCTTTTTCTTTGTTAGTGAGTCGCTTGGCCGCGGCTTCCAGCTCGTCCAGCGTCTCCGGAACGTTTAGCCCCGCCTGCTGCAGCAGGTCCTTGCGGTAGGCGAGCACCTGCAGCTCGCTGTATAGCGGGATGCCTATGAGATCACCCGCGACGGTCGCATCGTTGACGGCCTGCGGCGCAAAATCGGGAAAGTCGAATGCCGGCGACGTCGCAGCAGGATTGTCAATGTATGGTTTCAACGGTTGGTACCATCCCGCAGCATGGTACTTCGCTCCCTCCTGGTGTCGCTGGGAGCCGAAGACATCGATGTCGCCGCGGTTCGACACGAAGGCTATTGCAAGCTTCTGCCGGTTCTGATCTTCCGGGAGTACCTCCAGCCTCACTTTGATGCCCGTGAGGCGCTCGAACTCGGGAATCTTGGGCGTGATGAAGTCCGACCACGGCTGCTTCGCAAGCGCCACGTTGATCGTTTCACCCGAATACTTCTTCCAGCTGAACTGACCTTGAGCGCTGGCTGATCCGCATGCAATGACCAGCGCTATCAGTGCAACCCGAAATAGGCTTCGCAACATGCCGAGCTCTCCTCGTGTGTGGCAGTCGGCCGCATGATGCAGCTCTTCGCTGACGCTAACTTAATTCGATGCATTAATCAAACGCGGCTTTATAATGCCTGCCATAAGCCGCGCTTATTTTGCCATGGACCTCCGTCGTATCCAGATTTTTGTGGCTGCAGCAACAGCGGGTAGCTTCACTGTGGCCGGCACGCGCCTTCATCTTTCTCAGTCCGCAGTGAGCCAGCAAATTAGGCTGCTGGAAGAAGAGCTCGGAGAGGAACTCTTCATCCGCAGCTCCCGTTGCGTAAAGCTGACGGCAGCGGGCAAGCGACTGTTTCCCGCAGCGCAGGATTTGCAGAGGACGTGGATACGATTCGTCGACGACGCCAAGCCACCGCCTAAGCGAGCGCTGGAGGGTCGCATTGCGGTCGGAACAAGTGCGGCTGCAACCGCATTCCTATGGGCTGGCTTCTACCGGGGTTTTGGCCTCGAACACCCGGGAGTCGAAATGGACCTCAGGACCATGGCGGCGACTCGGGCCTCCATTGACAGTGTGCAGTCAGGCGAGCTCGATGTGGCCTTCGTTCCACTGCCGTTGACCCTGCCTGGCATTGAAGAATGTGTGCTGGGTTCACAACAAGCGTTGCTCTGCGTGTCCTCGACACATCCCCTTGTAGGAATTGAGCGCGTCACGGCCCAGCAGCTCGACGGGGAACGCTTCGTCATCTACGAAAACTCCATGAGCATCCGCTGGCTTGCGGACCAGTTCTTCAAGCGGGAACGGCTGCGCCCCAAGATCGTCATGGAATCCAACGACACGCACTTTCTTAAAGCAATGGTCGAAGTTGGCTACGGCATCGGATTTCTTCCCGACTGGAGCATTGAACGAGAAGTTGCGGAGCGGCGGCTTGCCGTAGTGCCGATCGCAGGCAAGCCGCTACAGCAGAAGCTCGGTGTGATCTTCCGCCGGCGTGGCACTTCGAAAGCTGGGCAAGCCTTCGTCGCGTTTTGCAAGGCGCATACGCATCTGCTGCCGGTCACCGCACGCTAATTTGCCAGCGCGTCTTGGCTTCACTGCGTTATAACGACTTGTATGGCATGCCGCGCCTGGCGACTGTGTCGCAGACGGCGAGGCGCGCAGATCGTGACCCGTCGAGCAGTGATCGGGGATTGGGCCACGACGACAACCCATTGCCGAGCATGCCGAGGATGACGTACCTCATGAGTCTGAGCGCCGGTTCCCCGCGCAATCATGTACTGGTGTCGTACCGTTGCGCCCCAAACGGCGTGGCAAAGAAGGACCGCGTTAGTCCTTAGCCGTTGAGTGTTTCGTATGTTTGTGGATAACGCGCTGGCCCGGTACTCGAGGCCGAACGGCCGTACTGTCGCGTGCATCGCAAACCGCACATTCGCCTTTCGCGAGGATTATGTGCTGCCTTTGCGTGCCGAGCCGGCGGCATTGCCTTCGCTGAAGTACTGGAACAACTGCCTGCGAAACGCCTCGGCAGGCGGTGTGAGACTGTGGCCCGGCCTTGCCACGATGCCCAGCTGCCGCTCGAAGCCTGGCTCGGCGAGTCTCCTCACGAGCACGTTCGCATTGCTCAGCGTACGCTTCGGCAGAACACTCACGCCGAGATTTGCCTCCACCATTGCCTGGATGGTAGCCGGCTCCGATGCCTCGTAGGCGGGACTCGCGTGCAGGCCCCGCGCACGCAAGGCGGAATCGGTGAGGCTACGGATCTGCGTCCCCTTGGCCATGGTGATGAAGGGAAACCGGAGCAGCTCCTTGAGCGGAACGTCGCGCGACTTCGAAAGCGGGTGCTTGGCGGGCAGGATCGCCACGAATGGATCAATGGCCAGCGTCTCGAAGTGCAGGTCACCCTCGAGATCGTTGCGGGCACAGATCCCAAGATCGGCCTCGCCTGCGCGCGCGCTTGCCTGGACCGCTGAAGCCGTGTAATCGAGCAGGATCACGCGGACGTTGGGGTGCGCAGCCTTGAATTGGTGAATCACTACAGGCAGGACATGCGTCGCCATCGAGAAGATACTTGCGATGACGACGCGGCCACGCTGTGCCTCGCCCGCCGACTGAACGTCCCGGAGCGTGGCATCGAGCTCGGCGAGGATACGCTCGACATCCGGCAACAGCTGGCGACCGGCCGGGGTGAGCTCGACCCGGCGCGTCGTTCGGTCGAAGAGCGGCACGCCGAGCTCCCGCTCCATCTCGCGGATGGCGCTGCTCAGCGCGGACTGCGAGAGATTGAATGCCGCCGCCGCCGCCCGGAATCCGCCGTACCGGGCGAGCGAGGCGAATGCCCGCATCTGGCGCAGCGTGACGTTGAGTGGTTTCACCCGGCACGCACTCCCCGGCCATTGCGCCGCGTGCCCGATGTCACGCGACTGGCGCCCGCTGTCGTCTATCGATTGATCGAGTTCTTCGCACAATCGTCGACAATATTTAGCTGGACATCCATTCGTCGCGCTATAACTATGGCGACCTGTCGCCCTCTCGGGACAGCCGACCGCAAACCAATATCGCCCGGCAGTTTTCGATTTCCGTACACAAGACGCGTTGGAGGAAAGCGATGGACAAGCATGTTTCGAGACGGGCGTTCCTGGGCGGCGCAGGAACCGCGGTACTCGGTCTCTGTGTCGGGCGTTCGCGGTGGGTGCAGGCGGCGGGACTGAAAGTTGCCTACGGCGAGACCGAAGGCCAGCACTGGATGGTACCGTACGTGGCTTCGGCGCGGAATACCTGGCGCGATGCGGGGCTCGACGTCGACACGCACGTGTTCCCGACGGGTCGCGTCGGTATCGACGCCATGCTCGCGGCCAAGCTGGACGTCTGCATCTGCACCGATACGCCGTACATGTACGCCGCGATGCGAGGCCTCAAGCCGCAACTGATCGCCCCGTTCAGCAACACGTCCAAGGGCAGCCAGATCGCGGTGCGCACCGATCGCATCAAGACACCGCAGGATCTCCAGGGCAAGACGGTCGCCACGCTGATGGGCGGCGGCGGCCACTACTTCCTGACCCGTTTCATGGGCGCTCACGAGCTGCCTGCCAACGCGGTCAAGATCGTGAACATGCAGCCGAACAATATGGTGATCGCGCTCGCCCGAGGCGACGTCGACGCGCTGTGCTGGGATCCGCTAACCGTCCAAGCGGCCGTGGAGCAAAGCGGCGGCAAGGTCGGCGTGCTCGACACATCGGATTCGAAGAAGTACTTCCGGCAGTACTGCCTGATGGTCGGCAACGAGGCCTTCGTCAAATCGCGACCCGACGCCTGTGACGGCATCGTCGCGGCGTTGCAATCGGCGATCGGCTACATCCGCGACCATCCGTCCGATGCCGTGCAGATCATGTCGAAGCGTTCCAAGATCACGCCGCAGCAGTCGGAGGAGGCGCTCGCGGACTTCACCCGCGAAATCCGGTTCGACGAGGTGCTCATGGGCGCGCTCCTCGCGCAATCGGACTGGGCCATCGACAACAAGCTTGCCGTGCGACCCGCCCAGGACCTTCGTGCCATGTACCGCGGCCTCATGTACGTCGAGGGTGCGAAGAAGGCGATACCGGGAAGCGTCGAGCTGAGCGCCTGATGCTCGCAGCCCCCGTGCGCGACGCGCCAGCGGGCGCCGCCGATCCTCTGGTCGAGGTCGACGGCGTGAGCGTGCTCTATCCGGTGAAGGGCCGGCGGCCGTCGTGGGCATTGCGCGACGTGTCGCTCTCGATTGGCCCGCAGGACTTCGTGTGTGCCGTCGGCCCGAGCGGCTGCGGCAAGACCACGCTCCTGTACCTCATCGCCGGCTTCATCAAGCCCACGATCGGCGCCATCAAGCTCAACGATCGGCTCATTCACGGACCGGGACCCGACCGGGGCGTCGTATTCCAGGAGTACGCCCTGTTCCCGTGGCTCACCGTGCGCGACAACGTCGAGTTCGGTCCACGCACGCGGGGCGTTCCCGCCGACGAACGCGCGCGCCTGGTCGCCGAGTACCTGGAGCTCATCAATCTCACGCGGGCCGGCGACCAGTATCCGTTCGAGCTCTCGGGCGGGATGCGTCAGCGCGTCGCATTCGCGCGCGCGCTCGTGAACAAGCCGAGGCTGCTGCTGATGGACGAGCCGTTCGCGGCAGTCGATGCGATGACGCGCAGCTCGCTGCAACAGGAGCTCGTGAAGCTGTGGCAGCACGAGCAATGCGCGTCCTTCTTCATCACGCACAGCGTCGACGAAGCCGTGTACCTCGGCACGAAGGTCGTGGTCATGTCGCCGCACCCGGGCCGCGTGGACAGCGTCATCGACATCGACCTTGCCTACCCGCGTGACAGGAACACCATGCCCTATCGCGAGCTCATTCGAACGGTCCAGGGCGCCCTTGCAAGCCATGGCTAAGGTCGAGCAGCTGCAACTTCCGAAGCAGGCCATGGAACGCTCACGCATCGGCCAGGCTCGTGCGGTCGTGGTCGGCGAGGCAACGCCGGCGGAGCGAGACGCGACGCCCGCGTCGGCGCGCGCAACGGTGAGCTCGACCATGGACGAAACGGAGATTGCGCGAGTCGAGGAGGCCTTCGCCCGCACCCAGCGGCGGATCAGTCAGAAGAATGCCACTCGGCAGATCGTGCTGAACGTCGTCGGGGTCGCGATCTTTCTGGCGATCTGGGAAATCCTGCCGCGCAGCATCAGCGGGTTGAACCTGCTGCTGTTCCCGCCGCCCTCGGGCATCGTGGACGCGCTGCGCGACCTGTTGTCGTCCGGAGACCTGCTGTGGGACGCCGCCGCGAGCATCGCGCGAGCGCTCGGTGGCTTCGCGGTGGGCGGGGTGCTGGGCATCCTGGTCGGCCTGCTCACCGCGAGGGTCGCGCCGCTACGCTTCATGTCGGACCCCGTCCTTCACGGCTTCCGGTCCATTCCGGCGATCGCCCTGGTGCCCCTCGCGGTCGTATGGTTCGGCATCGGCGAGATGTCGAAGATCGCCTTGATCACCTGGGGAACATTCTTTCCGGTCTGGATCAACACCTATCTCGGCGCGCGCGACGTGAACCCCGCGTTCATCCGCTCCGCCCAGAGCCTCGGCGTCGGCAGCGCGTCGCTGCTCGTCCGCGTGATCCTGCCCGGCGCCCTGCCGCTCATTCTGGCCGGGCTGCGCCAGTCGCTCGCCATCGCGCTGGTCGTCATGGTCGCCGCCGAGCTCGTGGGCGCGAGCGTGGGGCTGGGTCAGTTGATCGCGAGCGCTCAGCAGATCTTCAGGATCGACCACATGTTCGTCGGCCTGCTCGCACTGGGCGCGATCGGCTTCGCGCTCGATCATCTCTTCGTACTCGTCGCGCACCACCTGTTCCCCTGGTACGGCCGCACGTAGCAGGCACGGGCGACTAGCAGTCGAGGATCAACCGCTCGCCCGGCTGTGCGCGCGACACGCACGGCATGATCGAATCGCGTCGCTCCGCGTCCGTCAGGACGAAGTCCCGGTGATCCGGGTTGCCTCGCAGATAGCGCGTACGGCACGTGCCGCAAACGCCGGCCTCGCATGAGCTGTCGACGTTGACGCCCGCGGCGCGCAGCACGGCGAGAATCGACTGGTCGGCCGGCACGGCGTACACCGCGCCGGTGGAGGCCAGCTCGACTTCGAATTCTCCGCTGTCGGCGTCCGACACGCCCGCCTGCGAGGGAGCCGCGAAATACTCGAAGTGGATCGAATCGCTCGGCCAATGCGCCGACGCGTTCTGGACGGCCCGCATGAAAGCCGTCGGTCCACAGCAATACACGTGCGTCCGCGGTTCCGGCTCGCGCAGCAGCCGACCAATGTCCAGGCCGCGTGCCGGGTCGCCGTGGTCGTGATGAAACGTGATCGCGCCGCGTGACAGTTCCGACAGCTCGGCGGCAAACGCCGTGCGCTCGACGTTGCGCGTGCAGTAATGCATCTCGTAGCTCGCGCCGAGGCTTCGCAGGCGATACGCCATGGAGAGAAGTGGCGTTACACCGATGCCCCCGGCGATCAACAGCGAGCGCCCGGCAGTCTCGTTCAGCGCGAAGTTGTTGCGCGGCGAGGAGACGTCCAGATGATCGCCCACCCGAACCTGCTCGTGCATGAACTTCGATCCGCCGCGGCCGCCGCGCTCGCGCAGGACGGCGATACGGTAGCGATGGCGCTCGCGCGGATCGTTGCAGAGGGAGTATTGCCGGCACATGCCGTTCGCGACGGTGACATCGACGTGACTGCCGGCCGTGAACGGCGGCAACGCCGTTCGCTGGGGATGCACGACCTCGAAGCCGAGGACATCCTCGGCCTCGAGCGTGATGGCGCGCACGAGGAGCTGCATGGAGCCCGCGACGCTCTGCTGCGCCGGACCTGAGCCGTCTTCAGCCCGGACGAACGGCGATCGCGATCTTTCCGAAGTTGTCACCGCTTACCAGAAAGCGGTGCGCGTCGGGCATCTGGTCCAGGGTGTAGGTGCGGCTGACGACGGGCTTGATCCGCTTCGATCCGAGCAGCGGCCAGACTTGCGCTTCGAGGGATTCCGCGATCGCCTGCTTGAAGCTGTTGGGCCGACCGCGCAGCGTGGACCCGGTCAGCGTGAGCCGCTTCATCAGCACCGCGCCGTAGTTGATCATCGCCTGGGCCCCATTGAGCAGCGAGATCTGGACCAGACGCCCTTCGATGGCCAGGAGGTCCATGTTTCGCGCGACGTAGTCGCCGCCGACGAAATCGAGAATGACGTCGATCCCCTTGCCCTCGGTCCGCTCTTTGAGCACCGTCACAAAATCCTGGGTCTTGTAGTCGACCGCCAGCTCGGCCCCGAGCGCTTCGCAGCGCCGGCACCGTGCATCGCTTCCGGCCGTGGTGAAGACTCGTGCGCCCAGAGCCGATGCCATCTGGATCGCGCTGGTGCCGATTCCACTCGCGCCGCCGTGCACGAGGAACGTCTCGCCACGCTTCAACCTCACGCGGTCGAACACGTTCGACCAGACGGTGAACATCGTCTCCGGCAGTGCGGCGCCTTCGATGAGACTCAAGCCGCTCGGAATCGGCAGACAGCTACCTTCATGGGCCACGCAGTATTCGGCGTATCCCCCCCCGGCGACGAGCGCGCACACGTTGTCGCCGATCTTCCATTTCTTGACATTGGGACCCAATGCAACGACCCGTCCGGCGATGTCGAGGCCGGGAATGTCCGTCACGCCCGGCGGCACGGGGTAGATCCCTTCGCGCTGAAACACGTCCAGGCGGTTGACGCTGGTGGCATGGTTCTCGACGAGCACCTCGTCCGGGCCGGGTTGCGGCACCGGACGCGTGGCGAGCTTGAGCACTTCGGGCCCGCCCGGGGCGGAGATCTCGACGACGCGCATCGAGGTCAGCACGCGAGCGCCTGACGTTTGCTGCAGGGTCATACGGCCTCCATCGACTCGTTGCGGCGGTTGGCGCTCGCGCCGTCGAGGCGGATCGTCGGATGAGCCGGCCCGAGTTGTTCGAGTATGGTCCGGCGAATGGCTTCGCGCCGCTGGCTTGCCGGAACGCGGTCGGACTGGATCACGATGTTGGCAACCGCTTCGCCGATGGCGCGCCGTAGTTTCACATCGTCACCGCCGGACGGCGGGATGTTCAGCACGGTGTCCTGCGTATAGGACGCACAGAGGCCATCGCCGTTCAACGTCGGTCGCGCCAGCGGTTCATTGTTCGCGAGCTGGCGAATGGCCTGGCGCAGCTTGTATCGAACCATTCCGACGCCGGTGTCGGTGGCGCCCAGGTGCTCGCCGCTGTGCACGTTGATGGTGCCTTGCGACACGATGGCCTCGAAGTCGCCCGGCTGGCGCTGCTTGTCCTCGTAATCGCGGTTCTCCGTCTGCCCGTCGAAATCGATCGACCCTTTGCCGACCTTCGATCGGTCGCCTCGCTTCGCGAGGTCCAGGCGATCATTGAAATAGCGCCAGCCGATGACTCGGCAATGGGTGTTGTCCAGGGGAACGATCCATTTCGACAACCCGACGCGTTCGAACACCTTCTCGAAATCGGGGCTCTGCCAGATGTCGCCCGTCTGGCTGAAGTTGGGTCGAAACGATTCCTGCATGCGTATCCAGATGTTCTGCTTCACCCGGCGCACGTTGAACAGGTAGATGCCGGCCCCGTTCGGCATCTCCCGCCAGACCACCTGCGGCATTTCGCCGAAGGCGTCGGAGAACTGAGTGCCGCTGATCCGCGTGTGCAGGAACACCGTGTGAATCGGATCGACGACGTTCTCCGCGGTTTGCAGCCAGTTGCACGGATATTCGTAGGCATACGGCACCATCTCGGTGCCGGGCTGCTCGAAGGTGTCGAACACGGGGAATGCAGGCTTCTGATCCGGGGGGCCCAGATATGCAAAGATCAAACCCTTGTATTCATGCGTCGGATAGGCGCCATGACAAACGTTCTTCCGAATCTGGCTCGTCGCGGGCTCGCCGGGCGTTTCCAGAATGGTGCCGTCCACATCGAACAGCCATCCGTGATAACAGCATCGGATGCCGTGCTCGGAGACGATGCCGAACTCGAGCGAGCTGCGACGATGGCTGCAGTGCAGATGCAAGAGACCCAGCGATCCCGAGCGGTCGCGAAACAACACGAGGTCCTCGCCCAACAGGCGCACGCGCAAAGGCCGATCGGGGACCAGCTCCGAGCTCATGGCGACGGGCTGCCAGAAACGCCGCATCAATTCTCCGCACGGCGTACCCGGCAGCACATGCGTGAGCTCGACATCCTCCGTCGCAGCGGTGTTCTGTGCGTATCCATTGAACCGCTGATTCATGTTCGTTCTCCGAAGGGTCCTTGACTAGGTCGCTCCGCGGGTCGCGGCGAACGCGTCGATCTCGACTTTCCACTGCGGATTGACGAGGCTCGACACGATGACCAGCGTCGTCGGCGGCTTCAGGTCACCGAGCGCCTGCTGACGCGCCGCGCGATACGCGGACAGATAGGAGTGGTCCGTCATGAAGACGGACAGCTTGGTGATGTCGGCGACCTGCATTCCCGCGTGCCGCAGGATAGCCGTCACATTGGCGAACGCGAGCACGCATTGCTGCTCGGCATCCGCGGCGATTGTGCCGTCCGGCGCGACGCCGACCTGTCCGGCGATTTGAATCACGCGGCTGCCCGGGGGCACCGTGCAATAGTGGCTGTAACCGCCGAAGGGTCCGGCTACGCCAGGCGGGTTAACGTATGGATTCATGTCGGGCGTGCGAGCCGGGCAAGGCGAAATCGTGCAGGCAGGCCGACGAAGTGTCCAATTGAATTAAGTGAGCGATTGACCGGAAAAATCGATCAAGGCACGCGACAGTTATTGCATTCGCGCATCGCCGATGCTCATCGGGCACCGCCAAAGTCATGTCGCGATGCTGCTGTTGTTGGAACAGCTAAAACAGGCGCACCGCATCAGCCCGGAGACCTGTTGAACGGTGGGCGCGCGACCATTGGTCGTCGCCGTGCGTCAAGAGCTCAATGACCCGGCAACTCGGCGCATGCAAGCAAATCTCAACTAGGCGACTTCTCTGTCGGATGAGGGGTTGGTCGACCTCTGGGCTCCTGGCCCCGAACGTCGATGGGGCCGACGTTTTCGGTAAGCGCGGCATGCTAAAAGCTTACTTCCTCGGCGACGTTCGGGTGTCCGACCAGATTGTCGTACGTCGTTCTCATCGGGGCGCAC
>Ga0157369_10002677_pt1 | contig 21244 bp, 22 predicted proteins | sample C25metaG_FD_113461 | JGI IMG/M metagenome (GOLD analysis project Ga0157369, IMG submission 113461) | Corn rhizosphere microbial communities from Kellogg Biological Station, Michigan, USA - C2-5 metaG | ecosystem: Host-associated > Plants > Roots > Rhizosphere > Soil | place: USA: Michigan...
AGGTCGCTCGCGAGGCGCGGCGCCACGTTCGCGATCACGCCCTGCATGAGGCCGAACGCCGCCGCGAGCTCTTCCTTTCCGCGGGCCGCGTTCGAGCGCCGGGCGAGCGCGTTCACGACCGGCTCGACCACGCCGATGGGGACCGCGTGGCGCAGCGCCCACACCGCCACGCCGAGGGTCACGTCGTCCTCGTCGTAGCGTGCGAGCGCCGCGAGGATGGCATCGACGAGCTCGCCGGTACCCTCGAGCTGGAGGGGCGTTTCGCCGCCGTACTGGCGGTCGAGCGACTCGAGGGTCGCCACCTGCGCGCGCAGCTCCGGCGGGGCGGGCGGATCGAGCCTTTCCAGGCGCTGGATGAGGGCGCGGGAGGCGCGTTGGCCCTCGTCGCCGAAGTGGACGGTGTGGACGGTCATGGGTGGAGGCGAATCCGCCATTTTGATATAATTTCGAATGTTTTCCGGGGGCCCCCAGGATAATTTCGACCTGCACAACCATTCGACGCGCTCGGATGGCCTGCTCACGCCCACCCAGCTGATCGAGCTCGCCGCGCGCACGGGCACCCATGCCGTGGCGCTCACCGATCACGACACGATCGACGGCGTGGCGGAAGCCGCGGAGGCGGCGCGCGCCGCGGGCATCGAGCTGATCCCGGGCGTGGAGATCTCGGTGAGCTGGGGCGAGACCACGCTGCACGTCGTGGGCTTGCGCGTCGATCCGGCGTCCCCGGTTCTCACGGCGGGATTGAACGGGATTCGCGACGGCCGCTTCGGCCGGGGAGAGAAGATCGCGCAGGCGCTCGCGAAGCTCGGCTTCGCGGACACGCTCGAAGGGGCGCTGGAGCAATGCAAGGGCAGGCGCGACCAGCTGAGCCGCGCGCACTTCGCGCGCTGCCTGGTCGAGCGGGGCCACGTGAGGGACACGCAGCACGCCTTCGACAAGTACCTGGCGAAGGGCAAGCCCGCGTACGTGCCGCATCGCTGGGCGGGCCTGCAGGAAGCGGTAGGCTGGATTCGCGCCGCCGGCGGCATCGCGGTGCTCGCGCACCCCGGCCGCTACAACCTGCAGCCGATGATGCGCGAGGAGATGCTGAAGCAGTTCGGGTCGTTCGGAGGAGAGGCGATCGAAGTGGTGACGGGAAGCCACCGTCCGGAGGAATACGCACTGTGGCAGCGCGAGGCGCTGGACCACGGCTTCCTCGCCTCGCGCGGCGCCGACTATCACGGGCCGGGCGAGAGCCCCTGCGAGCCCGGGCGTTTGCCGGCGCTGCACGCGTCGCTCACGCCGGTGTGGACGAAATGGGCGCATTGACGGCCGCCCGTTGAAGAGCCGCGTGGGCCGCGTGCCCGCGCAAGCAGCCTCACGGTGCAACAACCCGCGCGCGCGAGAAGCGAGCGCGAAGAGCGAGGAATGGCGCAGTTCTTTTCAGTGCATCCCGAGAATCCGCAGCCGCGGCTGATCCGCCAGGCCGTGGACATCATTCGCCGCGGTGGCGTCGTGGCCTACCCGACGGACTCCTGCTACGCGTTGGGTTGCCACATCGGCGACAAGCGCGCGATGGAGCGCATCCGCCGCATCCGCGACGTGGACGAGCGCCACCACCTCACGCTGGTCTGCCGCGACCTCGCCGAGGTGGGCCAGTTCGCCAAGGTGGACAACCTGCAGTTCCGGCTGATCCGCGCGAATACGCCCGGGAGCTACACGTTCATCCTGCGCGCGACGCGCGACGTGCCGCGGCGCCTCCTCACCCCGCGCCACACGATCGGCGTGCGCATCCCGGACCACGCGGTGGCGCTGGCGCTCCTGCACCAGCTCGGCGAGCCGCTGCTGTCCTCGACGCTCATCCTGCCGGACCACGGGGCGCCGCTGAACGACGCGGAGGAGATCCGCCGAGCGCTCGAGCATTTCGTCGACGTCGTGATCGACGCCGGCCCGTGCGAGGGCGAGGTCACCACCGTGATCGACCTGTCGGCCGACCAGCCGAGGCTGCTGCGCGAGGGGCGCGGCGACATCCGGCCGTTCGGACTGGAGAAAGCCGCGCTGCATTGATGGACCCCTACAACCTCATCATCAAGATCTGCGTCAATGCGATCCCGCTCATCCTCGCCATCACGCTGCACGAAGCCGCCCACGGCTACGTGGCTCGCATGTTCGGCGACAACACGGCGTACATGCTCGGGCGCGTCACGTTGAACCCGGCGAAGCACATCGATCCCGTGGGCACGATCGCCTTCCCGCTCATCTCGATGGCGCTGGGCGGCGTCTTCTTCGGCTGGGCGAAGCCCGTGCCGGTCAACTTCAACAACCTGAGGAAGCCCAAGCAGGACATGCTCTGGGTCGCCGCCGCCGGGCCCGTGTCGAACATGGTCCAGGCGCTCGTGTGGGCGGGCGTGGCGAAGCTCATCGTGATGAGCGGCCCGTCCTCCGGCATCGCGCAGTTCTGGCTCATGGTGTCCGAGGCGGGCATCGCCTGGAACGTGGTGGTCGCGATCTTCAACCTGCTGCCGATCCTGCCGCTCGACGGCGGGCGCATGGTGGTGAGCGTGCTGCCCAACCGCATGGCGTGGTCGTACTCGCGCCTCGAGCCCTACGGGCTGCCGATCCTGATCGGCGTGATCATCCTCATGACGATGTACCAGCCGCTCGGCGCCGCCTTCTACGGCGTGCTCAACGCCGCCGAGGGGCTGATCCTTTCGATCTTCGGCCTGCAATAGAGGCGACGACAACAACCACATGTTCCAGGACCGCGTACTTTCCGGCATGCGCCCCACGGGCGCGATGCACCTCGGCCACTACCACGGCGCGCTCAAGAACTGGGTGCGCCTGCAGAACGAGTTCCCCTGCCTCTTCTTCGCGGCCGACTGGCACGCGCTCACCACGCACTACGAGGATCCGTCGGTCATCGAGCAGAGCGTGTGGGACATGTTCATCGACTGGCTCGCCTGCGGCATCGACCCCGCGAAGGCCACGCTCTTCATCCAGTCGCGCGTGCCGCAGCACGCCGAGCTCACGATGCTGCTGTCGTTCTTCACGCCGCTCGCGTGGCTCGAGCGCGTCCCGACGTACAAGGACCTGGTGGAGAAGCACGCGGAGCACGGGCGCGACGTGCTCACCTACGGCTTCCTCGGCTATCCGCTCATGCAGGCCGCGGACATCATGATCTACCGCGCGAACAAGGTGCCGGTGGGCGAGGACCAGGTCTCGCACATCGAGCTCACGCGCGAGATCGCGCGGCGCTTCAACCACCTCTTCGGCAAGGAGAAGGGGTTCGAGGAGAAGGCCGAGGCGGCGATCAAGAAGATGGGCCCGAAGAAGGCGAAGCTCTACAAGGCGCTGCGCCAGAAGTTCCAGGAGCAGGGCGACGAGGCGGCGCTCAAGGAAGCGCGCGATCTCGTGGATGACGTGCAGAACCTCTCCCTGGGCGACAAGGAGCGGCTCTTCGGCTACATCGAGGGCGGCGGGCGCATGATCCTCGCGGAGCCCGACGCACTCCTCACCGAGAGCTCGCGCGTGGTCGGGCTGGACGGCGGCAAGATGTCGAAGAGCGCCGACAACGCCATCATGCTGCGCGAGTCGCCGGAGTCGGTCACGCAGAAGATCCGCAAGATGCAGACGGACCCCGCGCGCGTGCGCCGCACCGATCCGGGCGACCCGGAGAAGTGCCCCGTCTGGGACCTGCACCTCGTGTATTCGGACCAGCACACGAAGGACTGGGTGTGGCAGGGCTGCAAGTCGGCGGGCATCGGCTGCCTCGACTGCAAGCAGCCCGTGATCGACGCGATCAACGCGGAGCTGAAACCCATCCGCGAGCGCGCCGTGGAGCTCGAGGAAGATCCCACGCTCGTGCGCAACATCATCCAGGACGGCTGCGAGAAGGCGAGCGACCTCGCGGACGAGACGATGCGCGACGTGCGCGAGGCGATGGGGTTGAACTATGCGTAACCGGTTCGCGCCGGTGCGCGTGGCGGCCGCGGCACTCGCGTTCGTCGCGAGCGGGGCCGCCCATGCCGCCACGCCGATCCCGGCGGGCGAGGCGAGCTTCACCTTTGTCGACGCGCGCGGCCAACCCGACCGGCCGCTCACGGTGTACACGTACCGGCCCGCGGCGTGCGATGCGAAGTGCCCGCTCGTGATCGTGATGCACGGCGTCTCCCGCGACGCCTCGAACTATCGCGGCTTCTGGGAGGCCGCCGCCGACCGGTACCGGCTCGTCATCGCCGCCCCCGAGTTCTCGAAGCGCTACTGGCCGCGCGCCGCCGCCTACAACCTCGGCGACGTCGCGGCGCACCCCGGCGATCCGGCCAAATGGTCCTACTCCGCGGTCGAGCACCTGTTCGACGAGATCGCCGGCGGTCGCACGGGCTACGTCCTCTTCGGCCATTCGGCCGGTGGCCAATTCGTGCACCGCATGGCACTCTTCCTTCCGGGCTCGCGGGCGACCATGATGGTGGCTGCGAACCCCGGCTGGTACACGATGCCGGAGTGGCGCGCGGCTCGCGCGGCGGATCCGTTCCCGTACTCGATGGCCGGGGCGCCCGTGGGCGCGGGCGCGCTCAAGCAGGCGCTCGCGCGGCCCTTCACGCTGATGCAGGGCACGGCAGACGTCGACCCGCACGACAAGGACCTGGTGCACAACGGCGCGGCCGACCGCGAGGGCGCGAATCGCTACGAGCGCGGCCAGGCGTTCTTTGCCGCGGCGCAGGCGGCGGCGAAGGAGCTGGACGTGCCCTTCGCGTGGAAGCGCGTGGACGTGCCCGGTGTCGCGCACAGCGGCTCGCGCATGAGCCGCGCCGCCGCCGAAACCCTATTTGGAAAAGCAGGATGACCCACTCAGCCCACGATCCCCAGGCCGGCACCGTCGTCGAGCCGTTCCTCGACCTGGCGCTGCCCGTCGCGAAGATCCGCGGCGAGCCGGTCACGGAGCTGCCGACCGACCTCTACATCCCGCCCGAGGCGCTGTCGGTCTTCCTCGAGGCCTTCGAGGGCCCGCTGGACCTGCTGCTGTACCTCATCCGCAGGCACTCGCTCGACATCCTCGACATCCCCATGGCGGACCTCACGCGCCAGTACATGGAGTACGTCGAGATGATGCGCACGACCCAGCTCGAGCTCGCGGCGGAGTACCTGCTCATGGCCGCCGTGCTGATCGAGATCAAGTCGCGCATGCTGCTGCCGCGGCCGAAGAAGCAGGACGACGCCGAGCCCGAGGACCCGCGTGCCGAGCTCGTGCGGCGCCTGCTCGAGTACGAGCGCATGAAGAAGGCCGCGCAGATCCTCGCCGACTTCCCGGTGGCGGGCCGCGATTTCTCCCTGGTCGAGGTGTACATCGAGGAAGTCGCCGAGAGGCTGCCCGACGTGCACGTGGTCGACCTCTCCGAGGCCTGGCGCGCGATCCTCGCCCGCGCGCGGTTGACCCGGCACCACCGCATCACGCGCGAGGAGCTCTCGGTGCGCGCGCACATGAGCCGCATCCTGAAGACGCTCTCCACGGGCGGCTTCGTCGAGTTCTCCGAGCTCTTCGAGCCCACGCGCGGAGCGCCCATCGTCGTGGTGAGCTTCCTCGCGTGCCTCGAGCTCGCGCGCGAGTCGCTCATCGAGATCAGCCAGCAAACGCCGTTCGATCCGATCTACGTGAAGCTCAAGAGCGAGCGCGCGTCGTTGACGATCGCCTGAAGAAGAGTCGCTCATGAACGAACAGACGAAGCCCGAAGACGACCTCACCCCCGCGCAGCCGGACGATGTCGCCCCCGCGCAGCCGGACGATGTCGCCCCCGCGCAGGCGGGGGCCCGATCTCCCGATCCCGACGTGGCCCTCGGCGAAACGGAGGTGGCGGAGACCACCGCAGATGCGCCTGCCGGCGCCGAATCGGATCCCCGCCTTCGCGGGGATGACAATGCCCTCGACATCGTCCACGTGAAGCGCGTGCTCGAGGCGGCGCTCCTCTCGTCGATGGAGCCGCTCACCGTGCAGCAGCTGAAGCGCCTCTTCGGCGGCGAGGTCGACGCGGACAACATCCGCAAGGTGCTGGAAGAGCTGAGGCTCGAGTGGAGCGAGCGTTCCATCGAGCTCACCCCGGTCGCCTCGGGATGGCGCTTCCGCGTGAAGCCGGATTACCAGAAATTCCTCGACCGCATCACCCAGGAAAAGCCGCCGCGGTACTCGCGCGCGGTGCTGGAGACCCTCGCGATCGTCGCCTACCGCCAGCCGGTCACGCGCGGCGACATCGAGGAGATCCGGGGTGTCGCGGTCTCCGCGCCCACGGTCAACGCGCTCGTGGAACGCGGCTGGATCGAAGCGGTCGGACACCGCGAGACGCCCGGCCGCCCCGCGATCTTCGCGACCACGCGCAAATTCCTCGACGATCTCAACCTGAGGTCGCTCGAGGAGCTTCCGCCGCTCGACGAGCTGCAAGCCGCGCTCGAGCTGGCGCCTCCCTCCCTCGTCCCGACCGAGGCGGAACCCCCTCCGCCCGAGCAACAGGAGCTCGTCGACGAGGAACCCAACCCCGAGTCCACGGAGCAAGCCCATGCGGGATAAACCCCAATTCAAGAACCCCAAGCTGGAATGGCCCGGCGGCGTCGTGCCGGATTGGGCCCGGCCCCAGGGCGGCAAGCGCCGCCGCAACAAGGCGAAAGGCGGGGGCGGCGGCAAGCGCGAGCGGCTGCAGAAGGTGATGGCGCAATCGGGCTACGGCTCGCGCCGCAACATCGAGATCCTGATCGCGCAGGGCCACCTCACGATCAATGGCCAGGTCGCCAAGCTCGGCGACTCCGTCGGCCCCGGCGACAAGGTGAAGCTCGACGGCAACCACGTGCGGTTGCGCTTCGGCGAGCCGCTGCCGCGCGTGCTCATGTACCACAAGCCCGAGGGCGAGATCGTGACGCGCGACGACCCCGAGGGCCGTGCCACCGTCTTCGAGAAGCTGCCGAAGGTGAACGGCGGGCGCTGGGTCTCCGTCGGCCGGCTCGACCTGAACACCGGCGGGCTCCTCATCTTCACGACCAACGGCGAGCTCGCCAATCGCCTCACGCATCCGCGCTTCGAGGTCGAGCGCGAGTACGCCGTGCGCCTGCTGGGCGAGCTCGACGAGGAGAAGAAGCAGAAGCTCCTCGCCGGCGTCGACATCGAGGGCGAGACCTGCAAGTTCGACTCGATCGAGGATCGCGGCGGCGAGGGCGCCAACCACTGGTACCACGTCGTGCTGCGCGAAGGGAAGAACCGCGAAGTGCGCAAGATGTGCGAGACCGTGGGCCTCACGGTGAGCCGCCTCATGCGCGTGCGCTTCGGCGAGGTCATGCTGCCGCCGCACCTCAAGCGCGGGCAGATGAAGGAGCTGGACGAGGAGGCGGTGCAGACGCTGCTCGCGTTCTCGGGCATGAACGAGGCACCCGAAGGCGAGGAGCACGAAGGCGCGAAGCACGAGGAGGACGAGCACGACAACATCGGCAACCGCGCGCCGGCGCCCTCGCGCAAGGAGAAGCGCGCCGAGGAGGTCGACGAGCGCCTCGACAACATCGGCAACCGCTACGACCCGCGCTTCCACAAGGGGGAGGAGCCGATCGTCGACGACGATTTCGGCAATCGCATCGACCACGCGCCGCGCCACGGCGGGCACGGGCATGCGGGTCACGGCCACGGCGGGCACGGGCACGGCCATGGAGGGCATGGCAAGCGCAACGCGCATCGCGGCGACCCCGGCCACATGGTCGACGGCAATCGCGCGTATGTTTCCGAGCCGCACATGGCCGACGGCAATCGCGCCGACGGCAACCGTGCGGACGGCAACCGCGCGGACGGCAATCGCGCGGACGCGCACGCCCACAGCAACCGCCCGCCGAAGCAGCACGGACAGCCGCGCCCGCAGGGCGGCAAGGGCTTCTTCAAGAAGAAGCGCGGCGGCGGCCAGCCCCAGGGCAACGCGCCGCAGCCGGCGCATGGCCAGCCCCACGGCCAGCGCAAGCAGCGCGGGCCGAAGCATGCGCAACCCGCGGGCGCGCCGGTGGAGGGCAACGCCACGCCGCCGGCCCAGGGCACCCCGCAGCCGCAGGGCAACAAGCCCGGGCGCCATCGCCGCCACAAGAACCGCAATCGCAATCGCGGCGCCGAAGGCCCGGCGCAGCCGGCTCCGAACGCGAACCACGAGCCGGTCTAGCGGCGCGCCGCGGGGCGCGTAGTATCCGGCCATGCGCCGGGCCCTCTTCGTCCTGCTCCTCGTCGCGTTCACCGCGTGCGCGGCGGCCGCGGATCGCCTGGTGTTCGTCGATACGCGGCCCGGCGTGCGCGTGGGCTTTTGGCTGATGGAGCGCCCGGGGGCTACGGCCACCCTCATGCTGCTCCCGGGCGGCGAGGGCGGCATCGGCGCCGTGAAGGGCGGGCCACCGCGCTCGAAGAACTTCCTCGTGCGCTCGCGCGACCTGTTCGCGGCCGAAGGCTTCAACGTGGCCGTGGTCGGGAAGCCCAGCGACCACGACGACATGACGCTCGAGTTCCGCGCGAGCCCCGAGCACGTCGAGGACCTGCGCGTCATCGCCGCGAAGCTGCGCGCGGAGCTCGGCGTGCCCGTGTGGCTCGTGGGCACGAGCCGCGGCTCGGTCTCGGCCGCCGCGGCCGCCACGCGCCTCGATGCCGCGCTCGTCGCCGGCATCGTCCTCACCTCGAGCATCACGGACGCGAGGATGGGACCGGCGGTGACGTCGCTGCCTCTCGCGGACATTCGCGTGCCCGTGCTCGTGCTCCACCACCAGCGCGACGCGTGCAGGCTCTCCGATCCGCGGGATGCCCACCTCATCGTCGAGGCGCTCGCCAACGCGCCGGTGAAGAAGCTGCTGCTGGTGGACGGCGGCAGCTGGCCCTACGGCCCCGCCTGCGAGCCGATGCACTACCACGGCTACAACGGCATGGAGGCCGAGGCGGTGAAGGACATCGCGCGATTCATTTCCGGCGCTTCCGCGCGGACGCCTCGATCCTGAGCTCCGACTTCACCCAATCCTTGAAGGCGACGATGCGCTCGGCGTTCGCGAGCTCCCGCGGGCAGACGAACCAGTAGGCCTCGCGGCACTTCACGGCGACGTCGAAGAGCCGCACGAGCGTGCCGCGCTCGAGGTCCTCGCCGATGATGGAGCGGCGCGCGAGCGCGACACCCTCGCCCCGCGCCGCGGCCTGCAGCGAGTACGTCGAGTCGTTGAAGTTCGGGCCCACGATGGGGCGCTCGAGCTCGACGCCGGCCGCCTCGAACCAGCGGCTCCAGTAGTCGCGGTCCTCCATCATGAGGCGCACGCTCGCGAGGTCGTGCGGCGCGCGCGGGAGCTTGCCGCGGTTCATGCGCGGGCTGCACACGGGGAAGTACTCGTCCTCGAGGAACTTCTCGCAGTCGACACCGGGCCACGGGCCCGGCCCGAAGCGGATGGCGAGGTCGATCTCGTCGCGCGCGAAGTCGGCGAGCCCCACGCTCGCGTTCACGTTCACCTCGATCCTGGGGTGCGCCTCCATGAAGCGGATGAGCCGCGGCATGAGCCAGCGGGACGCGAAGGAGGGCAGCACGCTCAGCGAAAGCCGGCCCTCGCGCCGCGCGGGCCGGGCCATCTCGGCCGCGAGCGCCAGCTCGTCCAGCACGGCGCGCACGCGCTCGGCGAAGGCGCGCCCGGGCGCGGTGAGGGCCACGCGCTTGCCGTGGCGCGCGAAGAGCTCGGTGCCGAGGTGGTCCTCGAGTGCCCGCACCTGGCGGCTCACGGCGCCGTGCGTGAGGTGCAGCTCGTCGGCGGCGCGGGAGAAGCTCTCGAGGCGGGCCGCGGCCTCGAACGGGCGCAGCGCGGACAGGGGCGGGAGGCGTCGCGGCATGTGTGATTTTCACTCACAAGCGAGTCGCCAAGATATCGTTTACGGCGCGCCGGTGCAAGGGTCAATAATCCTCACATCGGATGAACACGGAGGCGGCCATGAACCTGCACTTTCCCGACCTGGATCCACGGCCCGAAGGCGGCCGCACGAGCGCGCGGCATCCCGTCGCGGTGTGGATGCTGCTGGCCCTCGTGGGGGCGATCCTCGGGCTCGCGCTCGTCGCCGCGGCGGTGACGCCCGACACGCGCACCTTCGCCGAGCGGCATCGATGGGTCCCCACCGGCGCGAGGGCGCTGTGAAGCTCGCGCCCGGAGCCGTCATGCGCATCGTGGGCGCCCGCGGCATCGAGGTCGCCTGCGAGGCGGGGCACCTCTGGATCACCGAGGAGGGCCAGCCCTGCGACGTGTGGCTCGCCGCGGGCCAGCGCGTGACCCTGGTGGGCGACGGGCTGGCGCTCCTCGAGGCGAAGGGCGAGGCGCAGCTCACGCTCGCAGGCCGCTCGTAGGTCCTCCGGCGCGGGACCGGCGCGTACGCGCTATCCTCTGCGCTCGCCGTGCGCACGCGCGCACGGATGCCGGGAGGAAGCGCATGAGCATGAGGAAGGTGAGGGCGATCGTCTTCGCGGTGGCGCTGCTGGCGCTGCTCCTGGTGATCTTCGCGGGCCCCGGCACGAAGCACGGCTGGTGGGATTACCGCGTGGGCCTCACGCTGCTGCAGTTCGGCGCCTACGTGGCCCTCGCAGCCGCGGCTGCGGCGGCCGTGCTCGTGGTGTTGCTCGCGGTGCCGCGCTGGCGCGTGCGGCCGTGGGTGCCGCTCGTCAGCCTCATCGTCGCGCTGCTCGCGGCGGCGCCGCCGCTCATCCTGCGCCACCAGGCGCGCAGCGTCCCGCCCATCCACGACATCACCACCGATTTCGCCGATCCGCCGCAATTCGTGGCGCTGCAGGGCGAGCGGCAGAAGGCGCCGAACGGCGTGGCCTACGGCGGGCCGCAGATCGCGGCGCAGCAGCAGCAGGCCTATGCGGACATCCAGCCGCTCGTGCTGAAGGCGCCGCCCGCGGAGGCGCTGCAGCGGGCGATCGACGCGGCGCGCGCGCTGGGCTGGGAGGTGATCTCGACGGACGCCGCGAGCGGCCGCATCGAGGCCACGGACACCACGGGGTGGTTCGGCTTCAAGGACGACATCGTGGTGCGCGTGCGCCCTGACGCGTCGGGCGGCAGCCGCGTCGACGTGCGCAGCGTCTCGCGCGTGGGCCGCAGCGACCTCGGGGCGAACGCGGCGCGGGTGCGGAAGTACCTCGCGAAGCTCGCGTAAAATACGATGTCGCACCTGCATAGGCGGGTGCCCAATTCCCTGTCGCGCCGGCGCAGGCCGGTGCCCAATCCCCCATGTCCCGCGAATCCGAAATCGTCTCCACCCTCCAGCACGTCACCACCGCGACGCTCACCACGATCCTGCTCAAGAAGGGCCTGCGCAACGTCTGGATGCGCGGCACGCGCCCGCTCAACCCCGGGCAGCCGCGCCTCGTGGGCAAGGCCTTCACGCTGCGCTTCGTGCCCGCGCGGGAGGACCTGGCCACGCCCGAGTCGTGGTCCAAGCCCATCTCCACGCGGGCGGCCATTGAGGCGATGCCCGCGGGCTGCATCGCAGTGGCCGATGCGATGGGCGTCACCGACGCGGGCATCTTCGGCGACATCCTCTGCGCGCGCATCAAGAAGCGCGGCGTGAAGGCGCTCGTGACGGATGGCGTCATGCGGGACGTCGCGGGCGTGCGCGGCACGAAGCTTCCGGTGTGGTGCCAGGGTGCGGCGGCGCCGCCATCGGTCGCGGGCCTCACCTTCGTGAACTGGGGCGAGCCGATCGGTTGCGGCGGTGTCGCGGTCTTCCCCGACGACTGGGTCGTGGTGGACGACGATGGCGCGGTGCTCGTTCCCGCGGCGAAGATCGACGAGATCTGCGCCGAGGCGCCGGAGCAGGAGCGGCTCGAGGCGTGGATCATGTCGGAGGTGGAGAGCGGGCACGTGCTGCCGGGGCTTTATCCGCCGAACGCGGAAAATAAGGCGCGGTACGAGGCGTGGAAGAAGAAGGAGTGATGCGGGCAGCAAACCTTTGGAACACGGATGAACACGGATAAGAACGGATGAACACGGATAAAGCATGAGCAAGGTTTCAGTCGAGCAAGTGAAGGGCGTGTACGTCATCGCGCCGACCCCGTTCCTTCCCGATGGCCGCATCGACGAGGCGTCGATCGACCGCATGACCGATTTCTACATCCAGGCCGGCATGGACGGCATGACGGTGCTGGGCCAGCTCGGCGAGGCGCCGAAGATGTCGCACGAGGAATCCACCGGCATCGTGAAGCGCGTGCTGGCGCGCTTCAGGAAACCCGTCATCGTCGGCGTATCGGCGCCGGGCTTCGCCCCGATGCGCGCATTGACGCGTGACGTCATGGACCTCGGGGCGGCCGGCGTCATGATCGCGCCGCCCAATACGCTGCGCACCGACGACTCCATCGTGCAGTACTACAAGCAGGCGTCGGAGGCGATCGGAGCCGACGTGCCCTTCGTGATCCAGGACTACCCGCTCACGTTCTCGGTGCAGATGACGCCGGCCGTCATCCGCCGCATCGTCATGGACAACCCGTCCTGCCTCTTCCTCAAGCACGAGGACTGGCCGGGACTGGAAAAGATTTCCCAGCTGCGCGCGTGGGAGAAGGACGGGACGCTGCGGCGCCTGCCGATCCTCATCGGCAACAATGGCCTCTTCCTCGACTTCGAGCTCGAGCGCGGGGCCGACGGGGCCAACACCGGCTACTGCTTCCCGGACATGCTGGCGGACGTGGTGCGCCTCATGAAATCGGGCAAGCGCGACGAGGCGCACGACCTCTTCGACGCGCACCTGCCGCTCGTCCGCTACGAGCAGCAGCCCGGCCCCGGCCTTGCCGTGCGTAAATACGTCATGATGCGCCGTGGCATCATTGCCCACGACACCTTAAGGAAGCCGGGTGCGCAACTTACGGCCGCCGCCCGTGCCGAAGTCGATTACCTGCTCGCGCGATTGTCCCAGAAGGATGCCCGCGCGAAAGTCTGACCGGAGGAAGCCATGAGCCCCAATCCTCTCCTGGAACCGTGGAGCGGTCCCTACGGCGGCGTCCCGCCGTTCGACCGGGTGAAGGTCGAGCACTTCAAGCCCGCGCTCGAGACCGCGATGGCCGAGCAGCTCGCCGACGTGGAGCGCATCGCGAACGATCCGGCGGCGGCCACGTTCGCCAACACGATCGAGGCCCTGGAGCGCAGCGGCCGGGCGCTCGAGCGCGTCGAGACGGTCTACAACGTGTTCAGCGGCACCATGCGCACGCCCGACTTCCAGGAGGTCGAGCGCGAGATGGAGCCGAAGCTCGCGGGCCTGCGCGACCGCATCGTCCAGAACACGAAGCTCTTCCAGCGCATCTCGGCGGCCTACCAGGCGCGTGACGGCGCCGGGCTCGATGCCGAGCAGCAGCGGCTGCTCTGGACCAAGTACACGGACTTCGTGCGGCGCGGCGCGCGGCTCGATGCCGCGTCCAAGCAGCGGCTCGCGGCGGTGAACGAGCGGCTGGCGACGCTCTACACCGAGTTCAGCCAGAACGTGCTCGCGGACGAGAGCGACCAGGCGATCGTGGTCGATTCGCGCGAGGATCTCGCCGGACTTCCCGAGGCGCTCGTCGAGGCGGCCGCGATAGCGGGGGAAGAGCGCGGCGAGACGGACCGCTATGCCATCCTCAACACGCGCTCGAGCATGGAGCCGTTCCTCACGTACGCCCATCGCCGCGACTTGCGCGAGAAGGTGTGGCGCACGTACTACAACCGCGGCGACAACGGCGGGCGCACGGACAACAAGGCGATCATCGGCGAGATCGTGCGGCTGCGCGCCGAGCGGGCACGCCTCCTCGGCTATCCCACGCACGCGCACTGGCGGCTCGAGAAGAGCATGGCCAAGACGCCGGAGCGCGCGATCGCGCTGATGGAAGCGTTCTGGAAGCCCGCGGTCGAGCGCGCGCGCCAGGAAGTGGCCGACATGCAGGCGCTCGCGGACCGCGAGGGCGCAGGCATCAAGATCGAGCCGTGGGACTACCGCTACTACGCCGAGAAGGTGCGCAAGGCGCGCTTCGACATCGACGACAACGAGGTGATGCCGTACCTGCAGCTCGAGAGCATGCGCGAGGCGATGTTCTGGGTCGCGGGCGAGCTGCTGGGCTTGCGCTTCACGGCGGTCACCGACGTGCCGGTGGTGCATCCGGACGTTCGCGTGTGGCAGGTGGCGAACGGCGCCGGCCGGCACGTGGGCCTCTTCTACTTCGATCCGTACGCGCGCAAGGGCAAGGAATCGGGCGCGTGGATGAACGCCTATCGCCGCCAGGAGCGCTTCGACGGCGAGGTCACGACCATCGTCTCGAACAACTGCAACTACGTGAAGGGGCGCCCCGGCGAGCCGATCCTCGTGAGCTGGGACGACGCGGTCACGCTCTTCCACGAGTTCGGGCACGCGCTGCACGGGCTCGCCTCCGACGTGCGCTATCCGTCGCTCTCGGGCACGAACGTCGATCGCGATTTCGTCGAGTTTCCCTCGCAGCTGCTGGAGAGCTGGCTCGCGACCCCCGAGGTGCTGCAGCGCTTCGCGCGCCACTGCAAGACGGGCGAGCCGATCCCGCGCGCGCTCGTCGAGAAGATCGAGCGGGCGTCGAAGTTCAACAAGGGCTTCGAGAACGTCGAGTACCTCGCGAGCGCGCTGGTGGACATGCGCATGCACCTCGCGGACGCGGCCTCGCTCGACGTGGCGGACTTCGAGCGGCGCACGCTCGATGCGCTCGGCATGCCGCGCGAGATCGTGATGCGCCATCGCCTGCCGCACTTCGGGCACCTCTTCAGCGGCGACGCGTATTCGGCCGGCTACTACAGCTATCTCTGGGCGGACACGCTCTCCGCCGACGCCTTCGAGGCCTTCACCGAGGCGGGCGGACCCTACGACAAGTCGGTGGCGGGCAAGCTCTATCGCCACGTCCTCTCGCGCGGCAACACCGTCGATCCCGAGGAAACCTACCGCGCCTTCCGTGGCCGCGACGCGGGGATCGCAGCGCTGCTCAGGAAGCGAGGGTTTTAAACGACTGCAACGACCGGGGTCAGACCACGGTCATGATGCGAAACAATGCCGGAGCTGTTTCACATCGTGACCGTGGTCTGACCCCGGTCGCTACCCCCGCATGTGCGCCCGCACGCGCTGCACGAGCTGGCACACGTGCTCGTCGCGGATGCCGTGCTGGTGCAGCGCCGCCTCGGTGTTGAAGAGGTAGTCGGCGCAGGGGCCGTATTTGCCGTGGGCCGTCGCGATCGCCTGCACCATCGTGTCCATCGGCAGCTTGCCCGCGTAGCCGGTGCAGGAGCGGTTCACGACGAAGGCGAGCGCCTCGAAGGTCTCCTCGCCGGAGCGGCACTCGAGCCAGCGCGGGATGTACGAGCCCATCGACATCTCGCGCGTCCAGAGGCGCGAGAGCTGGTCGCGCGAGGTGGCGGGCGTGAGGCGATAGGCCAACCCGCGGCAACTCCCGCCGCGCTCGAGCGTGAGCACCAGCCCCGGCTTGTCCGGCGTGCCGCGGTTGATGCGCGACCACAGGCAGAACTTGCGGTGATAGCCGTGCACGGTCGCCACGCGCCGCACGTGGAAGTCGAACTCCGGATTCCACATGAGCGAGCCGTAGCCGAAGATCCAGATCGGATCCTTGCCGTCGCCGTGCTCCTTCAGCATCTTTTCGAGCGACGCCTGGAGTTGCTCGGGCGACATCCGCTCGGACTCGAGCTTTATGCGATCGAAAGCGGCGATGGTGTCCTTCACGGCGCGAGCCGCGAGATCGTCCACGCATCCCCCGTGCGGTCGTACACGATGCGGTCGTGCAGGCGGCTCGCGCGCCCCTGCCAGAACTCGAAGTGATCGGGCAGCACGCGATAGCCGCCCCAATGCGGCGGACGCGGCGGCTCGCCGCCGTATTGACGCCCGAGCTCCTCCCAGCGCTTTTCCAGCCACTGCCGGCCCGCGATCGCCTGGCTCTGCGGGCTCGCCCACGCACCCACCCGCGATCCGAGAGGCCGCGTGGCGTAATAAGCATCCGACTCCGCCGCGCTCACCTTCTCCACGCGCCCCTCGATGCGCACCTGGCGCTCGAGCTCCTTCCACAGGAATGTCAGCCCCGCGACGGGATGGGCATCCAGGTCGCGTCCCTTGCGGCTCTCGTAATTCGTGAAGAAGACGAATCCGCGCGGGTCCGCCCCCTTGAGCAGCACGATGCGCCCCGAGGGCCGCCCGCGAGCGTCGAGCGTGGAGAGCGTCATCGCCGTGGGCTCCAGCGCCTTCGCCAGAATCGCCTCCTCCATCCACTTGCCGAATTGCATGAACGGATCGGGATCGACGTCGCCCTCGTCGAGCGTCTCGCGGGTGTATTCCTTGCGCAGCTCGTCCAGGCGCGTGGGTAGGCGCGGTGCGTCGTCGCTCATCGCGGGTAGTTCGACACCTCGATGAGGTTGCCGTCGGGATCGCGGAAGTAGACCGACATCATGGCACCCAGCGCGCCCGTCTTCTCGACCGGCCCCTCGGCGATCGCCACACCCTCCGCCTTCAGGTGGGAGACGACCTCCTCGAGCGGCGTCTCGGTGATGAAGCACAGGTCGAGCGACCCGGGCGTGGGCTTCAACGCCTTGGGGTCGTACTCGCGCCCCGCCTGGTGCAGGTTGATCTTCTGGCGGCCGAACGCGAGGCCGCGCCGCCCGCCGGCGAACGAGATCGGGTCCATGCCCAGCACGCGGGAATAGAAATCGATCGTGCGGTCGACGTCGTGCGCGGTGAGCACGACGTGGTCGATGCGGTCGATGGCGAGCGCCATGGACCCATTCTAGGGGAGGCGGGCGGGCTTTGCATCCTTCTCGCGCGCGAGGACCGCCTCGAGGGCCGGATCGCGGCGCGCGCGGTAGGCCGCGAACGTGAGGGGCGCGGCGATGTCGGGCTCGAGCGTATCGACGCGCACGGGATAGAAGCGGTTGATCCAGAAGCAGTCGATCGCGTCGCACGGGCCGTCGTAGACGTGATGACCGGTCTCGTAGTAAGCGTTCATCGGGATGTTCGGCAGCGGGAGCGCCCCGCCCTCGGCCCAGAAATCGAGGCGGTCGCCCACGGGCTCGCCCACGATCGTCACGTCGCCGCGGCCGAAGGTCTTCAACGCCGCCACCGTGGTGATGGCCGCGGAAAAGGTCCACGGCGAGGTGAGGGCGTAGATGCGCGACTTGTCGCGCACGAGCTCGGCCAGCGCCACGACGAACGGATGGCTCAGCGTGTAGTTGCCGCCGCCGTCCATGCGGAAATCGACCACGACGAACGCGGGCTTGTCGCGCGCGCAGCGCTCGAGCACACCGGCGAGGAACGCGGGCAGGTTCTCGTCGTCGTTGCCCATGTTGTCTCGCAGCGCCACGTAGAGGCCGTCGGGCGGCAATGGCGCCATCGCGAAGAGGCGCGTGCGCTCGTGCAGCGAGACGGGGAGCGGGACATCGAGCGCAATGAAGCTCGACATGTGGAGGGCGCCCGCCGGATCGCTCGGGAAGAGCAGGCGCTCGCTGCCGCTGACCGGTGCCGCGCGATCGCGATCCTCGGCCTCGATCCGGCGCTCGAACGGCCGGCCGTCGGCCAGCACGCCCGAGTACGTGAGCGCATGGCGCTCGCGCGCGAGCCCGGCTTCGGCGAGGAAGGCGGGCGACTCGAAGAGCGGCAGCAGGCGCGTGCGCCGGTGCCCCTCGGTGCCGCCCGCGTAGCGGCGCAGGTCCTGGAATACCTCCTCGACCGGATGGCCATCGATCGCATCGATGCGCGCGCCCAGCAGGTCGGCGTCCGCGGCCCGAGCGCGCAGCACGTAAAGCCCGTCGGCGAAAGGATAAGTGCGCACCGGCACCCGCGGCGTGTTCTTCTGCCACGCGTACTCGCCGATCGCCGTGTGGCCGTTGTCGGCGAGCGCCGTGATCTCCATCGCGCGCAGCACGAAAGCCTCATGGGAGAGGCGAGGCGCATCGCGCACCAGCTCGCGCGCGAGCGCTTTCGCCCGCTCGCGCGCCTCGGGCGAATAGGCGCGATCGAGATCGGGAAACGCCGTGAAGTAGGCGGCGTCGAGGGCTTGGCCCTGCGCCCGGTCGGCGACCACGGGCGGCGCCGGTTGCGGCGGCTTGAAGTAGAAGCGCGCCATCACCTCCTCGCGGAGCCTCGCGGGCGGGACGGTGAGCGGGTCGAAGCGCGCCTCCTGCGGCGCGCAGGCGGCGAGGACGAGGGTGATGCCGGCGAGGGCGGCCGTGCGCATGGGCATGGGGATTCCGGGCGAAAACGGCCACCTTAGACGGCCCGTGCCCGGTCACGCGAGGCCCTTGCGATATTTCGCTAGAATGACCGCTCGAAACGGAGGATTCGCTTGCTGGATTGTGATGTCGTCGTGATCGGTGGGGGCCCGGCGGGGTCGACGGCCGCGGCGCTGCTCGCCCGCCAGGGGCGCAAGGTGGTGCTGCTGGAGAAGGACGAGCACCCGCGGTTCCACATCGGGGAATCGCTGCTGCCCGCCAACATGCCGCTCTTCGAGGAGCTGGGTGTCGAGCGCGAGATCGGCGCCATCGGCATGCAGAAGTACGGGGCCACCTTCGTCTCGCCCTGGCACGATCACACGACCTCCTTCAAGTTCGCCGACGCGACCGACCCGAACCTGCCGCTCGCCTACCAGGTCCGCCGCTCGGAATTCGACGAGATCCTCTTCAAGCGCGCGCGCGAGCTCGGTGCGGAGGCCTACGAGAACACGCGCGTGCGCGACTTCACGCTCGGCGATGCGAACACGCGCCCGACGGTGAAGGCCACGAGCATCGACGGCACCGTGCGCGAGTGGCAGCCGAAGTTCATCCTCGACGCCACCGGCCGCGACACGCTGGTCGCCAACAAGCTCAAGCTCAAGCGCCGCAACAAGGACCACAACAGCTCCGCGATGTACGGCCACTTCCGCGACGCGAAGCGCGATTGCGGCGAGATGGAAGGCAACATCATCATCTTCTGGTTCGACCACGGCTGGTTCTGGTTCATCCCGCTGAAGGATGGTGTCACCAGCGTGGGCGCCGTCGTGTGGCCGTACTACATGAAGAACCGTGACAAGCCGCTGCGGGAGTTCTTCATGGAGACGATCGCGCGCTGCCCGGAGCTGCAGGCGCGGCTCGAGGACGCCGAGCTCGTCTCCGAGCCCGAGGCCACGGGGAATTATTCGTACTCGTGCGACCACTGCCACGGGAAGAACTACGTGATGCTGGGCGATGCGTTCGCCTTCATCGACCCGGTCTTCTCCTCGGGCGTCATGCTCGCCATGAACAGCGCCTTCGAGGGCGTGAAGATCGTCGAGGCGCGGCTCGCGAACGACGCGAAGGCCGAGGCCGCGGCGCGCAAGCGCTACGACTTCGTGATGCGCGAGGGCCCGAAGCAGTTCTCGTGGTTCATCTACCGCGTGACGAACCCGACGCTGCGCGACCTCTTCATGTCCCCGAGCGACAAGCTCGACATGAAGAAGGCGCTGCTGTCGGTGCTCGCGGGCGACGTCTTCGGCCGCACGCCGATCCGCCGCGGGCTCAATGCCTTCCGCACGGTGTACTACGTCTTCTCGCTGATCCACCTGCGGCGCTCGATCGCCGCCTGGCGCCGGCGTGCCTTCAACATCCGCGACGATTCGCGCATGCGGCTCTCGCGCGGATGAGGGCGCGATCGGCTGCGCTCGCCGCGTTCGGCGCGGCGATGGTCTCGACGTGCCCGGCACACGCGAAGGAAGAGCCGCTCTGGGAGCTCGGCCTGGGCGCCGGCGCCATCGACTTCCCGCAGTACCGGGGCAGCGACCAGTCGAAGACCTACGTGCTGCCCGCGCCGTACTTCGTCTATCGCGGCGATTTCCTGAAGGCCGACCGCGAGGGCGCGCGGGGGATTCTCTTCCGCAACGAATCGCTCGACGTCGACCTGAGCCTCGGCGCTTCCCTCCCCGTCTACAGCAAGGACAACCGCGCGCGCGAGGGGATGCCGGACCTGAAGCCCACGATCGAGGCGGGGCCGTCGTTCGAGCTGACGCTCTGGAGATCGTCGCGGCGCGACGCGAAGCTGGACTTGCGCCTGCCGGTGCGGGCGGCGTTCTCGGTGGAGTCGCAGCCGAAATTCGTCGGCACGCAGTTCTTCCCGCACCTCAACGTCGACCTGCGCAACGAAGAGCGTTTCCCCGGCTGGAACCTGGGACTCCTCGCCGGGGCCGTCTTCACCGACGGCCGCTACAACCGCTACTACTACGAGGTGGATCCCGCCTTCGCCACCGCCACGCGACCGGCCTACACCCCGCCTGGCGGCGGGTATGCGGGCACCGAAGCCATCGTGGCGTTGTCCAAGCGGTTCCCCCGGTTCTGGGTCGGAGGATTCCTGCGCTATGACACCCTCGACAACGCGCGCTTCATCGAAAGCCCGCTCGTGACCTCGAAGCACTACGTCGCGGGCGGCTTCGCCATCGCCTGGATCCTGGGCGAGTCGAAGGAGCGCGTGGACGTTCCCGACCTCGGCCACCGTTCTCCCGCCGTCCGTGACTGAATCTTCCCGCACCCACATCGTCCTGATCCCGAGCTACAACCCCGGGCGGAAGGTCTACGACACCGTGCGCGAGGCGCGCGCCCAATGGGGGCCCGTGTGGGTCGTGGTCGACGGCAGCACCGACGGCACGCTCGAGGGCCTGCGCAAGATGGCCGCCGAAGACGACAGGCTGCGCGTGATCGTGCAGGAGCAGAACGAAGGCAAGGGGGCCGCGGTGCTGCGCGGCGCGCGGCTCGCGTTGAGCGAGGGCTACACGCACGCGCTCACCATGGATTCGGACGGCCAGCACCCGGCGTGGCTGATCCCCAAGTTCATGCACCAGTCGATCGAGCGGCCCGATGCGCTCGTGCTCGGCATGCCGATCTTCGACGAAAGCGCGCCGCGCATCCGCGTGAACGGCCGCAAGCTCTCGAACTGGTGGACCGATGTCGAGACGCTGAACGCCGGTATCGGCGACTCGCTCTACGGCTTCCGCATCTATCCGCTCGCCGAGTTGATCTCGGTGATGGAGGAGTGCCGCTGGATGCGCCGCTTCGACTTCGATCCCGAGGTCGCGATCCGCCTCGTGTGGCGCGGGCTGCAGCCCATCAACATCGATGCGCCCGTGAAGTACCTGAAGGCGGACGAGGGCGGCGTCTCGCACTTCAACTACCTGCGCGACAACATCCTGCTCTCGTGGATGCACACGCGGCTCGTGTTCGGGTTCCTGTGGCGGCTGCCCGTGCTGCTGGGAAGAAAGCTCAGGCCCGCGCGCTCGGA
>Ga0157369_10002680_pt1 | contig 21243 bp, 15 predicted proteins | sample C25metaG_FD_113461 | JGI IMG/M metagenome (GOLD analysis project Ga0157369, IMG submission 113461) | Corn rhizosphere microbial communities from Kellogg Biological Station, Michigan, USA - C2-5 metaG | ecosystem: Host-associated > Plants > Roots > Rhizosphere > Soil | place: USA: Michigan...
TGATGGCTCTGACCGGTTTCGATGCCATTTTCAAGGCCACGACGCACACCAACGATGCGGCCAAGGTCAATGGTGAAGAAATCAGCCAGAACGAGCTGAGTCAGGCCGTTGATATGCAACGCCGTCAGCTGATGCAACAGCTGGGCAAAGACTTCGATGCTTCTTTGCTCGACGAAAAAATGCTCCGCGAATCGGCCCTCAAGGGTCTGATCGATCGCAAGCTGCTGCTGCAAGGCGCCGAGCAAGCGAAGTTCGCTTTCTCCGAAGCCGCACTGGATCAAGTAATCCTGCAGACACCTGAATTCCAGGTGGACGGCAAGTTCAGCTCCGAGCGCTTCGACCAGGTGATCCGTCAACTGGGTTACAGCCGTATGCAATTCCGCCAGATGCTGGCTCAGGAAATGCTCATCGGCCAACTGCGCGCCGGTGTGGCGGGCAGCGGTTTTGTGACCGACGCCGAGGTGCTGGCATTCGCCCGTCTGGAAAAACAGACCCGCGATTTCGCCACCTTGAACGTCAAGGCTGACCCGGCGGCGGTCAAACTGACCGACGACGAGGTCAAGGCTTACTACGACGAACACGCCAAGGAGTTCATGACTCCGGACCAGGTGATCATCGATTACGTAGAGCTGAAGAAGGCTTCGTTCTTCGATCAGGTCGCGGTGAAAGACGAAGACCTGCAGGCGGCGTATCAGAAAGAGATCGCCAACCTGTCGGAACAGCGTCGTGCTGCGCACATTCTCATCGAAGTGAACGACAAGACCACCGAAGCTCAGGCCAAGGCGAAGATCGACGAAGTCCAGGCGCGTCTGGCCAAGGGCGAGAAGTTCGAAGCGCTGGCCAAAGAGTTCTCGCAGGATCCGGGTTCAGCCAACAATGGCGGTGACCTCGGTTACGCAGGCCCGGGCGTTTACGACCCGGCGTTCGAAAAAGCCTTGTACTCGCTATCTAAAGACCAGGTGTCCGAGCCGATTCGTACCGACTTCGGCTATCACTTGATCAAGCTGTTGGGTGTCGAAGCGCCTGAAGTGCCGACTTTGGCCAGCCTGAAAGACAAGCTGACCCGCGATCTGAAAGCCGCGCAAGTCGAGCAGCGTTTCGTCGAGGCGACCAAGCAACTGGAAGACTCGGCGTTCGAAGCGTCTGATCTGGCTCAGCCAGCGGCGGATCTGAAGCTGACCGTGCACACCTCCAAGCCGTTCGGCCGTGAAGGTGGCGAAGGTGTTGCGGCCAACCGTGCCGTGGTCACCGCAGCGTTCAGCACTGAAGTGATCGACGAGGGTGCCAACAGCACTGCTATCGAGCTGGATCCAGACACTGTGATCGTGCTGCGCTCCAAGGAACACCTGAAGCCTGCGCAACTGCCGCTGGAAAGCGTGAGTGCGGCGATCCGCACTCAGTTGACCAAAGAGCACGCCAGCGCGGCTGCCAAGACCAAGGCCGAGAAGCTGATCGCGGATCTGCGCGACGGTAAGGCACCGTTGGACAAGGCCGTTGAGGGTCAGAACTGGAAAGCCATTGAAGCGGCTACCCGTGGTCAGGAAGGTGTTGATCCTGCTGTGCTGCAAGCGTTGTTCCGTATGCCGAAGCCGGTTGCCAAGGACAAGCCGACGTTCACCAGCGTGACGTTGGCGGATGGCAGCCTGATGATCGTGCGTCTGAATGGCGTTAACGAAGCGGCTGCGCCAACCGATGAAGAGAAGGTTCAGTACCGTCGTTTCCTGGCGTCGCGTGAAGGTCAGCAGGACTTTGCGGCGTATCGCAAGCAGTTGGAAGCTCAGGCTGAGATCAAGCGTTTTTGATGTTTGATTGAGCTGTGATGTGATGTGAAAGCCCCGGCCTGTATAGGTCGGGGCTTTTTTTTGGGCGTTGGGTCGTGGCGGCCTTTGGGTCGACCACGTTCTTGGGGTTTTGGGTGAATATCCGTTGCTTTGGGTGCTGCCGCTGGCGGTTTCGCTCTTACAGCGAGTCACCTTTTCCAAACGCCGAAAAGGTAACCGAAAAGGCTTTGCCCTGACGTTCGGCCCGCTCGCTGGGGCTCGGGGTTCCTTCGCTCCGGGATTCATCCGGGGGCATCGCCTACGGTTTGCTTCGCTGCACCTCCTCTCGATGCGTTCGACTTCGTCGAACGGTCGCTGCGCTCCCACCCCCGGATAAATCCCTCCACTCAGCCTGCCGACGGGCCCTCAGATCAAGATCAAGAGCTGCAGCCGAGCTAACGCTCATCCTGTGAGTGGTGAGGAGCAAAAGCAGAATGCGTTCTGCTCTTGCTCTTCTGTGGGAGCGAGCCTGCTCGCGAAGGCGGCCTGACAGCCGACCTGTTTTTTGCGGATGTACTCATTCCAATTGTAGGAGTGAGCCTGCTCGCGATAGCGGTCTGCCAGCCGAGCTGTTTCTTGCGGATTTACTCAATCCAATTGTGGGTGCGAGCCTGCTTGCGAAGACGGCCTTCCAGCCGACCGTTTTTCCAGCCGCCTGGCCTCAACCCAACAGCTCATTCGGTCTCATCCCGCTCTTGGAAAACCGTGGCTCCTAGCGTTGACCACCACAGACAATGTCAAAACCAACAAGCCTGCAACAATCCACGGGAATACCCCCACACCAAGGTTTCCCAGCAACAACCCACCCACCAACCCCCCGCCAGCTATCCCGACATTCCACAGCGTAACCAACATCGATTGCGCGGTATCGGCAGCCTCCTTCGCGGTTTTCGCCGAGGCGGTTTGCAGCAGCGAGGGCATTGCACCAAACGCCAGTCCCCACACAGCGGAGGCGATGTACACCACATTCGGCGAGTCACGCCAGAGACCCAGTGCTATCGCGGACAGCATGAACAACCCGGCACTGATCAACACCAGTTCGCGCAGCCAGCGGTCAATCAGGCTGCCGACGATCCACAGGCTCAGCACTGAAGCGAGGCCGAATACCAGTAGAACGCGGTCGACACTCGCATCTAGCCCGGAGGGTTGCAGGAAAGGCGCGATGTAGGTGTACAGCAGGTTGTGCGCAACGACGTAGCTGAGCGTGACCAACAATACCGATCGCACGCCCGGCAAGGTGAAAACCTCACGCAGCGGCAGGCGATTTCCCACGCGTTCGCCGGCGAAGTCCGGTACTTGCCAGCGCACCCAGATCACCAGCACAACGGTCAGCGCGGTCATGATGGCGAAGCTCAGGCGCCAGCCGACCAAGGTGCCGAGCAGGGTGCCTGCGGGTATCCCTAATGACAGCGCAAGCGGCGCGCCGAGCATGGCAACGGTGATGGCGCGGCCTTGCAAGTGTGGGGCGACCATGCGGCTTGCGTATCCCGCCAGCAGTGCCCAAAGCAAACCGGCAAATACCCCGGCGATTAAGCGGGCGATCAGGGTTAGCCAGTACAGCTCTGACACAGCAGTGATGCTGTTGGCGATGGCAAAGCCGCCGATGGCGGACAGCAGCAGCGGTCTGCGGCGCCAGCCGCGGGTGTCGATCGTCAGGGGAATCGCTGCCAGGATCGAGCCGATCGCGTACAGCGTGACCAGTTGCCCGATCAGCGCCTGGGACACATTCAGGCTATTGCTCATCTGCGGCAGCAGGCCAGCCGGCATGGCTTCGGTCATCACTGTAATAAATCCGGCGGTGGCCAGGGCCAGCAGCGCGCCGAGGGGCAGTCGCTCATGGCGATCGGCGGGGCGTTCAAGTGCGGGGCAACCGAGTTGGGCATCGTTCATGAGCTGGCATCCATGTGCAAAGTTGACGAGGAACACAGGGTAGGGCGCTGCACATCGGCGAAAAACGGGTTAAGGTTCCGAACATATCGGACACGGACGTCAGCAATGAGAGGTTGGTATGGATAGCCTGGGCGGTATTTCGGTATTTGTTCAGGTCGCCGAGACGCGCAGTTTCACTGAGGCTGGCCGGCTGCAAGGGGTGTCATCGTCGGCGGTGGGCAAGAGTATCGCGCGGCTGGAAGCGCGACTTGGCGTGCGGTTGTTTCAACGCACCACGCGCAGCGTTACGCTGACCAGTGAAGGTGCGTTGTTTCTGCAGCGCTGTCGCAAGATTCTCGCGGAGGTCGAGGCGGCGGAATTCGAGTTGTGCGATGCGGCTGCGAAACCCCACGGCAAGTTGCGCATCAGCCTGCCGCAGGTGCATGGCCTGGTGATGCCGGTCATGACCGAGTTCATGGCGTTGTACCCGCAGATTGAACTGGATCTGGATTTGACCGATCGCATGGTCGATGTGGTTGAAGAAGGTTTCGACGCCGTAATTCGTACCGGCAAACCACGGGATTCGCGACTGATGGCGCGACCTTTGGGCGAGTTTCACATGGTGCTGGTGGCCAGTCCGGCTTATCTGCAGCAGCGCGGTGTACCGCAAACGCCCAGCGATCTGGCGACTCATGCGTGCCTTCGGCATACGTTTCATGCCACCGGCAAACTGGAAGCCTGGCCGTTGATCCGCGCGGATGGCGACGCAGAACCGACGTTGCCGACCCGGCTGGTCAGTACGTCGATCGAGGCGGTGAGCCATGCGGTGCTGGCCGGTGCGGGCATTGCTTGTCTGCCGGATTTCATGACCCGTGAGGCCGAGGCGCAAGGTCGCTTGCAACGGGTGCTCGATGCGCATCTGCAGCACACCGGGCAGTTCTGGGTGCTATGGCCGTCCAGTCGCCACGCCACGGCGAAATTGCGCGTGTTCATCGATCATCTGGCATTGCGACTTTTTCCCGCAACGCGCGGTCGATAGAGTTGTAACTGCTTTAAGACACTAATCCATGCGCCGCCGGCCAGCGATCTGTTGCACAATACGCCCCGGACTGTTTTCTCTCAGGATGTTCAATGTTGATTTCCACTCCCATGCGTGTTGTCGGGCTGGCGCTGTTGTTGGCCGCTGTTGCCGGCTGTTCGAAAGACAAGCCGATGTATGAGCATGAGAACTTCGATGACTCCGGTACGTTTTCGCGCAATTATCCAGTGACCGACTCGGTCAGTTGCGAAGCGGCCCGTCGTGCGTTGCTCAGCCAGGGTTACATCATTACCAGCAGCGACCCGAAACTGGTCAGCGGCCACAAGAGTTTTCAGCAAACCGGCGACACCCACATGGAGATCAGCTTCAACGTGGTCTGCGCCGATGACGGCAGCGCCGGGCACCATGCGACGATGTTCGCCAACGCCTTGCAGGATCGTTACGCACTGAAGAAGACCAACAACTCGGCCAGTCTCGGCGTGGGTGTGCTGGGCTCGGTGTCGATGCCGATCGGCTCGTCCGACGATTCGATGGTCAAGGTTGCCAGCGAGACGGTGACGTCGCAGAAGTTCTATGAGCGTTTTTTCACGTTAGTGGAATTGTTCCTGCCGGCGGATGCGAAAAAAGCGGCGCATATCGAAGAGAAGCCGAAGGCTGATCTGGGTGTGCCTGAGGTGAAGGCTGCTCCGGCTGCTCCGGCTGCGCTGGTGCCAACGCCGACGCCAACTCCGGCGGCTGAGCCTGCTGCGACACCTGCGCCTGCCGCAGAACCGGCGCCGGCACCTGCTGAGGCGACGCCAGTAACGTCGGAACCGGTAGCTCCACCGGCAGAGGCCGCGCCGATCACTCCGGCTCCGAGCGCAGAACCGGCGCCCGCACCAGCACCGACGACCGAAACCATCACGCCACCGGCCAATCCGGATATCCCGCCGCCGTCCGAGCCGATTCCGGCGATGCCAGCCTCCGGCCAATAATCAGATAATACCCTGTAGGAGTGAGCCTGCTCGCGATGGCGGTAGATCAGTCACATCATTAATGACTGGTCTACCGCCATCGCGAGCAGGCTCACTCCTATATTGTTTTTGGGGTGTCTTAAAATCTCGTTACATTCCCCTGACAAAATTCCCCCGATAAATTCCTGACCACCTGCTACGTTTTATTCATGAAGGCCGGGTTTCACTTTTCCTTCACACGAGCACGTTAAGCTCGAGGCACTGGGCATTTGCTCAGGCCCATTCAAGAGAGCAGCAGGGGGATGACACGATGGATGATTACCAAGAAGAGCTGCTTGAGTATCAGGCTTTTGAACTGGATCCTCTGGAGCCTGCTGAAGACGCCACTGAGCTGTAAGTGTCAGGCTGTCTTGCGGTGACTGCGGCGGAATTCTCCCGGCGTCTGACCGCTCCAGCGTTTGAAGGCTCGCTGGAATGCTTCGGCTGAGGCAAACCCCAGCAGATAAGCGATCTCGCCGAATGCCAGTTCGGTGTCGCGGATGTAGGTCATTGCCAGATCCCGGCGCGTGTCATTGAGGATCGCGCGAAACTGCGTACCTTCCTCGGCCAGTTTGCGCCGCAAGGTCCAGGTCGGCAGCTTCAGGCGTGCCGCCACTTCTTCCAGATCGGGTTCCCGGCCACCATTGAGCAACGGTCCCAATAGCTGAGTGATGCGTTCGCGCAGGCTGCGGGTGCGAGTCAATTGCTCCAGTTCCCGTTCACACAGTTGCAGCAGATGCCGCCAGGTACTCGGGCAATGCTCGGGGTTACGCAGTGCGAGGCTGTTGAGGTTCAGGCGCAGTTGATTGCGCTCAGCGCCGAACTGGATCGGGCAATCACCCAGCGCACTGTAGGCCTCTCGGTAATCCGGTTGTTCAAACTCGATCTCGATGCGATCAGCGCGCAGCGGTTCACCGCTGACACTGGAGAGCTGATGCAGCCACCCGGCGATGATTGAGTCCACGACAAAACGGTTGTAGGCGTTGTACGGGCTGATCGAATAGAAACGCAGCCACGCGCCATGGGCGTCTTCGTGAAAACTGGACTGGCCGCGGTAGTTGGAACCGTACAACGCCTCGAAACGGATCAGACAGCGCGCGGCTTCACGCACGGTCGGTGCTTGTGCGGCAGTGACGCCGGCCAGCCCGGCCTGGCTGAGGCGACTGAACTGGCCCATGCGCAGACCCAGCGCCGAATTGCCGGTCAACTGAATCGCCGCGTGGCCCAGGCGCATATAGCGCGGAATCGACAAGCGTGCGCCGGCCTCGGCCAGTCGCGCGGGATCCAGGCCATATTGCTCCAGCAGCGGCTGCGGATCGAGCGCATGACTGCGCACGGCATCGGCGAGGCTGTGAACGAAGCCCACCGACAGATCCCCAAGACGCATCGGCAGCGGCTTCATGGCTTACAACCAGATGTTCAGCAAGCGCGCGCCACGGGCCTCGCCATCGGCGAACTGCTGACCGTTGCTGCTGAGGAAACTCTGACCGGAGCTGGCCTTGTCCCAGAACTGCCCGCGCAGGAATACGCTGATGCCGGCAATCGCCCGGCTGCTTGGCGGCTGAGCGGTCAAAGTCAACCGATGCCAGGCCTGCCCTTCGGTGACTTCGCCAGGTTTGAGGCTGACCGATCCCGGTGTACTTGAACCTTTGTAGCCGCGCCACGGTTGGTTCCACGCACCCTGACCGAGCACCTGTGCCGGCACCGCGACCAATTGCGCGTTTTGCTCGTCGAGTTGGCGGTAGTTGTCCGGATACCAACTGTCGCTGCCAATCAGCACGCCAAGGCGTCCGGCCGGAGTATCGACCACGTTGATCTGGTGTTTGCCTGCGGCTTCGATCACTTCACGCTGATCGAACACCGGGTGCATCTGCCGTTGCGGCTGACCAAGCGGCACGCCGTCACGACCGAACACCACGCTGCTGTTGAACAGGGCGCCGCTGCCGGGCTTGAGCTGGCCGTCACGGATGCTCGGTTCCGGCAGCACGATCGAACCCGCCACCAGCGTCACACGAAACTCTTTGGCCAGACCACCGAACAGCGCCTGATAATCCTTGGCCATGGCCTTGGATTTCATGCGCAGGTACGCGTCATTCAAGCGGTCGCTGCCGGTGGCTCTGAGCCAGGCGCGGGCGAACAACAACGGATTGCTCGCCGCCAGCCAGTTCATCGCCTCGGCGAAGGTCGGCGCCTGATACAGCTCGTCTTTCTCACCGCTGAGCAGCAGCCAGGTGCCGACGTTCTCCGGCAACACCACGACGGTTTTGTCGTTCAGCAGGCCTTGATCCTGGGCTTGCTGCAGATAAGCCGCGAACTTGCGGCGCAAACGCTCGGTGTTTTGATAGTCGGTGGGAAACAGTTCGGGCTGGATGCCCAGCAGATTGCCGCGGTCGGCGGGACTGCCCTGATCGACCGCCACATTAATGCGTAAGTCCGACAGGTAATGCCCCGCCGGCCGGTCCGCCGCCCACATGGCGTAGGTGGTCAGGGCGGCGACGAGGGCCATGGAGAAGAACAGGTACAAAAGTTTGCGCATGAAAACCAACAACTACCGGGTACAGGGTATGGCGACTAGGGTAGGGCGCATGGGCCTGGTTGCCAAGGGGCGCTGCGCATTTGGATCAATAAGTTGTCAGTTACGGTCATTGAGTGACAGCGATGCGACTCTTAGTCTGTCGAACATGACTGACGGGGGCCGCAGAGCGCCCGCAACTTTTCCGTGATCGCTCGTTGTGGAGTTACCGATGACCGCCGCTCTTTACCCGCACCTGTTGGCCCCGCTGGACCTGGGATTCACCACGCTGCGCAACCGTACCCTGATGGGGTCGATGCACACGGGCCTGGAAGAAAAACCGGGTGGTTTCGAGCGCATGGCGGCGTACTTCGCCGAACGTGCCCGTGGCGGCGTTGGCCTGATGGTTACTGGTGGTATCGGCCCGAACGACGAGGGCGGCGTGTACTCCGGCGCAGCCAAGCTGACCACCGAAGAAGAAGCGCTCAAGCACCGCATCGTCACCCGCGCGGTGCACGACGCGGGCGGCAAGATCTGCATGCAGATCCTCCACGCCGGGCGTTATGCCTACAGCCCGAAACAGGTTGCGCCGAGTGCGATCCAGGCGCCGATCAACCCGTTCAAGCCCAAAGAGCTGGACGAGGAAGGCATCGAGAAGCAGATCAGCGATTTCGTTACCTGTTCGGTACTGGCGCAGACCGCCGAATACGACGGCGTCGAGATCATGGGCTCGGAAGGTTATTTCATTAACCAGTTCCTCGCCGCGCACACCAACCACCGCACCGACCGCTGGGGCGGCAGTTACGAAAACCGTATGCGCCTGCCGGTGGAAATCGTTCGCCGCGTACGCGAAGCGGTCGGTCCGAACTTCATCATTATTTTCCGTCTGTCGATGCTCGATCTGGTCGAGGGCGGCAGCACCTGGGACGAGATCGTCACCCTGGCCAAAGCCATCGAGCAGGCCGGTGCGACCATCATCAACACCGGCATCGGCTGGCACGAAGCGCGGATTCCGACCATCGCCACCAAAGTGCCGCGTGCGGCATTCAGCAAGGTCACGGCCAAACTGCGCGGCTCGGTGAAAATCCCGTTGATCACCACTAACCGTATCAACACCCCGGAAATCGCCGAGCAGATTCTGGCTGAAGGCGATGCCGACATGGTCTCGATGGCCCGGCCGTTCCTTGCCGACCCGGACTTCGTCAACAAGGCTGCCGAAGGTCGCGCCGACGAAATCAACACCTGCATCGGCTGCAACCAGGCGTGCCTCGACCACACCTTCGGCGGCAAGCTGACCAGTTGCCTGGTCAACCCGCGTGCCTGCCACGAAACCGAACTGAATTATCTGCCCGTGCAGCAGATCAAGAAAATCGCCGTGGTCGGCGCCGGCCCCGCCGGTTTGTCTGCCGCGACCGTGGCGGCCGAGCGTGGCCATCAGGTGACCTTGTTCGATTCGGCCAGCGAAATCGGCGGCCAGTTCAACATCGCCAAGCGCGTACCGGGCAAGGAAGAGTTTTTCGAAACCCTGCGTTATTTCAAGCGCAAGCTGCAGACCACCCACGTTGAGGTGTGCCTGAATACCCGCGTCGATGTGGCGAAACTGGTTGAAGGCGGTTACGACGAAATCATCCTCGCCACCGGCATTGCGCCGCGTGTCCCGGCGATTCCGGGTGTCGACAATGCCAAGGTGCTCAGCTACCTGGACGTGATTCTCGAGCGCAAACCGGTGGGTAAACGCGTAGCGGTGATTGGCGCCGGCGGTATCGGTTTCGATGTGTCGGAATTCCTTGTTCACCAAGGCGTAGCGACCAGTCAGGATCGCGCCGCGTTCTGGAAAGAGTGGGGCATCGATACGCAACTGGAGGCCCGTGGTGGCGTGGCGGGTATCAAAGCCGCTCCGCATGCGCCGGCCCGTGAAGTGTTCCTGTTGCAGCGCAAGAAAACCAAGGTTGGCGATGGCTTGGGTAAAACCACTGGCTGGATTCACCGTACCGGTCTGAAGAACAAACAGGTGCAGATGCTCAACAGCGTTGAATACCTGAGCATCGATGATCAAGGCCTGCACATCCGCATCGGTGAAACCGGCGAGCCACAAGTGCTGGCGGTGGACAACATCGTGATTTGCGCGGGTCAGGATCCGCTGCGTGAACTGCACGACGGTCTGGTTGAAGCGGGGCAGAATGTGCACTTGATCGGTGGCGCGGATGTCGCGGCGGAGCTGGATGCCAAGCGTGCGATCAACCAGGGTTCGCGTCTGGCGGCTGAGCTCTAAGCTCCACCGCTGAACCTGTGGGAGCGAGCTTGCTCGCGAAGGCGTGGTGTCAGTCGACATATGTATTGGCTGACACTCCGCTTTCGCGAGCAAGCTCGCTCCCACAGGATTTGTGCACACCGCAAACCTTGTGAGCCTGCTCGCGATGGCGGCTTGTGAGCGACTAGAATGCGGGCTCTGTCCAAATCGAATCGCCACCCATGCTTTTGCCTCCCTCCGATTGGCTACCCCAAGCCCCGCTTCAATCCCTTCAACTCGACTGGCTGGCAACCGCCGGCATTGAAGTGGCCATCCTGCGCCTCGACCAGATCGACCCGCTGATCAGTGGCAACAAGTGGTTCAAACTCGTTGAACACCTCAACGCCGCTGACCGTGCGGGTGCCAAAGGCATCATCAGTCTCGGTGGAGCGCATTCCAATCATCTGCACGCGTTGGCGGCGGCTGGAAAACGGCTGGGGTTCAAAACCGTGGGGCTGCTGCGCGGACATGCGCAGGAAACACCGACGGTGCTGGATTTGCAGGCATTCGGCATGCAGCTGCATTGGTTGGGTTACGGCGGTTATCGCGCGCGAAACGGGCCAGGCTTCTGGTCGCCCTGGCATGAGCAGTATCCGCAGCTGTATGCGGTGCCCGAGGGCGGCGGCGGTGTGCCGGGGGCACTCGGTTGTGCCGCGATCAAGGAACAGGCGCAAGCGCAATTGCTCACGCTCGGCTGGAGCGATTACCACGGATGGTGGCTGGCTTGCGGCACCGGCACGACACTCGCCGGGCTGGCCCTCGCCGAGGCGGGAGCGCACCGGGTCTATGGCGCGTTGGCGGTACCTGTTGATCACGGCGTGGCGCCGCAGGTCGAAGCGATTGTTCAGTCAGCCGGATTGGCCACTGCCAACTATGAACTGATCGACGCCAGCCGCGGCGGTTTTGCCAAGGTCGATCCGCTGCTCCTCGCGTTCATCGAACAAACCGAGCAGGCCAGCGGCATTCCTCTGGAGCCGCTGTACACCGGCAAGGCATTGCTTGCGCTCAAACAGCAGATCGAGGCGGGCAGGTTTGCAAGCGGCACGCGGCTGATCTTCATTCACAGCGGAGGCTTGCAGGGGCGGCGCGGCTTTACCGCCAACCCCTTATAGTCAGCCGCGCTTGGGCATCATTCGCAGCAGGGTGTTATCACGCACCACATAATGGTGATAGATCCCCGCCAGCGCATGCAGGCCGATCAACCAGTAGCCGATCGTGGCAATAAGCACATGCCAGCCCTCGACCTGTTTGGCGAATTCCTTGTTCTCCGCGACCAGCAGCGGCAGATCAAAGCCATAGAACATCACCTGATGTCCCTCGGCGCTGGTAATCAGCCAGCCGAGAATCGGCATGCTGATCATGAACAGGTACAACGCCCAGTGCATCAGCCGCGCCAGCACGGTTTGCCATTGCGGCGAGGCGGGGAAGATCTTCGGTGCCGGGCCAATGCTGCGGGCGAGCAGGCGAAACCACACCAGCACAAACACGGTCAGGCCGAGCATGTAGTGCACTTCGCGGATCAGCGCGCGCCCGCCACTGCCTTTGGGAAACAGACCGCGCAACTCCATGCTGGCGTATACCAGCACCAACAACACCAGCATCAGCCAGTGCAGCAACACCGATACGGTGCTGTAGCGTGATTCGGAACTTGTCCACGGCATACGGTGTGTCCTCACAGATCAGGGTCAAAACCTGCCGTTCTTGAGTGACGGCATGCTTTAACTGTAATCCGCTTTGGCGGATTTGCCGGAGGCTGATCGGACTTTCAATGCTCTGAATCAGGGCTTTGCCAATAAAAAACGCCAGCGTCGTTGAGATGGTGGCGTTTTTGTTTGCAGCAAGCGGCAGGAGTCAGCTCGATTGCGGCATTTCACCCTTGGCCAGACGTTTGTTGATGTCGGCGATTACTTCCGGCAAATCGGTGATGGTGTCGATCATGTAGTGCGGGCGCGAGCCTTCGAACAGCGCGTGAATACGCTTGCGTTCGCTGGCCAGCTCATCGCTGCCCAACGCACGGAAACCGGCGTAATCCAGACCCAGCGCGTTGCCCGAGCAGATCAGCGCCACCGTCCACATGCCGGCGCGGCGGCCTTCGAGAATGCCCGGCACGGTGTCATCGATCTTCACGCACGCCGCGACATCGTCGATGCCCAGTGCGATCACGTTGGCCAGTGCCTGCGCCGGCCACGGGCGACCATTCGGTACTTCGTCGGTGGCAACCACGTGGTCGGCGACGTAGCCGTTGGTGGCGGCCAGTTCGACGACTTTATCCATCACTTGTTTCGGATAACCGGAGCAAGAGCCGATCTTGATGCCTTGCTGACGCAGGTTGGCGATGGTTTCCAGCGCGCCGGGAATCAGCGCCGAGTGCTCGGCGATCTTCTCGATCTGCAGCGGCATGAAACGCTCGTAGATTGCGGTCACGTCGTCATCGGTCGGCGTGCGGCCGAACGCCTTGCGATAACGCTCGGCGACTTGCGGCTGATCGCAGAGGGTGCGGATGTGATCCCACTTGCCCATGCCCATCGGGCCACGGGCTTCTTCGATGGAGACTTGGACGTCGAACTCGGCGAAGGCTTCGACGAAGATCTGGGTGGGCGCGAACGAGCCGAAATCGACCACGGTACCGGCCCAGTCGAGGATCGCGGCTTGCAGCTTGTTTGGATTTGCGTAGTTCATGTTGATCAAATTCCTGAGTTGGCAATGCTATTCAAATGTAGGAGTGAGCCTGCTCGCGATAGCGGTTGATCATTCAACATCTTCGTCGACTGGCACGGCCTCATCGCGAGCAGGCTCACTCCTACAGGGGGATTTTTGGTGTGGGTTAGATTTCTAACACTTCCATCTCGCGCAGCACTTCACCGACCGCCGCGACGGCTTGGCGCATTTCGTCCGGGCTGACATGGCCGATGCAGCCGACGCGGAAGGTTTCGACCTGGGTCAATTTGCCGGGATAGAGGATGTAACCCTTGGCCTTCACGCGTTCGTAGAAATCCTTGAACTGATAACGCGGATCTTGCGGCGCATGAAACGTGGCGATGATTGGTGCCTGAATCGCCGCCGGCAGGAAACTGCGCAAACCGAGCTTGCCCATCTCTTCCATCAGCGCCTGACAGTTGGCGGCATACCGCGCATGCCGCGCCGGCAGGCCTCCTTCTTCGTTGTATTGCAGCAGCGCTTCATGCAGCGCCGCGACCACGTGGGTCGGCGGGGTGAAGCGCCATTGCCCGGTCTTCTTCATGTAGGTGTGCTGGTCGTACAGGTCCATCGCCAGCGAGTGCGAATTGCCAGCGGCTGCGGCCAAAGACTCTTTGCGAGCGAAGACGAAACCCATCCCCGGTACGCCTTCCAGGCATTTGCCGGACGCGGCGATCAGCGCGTCGAACGGCACTTGTTGCGCGTCCACCGGCAGCGCGCCGAAGGAACTCATGGCATCAATGATCAGGCGTTTGCCGTGTTGCTCAACGACCTGGGCAATCTCCGCCAGCGGATTGAGGATCCCGGTGCTGGTTTCGCAGTGAATCAGCGCAACGTGGGTGATATCGCTGTCGGTGCGCAACAGACGGTCGACGTCGGCAGCAGTGGTCGGTTCGTCTTCGGCGGTTTCAAAGGTGCTGAACGAGCGGCCGAGTACTTCGCAGATCTTCGCCAGTCGCTTGCCATACGCGCCGTTGATCAGCACCAGCACTTTGCCGTCACGCGGCACCAATGTGCCGATGGCGGCTTCGACGGCGAAGGTGCCGCTGCCCTGCAATGGCACGCAGTGGTGAGTGGCGGCGCCGTTGAGGATCGCCAGCAATTGCTCGCAAAGGCTGGCGGTCAGTTGATTGAAGCGGTCATCCCATGACCCCCAGTCGACCATCATCGCCTGTCGGGTACGGGCCGAAGTGGTCAACGGGCCGGGAGTGAGCAGGATGGGTTCGGCGATACTCATTCGTGTGTCCTCGGATAGCGCTGTGGGATGAAGCTACGGGGCATACGTTGCAATTCGCCGTTGCATCAATCAAATTGTTTGTTGTTATGCCAGCCATCAGTGAGAGTTATTCATGAACCTGTTCCAGCTCCGCGCCTTCGATGCCGTGGCCCGTGAAGGCAGCTTCACCCGCGCCGCCGCGCGGTTGTTTATCAGCCAGCCGGCGGTCACCGGGCACATCAAGGCGTTGGAGGAGCACTACCAGATCACCCTGTTGCGGCGCACCGCACGACGGGTGGAACTGACCGAGGAGGGCACCAGACTCGCGGCGATTACCCGCGCAATGTTTGGCCTCGCAGAAGAGGCGCAGACCATGCTGGAAGCCAACCGGCAGCTGTTGACGGGGCGGCTGGAAGTGGCGGCGGATGGGCCGCACATGGTCATGCCGATGCTCGCCAGCCTGCGCGCGCGGTATCCGGGGATCACGGTGAATCTGCGTTTGGGCAATGCCCAGGAAACCTTGGCGGCGTTGTTGTCGGAACACGCGGATGTGGCGGTGTTGACCGAAGTCGAGCCGCGCAAAGGCTTGCATCTGCAAGCGTTGAGCGAATCACGGATTTGCGCGTTGCTGCCGGCGGGGCATGCGTGGGCGATGCGCTCCGGTGAGGTCAAACTCAAGGAGTTGGATCAAGTGATCATGGTGCTGCGCGAGCCGAGTTCGATCACCCGGCGTACGTTTGATGACGCCTGTGCGCAGGCAGCGATCCATCCGCGCGTGCTGCTGGAACTGGACAGCCGCGAGGCTGTGACCGAAGCGGTGGCGGCCGAGTTGGGCGTTGGCGTGGTGTCGTCGGTGGAGGTCAGTCATGACCCGAGGGTGGTGGCGATTCCGATTGTCGGGGACGGGCTAATGAACCGACACATGATCGGTTGCATGGAGCGGCGTCGGGAGTTGCGCTTGATTCAGGCGTTCTTTGGCCTTGCGCCCGCCGCCCCGTGATCGTTCCCACGCTCTGCGTGGGAATGCAGCCCGGGACGCTCTGCGTCCCATCCAAAGCCGAACGCGGAGCGTCCGTTGAGGCATTCCCACGCAGAGCGTGGGAACGATCATGAACCGGGGAGGCTGTCGCGAACCATATCGAGGAAAGTCGCCACCACCCGTCGATTGCTTTGCTCACGCAAACACACCAGCGTCTCCGTCAGCCGTCGGGTGCAGTCGACAATCGGCAACGCACACACCCGCGAGTCCGCGCCAAACTCTGCCGCTGACACCACCCCCACGCCAATCCCGACCACCACCGCCTCACGCGCCGCTTCCCGTCCCTCTACCTGAATCGCCGGACGAATGCGAAACCCCGCCCGCGCCATTTCCTCTTCCAGCGTCTGCCTTGTCACCGATCCGTGCTCACGTAACACCAGCGGCGTGTCATCCAGGTCTTCCAGACAGATCGATTCACGCTTGGCCCACGGATGATTGCGCGACACGAACGCCACCATCGGATCATTGCGCAGCGGCACACACAGCAAGCGTTCATCACTGACATCCCGCCCGAGCAACGCCAGATCGGCCTGATAGTTGAACAGGCGAAACAGCGATTCATCGGTATTACCGGTCTCGATCTTCACGCTGATCCCCGGATAGCGTTCGCAAAACCGCGCGATCTGCGGCAGCACGTGCACCGGCGCATCCACCGCCAGAATCAGGCTGCCGGTTTGCAGGGCCTGGGATTCCTGCAGCAATTCCTGCGCTTCGGCTTCAATCACAAACAGGCGTTGGGTGATCGCCAGCAAGCGCTCGCCGAGATCGGTCAGGCGCACGGAACGTTTATTGCGGTGGAACAGCAGCACGCCAAAACGCTCTTCGAGCTTGCGCACTTGGTCGGATATCGCCGGTTGCGTGAGAAAAAGGCGCTCGGCGGCTCTGGTGAAGCTTCCATGCACGGCCACGGCGTGGAAGGCTTTGAGTTGGGCGTGGGACACCGACATGAAGTCACCTGATCGATAAGTCAGTAACAAGCTGAGCTTATGTGTGAAATACGATAAATCGATTTTATTTATTAAACAGTAATTGCTTTGATCGGCTCACGCCATCGCTGACTGCCCGCTCGGGCAGCACGGTCGCCATGAGCCTTTGCGTGCAACAGCAGGACTCATCTGACCGATATCGCCACAAGGACGGGGTGATATCGCAGTGCTCAACAATAAAAACACAGGCGTTTTTCTTATCGATTCTGCCGGCACACTCACACCCTGAGGTCAGAACCACCATGAACAAGCACATCGGCACCATTGCGCGTTGGCGCGTGCAGATTTTCGCGATTACCTGGCTGGCGTACGCTGCTTTCTACTTCACCCGCAAAGCGTTTTCGGTGGCCAAACTGGGCATCGGCGAAGACCCGAGCTTTATGCTCGACAAGATGGCCATGGCCAACCTTGATGCGATTTATCTGGCGGCTTATGCCCTCGGCCAGTTCACTTGGGGCATGCTCGCCGACCGCTTTGGCCCACGGGTCGTGGTGCTCGGCGGGTTGCTGATTTCCGCCGCCGCGGCGCTGGTGATGGGCAGTTTTGCCACGCTGCCGATCTTCGCTACGTGCATGCTGATTCAGGGCCTGGCGCAGTCGACGGGATGGTCGGGGCTGTGCAAAAACCTCGGCAGCTTCTTTCCGTCCCAGCAGCGCGGGCGGGTGCTCGGGTTATGGAGTTCCTGCTACGCATTTGGTGGCCTGGTCGCGTCGCCATTCGCTGGCTGGTGGGCCTATACGCTGGTCGGCAGTTGGCACGCGGCGTTCATTTCCAGTGCGGTGGTGGTCGCCGTCGTCGCGGTGTTGTTCTTTATCTTCCAGCGCAACAAACCGGAGGACGTCGGCTTGCCGGCGGTTGAGCCGGAACCTGAATTGACTGCTGAAGAAACCGAAGCCAATAGCAAACTCAGCGTCTGGGAGCCGTTAAAGGAAATCCTGCGTAACCGCACGGTGCTGGTGCTGGGCCTGGCGTATTTCATGTTGAAACCGGCGCGTTACGCGATTCTGTTATGGGGGCCGGTGATTGTCTTTGAACAGATGCCCAGTGTCGGCAAAGTCGGCGCAGCGATCATTCCCACTTCGTTCGAACTGGCCGGGTTGCTCGGGCCGATCCTGATCGGGCTGGCCTCGGACAAACTGTTCGGCGCCCGCCGTATGCCGGCCTGTGTGTTGAGCCTGTTGGCGCTGACCGTGACGCTGGCATTGTTCATGGCCGCGCTGCAGAGCGGCAGTGTGTTGCTGGTGGTCGCGCTGCTGTTCGTCATGGGCCTGACCCTGTACGGCCCTGATTCGATGATCAGCGGTGCCGCCGCGATCGACTTCGGCAAAGCCAAGGCCGGTGCCACGGCGGCCGGTTTCGTCAACGGCTGCGGCTCGGTCGGCGCGGTGCTCGGTGGTTTGTTGCCGGGTTACTTCGACTCGGTGACGGTGTTCATCGTCTTCGCCGGTTGTGCGCTGTTCTCGGCGCTCGTGCTGATTCCGCACTGGAACAGCCGTCCGGTCGGCGTCATGGAACCGCGCGCGTCGATTCCCAATTGCCGCTTGACCGTCAAACCCCTGCGTTCCTGAACCCTGTGCCTCGCGGTCTGCTGCGGCGCTCGCGGCAGGCTGTCGCGTGGCCTACTGACTGGAGAAAACCCATGAGACCGTTTTGGCTGGAGCAGGCGTTGCAGGCCGACACCTCGGAAGCCTGCCCGCCGTTGCAGGGCGAAGTCCGCACCGATGTGTGCATTGTCGGCGGCGGCTATACCGGGTTGTGGACGGCAATCATGCTCAAGCAGCAGAACCCCGAACTCGATGTGTTGTTGATCGAAGCGGACATCTGCGGTGCCGGCGCCAGTGGGCGCAACGGTGGTTGTGCGCTGTCGTGGTCGGCGAAATATTTCACCCTTGAGCGCCTGTTTGGCGTCGAGGAAGCGGTACGTCTGGTCAAGGAATCGGAGCGCAGTATCCACGCGATCGGCGAGTTCTGTGAGCAGTACGGCGTCGATGCCGACTACCGCCTCGACGGCACGCTGTACACTGCGACCAACCGCGCGCAAGTCGGCTCGACCGACGCGGTGATCGCCGCACTGGAACGCAACGGCATCAACTCGTTCACCCAGCGTCCGCTCGCCGATGTGCAACGCATGGCCGGTTCGAGCAAACATCTGGAGGGCTGGTTCTCGCCAGCGGCGGCCAGTGTGCAGCCGGGCAAACTGGTGCGTGGCTTGCGTCGGGTGGCGTTGCAATTGGGTGTGAAGATTCACGAAAACACAGCCATGACCGGGCTGGAAGAAGGGCGCCCGGCGCGCCTGCAGACGCCGAACGGCACGGTAATAGCGGATCGCGTGGTGTTGGCAATGAATGCCTGGATGGCCCGTGCCTTTCCACAATTCGAGCGCAGCGTGGCGATTGTTTCCAGCGACATGCTGATCACCGAACCGCGCCCGGATCTGTTGCAGGAAATCGGCCTGACCAGCGGCGTCACCGTGCTTGATTCGCGGATCTTCGTGCACTACTACCACAACACCCCCGACGGCCGGATCATGCTCGGCAAGGGCGGCAACACCTTCGCGTTTGGCGGGCGCATGCTGCCGGTGTTCGATCAGCCATCGCCTTATGCCGGCCTGCTGAAAAACAGCCTCGCCGACTTCTTCCCGGCGTTTGCCGATGTAAAAGTCGATGCCACCTGGAATGGCCCGTCGGATCGCTCGGTCACCGGTTTGCCGTTCTTCGGCCAGATGAGCAGCGCCGGCAACGTGTTTTACGGCTTCGGCTATTCGGGCAGTGGCGTCGGCCCGTGCCACATGGGCGGGCAGATTCTTGCGTCACTGGTGCAAGGCCTGGACAACCCGTGGACACGCTCGCCGCTGGTCAACGGGCCACTGGGCTATTTCCCGCCGGAGCCGATCCGTTACCTTGGCTCGTTGATGGTGCGCAACGCCATCCGCCGCAAGGAGCGCGCCGAGGATCACGGTCGGCGGCCTCGGCATCTCGATGTGCGCCTGGCCAAATTCGCCGCAGCGGCGGGCAAGGCTGATAAAGCCTGAGGCAAGGTGTGTTGCTGTAGGAGCTGCCGCAGGCTGCGATCTTTTGATCTTGTTTTTAAGATCAAAACCAAAAGATCGCAGCCTGCGGCAGCTCCTACAAAAAGATCAGCGGGCGCCGCTGTCGAGCAGCCAGTCGAGCAACAAGCTGCTGTCGCGCGCCGGTGGTGGTTCGCGAGGCGTGGGCCTGTGTGAGTTGCCCAGACACAGGATCGGCCGGTCGGGGTCGCCGTCGAGGAAACTCACCCACACTTCGCTGCCGGCGCAGGGCAGTTCTTCCAGTGCGATCCGGCCATTGGCCCGCGCCATGGCGATGGGCAGCCGGATCGCGTCGTCATCAAGGGATTGCAGGTGTTGCGAAGGCCACAGCCTGACGGCGACTCGGCCCTGTTCATCGACCTGCGCCGGTTGCCCGGCAGGTCCGAACACCTGCGCCAGGTGATACCCGGCGATGCTCGGGCGGGCTTGTCTGAGCGCTGGACGAAAGTCGCTGGACCATGGCTGGGCGGTGAAGTCGTTGTGGTAGCGGTGCAGGGGCGGCGTCGGGTCAAGAATCGACGGATGTTGCCCGTGATGGTGTATGGAAGTGAGCCGCCATTGTTCGTTGAACTGGCTGATCGGATGCGCCGACACCTGCAGCAGATGTCCACTGAGCAAACCGATCCGGTCACTGCGGCCGTTGATCGTGCGGTGCTGGCAGCGTTGCCGTTCCAGATGGCGACGGCTGCGCTGTTCGTGGTGACGTTGTTCAACAGAAGGTATCGGCGGCAAGGGATTGGCCGTGATGTGGTTGGCGGCCTCGTCGCGGACCGCCTGTTGCCCTCGATTACGCACGGCGTGCAGTGTGGCGATCGGCGCTGCGTAGTGATGCTGGAACAGCGCACTAACGCAGGGTGATGGCGTTTGCTCACAGGCCTTGAACACAATCGGTACTGGCGCTTGCGGCAGGCTCAGGCTGTCATCGGCAAACACGACAACGTGTCCGTCCATCCGGTGTTCAAAGTGATAGTGAATGCCTTCTTCTTCACAAAGCCTGTGCAGCAGCGCCAGATCGCTTTCTTCGTACTGGGTGCAAAACGGTCGAGGCGGGTATTGGCCGACAGTCATTTCAATCCGGTAGCCATCAACGGGCAGGGCATTTTCCGTGAGCAATTGCTGGAGAATCTGCGGCACGCTGCGTTGCACAAACACGCGTCGTTTGCTCGGTTCGGCCAGGCTTTGCAAGCGCGGCACAATAGTCAGTCGATAGCCGATCCGGTGCGTACCGCGATGTTCGCAACTGGCGCTGTCGATGATGCCGTGAAACCCATGCTGATCGTTCAGACGCAAAAAGGCCGGTTGATGCAGAAAGGTACCCGGCGCCACGGCAGGGGCGAGGCCGATCAGTTCTATGTCGAAACGGTAGGGCTGGTTGAGGGCTTCCTCGCCGTGAAAGCGCACCACCGGCAGGCACAGACCGCTGTCGGTCAGGGTCAGGGTAAAAGGACTTTCCTTGTCATTGAGCATTCGAACAGGCTCTGTCAGGCAATACGGGCTTGAGAGGGTACGAAACCACAGCGCTGAATGGTCATGTCAAAGGCGTTTTTCAGAATCCCCCTACAAGCTCTGGTGAAGATGTCGATTCTGCATTGCATTTTTTTGGTCGATTGCCGACTTTAGGCCGTATAAACTTGGCGCCACGCGTCGGCCAATAGATGTCTCGGCGCCACAGATCAAGAGAGTGAGTAATGGGCGCACAGTGGAAGGTTAAACACA
>Ga0157369_10002681_pt1 | contig 21240 bp, 4 predicted proteins | sample C25metaG_FD_113461 | JGI IMG/M metagenome (GOLD analysis project Ga0157369, IMG submission 113461) | Corn rhizosphere microbial communities from Kellogg Biological Station, Michigan, USA - C2-5 metaG | ecosystem: Host-associated > Plants > Roots > Rhizosphere > Soil | place: USA: Michigan...
CCATCGCCGCCAACTGCCCAATCCCAAACCCACCCGCCGCCACAAAGTGCGTATGCAGATCGTCACTGACCGCCGTCTGCGTGAAGTTCCCGCCCAACTGCTGCAGCACTTGCCCCAGCAACTGCTGCGTCGCCGCGTTGTTCGCCGACCCGTCCGGGTTCACCTCCTGCAACAACCCGCCGATCTGCTTCAGCTGCGACACGTTCAGCGTCATCTGACCCGCCGCCGCGCTCATGAACCCGCCAGGCTGCACCGTCGTGCCCGTCGTCTCCAGGTACCCGCCTTTGACGTTCTGCCATATCTCGCCAACATCCACCTGGTTCGCCTGGTTCGTCAGCGTCCCGGTGGTCACCGTCAGCGAGCCGCCCGAGGCGATCATCCCCGTGTTCAGGATGCTGCCGCCCGTCTGCTTGTCGCCGAAGTTCAGCTGCAAGCTGTCGCTCGCCACGATGTTTCCATCAGCGGAGAGCGAGGACGTGTTCGCCGGCAAGTACACCTGCGGCATCAGCGCCGTGATCGTCGGGCAGCTCAGCTTGCCAGTCGCTATGCACCCCGGCTCCGGCACCGTCTGCTCCACGTACCACAGCATCGGCTGCGTCAGCTCGCCGATTTGTTGTTGTGTGAGGGCCTGGCCCAGTGGGATGTTGTTCGCTTTCGCGTACGCTTGTGCATTCGCGTACAGCACCAGCTTCTCTTGGTCGGTCACCGAGAGCTGCAGTTGGCTATCGGTCGATAACCCGTTGACGAAGGTGGCTTGGCCCGTTTGCTTGAGCGCCGCCGTCTGCAGCGCCGCGTCTTCCGCTTGCGGGTTGTAGTAGAACAGCGTCGTGCTCGGCTGCAGGTTCGCCGGCAGGTTCGAGAGCAACAACTGCGGTGAGACCGGATCGAGCGTCGTGCCCGTGCCGTTCAATACGTAGTTGATGCCACTCGATGTGTTGGCTATCGGGGAGGCTGCGCTCGGGGCGCTGCCGACCGTGCCCCTGACGACTTGGCCCGGGATCAGCTGCGGCCCCATTGTGCGCTTCATCTGCGTGAGCGAGTAGCCGCCCAGCGTCGCCGGGATCGATAGGTTCAAGCCGCCCGAGGACGGCGCCAAGCTGATCACCTGCGACGGGTTTCGCACCGTCGGCGTGTACGTGTTCGCCTTCGTGATGCCGTTGGCTAAGTTCGTGCCCGTGAGCGAGACCGATTGGCCGATCACGTTGCCCACGTTGATGATTTGGCCGCCCATCAGGGCCGGGGGCGCCAGACATAATGTCCGCGTTATGTTCAATCGGCTGACGGATGACGACGGCCCGTCAGGGACGGCGGCAGCCGGCAGGCGATTTACCCCCGGCCCTTCGTTACCCTCCGGCCCAACGGGCCGCACGAACCCTCTTCGTCACATCATCGGGCCCACCGGCCCGCTCAAACCCTTCGTGACCAATCCTGGCCCACCGGCCAGGATTTCCGGGCCGCTCCGGACCGGCACTTATTCATTCGTCGAGGTATCGGGCCGCATGGCCCGCACTGCTTTACTCAGCGTCCTAGGCCGATCGGCCAATGGTTAGGACTCCTGATTTTTAATACAATCAAAGACTTAACATCGCAGCTAACAGGAGAACGGCCACCCCTTCCATCGCCGTAAACGCAGCGCGGGCCGCAAGTGCTACCAACACTCGCAGCCCGCTGACCACCATCAACTCGTACAGGAGTCGATATGGCTGACGCCAATCTTAAAGCATTTGACGACGCTCACTCCTCGCGCTGCGTCACGATTCAGCAATCTCCACGCTGGTGCCCCTACTCGCCTCGCCGACGCACCGCTCCGCTTCTCGTACCTTGGCTCAAGCTCTCAGGTCGATGGCTCGAACACGCCGGCTTCCATCCTCGCCAACGACTTAAGATCGAAGTTCAACCCGGCAAGCTTGTCATCACGCATGCTTGAATGACCTTTTACGCAGCAACCAGTGCCGACCGGTTGCTGCGGTCCAAGCACCACCGCTCTCTAACCTTAGAGGGCAAATGTCACAGCGCAATCATTAGCTACCGCGCCAGCAAGAAAGTCACGAAACGTCGCGAGCTCTGATAACAACAACTCCCTCGGTACACTTGTTGTCAGGGGCTTGTGCTCAGATGTCCAACGATATACGAATTCAACATCGTACTCGTCCAGTTCCCGCAAAGCGCGCACCCTGCGCTCAAGCTCCTCAACAACCGATCTGACTACGAGCACTTCAGCTTCGTCTTCTTCAAACTGATCGAACATCGTGCCGTGGCTGGCGTTGAAGTCCGACCAGAATTTCGACGCAAACAACCATTCCGATAGTGCCCCCGACAAGCGTAGCTGCTCCCCCCCTTCATTCATCGAGACTAGTGACTGTTGCATCTGCATGACGATAGCCCTTACTTGACCGGATCGGTGTTGTTAAAGTGCGTTAGCCCGTTTCTCACGCCGGCTGGGACACCGGTTTGCGTCGTCCTATTCGGACCAATTAGTGGAACGTTGTTCGGGATCGCATTGCCACTCTGATCCAGATACTGACCAGCTCCATTCTGCACACGGTAGTAGTTCCCAGCGTTGTCGTACACCACCGCCATGCCGGTGGTCGGATTGGTGTAGATCGTCTTCCCTGATGTCGTGTACGTCACATCGGGATTTGATCCCACAATGTTCTGCACCGTGTCGCTCAATGAGCCGCTTGACCAATTACCGCTATTCGCAGCTGCTCTTGTGGCACCCTGGGAATTATAGACAGGAGCATTCGGAGTGCCGCTTCCGGCGAACAATGGAGCAGGCGGCTTGACCCCGTACTCCGGTTCGCCGTCCGCCTCGGTTCCCATAATCACCTTTCCTTGGCCGGGCAAGTTCGAGTCGAGCTGGGACATCTCCTTCTTCAGTTCATCCGCGTCCTTCTGCTGCTCGCTGCGGTGATCTCCCGTGGCGTTATTCAGTGACTCGTTTTCTGCCGCCGTCGCCCCCGCTTGCGCGTTCTGCCCCGCAAGCCCCGCCGTCACTCCGCCCAGCAACGTCGACATCCCAACAATTGCCGCCCGCTGCCCATCGGTCAGGTTTTGCGCCCCGCCAGCCGCACTTACCAAGTACGGGGCAATCAGCGCACTCGTGGCCCCCCCAATGGCGCCACCCGCACACCCCGTCCCCAGAGCAGCTGAACTCGCGCACCCCAGCAAAGCATGAAGTCCAATGCTCTCCACAGAGCCCGCTGGCACATTCGCTCCGATCGTACCCGCACCGATCGCCGCGATATCAAACACCGCATTGGTCTTGAATGCGGAAAGGAAGCTGCCGCCCTCGATAGCCGTCTGAATCCCCGCGTTGACCGCACTCTGCTCGCCAACTTGGATCGCCGCCGTGCCGATGTTCGCCAGCGTCGTCCCCAAATCCGCCCCAACCAGGTTCGAACCCGCGCCACCGAAGTTGTCCAGCCCCAGGCCCGAATCCGCTCTCTGGGTCAGGTACGCCACCGCCCCCGCCTTGGCGACGTCGCCGAGCCGAATCCCCCGGTCGGTGCCCGCCTCGCTCACCGCCGTGCTCATCATGGCCACCGCCCACAGCGGAACGCCCATCATCGACATCGCGGTCGATACCACCATCATCGCGAACTGCTCAGAGGAGAGGTTTCCCCCTTCCTTCACGAAGTCCGTATGCAGATTGTCGCTGATCGTCCTTTGTGTGAAGTTGCTCCCCAACTGCTGCTGTAGCGTCGCCAGCAGCAGCTTCGTCCCAGCTTCGTTCACCGTCCCGTCGGCATTGATCTGTTGCAGTGCCCCACCAACCTGCTGCAACGTTTGCACATTCAGGTTCAGGTCGTCGGCACTCATGAACCCGCCAGGCTGAACCTGGGTGCCCGTGGTCTCCTGGTATCCCGCGTCGTTGACGTAGTGCCAAATCTGTCCGACGTCGACTTGATTCGCCTGATTCGTCAGCGTCCCCGCGTTCACCGTCAGCGAGCCGCCCGAGGAGATCATCCCCGTGTTCAGGATGCTGCCGCCCGTCTGCTTGTCGCCGAAGTTCAGCTGCAAGCTGTCGCTCGCCACGATGTTCCCATCGGCCGAGAGCGAGGACGTGTTCGCCGGCAAGTACACCTGCGGCATCAGCGCCGTTACCGTCGGGCAGCTCAGCGTGCCCGTGGCCGTACACCCCGGCTCCGGCACCGTCTGCTCCACGTACCACAGCATCGGCTGCGTCAGCTCGCCGATTTGTTGTTGCGTGAGGGCCTGGCCCAGTTGGATGTCGTTCGACTTCGCGTATGCCTGCGCGTTCGCGTACAGCACCAGCTTCTCTTGGTCGGTCACCGAGAGCTGCAGTTGGCTATCGGTCGATAAGCCGTTGACGAAGGTGGCTTGGCCGGTTTGTTTCAATGCCGCCGTTTGCAGCGCCGCGTCTTCCGCTTGCGGGTTGTAGTAGAACAGCGTCGTGCTCGGCTGCAGGTTCGCCGGCAGGTTCGAGAGCAACAACGCCGGGGAAACCGGATCGAGCGTCGTGCCCGTGCCGTTCAGTACGTAGTTGATGCCGCTTGAGGCGTTGGCTATCGGCGTGGCGACGCCCGAAGCGCTGCCGCCGATGTTCGCGGGCGTGAACACTTCGCCCGGAACCCTCTGCAGACCCAGCGTCACCTTCATCCGCGTCGCCGAGCTATCGATCGCGGACGGGATCGATCCGCCGGAAATCGCCTGCGGACCCTGCGTCGGTGTGATCTGTGTCAGGGAGTCGCCGCTCGACTGCGCAACCACTTGGCCGGGGATATTCTCCGGGCCCAGCGTCGGCTTCATTTGCGTCTGCGAGCCGTCCGAGGACGTCACGCCCCCGTCAGCGACCGCCTGCGGGCCCTGCGTTTGCGTCAGGAAATTGCCACCCAATGTCGCGGGAATCGACAAGTTCAAGCCGCCCTCGGCCGGTGCGAGACTGATCACCTGCGGCGGGTTGCCCACCTGCGGCGTATACGTGTTCGCCTTCGTGATCCCGTTGGCTAAGTTCGTGCCCGTGAGCGAGACCGATTGGCCGATCACGTTGCCCACGTTGATGATTTGCCCGCCCGAGGTCACCTTCAGGCTCGGCGCTTCGATCGTCGCGGCGATGTTGTCCACCGGGGTCGGCGGGTCGATCGCGCCACCTACGCTCGTATAGGCGCTGCCGTAAAGCGCCGTGCATTCCTCTGCGCTGCCGCAGCCCCATACGTCATGGCGCTTGTCAGAGCTGAAGATCGACGTCTCCTGCACCCAGTGCGAATGCCAGTATGCGTTCAGCGTCTGCGCTTGGTTGACGACCGGGCCCGCCACGCTGATCGTCGCGTTCACACCGGCGGTAATCAGGCTTCCAACGTTCGTCAACGTCCCGGCTTGGATATTGAGGCTATGGCCTGCGCTGATGATCGAGGAATCGCCCGATTGTTGGTCGACGTAGCCTTCGCAGTAACTCCCTTTGTACCCGCCCGCCGTCATGCAGCCCGAATACTGTTCGATCGAACCGTAGTTCTGATGCACGGGCACAGGTGCAGGCAACGTATTCGTTACGGCACCCGAAACGCTCAGTGTGATGTCGTTGCCGGCGAGGATGTTGCCCGAGGTGTTGGTCAGCGTTTGCGCAGCCGTCGCCGAGCCCGCGCTCGTGCTCACGCCCGTCACGACGATGTTGCGGCCAGCGATCAAGTTGCCGTAGGTGTTGTTGATCGTCCCCGCAGAGATCGTCAGGTCATTGCCCGCGATGATCGAGGCGTTGTCTTGCGTGTAGCTGAAGGTCGAGGTGTTAGGGTTCTCGCCCCTCAGATGGCCGCCGAACTCCATGCACTTATAGACGCTCGTGCCGGCGACACAACCCGATTGCGTGGAGGTCTGCTGTGTGTCGACGCCTTGATTCGTCACTGTCGCGCCGGACAAGTTAACGTTGTGCTGCGCGTACAGCGTACCCGCGTTGACGAGGTCGCCGCCACTGATGTTCAGATCGTTGCCGGCGGCGACTAGTCCGGTGGGCGTGGACCACGTTAGTGTTGAAGTGGCGGTACCCGGGGAAAGGTTACCCAGGTTAAATTCCAACGGATATACGTTCGTATTAGGATCCAGCGAATCGGGCGCAACCAGCGGGTTTAGGCAGGGATACTGACACGCGAAGCTGCGACCCAGCACCGCATTGAGTTGATTGACGAAGGTAGCCAGTTGCGTCGGATCGACCCAGTCGGTCGTCGTCTGTGTAAGCGTCGGTGCGACAGCACCGTTGCTCAACGAATGAATATTTAACGTAGCGTTCCCGCCCGCACCGATCTGACCGCCCTGGTTAGAGAGCGAATTTGCAGTTAACGAGAGGTTGCCGCCGGCAGAAATCACCCCCGCATCGCCCGGCTGCCGCGCGGTTGTGGTTCGATACACGGTCGGCAATGTAAGCGTCGCTGACGCCAGCTGGCCGCTCATCGGCCCCGGTTCGATGAACCACACATTTGCATACAGCGGGATGTCGCCCGCACCGTGGTCGCTCAGGATTTCCTCGTTAATCTGATCGATCGAAATCGTACCGGCCCCAGCAATCGGCGACGCCGATACAGGCGAACAGTCCGCACGGCAAAATACCGAGTACGGATCATTGCTAAACGTCGAGTTTTGGAGCGATCCGTAAAGGCCGGTCGGCGAGAGCAAGTTTCCGAGGGTTGCCGTTGCTTGTGCCGTACCGGTTCCGTCAATTCCATCACCTGCGTACGAGCCCCAGTAGTATGACCACGTCTGCGTGCCGACAACAGAAGACCATAAGACACCCGGGCTTACCACCGCCGTCGTCGTCGTGACCGCCGCCCCCGGCACCGTCTGATCATTCAAAATCCTCGCCGCACTAATGCTGACGTTATTCCCCGCCACAATCTTCCCGCCGATGTTATTCACATCGCCCGAGGAGTTCAGCGTGATGTTTCCCCCCGCCTGCGTGGTCGCGCCTGCGTTTTGGAACGTCGAGCCCGACGCATTCAAATTCCCCTGCGCTTCGAGCGTGCCTCCTTGGTTCAACACCGAGCCGCTCAGATTGAGATCACCATTGGCGTGGATGAGCGCGCCGCCGTCATTGACGATTGTCGCCCCCGTCAATCCGACGGTGGACCCGCCAACAATCTGTCCAGCGTTCTCGATCACGCCATTGCTAGCCAGCGAGAACGCCCCCGTGCTCTGAATCTGCCCAGTAATCGAAGCACCATTCAGCGCCGTGATCGACGCACCACCCGCATTAACGTTCCACGTCCCGCCCACCGACAACGAATTCACCGTCATCGACAACTGTCCACCCGCGTAAATCCCGCCGCTCGACGCCGCATTCGGATCCCACGCCATGTTCACCAGCGAGAGCGCGGCATTTCGCGCGGCGCTCATTTGCCCGTTGGTGTTGTTCATCGCTCCGTTGCCGCCCGTCACCGTCAACGACAGATCGCCCGTCGTCGCGCCGGTCTGGAACGGATTCCCCGCGATGATCAAACCATTGCCATTACTGAGCGTTGCCGTCTTGATCGCCACGGCGTTCGAGCCAAGAATCGTGCCGCCGCCGTTCGAGAGGTTGCCGCCTACGGTCAGGTTCGTCGCTTGGCCGCTGATCGTGCCCGCGTTCGTCATGTTCGACGCCGCCGTGAACGCAGCAGTACCCGTCGAAGCCAGCGACGCGCCCGCTCCGTTCACGATGTTGCCCGCGTTGACCGTCAGCGTTCCGCCGGCCAGCACCTGCCCGTTCGCCGCATTCGTGTACGTGCCGCTGCCGGCGTTAAACGTCGCCGCGCCTGCAACTAACGTTTGTCCCGATGTCGTCATGGCCTGCGTCGCCGTTGCATTCAGCGCGCCGCCGACGATCATCGAACCGCTCTTGATCGTCGCACCGGTAAGCGTTGCATCGTGCGTCACATAAAGCTGTGCCGCGCTCGTATCGAGCGTGCCGCGCGCGGCGGCCGTGAAGGCTTGTGAAGCGGTCGTCGTGCCCGACATCGTCACATTGCCGCCGCTCAACGAAACATTGCCGGCCAGGACGTTCGTGCCGCCAAGCGCCAAGCTTTGCCCGGCCGTCAGCGTGGCCGTGCCGTTGCCTTGCAAGCCGGCGGCTGCCAAGCTGCCGTTCGTCGCCGTCAACGACAGCGGGCCACCCGCCGAAACGCCCCAGATCGCCGTCAGGTTCTGTGCGGCCGTTGCATTCAACGCTCCGCCCACTTGCGTCGAGCCCAGCACGACACTGCCCGACGACGAGTTCAACGTCGCATTGCCCACCGCCGTCAATGCCACCAGCGTCAGGTCGTTAGTACTCCTTACGTTGACATCGCCCGCACCTTGGATGCCCTGTCCCAGCGCAAACGCACCACCCGCCGTCGCATTGATCGCCTGCCCGAACGCCAAGCCGCCGGCGCCGGTCATGTCGCCGCCAGATTGGAACGTGCCCGTGCCGTCACCCCACAGCATCCCGCCAATCGTCATCGCGCCGCCCGACGTCAGGCGCGAATTGCCGTTGACGAGCGCGGAGCCGATCGACAGTGTGCCGCCCGCCGTCGCCGTGAAATTCGAGACCGCCGATACCGGGCCGTTCAGCGCCAACGCGCCGTTTGTCGCTGCTAGTGCGATGTCGCCGTTTGCCCCGATCGACCCGTCCATCGTCAGATTGCGGCCCGCCGTCGCGTTGAAGGCACCGCCCGCGGTCGCCAAGCCGGCAACCATGATGTCGCGCGCGGACGTCAACGATGCCGCCCCGCCAGCCTGCGCTGCTCCGGCTACGTTGATGTCGCCCGCGCCGTTGTGTCCCTGCGCTTGCAACGTCAGGGTCGTGCCGGCCTGCACAGTGCCGAAAGATGCATCGTTAGCCGCCGTCGCGCTCACTGCCGCGCCCGCCGTCAACGCACCGGTCACGCCGATCGAGCCGCCCGATTGCAACGTAGCCGCGCCGTTACCGACTGCAATCGACGTCGCTTTTAAATCGCCGCCTGCGTTGAATACGCCCGCCGACGCCCCGGATGCTTGGCCCGTCACCGCGCCAAGCGTCATCGCGCCGCCTGATGTGATGCTAACGTTGCCGTTAGCGGTCGTCGCTCCGCTGATCGAAAGCGATTGGCCCGACTTCGCCGTCAGTGCGCCTTGGGCGGCGATGGCATTCGCATTCAACGATCCGGTTTGCGCGGTCATCGACACATCGCCCACCGAATTGAGCGCGCCGGTCAGCGATACGTTGCGTCCCGCGCTCAGCGTCGTCGCTGCGCCGCTATTGGTCGTGCCCGAAACCGAAATGTCGCGCGCCGCCGTGATCTTCGTGGCGCCCAACGCGGCCACGTTGCCGCTGAAGGTTGCATCGCCGCCGCCTGCGTTGCCGGAAGCCGATACCGTCAACGCCGAGCTGGCTTGGACAGCGCCAAGGCCAGCACTGTTTGCGGCCGTCACGTTCACCGTTGCCGCGGAAAGCGTCCCCGTCAGCGTCGTATCGTGTCCCGCGCGCAGCGTCGCCGTGTTGCCGAACGAGAGTGCGCCTGCTCCGCTGATATCCGTACCCGCCGTCAGCGTGCCGTTGCCTTGGCCTGTCATCGAACCGGATACGGCCAAGGCGCCGCCGGCATTTGCATTGATGTCGCCCGCGGCCGTAACGGGTGCGCCGAACGTCATCCCCGTGGCGGCCGATGCACTCAACGCGCCGCCCGCCGTCAATGCAGCGGTCGTCGTCAAGCTCCCGGTTACCGCGGAAAGCGTCACATCGGACGACGCGGTCAGCGCGCCCGCCACGCTCACGTTGCGGTTGGCGACCACCGAACACAATGCCCCGCAAGCGAGGGTGTTATTCAGCGTCGCATCGCGCGCCGCTTGCACCGTGAAAGCGCCCGGCGCAGAAATGGCGCCATTCATCGTCACATCGCCAGGGCCACCCGTGCCGCCCGCTGCATTGCCGTTCGCTGTCAGCGCGATCGTCGTCGCCGAGTTCAATGCACCGAGCGTGGCGCTACCGGCTGCCGTCGCTGCGATAGCGTTCGCCTGCAGCGATCCGACCATATTGATGTCGGCGCCCGCTTGTAACGTGGCCGATGCGCTAAATGCGCTTTTGCTCGAACTATTGCCGGCATCGCCGATCGTTGCGCCCGCCACCAAAGAGCCGTTTGTGCCGACGAGCGTGGCGCCTAGCGTCAGATTCTTCCCGGCTTGCAACTTGACGTCGCCGGTGGCGCTCGTCGATGCGCCCAGCGTCAAATCTTGCGCTGTTCCAATCGTCAGATTGCCGCCGCTTTCGATGCCGCCCGTCGCGGCCAATGCGCCCTGCGTGGCATGGATCGTCAAATCGCCGGCCGCGTTGATCGCGCCGCCAACCGAAACGTTGCGCTGCGCCGTAAGCGCCGCCGTGGCGCCGCCGCTCAGCGTGCCCGGAACGGCGATGTCTTGCGCCGCTTGAGCGGAGAGCGTGCTCGCCGCAACCACCGCGCCGTTGACGGTAATCGTGCCGCCGCCCGACGTGCCATTCGCCGCGAGCGTCATTGCGCTCGTGGAGAGCGCATTCGTCAGCGAAAGGTCGTTCGCGGCCGTCATCGAGAGGCCCGCCGCCTGCACCGGCCCCGTGAGCTGGATGTCGTGACCCGCGCCGAACGTGGCGTTCTGCGCGAAACCCGTGCTTCCGCTGCCTGTCAGATCGTGACCCGCCGTCAGTTGGCCCGCGCCTTGGCCGTTGAAGGTGCCGGACAGCGTGAGGTCGCGCCCCGCTTGCAGCGACGTGGCGTTCGCTACCGCCGTTTGGCCGCCCAGCAATAGATCCGTGCCGGCCACGATGCTCAAGCCGCTCTTCGCGTTGAGCGTACCGCTCGCCGAGACATTGCCCGTCGTGGCGGTTAGCGCGAGGTCCTTCGCGGCTTGAATGCTGCCCGTGACCGAGAGATTGCGCGCCGCCGTGAAGGTCGCGGCATCTGCGCCGACAAAGCTACCCGGCACGACGATGTCCTGGGCCGCCGTGATCGTCGCGAGGCCGGTTGCCCCTACGTTACCGTTTAGCGTGACGGTTCCTCCGCCCGCTGTTCCTTTAGCTTGCAAGGCGAGCGCACCGCCCGACTGCGCGTTCGCAACCGTCAGATCGTTGCCTGCGGTCAACGTCACGCCGTTCGCTTGGACAGTCCCGCCCAGGTTGATGTTGTTGCCCGCCGTGAGCGCGGCAGCCTGCGCGAAGACTGCAGTGCCCGCGCCGTTCAAATCATGACCCGCGCTCAGCTGCCCCGCGCCTTGGCCCGTCACCGCGCCCGCGAGCGTGAGGTCGTTGCCGGCGGCTACGGTGGTCGCGCCCACTGCCGAGACCTGTCCGCCGAGCGAGACGTTCGCACCGGCTCGCATCGACAAGTCGCCATTCGTCGCCACCGTACCGCTCGTCGTGGCGTTTCCGTTCGTCGCCGTCAGCGATACGTTCTTGGCGGCCTGTACCTGGCCCGCGACACCGAGATTGCGCGCGGCTGTCAACGCGATCGCATCAGTGCTCGACGAGAGAGTGCCAGGGACGGCGATATCCTGCGCGGCTGCGGCGTTGATCGCTCCGTCCGCGGTGGCCTTCCCATTGACGGTGATTGAGCCGCCGCCGGCCGAGCCGTTCGCCTGTAGCGTCAACGCGCCCGTAGACGATGCGTCGCCCATCGCGAGGCTATTGCCGGCAGTAAGCGAAACGCCCGCGCCTTGCACTGCGCCGCTCATTTGAACGTCGTGACCGGCCGCAAACGTTGCGCTCCCCGCAAACGCGCCACCCGTGCCCGAGAGATCATGACCCGCCGTGAGGTTTCCCGTGCCTTGTCCGTTCAACGTGCCCGACAGCGTCAAGTCGCTACCGGCCGCAAGCGTCGTCGCTTGCCCGGCGTGGGCCTGCCCGCCCAACGACAAGTTGCCGCCGGCCGTCGCATTCAAGTTGCCGCCGGCGTCGAGCGAGCCGGTGGCCGTAACATCGCCCGCATTGGCCGTGAGCGTTAAATCAGCAGCCGATTTCAGCGCGCCCGCTACCCCAATGTTGCGTGCAGCGGAAACGGCGATAGCATCGCCGCCCGTGACCGCGCCGATTACATTCGCATCTCGTGCGGCATTGAGCGTCGCTGCGCCGACGATCGTCGATGCGCCGTTGAGCGTGATGTCACCCGAACCGGCAAGGCCGAGCGCCGTCACGGCGAGCGTCGAGCCCGATTCGATATTCGACAGCGTTGCCGCGTTCCCCGCCTGCACTTGCAGTTGGCCTGCTTCGAGCACGCCACTGAGATTGACGTCGCCCCCTGATGCGAGCGTCGCCGCGTGCTCGAACGCCGCCGCGCCCGCGCCCGTGATGTCGGTCCCTGCCGAAAGCGTGCCGTCGTTCGCGACGAGCGCGCCCGCGAGCTTGATGTTCTGGCCGGCGGAAAGCGCAGCCGTCCCCATCGCGCTCGTTTGTCCGGCGTTGATGGCGAGCGTTTGCCCCGCAGCCAGTGCAAGATTGCCGTTCGTCGAAACGTTGGCGTTCGCCGACAGCGTGCCCGTGCGCGCTTGCAGCGATGCGTCGCCGACGGCATTGAGCGCCCCGCTCACATTCACGTTGCGCTGGGCAACGGCGCCGAGCGTCCCGCTGCCTGCGAAGCTCCCGGAGAGGTTCACGTCGCGCGCGGCCGCGAGCGACGCGGCGCCGAATGACGAAACGGGCCCGGCCAACGTGATATCGCCTGCGCCGAGGAGGCCTTTCGCTGTGACCGCCAGCGTCGCATTCGACTGCACATTGTTGAGGGTCGCTGAATTCCCCGCCGAGACGGCAATATTTGCGCCTTGAAGCGAACCCTCCACGTTGGCGTCGCCGCCCGAGGTCAGCGAAACATCGTTGACGAAGTTCGCGCTGCCCTTCACATCGAGCTGACCGCCTGCGGAGAGCGTGCCCTTGCCCTTACCGGCGAGCACACCCGACTCGGCCAAATCGCCGAGCGCGGCAAGCGTCGTATCGCCCACGGCCGTTGTGGCGCCCCCGAGCGTCACGCTGCTCGCGCCAATGCTCAACGCCGCGCTTGCAGCCAGTGTTCCCGTCGATGCATAGGCCCCGCCCGCTTGGATCGTCAGCGCTTGCGAGGTACCCGCGGTCTGCAGCGAGCCCGCGACGGTGACGTTGCCCTGCGCGTTGAGGTGCAGTGAATCCGCCGCAGCGAATGCGCCGTTGACGTGGATGTCTCCAGCCGCGGTGAAAGTCGTTGCACCAATGGACGAAGCGTTGCCCGCAAACGTGATGTCGCCGCCGCCGGCCGCGCCGCTCGCTTTCACCGAAAGTGTGCCCGTTGCTTGCAGACCGTTGAGCGTGGCCGAGTTGCCCGCGTTTACCGTCACGTTATCGCCAAGCAGCGAGCCTTCCACGTTCGTATCGCCGCTGGAGGTCACCGTCGCGTCTTTGGTGAAGCCCGCGCTGCCTGCGATGTCGATCTGGCCGCCCGACTTCAACATGCCGTTTCCCTGCCCCACGAGCGTGCCGCTCAACGCGAGATTGCCGCCGGAGGTCAGTGCCGTGTCGCCTTTCACGGAAGCTGCGCCACTGATCGTCAAAGCATGACCCGCACTCGCGGACAAGTTCGTATCCGATTGCACGCTGCCTGTGACGCCGATGTCGTGCGTCGCCGTCAGCGTCACGGAAGAACCTGCCAGTGTTCCGGCAATCGTCCCATCCTGGCCGGCCGCAAGCGTAGCGGCGCCTTGTGCCGTCACCTGCTGCGGCCCGACTGAGAGCGAGCTACCCGCCTCGAGCGTCAAGTTGCCGTTGGTCGAAACGTTCGCCGCGGTCGTCAAACTGCCTGAGCTTGCATTGACCGAGATGTCGCCGACGGATGCCGTCGCGCCGTTCACGCTCGCATTGCGTCCGGCCGTTCCCGTCAACGTGCTGCCTCCAGTGAAATTGCCGTTCGACGAGATATCCCGCGCGGCCGTCAGGTTGGCGGCTCCGGCCGATGACGTGTTCCCGTTAAGGACGACGTCGCCGCCGCCCGCTGTGCCGTTCGCGGTGACGGCGAGCGTACCCGGCGTCTGTACATCCCCGAGACTCGCGGAGTTACCGGCGGTCACTTGCACTGTCCCGCCGAATAGGCTGCCGGTCAGCGCAGCGTCATGTCCCGCGATAAGCGACGCTTGGCCTGCAAACCCAAGCGCACCGCCTCCGTTCAAGTCAGTGCCGGCAGTTACCGTCCCATTCGTTTTGCCGACGACAGAACCGGCTACCGTCAGCGCATCGCCCGACGACAGCGCCATCGCTCCCTGCGCTTGCACGTTGCCGTTCACGAGCAGATTGCGTTGAGCGTTCACGCTTGCGTTGGCCGCTGAAGACAACGCACCGTCGATTTGTACGTCAAGGCCGGCCGCCAAGGTGGCCGCCTGCTGTGCAACCGCTTGCGCCGCGCTTGTGATGTTCAAACTTCCGCCGGCGTTCAGGGCCAGTGTCGTCCCCGCGTTCACATTTCCGGTGAGGGTCAAGTCCTGGCCGGCCGAAAGCGCGGCCGCGCCGAGTGCGCTGACTTGTTGCGACTTCACGGCAAGCGAGCCGCCTGCGTTGAACGTCACGTTTCCGTTGGTCGAAACGGTCGCCGCGGTCGACAAGCTACCCGTGCCGGCACTCAGCGAAAGGTCACCCGCCGAAGCCATCGCGCCATTCACGCTCACGTTACGTCCGGCCGTCCCGGTCAGCGTGCTACCTGCGGAGGTGTGGCCGTTCAGCGTGATGTCTCTTGCGGCGGAGAGATTGACGGCTCCGGTCGATGTCATCTTTCCGTTCAGGACGACATCGCCCCCGCCTGCCGTCCCGTTTGCCTTGACCGTCAGCGTCCCCGGCGTTTGCACATCGCCGAAACTCGCGGAATCGCCCGCCGTCGCCTGCAATGTGCCGCCGAACAAGCTGCCGGTCAGCGCGATGTCATTGCCCGTCGTAAGCGTCGTTTGGCCCGCAAAGGCCAGCGCGCCGCCGCCGGTTAGATCGGTACCCGCGGTAACAGTCCCGTTCCCTTGACCGATGACCGATCCGGCTACCGTCAGCAATTCGCCTGACGACAACGCCATCGCGCCCTGCGCCTGCATCGTTCCGTTCACGAGCAGATTGCGTTGCGCGTTCACGGTTGCGTTCGCGGACGCCGATAGCATCCCGTCGACTTGCACGTCGAGGCCGGCTGAAAGTGCCGCAGTCTGTTGCGCGACAACTTGCGCGGCGCTCGCAATGCTCACGCTCCCGCCGGCGTTCAACGTCAACGTCGTGCCTGCGTTGACGTTCCCATTGAACGTCAAGTCCTGGCCCGCCGAAAACGCAGCAGCGCCAAGCGCACTCACCTGCTGGGATTGAACCGCAAGCGAGCCGCCCGCCTTGAGCGTCACGTTGCCATTGGTCGAAACCTTCGCGGCGGTCGACAGGCTACCCGTGCTTGCCGTCAGTGACATGTCGCCGACCGACGCCGTCGCACCATTCACTTCGACGTTGCCTCCGGCGATCCCCTTCAGCGTGCCGCCGCCGGAGAAACTGCCTTTCACGGAGATGTCGCTTGCAGCCGTGAGGTTGGCGGCGCCCGTCGCCACGGTCTTGCCGTTGAGAGCGATGTCGCCGCCGCCTGCCGTACCGTTTGCGGTGACGGCGAGCGTACCCGGTGTTTGCACATCGCCGAGACTCGCCGAGTTGCCCGCGGTCGCTTGCACCGTCCCGCCAAGCAAGCTGCCGGTCAGTGCGATATCGTGCCCCGCCGCGAGTGTCGTTTGACCTGCGAACGCTAAGGAACCCGCTCCGCTCAAGTCAGTGCCGGCGGTTACCGTCCCATTGGCTTGACCGACGACCGAGCCCGCCACGGTCAGCGCATCGCCCGCCGATAGCGTCATCGCGCCCTGCGATTGCACCGTTCCGTTGACCAGCAGATTACGTTGTGCATTCACGCTTGCGCTGGCGGCCGACGACAATGTACCGTCGACTCGCACGTCGAGTCCCGCGGCGAGTGTCGCCGTCCGCTGGGCAACAACTTGTGCGGCACTCGCAATGTTCACGCTCCCGCCGGCATTCAGCGTCAGCGTCGTGCCTGCGTTGAGGCTCCCGGTGAACGCCATGTCCTGCCCCGCCGAAAGCGTGGCTGCACCGAGTGAGCTAACTTGTTGCGACTGGACCGCGAGCGAGCCGCCCGCATTGAGGGTCAAGTTTCCGTTCGTCGAAACGTTTGCCGCGGTCGACAGGCTGCCCGTAACGGCATTGAGCGATACGTCACCGGCCGACACCATCGCACCGTTCACGCTCACGTTGCGTCCGGCCGTCCCCGTTAGCGTCGCGCCGCCGGAGAAGCTGCCGTTCACAGAGATGTCTCTTGCCGCTGTGAGGTTTGCGGCGCCCGTCGACACAGTACTGCCGTTGAGAGCGACGTCGCCGCCGCCTGCCGTACCGTTAGCAGCAACCGTCAGCGTTCCAGGCGTTTGTACATCGCCAAGGCTCGCTGAATTGCCGGCACTGACTTGCAGCGTCTTGCCGAACAAGGTGCCGCTTAGCGCCACGTCGTGGCCCGTCGTCAGTGTCGTTTGGCCCGCGAACGCTAAAGAGCCTGCTCCATTCAAATCGGTGCCGGCGGTGATCGTTCCATTCGCTTGACCAACGATCGATCCGGCGACGGAGATGGCCTGCCCCGCCGATATCGCCGTCGCCCCTTTCGCCAGCAGTGTTCCGTTGATGACCACATTGCCTTGGGCATTCACGTTTGCATTCGCGGACGACGACAACGTACCGTCGATCTGTGCGTCGAGTCCGGCCGAAAGTGTTGCCGTCTGCTGCGCGACGACCTGTGCCGCGCTGGCGATGCTTATGTTCCCTCCAGTGTTCAGCGTCAGCGTCGCGCCTGCGTTCGCGCTCCCGTTGAACGTCGCATCCTGCCCCGCCGAAAGCGCGACCGCGCCGAGTGCGCTGACTTGCTGCGACTGCACGGCAAGCGAGCCGCCGGCGTTGAGCGTCAAGTTTCCGTTGGTCGAAACATTCGATGCGGTACTCAGGCTACCCGTGCTGGCATTCAGCAATACGTCGCCAACCGACGCCATTGCGCCGTTCACGCTCACATTACGTCCAGCCGTCCCCGTTAGCGTGGCGCCGCCGGAAAAATTGCCGTTCGACGCGATGTCTCTCGCGGCTGTGAGATTCACGGCTCCGGTCGATGTCGTCTTTCCGTTGAGGGTGACATCGCCCCCGCCTGCCGTCCCGTTTGCCTTGACTGTCAGTGTTCCCGGCGTTAGCACATCGCCTAGACTCGCGGAATTGCCCGCCGTCACCTGCAATCTGCCGCCAAACAAGCTGCCGGTCAGTGCAACGTCATGGCCCGCCGTAAGCACCGTTTGGTCCGCAAACGCCAGAGAGCCGCCACCGTTCAGATCCGTACCCGCAGTGACAGTCCCGTTCCCTTGACCGATGACCGATCCGGCCACCGTTAGCGCCTCGCCTGACGATACCGCCATCGCTCCATGCGCCTGGACCGTTCCGTTTACGAGCAAATTGCCTTGAGCGTTCACGGTTGCGTTCGTGGACGTAGACAAGATACCGTCGACCCGCAAGTCGAGCCCGGCCGTCAGCGCCGCAGTCTGCTGCGCAACGACTTGCGCAGCACTCGCGATGCTCACGCTCCCGCCCGCGTTTAGCGTCAGCGTCGTGCCTGCGCTGGCATTCCCATTGAAGGTCAAGTCTCGTGCAGCTTGCGCTGCGAACGCACCGCCAGTAGCGATCGGCCCGTTCAATACGATGTCCGTTGCATTGGCGCCCTGTGTCGCAATCGCCAAGGCTCCGCCCGCCTGCACATTGCCGAGCGTCATCGCGCCGCCGCTCGCGGTCGCGGACAGGCCGCCGCCGGTTTGCACGCTGCCAAGCGTCATCGCACCGCCGGCACTGGTCGTCGTATCGCCGTTGGCCTGCAACGTAGCCGCGTTGACGTTGCCCTGTGCGGTCATCGATAGATTCTTGCCCGACTGCACAGTGCCCGTCGACGTGACATCGCCACCCGCCGTCAACGTGTAGCTGTTGATGCCGAGGCCAGTCCCCGAGAGATTGGTATTGCCTGCACTCGTAATCGTGACGTCCTGCTGCGCGGCGTGGTTGCTGGCAGTCAAATCGCCGTTCGATGACAGCGTCAAGTTGCCCGCGTTCGCGGCGAGCGCGCCGTCCGTGCGCACACCCATGCCCTGCGCCGTGCCGATCACTGAAATCTGCCCGGCTGTCATCGCCCCAAAGTTCGTGGCATCGATCGCATAGCCCTGCGTCGCATTGCCGATCGAAGCCGATGTATTGGCGCTGCCGTTCGATTGCGTCGCGTAGGTCGTGCCGGTCGCATCCGATGCGCCCGGCCTCACGACTTGATCGCCCGCGATGACGTTGATGCGCGTGCCTGCGTACAACGGCGCGTTGATGCCAACCGTCTCGCCGATCAAATCGATCGTACCGACCGTGCCTTCGATCCCCGCGCCTGGCCCATTCGTCCCCGCATTGCCTTCGATCTGAATGTGGCCGCCCTTCACGTCGTACGCCACGGCTTGCGCGTTCGTGAAGTCCGTTTGCGATCCGCCGATACCGGTCAGGAACTGCGGCGTGCCGGTCGTCAAGGTAACGCCGACCGTATTCGTGAAGCCGGCGCCCCGTACTGCGATGCCGTTCGGATTCGCGATGATGACCGTCGCCGCCGAGCCGAAGACTTCGAGCGGGCCGTTGAGCACGCTCGCGAACGCGCTGCCGGACGATGTGACCTGATTGACGATGACGCTCGCCGTGCGGCCATTCAAGTTCGGATTGGCTGCAACATTGCCGCCCGTCAAAGTCGTGCCGCCTTGCAGGCTGTTGTTCAGGATCAAGCCGATCGGATCGACGTTGAAGCTTTGATACTGATTGAGCGAAATACCGGCTGCGTTGGGCGCCGTGATGTTGACGACGGGCACGCCGCCGCCCGCACCGCTGGACTGCGTGATCTTCGGTTGAAACGACAGCGGGGCGTTAGGGTCGGTGATGGCGCCCGCTTCGGCAACCTGCATCGCAAAGCGAACGCGCAGCGATGCGAGATCCTGAATCGTGCGCCAGGCTTCGTCACCGAGACGATGACTTCCGGCCGCCAAAACACCTGCAGCGGCGCGTCCTTGCTCGACCGTCACCGTAATCGGGCCGACAAACAGGGTGGCCGCAACGAGCGCGCTGACCGCACGTTGCCAGACGCGATAGCTGCGCGTCGTGCTGCCCAAGGCTACGTTGCCCGACAGCAAGCGCAAGCGCTCCTGCGCTGCACGTGCTTGTTCGAACCGTTGCCAGCTACCCCGTGTCGACTTTCTCATGTCGGTGTGGTCGTTGTTGATTTGTTTTTAACGTCTTGCTGTGCCGGCGGCCGGCCGGCACGTACTGCTATCGTCGTGGCTATCGTCGTCGCTACTGCCCCGCGATCGTCACTGCTCGATGTGGGCGCTCTTGACCAAATCGGTCACGACTTGCGCGGTGGCCTTCGCCACGGCCACTTGTTCGAGCTCTTTGCGCAGCGCGTCCTTCGATTGATCGAACGTCGGGATCTGCGTCGCGCGCACTTGATCGACGCGCAAGATCCAGAAGGCATTGGCCGCTTGAATCGGGGCTTTCGATACCGCCCCTTGCGGCAACTTGACGAGCGCCTCGGCGAGCGGCTGCGGCCAACCTTGCGTCTGCCCCTCCGTGATGGGCGTCTTGAACGACACCCAGTTCAACGCGCCGCCTTGCGCGGCGGTCGGGCCTTGGCTGTACTGCTTCGCCAGTTGCGCGAAATCGCTGCCCTTCTTCAGTTGATCGAGCACGGTCTGCGCCGTGGCTTCGTCTTTGACGATAATCGCGCTGGGCTTGTATTCGTTTTTTCCGAGCGACGCGACGATAGCGTCGTACTTCGCCTTCACATCGGCATCCGTCACGGCGGCCGGCTTCACGCTGTCGCGCAGGTAGGCCTGCATCATCAGCATCGTCTTGGCTTGCTCGAGGGCCGCTTTGACGTCGGCGTGCGCATCGTAGTGCTGCTTTTGCGCGGCCTGGCGAAATAGCTCGCGCGCGATGAGCTGGTTCTTCATCGAGGCGCGCAGCGCCGGCGAATCCGGTTGGCCGCTCTGACGCACCGCGGCGTCGAGATCGGCTTGCGCGATCGTGACGCCATTCACGCGCGCCACGACGCCGGCAGGCAGCGTCGCCGCTGCAGCGGGAGCAGCTTGCGCGGGCGCCGCCTCCTGCGCGCCGAATGCCGGTGCGATCAATGCGGACAGCAGAGCGGCAGCGGCGATACTGCACTTGAACGTCGTCGACCGCTTCGTTTGATGCTTCATCGGATACCCCTTGTTCGGTTGGATTCAACGAACGGCATAAGATGGGCGCACGAAAGCGCCCCTATGTCGCCCAGTTCAATGTGAAAAGAAGCACGCGAGATTTCGGTCCCAGCGCGGCAGGCTGCAGCAACGCTTGCCCTGCCAGCACTTCGCCGGAAATCATCTGCGAGTGAAACGTCCATTGCGCGCGGGCGCCGATCCCCACCCCCGCCATCGAAGGCCAGCCGCCTTGCGCAACGAGATGCGCCTTGCCGCCATCGAGAAAGACATAGGGCTCCCAATGCGCGTCGCGCCAAGCCGGCGCGTTCGACCACACCCATTCGTTGCGCAGATAGAACCCGCTATCGCCGCTCACCGCAGCCTGCGAGAAGCCGCGCACGGTGTCGCTTCCGCCCAGAAAGATTTGCTCGTTGCCGAACAACGCGTCATGGCTGTATTGGCCGTTGAGCGTGCCGCGATAGGTCCATTCGGTGGCGCCGATGCTGCCAAGCGGCAGTTGCAGCGTCGCATTCCAATCGGCCCGCGTGAATTGCGAGTGGGCGTCCGCTTCGCCGATGCCGTGCTGATCGTGCGCGGCGGCGAGCCAAGGCAAGCCCTGCGCGATGCCGAATTCGGCGGTGAGCGCCCCCGGTTGTTTGTGCGCCGAGAAGTGCCACAGCCCAGATAACCCTAGACGAAAAACCGTGAGATTCACGGGCGCCAAGTCGAGATCGTTGACGTTGCGCTGCGAGCTGAGCTTCGTGAGCGTCGCGTCGAGCGATAGACGTGACGTGGCAGAGCGAGCGAAGACATCGTTCCAGCCCAAGGTCTGGCTAAAGGTACGGCCGTAGAGCAGCGCCGTATCGCCGATCAACTGCTGATATTCCGATACCGAAGTCGTATAGCTGAACGTCTGGAAGCCGAACGGCACAGCGCCCGACAGCACCACCGCGTTCGTGTCGGTGCTGCCGATATACGACAGTCCTAAGGACTCCTGAAAGCCCAGCACGTTGTCCGCTTCGGCGC
>Ga0157369_10002685_pt1 | contig 21230 bp, 17 predicted proteins | sample C25metaG_FD_113461 | JGI IMG/M metagenome (GOLD analysis project Ga0157369, IMG submission 113461) | Corn rhizosphere microbial communities from Kellogg Biological Station, Michigan, USA - C2-5 metaG | ecosystem: Host-associated > Plants > Roots > Rhizosphere > Soil | place: USA: Michigan...
GAACACCCGTGGCGGCATCGGCAAAGCCGCCATGATCCATAACAGCGCCACACCCAAGATCGAGGTCGACCCCGAGACCTACGAGGTGCGCGCCGACGGCGAGCTCCTGACCTGCGAGCCTGCGACGGTACTGCCGATGGCACAGCGGTACTTTCTGTTCTAGCCGCGGCGGGTGAGCCATCCGATGCGTGAGATGAGGCCGCTGGTCGACCGAGATGCACGGATTGGTGTTCGGGGTCGAACCGGCTATGGTCGGGGCATGAAACGCTTCGCTTTCGCAATCGCTCTGTTCGCCCTCGGGGCTGCGCCGGCCTTCGCCGACATCACCCTGGGCGTCGGGCTCACGGTTCCCGGCGAGGCGCAGATCAAGGTCACCAAGTACGATTGCGACGGGCATGATCCGATCGTCGTGCAGTATCTCGACGCCGCGCCCAATTTTCTCGCATTGGTGCCGATCGACGGGCAGACGGTGATCTTCGCCAACACCCCTTCCGCCTCCGGCGCCAAATACGAGGCGGGCAAGTATGTGTGGTGGAGCAAGGGCAGCCAGGCCTCGCTCAGCGACGTCACCGAGGGCCTCGACGCGGCGCCGGTGCTGAGCTGCGCGGAAGAAAACAACACGCCATGATCCGCGCGACCGCCGCCCTGCCCCCCAACCACGGCAAGGGCAAGCCCTTTGCCCAGCTCACGCTGACCTCCGACCAGCGGCGGCTGCGCCGCAAGGTGCTGGCGGTGAAGGGCGAAGAGATTCTCGTCGATTTCGCCGAGCCGGTGACGCTCGAGCATTTCGGCGCGCTGGCGCTGGAGGATGGACGGCTGGTCGAGATCGTCGCCGCGCCCGAGCCGCTGCTCGAGGCCACGCCGCGCGGCACCGAACACCTCGCGCAGCTCGCCTGGCATATCGGCAACCGGCACATGGCGGCGCAGATCGAAAAGAAGCGCATCCTGGTGCCGCGCGACCATGTGGCGAGGACCATGCTGGCGGGCCTGGGAGCCGAGGTGCGCGACGTCACCGAGCCGTTCCTGCCGATGCAGGGCGCCTATCACGCGCCGCACTGAGATGAGCGAACTTTTCGCGCTGCAGCGCCTTCTCACCTGGCTGTCGCCCGCCTTCCCGGTGGGAAGCTTCGCCTGGTCGCAGGGCCTGGAGACGGCGATCGGCGATGCCCGCGTCACCGATGCGGCGAGCCTCAGGGACTGGATCGGCGGTGCGCTGGCACATGGCGGCCTGCGGACGGATGCGATCATCCTGGCGGCGGCGCACCGCGCGCACAACGATGCCAATACGCTGCAGGAGATCGCCGACCTGGCGCTGGCGCTGACGACAGCCAGCGAGCGGCAGTTGGAGACGACACTGACCGGCGAAGCCTTTGCCAATGCGGCCCGGGCCTGGCCCTCGGACGTGTTTGCGCGGCTGCCCGTGCCCTGCCCTTATCCCGTCGCAGTCGGCGCCATTGCCGCGGCCCAAGGGCTGGACCTCGGCGACGTGCTAACCGGCTACCTCACCGCTGCGGTACAGGCGCAGGTCTCGGTGGCGGTGCGGCTGGTGCCGCTCGGGCAGACGGGAGGACTGCAGGTCATCGCAGGCCTCGAAGCCGACGTGGCAGGGCTCGTCGCCACTGCGGCAAAGGCGGGGCTCGACGACATCGGCGGCATCGCCTACGCCGCCGACATCGCGCAGATGCGCCACGAAACCATTGCCGTGAGGGTGTTCCGCTCATGATTGCCGCCATTGTCAGCGTGCTGACCTTCCTGCCGCTCATGGTGATGGCGCTGGCCTATCTGCTGTGGGCCCTCGGCACCACCTGGCCGATCCGCAGCGAAGCGCTGCTGGCGCAGACGGTCGTCGGCCGCCCCGGCATGACCCGCATGCCCAACCGGCTGCTGATGCTCCTGATCGCCATCCTGCTGACCCTCGCGGCGATCGTCGCCATGGGCCTTGCTGGACACGATGACGGCGGCATGGTCCGCACGGTGCTCGGCGCCCTGCTCGCCATCGGCTTTCTCGTCCGCGGCGTGGCCGGCTACACGGCAGGCTGGCGAGCGCGCTATCCGGCCGAGCCGTTCGCAACGCTGGACCGCAAGAACTACTCGCCGCTCTTTCTCTGGATAGGAGCGGGATATCTGATCCTGGTGGTCATGAGGCTGCTATGAGCAACGGCCCTCTGCGCGTCGGCATCGGCGGCCCGGTCGGCTCCGGCAAGACGACGCTGTGCGAGATGCTGCTCAAGGCGATGCGCGAGCGCTACTCGATGGCGGTCGTTACCAACGACATCTACACGCGCGAGGACGCCCTGATCCTCAACCGCGTGCAGGCCATCAGCGAGGACCGCATCATCGGGGTCGAGACCGGCGGCTGCCCGCACACCGCGATCCGCGAGGACGTGTCGCTGAACCTTGCCGCGATCGCCGACCTCAATCGGCGCTTCCCCGATCTCGACGTGGTGCTGATCGAAAGCGGTGGCGACAACCTCAGCGCCACCTTCTCCCCCGACCTTGCCGATATCACGCTCTACGTGATCTCGGTCGCCGAGGGCGAGAAGATCCCGCGCAAGGGCGGCCCGGCCATCACGAAGTCCGACCTCCTGATCATCAACAAGGCCGACCTCGCGCCTTACGTGAATGCGAGCCTCGAGGTGATGGAGCGCGATACCATCAGGGTGCGCGACGGCCGACCTTATGTGTTCACCGACATGCTGCGCCGCGAAGGCCTCGAGGCGGTGATCGCGTTCATCGAGAAGACGGGTGGGCTGAAAGAGACGTCTCAGGCAGCTGAATAGGCTCCGACACTCCGTGGATGAGTGGAGTCCATGCCGCTACTGCGTCTTCGTCGGCGGCACTTCCACCGGGGCGTTGGGGGGCGGCGTTTCGACCGGGGCCGGCGCCTGCTCCGGCGGGCCGGACGGCGGCACGCCATCGGGTTCTTTTGCCGGCTGCGGCGGGTCCTTGTCGGGAGGCACTTCGCTCGGCTGCTTGTCGGGCGGGACCTGTGCGCGGACCAATGCCAGCACCGACCGCGCCGGCAGCGTCACGCCGCCATGCGTAAATCCTACCGTCGCTTTGTCGTCGGAGACGAGGCCGATGGCCCACTGGCCTTCCGGCAGACGCGCCGGAACGGCTTCGGCATGGCGGTTGAACCAGACGAGCAGCTCGTCATGGGCCGTCCGCAGATGCATGCCGAGCACTGACTGGCCGGGATTGGTCCAATCGCCATCGTTCATCTCGCGGCCGTCCTGGTGCCACCAGACCACGTCGCGGAGGCCGTGCTTGCCGTGCCCATCGAGGAAGTGGTCGTCGGCGAGCGTCGCATGCGCCCGGCGGAATTTCTGCGCTGCCGACACGAAGTCGACCAGATTGCCGTCTGCGGCTTCCCAATCGAGCCACGTGATCTCGTTGTCCTGCGCATAGGCGTTGTTGTTGCCGCGTTGCGTGCGGCCCATCTCATCGCCCTGTTGGATCAGCGGCATGCCGCGCGACATCAGCAGCGTGGCGAGCAACGCCCGGACATCGCGCCGGCGAGCATCGTTGATGGCCTCGTCGTCCGTCGGGCCTTCGACGCCGCAGTTCCACGAGGCGTTGTTGTTGTTCCCGTCGCGATTTCCCTCGCCGTTCGCCTCGTTATGCTTGTGCTGGTACGAGACGAGGTCGGCGAGGGTGAAGCCATCGTGTACGGCGAGAAAGTTGACGCCGTTGCTCGGCTTGCGACCGGCGAAATTGTAAATCTCGGCCGAACCCGCAACCTTACCGGCGAGTGCACCGATCTTGCCCGGTTCGCCGCGCCAGAACTCGCGGACATCGTCGCGGAAAGTATCGTTCCACTCGCGGAACTCCTTGCCGAACTGGCCGACTCCGTAGCCGCCCGGGCCTGGATCCCACGGCTCCGCGACGAGCTGGCACTTGCTCAAGATCGGATCCGCCTTGATGAGTTGCAGCATCTTCGCGTCGGGATTGAAGCCCGGCTCGCGGCCGAGCACGGTGGCAAGGTCGAAGCGGAAGCCCGACACGCCCATTTCCTCGACCCAGTAGCGCAGGCTCTCGATCACGAGCCGCTGCACGGCCGGATGATCGCAGCGCAGCGTGTTGCCGGTGCCGGAATCGTTGACCAGCACCTGCTTGCCGTCGACCTCGACATGTCGGTAGTAGGTCTTGGGGTCGAGCCCCTTGAGGCTCAGGACCGGGCCGGAATAGTCGCCCTCGCCGGTATGGTTGTAAACGACGTCGAGAATGACTGCGATGCCGTTCTTGCGGTAGAGGTCGGTGAGATAGCGCAGCGATTGCGGCCCGCGGGGCGCGAGGCGCGGATCGATCGCAAAATAGGTGACGGGGTTGTAGCCCCAGGCATTGGTCAGGCCGAGCGCCGGCAGGTGGCCGTCGTCGATGAACGCGGCGATCGGCATGAACTCGACGCAGTCGACGCCCAGATATTTGAGATGGTCGATGACGCGGCGCGTGGTGAGGCCGGCGACGGTGCCGCGCAGCGGCCCCTGCACGCTCGGATGGCGCATGGTATAGCCGCGCACGTTGAGCTCATACATCAGGCTCGGCGCCTTGCGCCGCGGCGTCGCGTGCTTGTTGAGCTGCGGGGACAGCACCACTGCCTTGGGGATGAGGGGCGCCGTGTCCACCGCATCGCTGCGCGGCAGACGCAACCGGGGCGAGCGCACGAAGGTCCGGTCGAGCCGGCGGGCATAGGGATCAACGAGCAGCTTGTTGGGGTCGAAGTTGAAGCCCTGGTCCGGATCGTATGGGCCGGCGGCGCGCAGGCCGTACTTGGTGCCCGGCCCGATGCCGGCGATCAGACCATGATGGATGTTGTCGTCGTGCCCATCGAGCTCGTAGCGCGCGAGCTCGCGGTCCGCTTCGTCATAGAGCGACACGTACAGCGCCGATGCGGTCTCCGAATAGACCGCAAAATTGATGCCCTCGGCGGTGACTGTGGCGCCGAGCTTTTCGGCGCTGCCGCCATGCGGCACGAGCTGCGGTTTGACCACTCCGACGATCCCCGGCTCAGGTGATGACACTGGGGGCATCTCGGCCGGTGCGCTCACGGATGCCGGTGATCCGGTCGGCGAGAGAAATGAGGAATGAGAGGGCCGACTGAGTGTCGAGGTCGTGCTGTCCATGGGCCGGTTCGTACCGTTCGAGATACACCCGTAACGTCGCCCCCACCGTGCCCGTTCCACTCAGGCGCAGGATGATCCGGCTCCCATCGGCAAAACCGATGCGGATGCCCTGCTTGCTGCTCACCGAGCCATCGACCGGATCGTGGTAGGTGAAGTCGTCGGCATAGGAAACCTTGAGGCTGTCATAGGTTGCATCGGCGATCTCGGGCAGCCTGGCCCGAAGATCGTCCATTAATTTGTTCGCAACCGCAGCGTCGACCTCTTCATAGTCGTGCCGCGTATAGTAGTTCCGCCCGTAGATGGCCCAGTGGTCGCGCACGATCTCGTCGACGCCCTGCTGGCGCTGCGCCAGGATGTTGAGCCAGAGCAGCACGGCCCAGATGCCGTCCTTCTCGCGCACATGGTTGGAGCCGGTGCCCGAGCTTTCCTCGCCGCAGATGGTGACCCGGCCGGCATCCAGCAGATTGCCGAAGAACTTCCAGCCGGTCGGGGTCTCGTGCATCTCGATGCCGAGCTTTTCGGCGACGCGATCGGCCGCGGCGCTGGTCGGCATCGAGCGCGCGATGCCGGCGATGCCGTTGGCGTAGCCCGGCGCCAGCGGCGCATTGGCGGCCAGCAGCGCCAGCGAATCCGAGGGCGTCACGAAGCGCTTCTTGCCGATGATCAGGTTGCGGTCGCCATCGCCGTCCGAGGCCGCCGCGAAGTCGGGTGCCGCGTCGGTCATCATCAGGTCGTAGAGGTCCTTGCAATAAACGAGGTTGGGGTCCGGGTGGCCGCCGCCGAAATCGGGCAGCGGCGTGCCGTTGAGTACGGTCCCCTGTTGCGCCCCCAGCATGTCCTCGAAGATCCGGTGGGCGTAGGGCCCGGTGACGGCGTGCAGCGCATCGAAGCGCATGGTGAAGCCGCTCGCGAACATCGCCTGGATCGCCGGGAAGTCGAACAGCGTCTGCATCAGGGCGGCATAGTCGGCGACCGGATCGATGATCTCGACGGTCATGTCGCCGGATTTCTGCGTACCGATGCTGCCCAGGTCGATGTCCGGCGCGTCGTTGATCAGGTAGCGGTCGATCACCTTGGAGCGCGCGAACACCGCGTCGGTGATCTTTTCCGGCGCCGGACCGCCATTGCCGATATTGTATTTGATGCCGAAATCGCCCTGCGGCCCGCCGGGGTTGTGGCTCGCCGACAGGATGAAGCCGCCGAATGCCTTGTAGTGGCGGATGATGTGCGACGTCGCCGGAGTGGAAAGAATCCCGTTCTGGCCAATCATTGCTTTGCCGAACCCGTTGGCGGCGGCAACGCGGATGATAGTCTGGATGGCGACGTCATTGTAGTAGCGGCCGTCGCCGCCGATCACCAGGGTCTTGCCCTTGAAGCCCTCGAGGCTGTCGAGGACCGACTGCACGAAGTTCTCGACGTAGTTGGGCTGCATGAACACCGGCACCCGCTTGCGCAGGCCCGAAGTTCCCGGCTTCTGATCCCCAAATGGCGTGGTGCTAAGCGTCTGCGTCGCCAATGTCGTTTACCCCCAGAAGCTTCTTGTAGAGCTTTGCATATTTTTCGGCGCTGGCATCCCAGCTCACGTCGGACTTCATGCCCCGGCGCTGCATCTTGCGCCAGACCTTCTCGCGCCCGTAGAGCGCTATGGCGCGGTTGATCGCGTCCAGCAGCGCCCCGCTGGTCGCGGGCGCGAACACGATGCCCGTGGCCACCCCGGCCTCGACCGCGGCCTCGTTGGCATCGATCACCGTATCGGCGAGGCCCCCGACGCGGCTCACCAGCGGCACGCAGCCATAGCGCAGGCCGTAGAGCTGCGTCAGGCCGCAGGGCTCGAAGCGCGACGGCACGACCATCACGTCGCCGCCGCCCTGGATCAGATGGCTCAGCCCCTCGTCATAGGCGCGAATGAAGCCGACCTTGCCCGGATGCCGCATCGCCGCACCGGCGAAGCCGTCCTCGAGGTCGGCATCCCCCGAACCGAGCACGACCAGCTTGCCGCCTGCCGCCACCAGGGCGTCGACCAGCTCGACCAGCATGTCGAGCCCCTTTTGCCGGGTCAGGCGACTCACCACCGAGAACAGCGGTCCCGGCGAGTCGTCGAGATCGAAACGCAGTTCCAGAGCGCGCCGGTTGCCGTGGCGAAGCTCGGTGGTGTTGTGGCCGAAATGCGTGTGCAGCGCCGGATCGATCTGCGGATCCCAGGAATGATCGTCGATGCCATTGGTAATGCCGGTGAGTACGTCGCTGCGCGTCTGCAGGATTCCCTCGAGCCCCATCCCGTAGTCGTGCGTCTTGATCTCGAGCGCGTAGGTCGGGCTGACCGTGGTCAGGGCGTCGGCGACCTGGAGCCCGCCCTTCAGATAGCTGATGAGGCCGTAATACTCGATGGCACTTTCGCGCGCGGCACGGAAATCGAGCTTCAGCTCGTTGAAGATTTCCCAGCCGAAGAGACCCTGGAAGGCGATGTTGTGAACCGTCTGGATGGTCTTGGCCCGCACGCCGCCGTTGAACTTCGCATAGACCGGCACCAGCGCCGCCTGCCAGTCGTGGCAATGGAGGATGTCGGGGTTGATGCCGTCCACCGCGCCGCGCCCGAGCTCGAAGCCGGCATAGCTCAGCGCCGCGAAGCGCCGCCAGTTGTCAGGCCAGTCCTTGCGGTCGGGTCCGAGATACGGGTTGCCCGGACGGTCGTAGAGGTGGTCGGCCCTGATCGCGATGACGTCGAGCCCCTTGGCTTTCCCCGCCACCAGCTCGCCGAGCCCGCCGAAAAAGGTCGGATAGCTCGCGAGCGTTCGCGGATCCTCCAGCGCGGCCAGGACTGTCGGGTAACCCGGCAGCAGGGTGCGCATCGTCACGCCGTGGCTCTGCAGCGCCGCCGGCAGCGCGCCGGTGACGTCCGCCAGCCCACCCGTCTTGATCAGCGGGTAGGCCTCCGACGCGACGGAGATGACCTCGATCATTTATTGGCCAGGTAATTGTCGATCATCGGCTGGGTGATCAGCGTCACGCCATCGTCGGTGCGGCGGAACCAGCGCTTGTCGAACTCCGGATCCTCGCCGATGACCAGGCCCTCGGGGATCACGACGCCGCGGTCGACCACGACCTTGCTCAGCCGCGCGCCACGATTGATGGTGCAATAGGGCAGCACCACCGCTTCGTGCAGCAGCGAGTAGGAATGGACGCGCGAGCCCGTGGAGAGCAGCGTGCGCTCGAGCCGGCCGCCCGAAATGATGCAGTCGCCGGAGACCAGCGAATTGACCGCCTCGCCGCGCCGGCCGTCGAAATCATGCACGAACTTGGCCGGCGGGGTGATCTCGGCGAACGTCCAGATCGGCCAGTCGCGGTCGTACAGGTCGAGCTGCGGGTTGACGTCCGTGAGGTCGATATTGGCCTTCCAGTAGGCATCGATGGTCCCCACGTCGCGCCAGTACGCCACCTCCTCGTTCGGCGAGCGGACGCAGGAACGCGGGAAGCGATGCGCCCAGGCCGAGCCGTTCTTGACGATATAGGGGATGATGTCCTTGCCGAAATCGCGGTGCGAGCCTTCGGTCGCCGCATCGCGGCGCAGTTGTTCCATCAGAAAGCGCGTCTCGAACACGTAGATGCCCATCGAGGCGAGCGCGAAGTCCGGATTGTCGGGAATGCCCGGCGGGTCCTTCGGCTTTTCGACGAAATCGACGATACGGTCGCGCCCGTCGACATGCATCACGCCGAAACCGGTCGCCTCCATGCGCGGCACCTCGAGGCAGCCGATGGTGACGTCGGCGCCGGTATCGACATGCTGCCGGAGCATGATTTCGTAGTCCATCTTGTAGATGTGGTCGCCGGCCAGCAGCACGATGTAGCGCGGGCCGTAGTCCTCGATGATATCCATATTCTGGTACACGGCATCGGCGGTGCCCTCGTACCATTGCGTCTCGCTGACGCGCTGGCTGGCGGGCAGCACATCGAAGCTCTCGTTGCGCTCGGTCCTGAGGAAGTTCCAGCCGCGCTGCAGGTGCCGGATCAGCGAGTGCGCCTGGTATTGCGTCGCGACCGAAATGCGGCGGATGCCGGAGTTGAGCGCGTTGGAGAGCGCGAAGTCGATGATGCGCGATTTGCCGCCGAAATAGACGGCCGGCTTCGCACGCCGGTCGGTGAGATCATAGAGGCGCGTGCCGCGTCCCCCCGCGAGCACGTAGGCCATCGCCTCGCGGGCCAGCGGCGATGGGGTCCGGTAGTCTGCCATTCGTTCCCTCCTCTGCCCGGATCAATCCGGGTCGTATTTCAAAATCAGGGTCGCCAGCGGCGGCACGTAGAGATCCGCATAGGCCGGCATCCAGCTTTTCCCCTCGCTGTCATGCGCGGCGACCTTGCCCTGGTTGCCCGAATTGCTGCCGCCATACCATCCGGCGTCGGTATTGACGCGCTCGCTCCACTGCCCTGCCCGCGGCATCGGCACGCGATAATTGTCGCGCGGCACCGGCGTCATGTTGGCGACGACGACCACCGGATTGGAGCCGTTGGATTTGCGCGTCCAGGCGAACACCGAGTTGGCGTGATCGTTACCGATGAGCCACTCGAAGCCGTCCGGCTCGTTATCGCGACCATGCAGCGCCGCCAGCTCGCGGTAGGCGGAGTTGAGATCGATGATCAGCCGGCGTACGCCCTCGTGCATGCCGGCATCGAGCAGCCACCAGTCGAGTCCCCTGGCCTCGTTCCACTCCTCGCGCTGCGCAAACTCCTGGCCCATGAACAGGAGCTTCTTGCCCGGCCAGCCCCACATGAAGGCGTAGTAGGCGCGTAGTGCCGCGAATTGCTGCCAGTCGTCGCCGGGCATCTTGGCCAGCAGCGAGCCCTTGCCGTGCACCACCTCGTCGTGGCTCAGCGGCAGGACGTAATTCTCGCTGAACGCATAGAGCGCCGCGAACGTCATGTCGTTGTGGTGGTAGCGGCGGTGGATGGGGTTGCGCGACATGTAGCGCAGGGTGTCGTTCATGAACCCCATGTTCCACTTGAAGCCGAAGCCCAGCCCGCCCGTGAACACCGGGGCGGAGACGCCGGCCCAGGCCGTCGACTCCTCGGCGATCATCAGTGCGCCCGGATGCTGGCGATAGACCTCGGAGTTGACGCGCTTGAGGAACTCGACGGCCTCGAGATTGTGGTTGCCGCCGAACTCGTTGGGCACCCACTGCCCCGGCTGCCGCGAATAATCGAGGTAAAGCATCGAGGCCACGGCATCGACGCGCAGGCCGTCGACGTGAAACTCCTCGAACCAGTAGAGCGCGTTGTTGACGAGGTAGGCCGAAACCTCCTTGCGTCCGAAATTGTAGATAGCGGTGTTCCAGTCCGGGTGGTAGCCCTGCCGCGGATCCTCGTGCTCGTAGAGCGCCGTGCCGTCGAAGCGGGAGAGGCCGTGCTCGTCGGTCGGGAAATGCGCCGGTACCCAGTCGAGGATGACGCCGAGCCCCGCCTTGTGCGCCGCATCGACGAAGTGCTTGAACCCGGCCGGATCGCCGAAGCGCGCGGTCGGCGAGTAGAGGCCCGTCGGCTGATACCCCCAGCTCTGATCGAACGGGTGCTCGGAGATCGGCAGCAGCTCGAGATGCGTGAAGCCCATGTCCTTGGCATAGGGAATGAGCTGCTCGGCGAGCTGGTCGTAGCTCATGAAGTTACCGTCGGCACGCTTGCGCCACGAGCCCAGATGGACCTCGTAGATCGAGATCGGCGCACGCCGCCAATCCTTCTTGCCGCGCTGCTCGATATACTTGCCGTCGCTCCAGTCGAACGGCGTCGGATCGGCGACGACCGAGGCCGTGCGTGGCCTGAGCTCGGATTGCCGCGCAAACGGGTCGGCCTTCAGCGGCCGCAACGTTCCGTCCTGCCCGACGGTCTCGTATTTGTAGATCGTGCCCGGGCCGATCGAGGGAATGAACACCTCCCAGATGCCGGTATCGATGCGATTGCGCATCGGATGGCGCCGGCCGTCCCAGTCGTTGAACGGGCCGACGACCGAGACGCGGCGGGCATTGGGCGCCCAGACGGCAAAATGCACGCCCGGCACGCCTTCGAATTCCATGGCATGCGCGCCGAGCTTGTCGAACAGCCGCAGGTGAGTGCCTTCGTTGATGTAGTAGTCGTCCATCGGGCCGAGGACCGGACCGAAGCTGTAGGGGTCGAACACATCCCATTCGCCGCCTTCGTTGGCGGCGCGATAACGGATCGGCTGGCGCTCGCCGATGTCGACGCGGCCCTCGAAGAACCCCTCCGGGTCGCGCTGCTCCAGTTGCCCCAGCGGCTTGCCGTCGCGGGTGAAGGCGAACACCGTTTCAGCGTGCGGGATGAACGTCCGCGCGACCCAGATCCCGTAGGGCTTCTGCAGGCCGAGGATGGCGAAGGGGTTGGCATATTGCCCCTTGACGATCTGCTCGACTTCGTCTGGATGCGCCTGCCACTTCTCCATATGCCGCCCTTACGCTTCCACCGGGACGTTCCAGATCTCGCCGGCATATTGCCGGATCGTCCGGTCCGAGGAGAACCAGCCCATATGGGCGGTGTTCCGGATCGCCATCGCGTACCACTTCCGGTTCTGCCGCCACAGCTCGTCGACCTCGCGCTGCGCCTCGGCATAGGCGTCGAAATCGCGCGCCACCATGAACCAGTCATGGTCGTAGAGGCCGCCGACGAGATCGCGGTAGCGATTGGGGTCGTCGGGCGAGAATACACCGGAGGCGATCATCTCCAGGGCCTCACGGAGCGGCGGTGAATTGTCGATGGCGTTGCGCGGCACTTCCGTGCGGGCGCGCTTGGCCGTCACCTCCTCGGCGGTCAAGCCGAAGATGATCATGTTGTCCTTGCCGACCGCGTCGAGCATTTCGATGTTGGCGCCGTCGAGCGTGCCGATGGTGAGCGCACCATTGAGGGCGAACTTCATATTGCCGGTTCCTGACGCCTCAAGACCGGCCGTCGAGATTTGTTCCGACAGGTCTGCGGCCGGCATGACGATTTCGGCCAGCGACACGTTGTAGTTGGGCAGGAACACCACCTTCAACAATTCGCGCACCGAGGGATCATTGTTGATCACCTGGGCGACGTCGTTGATCAGCTTGATGATGAGCTTGGCGTTCCAGTAGCTGGGCGCCGCCTTGCCCGCGAACACCTTTACCCGCGGCACCCAGTCGACCTCGGGATGCGACTTGATCGCCTGGTACTGCGCAACGGCTTCGATGATGTTGAGGAGCTGCCGCTTGTATTCGTGAATGCGCTTGACCTGCACGTCGAACAGCGCGTCGGGCGACACGGTAACGCTGAGCCGGTCTTTGATCAGCTCGGTGAGGCGCAGCTTGTTGGCGCGCTTGACGGCCGCAAACTGCTGCTGGAAACCCGGATCGTCGGCGTGCTTGTCGAGTTGGACCATGAGGTCGACATTGTCCTGGAAGTCCGGCCCGATGCGTTCGGTGATCAGCTTGCTGAGGCCCGGGTTGCATTCGAGCAGCCAGCGCCGCGGCGTCACGCCGTTGGTCTTGTTGTTGATGCGGTCCGGGTAGAGCCTGTGGAGATCGGCGAACACGGTCTTCTTCATCAGCTCCGTATGGAGCGCCGATACACCATTGATCGAATGGCTGCCGACAAAGGCGAGCTGGCCCATGCGCACGCGGCGGCTGCCGCCTTCATCGATAAGCGACACGTTGGCGATCTGCTGGTCGTTGAACTGCGCGGCGGTTCGCGCCTCCGCCAGGACCTCGGCGTTGATGGCGTAGATGATCTGCATCTGCCGCGGCAGCAGCCGCTCCATCAGCGCGACGGGCCAGGTCTCGAGGGCCTCGGGCAGGAGCGTATGGTTGGTGTAGCCGACGGTGCCTTTGACGAGCGGCCACGCCTGCGCCCACTTCATGCCGTGGATATCGATGAGGATGCGCATGAGCTCGGCGACCGAGATCGCGGGATGCGTGTCGTTGAGCTGGATCGCGACCTTGTCAGGCAGCGAGGCGAGCTCGCCATATTGCTGCAGATGCCGGCGGACGATGTCCTGCAGCGAGGCAGACGAGAAGAAGAACTCCTGGCGCAGCCGCAGTTCCTGTCCGGACGGCGTGGAATCCGCCGGATAGAGCACACGGGTGATTGCTTCGGCACGCGCGCTCTCTTCGAGCGCACCGATGTGGTCGCCGGAATTGAACTTGTCCAGAAAGATCGGATCGACCGGCTGCGCGCTCCACAGCCGCAGCGTGTTCACGCGGGCGCCGCGCCAGCCGACGATCGGCGTGTCGAAGGCGACGGCGAGGAAGTGCTCCGCCGGGCGCCATTCGAGCCGGGTCGAGCCGTCGGGCTCCTGTACCGGCACCACCTGCCCGCCGAAGCCGATCTCGTAGGTCGACTCGCGGCGCTCGAACTCCCACGGGTTGCCGTGCGCCAACCAGTCTTCCGGCAGCTCGACCTGCCAGCCCTCGCTCATTTCCTGCCGGAACATGCCGTTGGCGTAGCGGATGCCGTAGCCATAGGCGGGTATACCGAGCGTCGCCATCGAATCCATGAAGCAGGCGGCGAGCCGGCCGAGGCCGCCATTGCCGAGCGCCGCGTCGGGCTCGAGGTTGATCAGATCACCGAGGTCGACATTGAGATTCCGGAGCGCCTGCCGCACCGGCTCCATGATGCCGATGTTCGTCATCGCGTCGCGCATCAGGCGGCCGATGAGGAATTCGAGGCTCAGGTAGTAGACGCGCTTTTCCGAGGTGCGCCACGTGGCGCGGCTGGATTCGAACCACAGGTCGATGATGCGGTCGCGGATGGCCAGAATGGTGGCGCGGAGCCAATCATGCGGGCGGGCGACAATGGGGTCCTTGCCGACGGAATATGTAAGCTTTTCAAGGATCTCGTCTTGAAGCGCCTCTGCCGTCCTGGCCCGCTTCTGCGGCGTAGGGGCGTCCAATACGATAGGGCTTTGCGGCATGTCGCAATCCGATCAGCATGACGATGTATTCCCCTCTAGTCGGACCACCATTGCATCAAACATCGGCAGTGGGAAGCCCGAGAAATGCTCGCTGAATCGGCCTAGCTGGCGCTCTTTTCCGTGTCGTCCGCCGGCATGCGGTCGAGCATGACAGGCTCCGACGGCGGCCCACCGACGGCCCCGCTTTCGCGCGCCTGGTCCTCGGCATTGGTCAGGAGCAGCTCGCGCCCCGCCCGCAGGCCGCCGACGAGCTGCGCGGCAAAACGCTGCCGGTCGCGTTCGCGCACCCCGTCGATCAGGTCCGCGATCTCCTCGTCGGTCGACCCGAGCAGCTTCAGCGTTTCGCCGCTCAGCAGCAGCGCCGATTCGAACGTCTCGCGGATCTGGTAGTCGACGCCGGCTTTTACCAGCTCGAGCGCATGGCCGCGGTCGAAGGCGCGCGACATCACCTTCACCAGGGGAAATTCCGTGTGGATCAGCTCGGCGATCCTGGTCGCTTCGTCTTTTTTGTCGACGGCGATGATGACGACGTCGACCTTTTCGATGCCCGCAGCGCGCAGGATGTCGAGCCGTGTGCCGTCGCCATAATAGACCTTGGCGCCGAACTGCGCGGCGGCGCGGATCATGTCGGTGTCGGTGTCGATCAGCGAAATCTTGTGGCCCTTGGCGAGCGGCGCCTGCGCCGCGATCTGCCCGAAGCGCCCGAAGCCGATGATGAGGATATCGCCGGTCAAGCCGTCCGGGCTCTCGACCCCCTCGAACGACTGCAGTGGCCTGGGCAAGAGGCGCAGGGCCTGGATGGTCAGCGGCGTCAGCACCATCGAGATGATCACCGTGGCCGAAAAGATCGCCTGCTGGTCGGCGCTGATGAGCCCGGAGGCGCCTGCGGTGGTATAGAGCACGAACGCGAACTCGCCGCCTTGCGCCATCAGCAGCGAGCGCTCCAACGCATCGGCGAAACTGGTCCTGAACAGCCGCGCGAGGACGAAGATCGCTCCGCCCTTGACGCCCATATACGCGATGACGGTGAAGATGAGGATGCGCCAGTTCTCGGCGACGACCGTCACGTCGAGCGACATGCCGACGGCGAGGAAGAACAAGCCCAAAAGGATGCCGCGGAACGGCTCGATGTCGGCCTCGAGCTGGTGCTTGAAGGTCGAGGTCGAGAGCAGCACGCCGGCCAGAAACGCGCCCATCGCCATGCTGAGGCCGCCGAACTGGAAGAGCAGGGCCGCGCCGAGCACCACCAGCAGCGCCGCCGCCGTCATCACCTCGCGCGCCTGGGCGTTGGCGAGGATGCGAAAGAGCGGGTTCAGCACCCAGCGGCCGATGAGGTTAAGCGCCGCCACGCACCCAACGGCGATGAGGATCGACAGCCAGACCGGCGTGGACGGCCCGGCATTGGCGGGTGCCGGCGAGATCAGCGCCACGATGGCGAGCAGCGGTACGATCGCGAGGTCTTCGAGCAAGAGGATCGAGACGATCTTCTGTCCCGCCGGCGTCGCGAGGTCGCCGCGCTCGGTCAAAAGCTGCATCACGATGGCGGTGGAGGTCATCACGAACCCCATTCCGGCAACGAACGCCACCGCGGGCGGGAAACCGAGCAGGATGCCCGCGCCGGTGAGCAGCGCGCCGCAGAAGGCGACCTGGATCACGCCAAGACCGAAGATCTGCTTGCGCAGGCTCCACAGCCGGCTGGGCTCCATCTCGAGCCCGACGATGAACAGGAACAAGACCACGCCCAGCTCGGAGACATGGAGGATCGCCTGCGGGTCGGCGATGAGCCTCAAACCGAACGGCCCGATGGCGAGCCCGGCCGCGAGATAGCCGAGCACCGAGCCCAGGCCCGCACGCTTGAACAGCGGCACGGCGATGACGCCGGCAGCCAGCAGCGCCACGACCTGCAGGAGGTCGATGCCGCTGGCCGCCGCCGCGACGACGTCTGTTCCGTGGATGATTGCGTCCCCCGCCATGCCGGCCCCTTGTCCAAGGCGCTAAGACATGCGGTGCGGCTCTCGGCAGGTCAAGGCGCGGGAGCGGCAGCTGCCTTTCGCGGCGCGCGGCGCGGCTTGGCCACCGCTTCCGCCTTGGCGACCTTGGCCTCGACGGCCTCGGGCGCTTCGGCAATCTTGGCCGTCGCCATGACATCGGCCTCCGCAACGTCGACGGCGGCCTTGGCTTCGAGCTTGCGGGCGACGATCTTCGGCAGGTTCTGCGTGGTCGGGAAGATGTGCATGATCATCGACTGGAGGACGAGCAGCGACGGCACGGCGATGAACCCGCCCATCGGGCCCCAGACCCAGAGCCAGAAGGCGATGGACACGAAGATGATGAAGGGGTTGAGGGTCAGCGCCTTGCCGACGAGATGCGGGAAGACGATCTGGTCCGCCGTCAGGTTGATCGCCGCATAGGCGATGACAGGCGCCACGATGCTGATCAGGTTCGACTGCGTGCCGAGCCCCACCGCGAACAGGACGGCGAACATGACTGCCTGCCCCACATAGGGCACGAAGTTCATGATCATCGCCAGCGCGCCCCAGAGCAGGGGCGACGGCAGGCCGAGAGCGTACGTGGCGATTGCGGTTGAGATCCCGACGCCGAGGTTGATCAGCGTCGCCGAAAGCAGGAACCGCGACACCTTCAGTTCGACGTCGCGGAACACATGGGCCGCCCGCCAGCGCATGCGCCTTGAAAAGCATAGCGACAGGATCGAAATCCGGATGTGGTGGCGGGTGGCGAGAAAGAAGTAGAGCCCGGCCAGAAACAGCAGAGCGTCGGCGAGGATCGACGGCGCCATCAGGGCGACGTCCTGCACCGGCCCGCCGTCCTGCACCTTGACCGTCAGCGCCGTGTCGGAGCCGAAGATCCCCTTGAGCTGGTCCTGGACCGCCCCCACGGACTCGAGCGGTCCCTTGAGATTTACGAGCTGGGCCTGAAGCCGTTCCCAGATCAGCGGCCCGCGCGCGATCCAGTACGATAGCGGCTGCGCGAACAGCACGGCGGCGATCGTCAGGACACCCAGAAAAATCAGGACGACTGCCCCGGCCGAAAGCCCGGGAGGAACGCCGCGACGCTCCATCAAATCGGCGACCGGCCCGAACATCATGCCGACCACGACCGCCAGGGTGATCGGCGCGAGGATGACCTTTCCCAGCGCGAGGGCGACGACGACCGCCAGCGCGCCGACGGCGATCAGTGCGAACCGCGCCGAGAGCGTCGTCACGCGCTCGAACTGGGTGCCTGACATCGATTTGGGGATCGCACGCGGCTGGTCGGGCGCTCTGGTGGGCAATTGGGTACCTCCGGGCCAAACAATCGCCGAACCGGGTGTTTCGTTCCTCAGGCGTGGGCCCTATCATCGCGCCGGAATCAAACCCATGGGGCCGAGCGCATGCGCCGCAAGATCATCATCGACACCGATCCCGGACAGGACGATGCGGTCGCCATCCTGCTGGCGCTGGGCTCGCCGGCCGACATCGAGGTCCTGGGGATCGTCGCGGTCGCCGGCAATGTCGGCCTCAAGCAGAACGCCAAAAACGCCCTGAAGATCGTGGAACTTTCGGGCAAGACGGACACGCCTGTCTATGCCGGCTGCGAGGGTCCGATGCGGCGCAAGCTCGTGACGGCGGAGTTCGTCCACGGCAAGACCGGGCTCGATGGCCCCACCTTGCCTGAACCCAGGATCAAGCTGCGCGAGCAGCACGGGGTCGACTTCATCATCGATACGCTGCGCAGGGAGCCACCCAAGACGGTGACGCTCTGCGCCCTCGGCCCGCTCACCAACCTCGGCATGGCCTTCATCAAGGCGCCCGACATCAAGGAGCGCGTGCAGGAGATCGTGCTGATGGGCGGCGGCCTGTTCGAGGGCGGCAACATCACGCCGGCGGCCGAGTTCAACATCTATGTCGACCCCGAGGCGGCCGACATCGTCTTTCACTCCGGCATCCCGATCACCCAGGTGCCGCTCGACGTCACGCACTTCATGCTCAGCACCAAGGCGCGCAACGACCGCTTCCGCAAGCTCGGCAACCGCACCGGCGTCGCCACCGCCCAGATGATGGAATTTTTCGAGCGCTTCGATGAAGGCAAGTACGGCTGGGACGGCGGGCCGCTGCACGATCCGTGCGTCGTCGCCTATCTGCTCAAGCCCGAGCTGTTCAAGGGCAAGCACGTCAACGTCGCCATCGAAACCGGCAGCGAGCTGACCCGGGGCATGACCGTGGTCGACTACTGGGGCGTCACCGGCCGCGCCAAGAACGTCAACTATCTCCGCTCGGGCGATGCCGACGGGTTCTACGAGCTGCTGTTCGAGCGGCTGGCGACATTGGCTTAGCCGGAAATCTCCGCGGCTTCCTTGTCCACCCACGCCATGCCGCCCATGGCCTCGATCATCGGTTTGAGCCATGGCTCGTAGCGTTTCCAGCGCGCCACCGAGCCGCGATAGATCGGCTGGCGCACCTGCCACTGGCTGGCGGTGAGCACGCTGCGTCCGGCCTTCTGCGGTTCGAGCACGTCCGGCGTCCAGCTCAATCCCCCGAACTCTAGGATGCGGCGGGCGCCGGCCTCCGGATCGGTGACCAGCGCCTCATAGCCGACATCGAGGATCGGCATGTCGAGCGCCCGCTTCCAGACCGCCATGCTGTCGGCAACCTGTCGCGTGCGAACGCCGATCCAGTCGAGCCGGGTCGAGAACCCCTGCCCGGCCGCAAAACGCTGGAAGAAATTCGATACGCCGGTATCGAGCGGGTGCCGGCGGACGTGGACCACCCGCGCCTTGGGCAGCAATCGCCGGATCAGCCCCAGGCGAACGGCGTTCTCGGGCAGCTTGTCGGTGACCATGGAGAACGGGCGCTGTGCCCGTGACGCGACGTGCCGGCCCCAGTCCTCGGCGCGCGCCTTGAGCCAGTCGCGATCGAGCTCCAGCATCAGCTCATGCCGGCCCACGCTCTTGCGCGACGGGTTGAGCCGGCCATAGGCGGTCGCCTCGAGGTCGAGCATCGCCGACGACTCCCCGAGCGCCACCACCTCAGGATGGCGGGCGAGGATCGACTCGACCAGCGTCGTGCCGGAGCGCGGCATGCCGACGATGAACAGCGGCACTGCCGACGGATAGCCGCTGTCGCGCACCCGGCGGAACGCATCGAGCCGCGCCAGCTCCGTCAGTTCCTCCAGGGCAGACGCCTCGCGCGCGATCTCGAACGGCCGCGCGCCGAGCCGATTGGCCTCGACCGCATAGCCGAAGGCCCGTTCCGGCTGCTTGAGGTCGTCATAGACCTTGGCGAGCCCATAGTTGAGGAACTCCCGCCGTGCCGGATCGAGGCCGCCGCCCGCCTCGAGCGCAACCATGCCGCGCACGAGATCGGTCTCCTCGCTGAACTTCGAATTCTGCGTCAGGCCGTAAAAGGCCATGGTGTCGTCGGGCTTGATCCTGAGCGCCTCGCCGAACTCGGCGGCCGCGCCGGCCGGATCGCCCGCCGAGGCATAAAGCGTCGCGAGATTGTGCCGGATCGACGCCACGGCCGGGGCGGCCGCCACCGCGCGCTGCATCTCCCCGATCGAGGTCGCGACGTCGCCGCCGCTTTTCCAGTTGGCCATGGCGTGGCAGGCCAGAGCCGAAACATTGCCGGGGTAGCGCGCAAGGATCGCCGACGACAGCGCCGCCGCCTCGATAAATCGCTGCTGGCCAACAAGCGCCCAGGCGCGGTCGAGATCGGACGCGGCGGTATTCATGCCGCCCTCCTAGCACAGCCGCGGGCCAAAGAGCACGTTGAGCCGCGCCCGCCGCTCGCATAGTGTCGCGCGCCGAAAACCGGAGTTTCCGATGCGCCTTGCCCTCAGCCTGCTCGCTCTCGCCCTCGCCTCGCCGGCCGTCGCCGCCGACTCCATTCCGGACCAGGCATCGACCGCCTACCGGCTGTTTGCCGGCGGACTATCGCAACAGGCCTATATCACCGGCGCCTACGGCCAGAACCTGCTCAAGAACATCGGTGGCAATTGGGTGCGGCTCAGCGGCCCGGATAACCAGAGCGGCGCCGAGACTTATGGCGCCGAATACGCCAAGCTTTGTGGCTCGCCGGGCATGGTAACGTTGGCCACGCCCAACCAGTACACGCTCAACCTCACCACCAATCTGAGCGGTGCCAACAACTTCACGCAGCAATATTCGGAAGTGGTGGGCGCAACCTTCGGCGAGTTCACCGACCCGGCGGCATACTTCAAGACGCTGGGTCTGGGACCGGATAGGACCGGCGACACCCCCGACCAGCAGCGGGCCGTGCTGCTCAGCATCGCCAATGGCCTGGTCGACATCTATCGACCATCCGACGATATCCTGGTGATCGTCCATGACCGCGGCTATCCCCTGGTGCTGGCCCGCTGCGCGGCGCCCGCCCCGGCCAACACCGGCTCGAGCGCATCGAGCGCCGAACCGGCCCCCAGCGAGACGTCGAGCGCTCCCGCGGACACATCGAATGCGTCTTCGGCAGCCTCATCTTCCTCGGTGCAGTGATGGACCTGATCACCCTCCTTGCCTTCACCATCGCCTACGTCGTCGCCGTACTGGTGCCCGGCCCCGGCGTTGCGGCCATTGTCGCGCGGGCCCTCGGCGGCGGCTTCTGGAGCGCGGTTCCGATGGTCGTCGGCATCCTGCTCGGCGACCTCGTCTACCTGATGTTCGCGCTGTTCGGCCTCGCCGCCATCGCGACCTATTTCGGTCCGGTGTTCGTCGTGGTGCGCTGGGCCGGCGCGCTCTATTTGCTTTACATCGCCTGGAAATTCTGGACCGCCAGGCCCGGCGCCGAACAGCTCGGACCCAAGCGCAGCGAATCGAAGCTGCGCACCTTTGCGTCCGGCTTTGCGCTGACCATGGGCAACCCCAAGACGATCGTCTTCTACCTGGCGCTGCTGCCCACCGTGGTGCCACTCGATCGTCCGGTAACCGCGCTTGGCGTCACCGAGCTGACCATGATCGTCGTGGTCGTCCTGCTGGCGATCGGCTCGGGTTACGCCGCCCTCGCCGCCCTGGCCCGCGAACTCTTTACCAGCACCAGGGCGATCCGCCGGATGAACAAGACTGCCGGCGCCATCATGGCCGGGGCAGCGGCATTTGTGGTGGCAAGAGGCTAGCGGACGACCGCCTCTGCCGCCTTCAGCCCCCAGGCCAATAGCTCCTCGGCGCGATC
>Ga0157369_10002688_pt1 | contig 21205 bp, 14 predicted proteins | sample C25metaG_FD_113461 | JGI IMG/M metagenome (GOLD analysis project Ga0157369, IMG submission 113461) | Corn rhizosphere microbial communities from Kellogg Biological Station, Michigan, USA - C2-5 metaG | ecosystem: Host-associated > Plants > Roots > Rhizosphere > Soil | place: USA: Michigan...
ATCAGGCGCAGCTGCGCACCTACATCGATCCGGTAAGCTCCTACATCAACCTCGCAAACCTAATCAGCGGTGGAGATGCCGCGCGAAGTCTGTGCATTTCTAACGAGACGCTCGAAAAAGCCGCTCTGCTGATCCATTTCCAGCAGCACTACCAAACCATTCTAGGCACCCTCAGCACCTGGCGGCAATTCGACTGGCTTAATCCCGCAAGCCTGCCGCCCTGGGTGGTTTCCGGTATCAACGGATGAACGGCACGAAATCAGCGCTGGTCCTGTCAGGCGGCGGAGCTTACGGCGCTTTTGGCATTGGCGTCATGAAAGTGCTATGTGCCGGCGCTAGTCCCGCCACAGGATATAACCCGCTGCAAGCCGACATCTTCACCGGTACCTCAGTGGGAGCGTTCAATGCTGCGGTTATGGTAGACCAGCCAGATGAAACCGCATTGGACCGCGTCCTGAATCTCGAAAGAGTATGGCTCAACCTGATGGCCGATCGTCCCGGAAAATGCGGCAACGGAATCTTCCGGCTGCGCGGCAATCCCGGGGATTATGTTAATCCCGCGTGCTTCACTCAGCCCGCCGCAGCCGCCTCCCGCATAGCGGGCGATGGTCTGGCCATTGGCAGTTACTTGCTGGGGCGCACCGCGAACTTTCTTGCCTCGTCGGCGGAGTTGTCCAACCGTTTTCTGGGGCTGATCAACACCAGCTCGTTCATCGACGAGTCACCGTTTCACGACCTGCTGAATCAGGTCATCGACGAAAACCGAATCCGCCGAAGTCCCAGGGTCCTGCAGGTAGTTGCGACCAACTGGGTCACGGGCCAGGCGCTGACCTTCAGCAACTCCGATTTCGAGCATGACCGGGGCGCCCGAATTATCATGGCGTCCACCGCCATTCCCGGATTTTTTCCGCCGGTCGCCATCGACAATAGTCTCTTTGTGGATGGCGGCGCTGTGGAGAACACGCCGCTGAGTCCAGCCATTGAGGCGGGCGCGACCGAGTTGCATGTCATCTATCTGGACCCGCAGCCGAGATTCATTCCACTGAAAGCCGAGCCCAATACGGTCGATACGATGCTGCGCGTTTATTATCTAATGCAGGCTTCAAAGCTCAACGAAGATATCGAGACCGCGCGTTGGATCAACAATGGCCTCAGGGCGCTAAATCATTATCAAGAGAACACCTCCTGGTCACAGGAACAGGCCCGCGATTTTGTTCGCGTGGCTTACAAAATTCTTTCCGATACCATCTACAGGCCTCTTACCATTCATCGATATTTCCCCACCATGGTGCTCGGTACGCAACTGGATTTGGTCAACTTTAGCCTGGGCCGGATTACCGACATGATCGCTGAAGGTGAGCGCGTGGCCCTGGTGCATGATTGCGCCACGAACGAATGCGTGCTGCCCTGAGGGCGCAAGCGGGCTTTTTCTGCAAGTTGTAGAACGTTTACGGCGTCGCGTCGCTCAACAGCGGCGGCTTCGTATTCACATCCGAGATCTCCCCGCCCTCCACCTGTATGCCGACATACTTTGCGCCTGGCGCGTTAGAGATCTGGACCGTCACGACCGAGGTTTTCTCCACGCCGCCCTTGCTCCACGTTCCGAACCCCGCGAAGGTGAGCGTATCGTATTCATCCGGGCTTCCCTCGGATTCGGATTCGACCGAGTTCATGAACTTTACCCAGATCACAGTATGCAAACGGTATCCGCCGTCCTGGCTGTGATTGATGTACTCGAAGAACTGCGGGCCGCCGGGGCCGTTCGAAATACCGTAACGGTAAGAGAAGGTGTTGCCATTGGAGGCCAGGACCTGCGCTTCGCCGCCTTCCAGAATGCACGGGTGTCCGCAGGGCTCGCCGATGGCCCGCACCCATAAATAAGGTTCGAGGAAAGAACCGGGGCCGACCACATAGCCCGTGGCAAGGTCGGGGCTGGGAAAGAGAAAACCTTCCGGATACGGAATGCGCGTGTTGGACTGCAAACGGAAAACGGATTGTCCCGCGCGGCCCTGGGCCAGCGAAGCCGGGCCCGCGAACAGGAACGACGAGCGCGGAGTGCGCGGCTCGACGCGCAGCAGAGCGAAGAAAACATCCTGGGCCAGGAACCCGCGATGCAGCAGGCCCCCGATGAACTGGCCGGTGTTCACGTCCACCGCTCCGATGGAAAGATCGAAGGGATCGTCAAAGAAAAGCACCGTGTCGAGAGCATAGGTCCGCAGCGGGAAGCGGAGATATTCGTCGAAGCCGTGAGGTCCGGGCGAAAGGCGCCCGGGAAATGCCTGGGATATCGGGGTCTGCCGCATAGGATACAGCGCGCCGCCCGAGATCATCAGCGACACCGTCACCGGCACCGAGTTGGCGCTTCTCTCGCCGAACTGAAGCCGCAGCCGTCCCATCAACTGAGAGCGTCCGGTGGCGTCTCCACCGAACTCGGGGATGTTCAGGGAGAAATGATCTCCAAAGCAGCTGTTGTGAGTGAATAGCGTGTATTCCTGGATTGTGTTGCTGGGAACGGTGACCGGGGCGGCGGATACCGGCGCGGGCAGATCCACCAGACTTCGCGTGCTGAGGCGAATATGCGGATGCATCGCGGTGCCATTCGCGGGAACGGTGGCAAATTCCAGGGTAGGGCCGGCAAACGGCAGCGGCAGGCGCATGGGGCCGACCGCCTGCCACAACGGCAGAAAGGTCGTGCCGTAAAAGCTGAAATCGAGTTTTCCGTCGGAGCGCTGCTCGAAGCTGACAAATGCCGTCCCATAGGTCCCCGGAAAGGTAATGGGGACCTTCGGGAACCTGGGGTTCGCTTTGGCCAGGGCGAAGAGACCCGTGTTGGCAAAGGCAAAGGAAAATTTAAGGCTGCCGGGATCGACCTCGCCCGTCGCCAGGTTCAAAGTGCCGGAGCACGGCTGCCCCGGAAAATTGCCAACGCTGTTTTGCTGAAACGGAAACCTGTAGAGATTGGGCGCGGCCAGCGTGCTGTCATTGCCGGTCAGGCCGCCTTCGAAAGTCACTTCAAAGCGGGTGATGTCGTTCACCGGAGGAGTAAATCTGATTCGCACATTGCCGCGAAGATGGCTGTCTGTGAGCACCGGGCCGCCGAAGAGCGGCGAGGGTGAACTTCCGTAAATGGCCGTTTGTTCGTCCTGACAGTTGACCGCGCGAATCGCTTCGCCGATGTAGCTTGAATCGAAAGAAAGAGGCAGAACCTGCTCCAGGCCGTCGGGCAGCCGCAGGTTGGTGGTCGGGCCGGGCGGCGACTGGCCTATGGAAAGCTGCGGAGATTCATTCATGACCGGCGTCGACATCGCCGCCTGCTGCAATGCGGAAAGGTGAGCGGCCGTCCATACCGGGCCTTTGGCCGGCTCGTACATCGCCACCGGGTCGCCGCGCATGACTCTACATGCGTCAATCATCGGGAACTCCGCGCCGTAAAACCGGTTGAGCGCGGCCAGCACATCGTTGGCAAGAATGGCGTTGCCGCCGGGGCCCGGATAGAAGCCGTTCAGCGAATAAAACCCTCCCAGAAATTCGCCAGTGATGCTTCGCGGACACAGCGAACATCCCATGGTCCTCATGTTGCGAATAAAGCCGTGCAGATCGTGGCACAGCGCGCCATGCTTCGCCGCCACACCAGAGAGTTCCCGATTGACTTGGTTCACCCACGACGTGATTTGCGTTGCGACTCCCCCATGCAGGACGTGCTCCGGCGAAAGCGGGCCAATCGACTTCCCGAGAATCTGGTTGCCGATCTCGACCAGCCCAGGCAGAGTGATTAGGTCGTCGCTGCCTGGGTGATACAACATCCGCAGAACTTCCGGATCGGCCCTCAGCACTTTGCCTGCGCACTCCACGGAGTTGAACCAGGCCGTATCCAGCGGATCGGGAATATTCATGACCATCACTTCGCAGCCCGCGTCTTTCAGCATCCTCAGTATGCGCGTGAATGAAGCAAGAAGGCCCTGCACCTCCGGAAGCAGATTCGCATCGCCCTGAATGGCGGCGCTCAGCGCCTCGTGAAAGCCGAGCGCAACCATTGCGAAAGTGGGAGCGTTCCTCACGGCATACTCCAACTGCGTCAGACCTTCATGGCCCGAGGTGGCGAACCCCGGCATGCCCAGCACAAAGTTCGCTACAGTCTGTCGCGCATCGCGCTGACAAACCAGCGGAGGACGGCTGCGGAGCTCAACACAGTCGGAAACCGACAGACCGGGGATTGAAAGATCGTTCCGGGGGCCGGCAGCGAACAGGTCGGAAAGAAACGTTGTCTGCATTTCAGCGGGAACGCTCACCGGGGTCGGCGGAAATCCCGGCAGGTTGCCGATGCCAGGTTCTTGAATCAGGGCCTGACGAAAATCAACGCCCATTGCCTCGGCCATCTGCGCCGGAAAACTCTTTCGCTGAAAAAATTCGTTGACCTGGAAGTCTCCGACTCCTGCGCTCAGACCCTCGCCGAGGACCATGAAATTCCGCGTATTGAGCCTTCCGCTTCTTGCGGGAGCCCTGGACGGCGTCTTCGGAGAGGCATCGGGTTTGCGTCCGGAAGCCGGAACAGAAGAAGAAGACGGCCCCGCCGCCGCGCCCGCGGACTGGCCCGGGCCGACCAGGTTCGCCATCTGCCGAAAGGCAAATGCCGACAAGTCCATGGAAAAACGGATTAGCGACTGAATCAGTTCACCCATGTGTGGAAATCTCCCTGCCATTTCCGGGGAAACAAAAACTTATTCCCGATATCTGCCTTCCGGATCGGCAATCCGAACCATATAGAAACTGGAAGGGACCGGAGGAAGCGCGTTGAAAACCACGCTGTGAAACAGGCCTCCAACTCCGCTCAGCGCGCCCGTTCCGCCCGATGCCGGACCAAAGCCGACAATTCTTACCGTTCGCTGCAAAGGCGCGGATCTCAGTTGCAGAATGGGATAGAGAGCGGGACCGAAGGGCGACGCGGAGGGCGGCAAAGCGACGGTTGCCGGCGCTCCTGCGGCAACTTGAGACGTAGTCGGTTCTAAGGTCATTCGTCCTTCTCAATGTCTCGGAAAGGCGGTCGTGCGTTTCGGCTGAAAATCACAGACTTCTCTCGACGATATGGCCCGTCCTCGCAACCGGCGGGTTGAAGGCCGGAGGCATCGCGATGACAATCGCGGAGGCGCAGAATGCGGAAAATCTCTGCGCCTCCGAAATCCTGAATCTGTGGCCTGGAGCCTGTCGCTCAGTGACGCGTGAACCCAGCGCGAACCATCGAACCTGAAGGTTTTTTTGACAACACTACCACTCGGCCCCTTCGGGGAAGTTGCCCGCGACCTCTAGGCAAATCGTTTTTTTCGCGTTACCGGCTACTTCTTGCGATCACCGGCTTCCACCGGATGATGCCCGCCCGGAACTCCGTGTTTCTCGATGGCTTCCCTGATGCCGCGAAGCGCATCCAACTGGTCTTCCTCGTACTTGAGCTTCTCTCGTGCATACCTTTGCAGCACTTCAAAATACACTCGTAGAAATTTCTTGTCGGATTCGTCGAGGCGGTGGATGTACTCCTTATCGCCGACCTTCTTGCGATCCGCGGGATAGGGCGGCACCTTCTTCAGCCATTTTTCAGGGACTTCGGTGCGATCCAGGCTCTGGATAAACTCAGCAATCTTCCAGGCCGTAAACGCCGAATCCGTCATGTTGTCGTAAACCAGCTCTTCTTGCTCGGGAAAAGCGTATTCATAATCCCGCTTGATGAAGAGGATTTTGTAACGAACCAGCTTTAGCATGTCGTCATTGAGGTTGGTATCGTTCATCTTTACAGTCTCCTTGCCGATTGTCTCTTGCACATTTTGTGTATTGGCGGGAGCAGGGCCTCCGGCGACCATGCCGGTAAGTGCCTCTGTTTCGCCAGCCGGGTCCGTTGAACTCTCCGCACCGTCGTCAGCGATCAAATCTCCGGCTATCACGCCAAGGCCCCGGTCGGTTGCGTTTTGCATTCCATGCATCGTTCGAACGAAAATGTCCATCCCATAGACAAACGCCTTGATCGGAATCATGACCATGCTCCCGAGCAGCCACATGACTGTCCGGGACGAATACCGTGCCGGGTCGCGCTCCGGCGTTGTCTCAAAATGCCCGCTCATGATCCCCGCCCACCGGTTTAGCCAATTCGTTAACTCAGCACACAGAAACGCGGGGGTTTACACCCCTGCCGTCTAAGACATGCACCACGGGGGAATTTGCGCCAAGCCGAAATTCGAGGATATGCAAATTCCCGTCTGGGGCCTGTCCAATTCCATGAGCGGGCGGGAGTTAACACAAACTGCCTGGGGCAACCGGTCCGCAGGCACAACAAAAATCCACCATCCGAAACGGATCGCAAACTATGGAAGACGCCGCAGACATGGTCAGACTCGTCGGACGGATGATCAATATTCCTCTTTCGATATCGATTTCAAGTCTTGAGCTGGCACTGTCGACGTTGCGCGGCATGCAGAAAGTCATTACGGCCGAGCCTGGCACAACCAATGCCGACGCTTCCCAAACGGCAACGCCGCCGATCATTCACGGCGCACCTGCGCCCTCTCCCGCACAGTCAGGACAGGCCCAGCCGGCGCCGACTTTGCAGGCCGACTCGATTCGCGACACCTATAACGGACTGGCCGCATTCGTCGTGCCAGGCATGGACATATGGTCGGCAGCCCAAGGCGCAACCAGCTCCGAGCCGGGAGCTGTCAGCACGCATGTGGCGGATGTCATGATCGGTGTGCTGGATCGCACCGTTCCCTCGCCGCCTCAGGCCCCCCCGAGTTCAGCCATGATCGCTTCGCTGCTGAACCAAGTCGCGCAGAAGGTGAATCCTTCAGCAGGCGGAAACTTCGCATCTGACTTTTCCAAGCTGTCTTTCCGGGAAAAGGTCGCGGTCTTTCAGTTCATCGAAGGCGACCCTTCGATGCAGCCCTTTAAGCGCATCGGCGGGCTTCTCGCTTTTTTTGTGGCGTTTATCTTCTACTCGGAAGCAAGCGCTTTCGACTTCGCCACCCATCGACTGAAGGGACGTCCAGCGGGTTGGGTGGCGACCAACTACAACGGAGATTTCGACGGCAGCTGCCAGTTCAAGGGTTATTTTCGGGACCGCAGACATGCCGAGAAATCCACTGACTGCGCCTGAAGTATTTCGGATATCTGACAAAGGACAACGACCTATGCGCGACGTAATTGTGATAGGCGCGGGCGGCGGCGGCCCAGTAGTGGCAAAAGAGCTGGCCGCGCGCGGGCTCGATGTTTTGATCCTGGAGGCCGGGCCCCGTTTCGCGGATCCTGAAAAGGAATGGAGCCACTACGAGATTGACGCTAACGGCGGCTATCTCCGCTTTGGCCCCGCCGACCTTTCCAAACCGGCGTGGTTTCGCGATCTTCCCCAGAACTCCGCCCTCCAACAGCTTTCCGGCGTAGGAGGCACGACCCTGCATTACTTCGGCAACTCACCCCGCTCGGTCCCCGGCGTATTTCTGAACTATCAGGGCGCGGACAAAGACAACTATGATGTTGCCCATATCTTTCCCTTCACGTATCGGGAGCTGATTCCCTACTACGAATGGGTGGAATCTACGTTGCCGGTGGAAACCGCGCCGATGGGCACGAAGGAAGAAATATTCCTGCGCGCCGCCGAACGCATGGGCCTTCCCTTCCAGGAAACCAAAGACGCTTTCAAAGCTGGTTTCCGTCCGCAGGAAAACGCGATTCTTCAGCCCGGCGGCCATGCGGGAAAAACCATGGACCCCGCCCTTCTCATGTATCCGCATTCCAAAGGCTGCACCTTCTGCGGACATTGCATGCAGGGCTGCTACCTGCCGCGCGGCGCGCCCCGCAACCTGAAAGCGAAACGCTCAACAGACAACAGCTACATGCCCATGGCCCTGACTGCCGACGTCTGGGCGCATGGCAAACGGGCAACCCTGATCACCGATGCCTTCGCCGTAAAGGTGACCACCGATGCGCAGAATGTCGCGCGCAGCGTGACCTGGCGAATCGGCAAAACCGGCGAACTGGTCACCGAAGAGGCGAGGGTGATCGTGATGGCCGCCGGCACGGTTGAAACGCCTAGGCTGTGGCTGAACAGCGGTCTGCCCAATCCTAACGATCAGGTGGGCCGCGGCTTCACCGACCATTTCTCCGATGCCCTGGGCGGGCTGCTGCCGTTCGACGGCGCCATGAGCAAGGGACCGGGCTCCAATGCCCGCATCGATTTTCCCGGCTACGGCGCTATTGAACAGTTTGTCGCTACCCCGGCTTTCTCGGGCAGCAGTGCAACCCTCAGCGACGCGGGAATCGCCGGTTACTATAATAACGGCGTGCAGGAACAGGGCTCGGGCGCTGATGTCGTCGGGCGGGTTGTGGGCAAGGAACTGAGAACCATCATGGCCGACATCGACCGGGTTCTGACCGTGGTTGTTCTTACCGATGACGATGTGGAAGCGCAAAACCGCGTCACCCAATCTTTCGCATTTCCTCCCGACGAGCATGGCCCCGTTCCCAGAGTGGAGGTACATCAACGCGCCCGTACCGCCCGGACGATCCGTAATCGCGAATATCTCAACAGGCAGGCGGTAAACCTGCTGCGGGCCGCAGGCTCTTATAAGACTTATCGCTTCAACTTCCCGCCTACCATGATCCACATTCATTCCACCATGCGCATGGGCCTCAGCGAGACCGATACCGTGGTTGAGGAAAGCGGTGAGGCGCGCTGGGTAAAACAGCTGTACATCGCCGATAATTCCTCGTTGGCCAACTCCGTCGGAGGCGCCAATCCCACGTTGACCACCCAAGCCCTGGCCACCCGCACAGCGGAAAGAATCTTCCAGCGCTATTTCGGAGGCGATCCCTGGGTAGCGAAGGAGTCGCCGGTGTCGTCGGTCGCGGAGGCCGTGACCCAGGCGGTTCAGCAGTAAAAGTGCGGTTGCTCGCGGGATATCCGCCAGTCTACTTTTTCGATTTCAAAGCCTCCGCCATCTCGCCTTTCTGCACCGCCGCAACAAACGGCACGGCGTTGAAGTGAAGATGCATCTCGCGGATCTTGCCGTTGTCGATTTTGAACCATTGCGCTATCGGCGTGACCGGGACCGATGGAAGCGTGGTTTCGTAGTCCCAGATAAGGCAGACATCTGTATCGTCGACGAATATTTTTTTCGTCCGCGCGCTCTTTGTGATGTGCATGAACTTGCTCATTTCCTTCACGAACGCATCTTTATCTTCAAACGAGCTTAACGGTCCTCGATACTGGCCTTTGGTATGCAGATAAGAAGCGCATTTATCAAGGTCCTTTAATTCAAATGCTTTCTGATAAGCCAGTGCTATAGCTTTTGCATCCTGTTCCATAAATCGCCCCCCTGAAATCTGTCCCTGAAGTAAGAACTGTTCCATAAAAATGAAATGCGGTTTTTACTGTAAGGCGGATTGTATCAACGGATTGTTTGCGGATTTTCGGCTTCGCTGAAATTGATGGAGTATTTGCCTCTTTTCGCATGCCAGGACATTTTCACGGCCAATGCAAATACCAGAACCGGGCCTGTCCATACCGGTGAGAAGGCTTGCGTCGGCGAGATGCGGACGATACGTTCGTTCCGGAATTGGCGGCATAATGCGCGATCCGGCAAAGTATCCGCCCTTTTCAGACCCTATGCGCCTCCAAAGTTTTCCACACGGACCTGGCAGGATGCCCTGTCTGATCGGGCAATTATAGCCCGGTCTTCATCTTTGTATCCGGGTATCCGAATCTGGTAAAGGGCACGATGAAATTGCGATAGGTGAGAATCCAGCGTTCAAACCCGAATCATGAGCAGCGGTCGGCGGCCAGAGAGCCGGCAGCGAACCTACCTGCGGAAAACCGCACAGATAGCAGGGAAGACTATGATTGCTGACAGAGTTGACTTCGCCACACTTGAAACACTTGAATGGACCGCCACAGAAGCCATCAAGCACATACGCCAGGGTTCGATCACTGCCGAATGCTACGTGTCGCACCTGCTGAAGCGCTATCGGGAATGGAAAATTCTGAACGCCATCACCTGGATCGACGAAAGCCGGGTGCTCGAAAGCGCACGGGCGGTCGATGCGGCCCGAGCGAGGGGAGAAGCACTCGGCCCGCTGGCGGGTTTGCCGATCGTGGTCATGGACATGATCGACACGGTGGGTTATCCGACCACCGGTGGCACGGCCGCGCTCAAGGGAAACTATCCTCCGAGAAACGCGCTGGTCACGGAAATCCTGTTCAGGAATGGCGCTCTGCTTTTAGGCAAGACCAATATGCACGAGCTCGGCCGGGGTGTGACGACCTCCAACCCAGCGTATGGCGATACCAGAAACCCCTACAACCTGAACCGGGTGCCGGGCGGCGGGGCGGGCGGCACGGCGGCGGCCATTGCCGCGCGAATTTCTCCAGCAGGTTTGGGTACCGATACAGCAGGATCGGCGCGCATGCCTGCCGGATTGTGCGGCATTGCCGGAATGCGGCCATCCGCAGCGCCGCTACGCAGATCATGGACTCTCGGTTCATGGACAGTCACTTCTAGTCACGACGGCATTCTTCCCATCTCTTACGCCCTGACCGCGCCCGCACCCATGGGCCGCACCGTATCCGACGTGGCCCTGCTCGACGCCATCGTCACCGGCGTTCCGGTGCCCGCGGCCATACCGCTTCGCGGCGTACGCATCGGCGTACCGAGGACCTTTTATTTCTATGATCTCGATCCGGAAATCGCACGCATATCGCAGGGGGCCCTCGACAAACTGCGCAACGCCGGCGCCATTCTCGTGGATGTGAATCTGGGCCAGTGGGCCGTAACCGCCAATACCACCTTTTTGACGGTAGCAACTATGAACAACCTCGATGACCTGGCAAACTTTCTCGCGACAAATGTTCCCGGAGTCGATCTGCGCCAGGTGCAGGCGGGCGTGCTCAGCAGAGATGTTCAGGCTGCCCTGCAGAGGGAAATCACGGGCCCCGTTTCGGCGGCAACGGCTGAAGCGGCGATGAAGATGCGCCGGCATTTGGCCGCGGAATACGAGGAAGTGTTCCGCACCGCTGGCATCGCGGCCGTCGTTTGCCCGACGTGCCCTGCGCCCGCGCCACTGATTCGTCCGGAAGGCGACGGCCCCACCGATACCATCCTGGTGAATGGAAAGCAGGTACCGGAATTTGGCACGCTTCTGCGGAATACTCTTTTCGCCGGAGTGATAGGAGTTCCCGCTCTGGCCATTCCCGCGGCGCTCACCTCCGCCGGGTTGCCGGCGGGCCTTTCCTTTTACGGGGTAGCCGGCGAAAACGGCAGGCTGCTGGGGCTTGGGCTCTCTGTGGAAGCCGCGCTGGGCCGTCTTCCTGCGCCTAACATGCGCACCGATACCCCCGACTTAATGACCCTGCCTGCTGCCGCTGTCCCCGGCCCTTATTTCCCCACCGGTCCGGCTTCCCCGACGCCCCCTGCTTCCCTGCCGATAACGCCAACTGCTCCTCTGGCGCCTGTGCCCGCGACGGTTTCGCGGCCGAGCGATAATGTTGAAACGGTCCTTGCGCTGCTCAAGCAATCCGCCTACCTAAACCTGTTTGGCAGCTTCGCCGTGGCGGATGCCAATAGCTGCCCGGGCTTCACCACCCAGGCATCCATGCGCCGCTATGACATCGACTTCCGTGTCGATGGGTGCGGAACGGGAATATGCGTCGCGAACCAGACGGGCGAAGAGAGCGGCATGGCCTCGCTGAACTGGACATTTCCTCAAAATGGCGCATCCTCGATCGACGGAGGCGGTGCGCGCAACTTCATCATGAACGATCTGTTCACCTTCGACAGCGACGGGCGGAACCGGCTGCGCGGCACAGGTTCGGGCCGCATCGTGCGCTCGATGGCCCTGGACAGGAACTTCCAGGTGAATGCCAATGGAAATTTCACGGAAGGCACGGGAGTGTTCGCGGGACTTCATGGCTCCTACGTGATCACTGGGATATGGAACGGTTCGCATCTCCGTCTTTACTTCTCGATGAGGCTCATGGATCGTCATGGCGTGTGCCAATCCATTTCAGAACTGCGCCCTCTGGAGAGCATTCCGCGCACCGACCAATGCCTGACCTCACTGGCTTTTCTGGGCGAGCCCGATCCGGAGTATCCGGTGCAAAGGACTCCCTCGGGCGCAACCGTGCATGAGTTGCTGCGCGCCGTGCATACCGATTTTGATCGCGGACGCCGCAACGAAGGCCTGCGGGCCACAGTCTCCGTCGGGCCGATCATCGCGAAATGGAGGACCGATGTGGTCTTCAATCCCGCCGGCGCCTCTGCCGGATCTTTTCCCGTCCGGCTGGAGAATATAAAGATCACCTTCCGCGATGGCGGCAACGAAACCCTGGATGCAGCCATCAACGAGGGGTTCGGATATCCCATGAGCATGCCCGGTATCTCGGGGCCGCTTTTCAGAATGACAGGATTCGGGCCAATTGCATCCGGAACTGGCCGCTTCCGTCAGGCCTGTGGAACGATTTCCATGCTTGCGGCCCTCGACCTTGCACCCGCGGCCTTCTCGAACTACTACTTGCTGCAACTAATCGATCCCAATGGCAGGTTCAGGTGCTCATAATCTGAGTGATGGAAATGAACAGGGGCCTCGTAGAGACGTAGCTTACTACCAGAAATCCCTCTCCCCTCCCCATCGCAAAAAAAGCCCCATTGGCTGTCATAGTTCTGAGACCACTCAAAGGGGATTATCATGGGCCGGATCTTGAGCCTGGAGAACATTCCGATTCTGGGACCGATCGTCAAGCGCATCGACCAGGAAGGCGAGTCCTTTTTCGAAGCAGGCCGCACTCTGGTTGAATTTTTACGGCGTATGGCACGCTCGATCAGGGCGAACAATTTCGATGAAGTGCGCTGCTGTTACGATCCGGCATTTCAGGGGCGACGCCTCGGGCTGACCGAGTGCGTACGCGACTCCGAATGGGACGGCATCTCGCGCATGGTCTTTCGCGCCGACGAAACATTGATCACCGCGCAGCTCGCGGCGGACGAATGGCGCGCCTGGTTTGCAGACTTCCAGGAAATCGAAACCGTTGAACTGCACGTCCACCGGCTTGAAGAGTGGCGAACGCCCGACAGATTTACCGCCGTGGTTCGCTTCGAAGCCATCGGCACCCGCCAAGGCGAATTGGTTGCGGGAATCGACCGCGCACATTTCCGCATGGCGTGGCGCATCACCCAGGACGGCCCCCGGCTTTATGAGCAGTCGCTTGTGGAAGGCGACCGCATCATCGGCCGTGACATGCTCTTTCAGGATATCAGCGCGCAATCGGGCATCGATTTCAAAAATGAATATTATCCCGGCTTTCTCAATCAGCCGCTGAAATTTGCCATGCTGCTCTACGGTCCGGGCGGCATTACCACCGTGGATTACGACAACGACGGATTCTACGACCTGTTCATTCCCGACGGAGTTTCATCGCGCCTGTTCAGGAACCGCCGCGATGGCACCTTTGAAGACGTCACCGAAGCCGCCGGACTCTCGGGTCTCGACGGCGCGAGCTGCGGCATCTTCGCCGACTATGATAACGACGGATTCAAAGACCTGTTTGTCAGCCGCACCTTCCGCCCTAATCAGCTCTTCCACAACAACGGCGACGGCACCTTCCGCGATGTCACACGCGAATCCGGAATCGGCGAAGACTCCTGCACTACGGCCGCTGGCTGGGGCGACTACGATAACGACGGATATCTCGACCTTTACGTGGGCAGATATCTCGACCCGAGAAAATGCATACCCACCACTTTCTACGCTCGCAACGGCGAACCTAACCAGCTCTACCACAACAACGGCGACGGCACCTTCACCAATGTGACCAAACGCGCGGGCGTGGGCGAGACCGGGCTCTGCCTGGCGGTGGTATGGGGCGATTTCAACGACGACGGCTATTCTGACCTCTACGTCGTCAACGATTTCGGACGCAAAACCCTTTATCGCAACAATGGCAACGGGACCTTCACCGATATCACGTCGAAAAGCAACACCCTCGCCTACGGCGCGGGCATGAACGCATCGTTCGCTGACTACGACAACGATGGCCGGTTCGATTACTACGTCACACACATTCGGTCGGAGTTTGCGTGGTTTGCAGAATCGCCCACTATCAAGCGCTACATGCTGAGCTGCCTGCGTCAGGGCACATGGATGACCGACATGCCGCTGTTCTGGGAGATCGTGCGCCAGTCGGGAGTGGACCTAGTCAGCGTGTTTCAGCAGATGTCGTCGGGCAATACCCTGCTGCGCAACAAGGGCGACGAGACCTTCGAGAACACCACGGAGAAGGCCAACGCCAATCCTCCCGGATGGTTCTGGGGCGCTTCCTTCGCGGATTTCGACAACGACGGATGGCAGGACCTCTACGCCACCAACGGCTGGGTCTACAACAAAAAGGACACCGAACTCGAATTGGAGTTTCTCCATAATGTTGTTACGCATCCGAAGATTTACAAGACCGGCATCTACTTCGACCCAGAACACTTCCGCACCGAATCGTGGCACGGATGGGAGCGCAACCGTTACCTGCACAACAACGGCGATGGCACGTTCATCGAAGTTGGCAGGGCAACCGGCACGGACCTGGTGCTGAACAGCCGTTCGGTGGCGGTCGCCGATTTCTGGAACCGGGGTGTCTTGGATATGGCGGTAGCCGCTTCGGGCGATAAGCATGCCTTGCTCAAGAACTTCGTCGGCACCAGACGCAACTGGCTGCAGGTCGAACTTGTCGGGCGACGCTCCAACCGCGATGCCGTGGGAGCGAGAGTCACGATTTACGCCGGCGGCAAATTGCAGGCGCGCGAAGTGGTGTTGGGCGACGGCTACGGATCGCAAAACACTCTACGCCAGCATTTCGGCCTCGATCAGCATCGGGTGATCGAGAAGCTGATCGTTCGCTGGCCCGCTTCCGGAACTGTCCAGACCTTCACTAACGTCGCCGCCAATCAGATCGTAGAAATTACCGAGGGCATCGACGCTCTGGTGAGGAAGGATTACCGGTCGGTCAGCGAGGTCGTGCGTGTTCCGGTTACGGTTTAGAGACTGCATTCATGCGCGGCTGAGGGTCCGTTGAAATGCGGGCCTGGCGCATCGATGGAACGGTTAGCCGAATGATGTTCGTGAGGGTCGGTGCGGAGCCCGGACTCGCGGGCCTCGATGGCCTGTCGACGCGACCTGACAACGCTGAGGACCTTCCGAATTCCCCGTCCCGAATTCCTGCCGGTCTTTTGGATGCGGTCCTTGCCTGTGCGCGGAAGGCCGCGAACCTCGCGTGCAGCCGGTCAAAACAGGCCGACGCGCGCGCGGCGTGGCTTGACCTTCGCAACAAGATTGCCGCATTTCGTCTCTTCCAGGGGCGCGACGAGGCCGGACGTCCCATGGACCGGAAAGCAATCCTGGAGCTCGATGTCTACCGTCGTCTGTTCGCGGCGGAAGGCTGGAGTCATCGCAATTCCCGGCGGGGTATGGTCGCGCACGAATTGTCGCTGCCCTCGTTCAGTCCGGTCTCGGTCCATGCGGGCGCTGGCCTGCAGCTGGCCGAGCCAGCGCTGGCGAAAATCGGCGCCGGAGGATCTGAGGAAATTGCCCTGACGGAATTTCTGGCCTCATGCCGGCGTGATGCGGTTGAGGGCTGCGCCGGAATCATGGAAGAAGAGCTGGGCCTGCTGGCGCGCACGCTATATCCGCACCTAATGGAAAGGATCGATGCACGACTCCAAACGATTGATGAAACGGTGCGCAACCGTTTCTGGCACGGCGTGGGCCGTGGAATCTATTTCCTTCCGAGCAATCTGCCGCCCTTCCGCTCTGCCCCCTGGAGGGGCGTGAACATGTGTTTGAACGAGCCGCGGCATGAAGCGGGAAAGCGCAACGCTATTTCCGGATTTTGTTTCGCACTCACCATGGTCAACTTGCAACAGCCCGAGGTTTTGGATTCGCTCTTTAAGCACCATGGATCACACGCCGCCGATTGCGTGGATGGCATTAAGGCAGCAATTGCAGTGTGGAATGTTTCCGGCGGGGACCCTGACACTCTTGAACGGATTGCCGAATATCGACCCGCCTCACCGACCGCTCGCGTTCTGTGGCCGCTGCTGTGGCCGGGCCGCGCCGAAGCCGAAAACCATTGCAAGCCCGAACGCCTGTTTTCAGCGCAATAAAGCGAATGACCGTTTCAACCGGCTCTGCGACGCCGGAATTTTCTGGAGGAGATAGATTAAGATGAGCCCCGCGACACCAGCACCGACCGCATCTGATTCCAACTCGTCCAACATGCCTCTAGATGCAGGGCTGGTCGAACGAGTCATCCAGTCCTATCGCCCTGACGGCCCATTCATCGTGCTCCGGGCGAAAGAGCTTGAGGCCATCTACAAGGCATACCGGCTAGATCCGCTCACCCCTGAGCCCGCTGTCTTCGCCGTGGAGTCTCTGGCGCACGTGCTGCAGGATGGCATGACGGCGCTATTCGACTCGCTCAACCTGACCCACGAAAGTGTGGTGCTCAGCGTCGGGGAAGGCAACGGCGCGCCCTCGCGTCTCCTGGCCAAACTCGTCGGATGCCGGGTGGTGGGCGTGGACGTAAGCCCTCTGCAAATCGAAAATGCCCGGGAGACAGCCTCGCTGCATGGCGTGGAGCGCCTAGTGGAATACGTTCAACAAAACGCGAGCCATCTGGATCTCGGGGAGCGAAGATTCGATGCGGCCTATCTCAATGAAACGCTCTGCCACTGGGATGACAAACTAACCGCCCTGTGCCGGATACGCAGACACCTGAAGCCCGGTGCACTTCTCGGAATTAACGACTGGCTGAAAGGGACCAAAGGCTCACTGAACGAAGCTTCAGACGCCGTACCCGGTTTCCGCGAACTCTATCAGCCGGACATCTGGCGGCAGCTTTCGCTAGGTGAAATCTGCCGGCTGCTGGAAGAAGCAGGGTTCACGGTGCTGCGTGCAGAGGAGTTGTCGGACCTCACCGACCGCGGGCTAAGGCGGCGGCTTCAGGCGCTTGAAAAATTGCCACAGCGAAGCGAGCCGACCCGCCGCGCCGTGCATTACTATCGGGTTATGATCGCCACGCACTACGATTACCTGTGCTACGGCCGAATTGTCGCGATGGTGCCTTAATCGAAGTCCTCTCAGGTCGCGAAAGATTTCCGGGAAGTGGGCCCTTCTGCTTCCCGTTCACGGGTGCGTTCCGGCTAAGTCACTATGCGGTCGATTGCTGCGCTTCACCTTGCAGGCTTTGATTGTGAAGCTCCGGAAATGGCGGATTTGCGAACATAACGCAAATCGCCAGTTTACTCATGTCTATATTTTTACCGTTCATGGCAGATATTTCGTCGGGTTGCAAATATGACGTTGTGATTTTGGGCGCTGGGCTTGCCGGACTGACCCTTGCGCGACAGCTGCTGATGTATTCTGGAAAACAGGTCCTGCTCCTGGAAAAAAGCCCACAGCTTCCCCCGATTCACCTGAAAACGGGTGAATCCAGCGTTCATGTGCAGGGTTATTACCTTTCCAAAACCCTCGACTTGGAAGAGCACCTGCATCGGAACCACTTCGTCAGTTACAACCTGCGCTTTTACTGGCCGACTCGGGGTGAGACCAACAGCAGTTATGAACAATATAGCCAGTCCTATATCCGGGAGCTGTCGAATATCTGCTGTTATCAGCTTGACCGCAACAAGCTCGAGGCGGAATTACTGCGACTCAATCTTGAAAACCTTCGGTTCTCTCTTCAGTTGGGTATTTCTAATCTCGACGTCGCCCTCTCGCCAGGACCGGAACCGCACATCGTTAGTTTTAAAGTTGAAGATCGCGAAGTCAATATCCGTGCGACCTGGGTAGTGGACACGAGCGGACGTGATAAATTTCTCACACGCAAGATGGGCTTGGAGAAGACCAGTCCAATTCGACATGCTTCCGTGTGCTTCTGGGTGGAAGGGCTGCTCAACATCGAAAACCTCACCGAGCTTCCCCGCGACCACCGCCTCCTGCACCAGAGCCGCCGCAAGCTGGGACACATGCCCGTCTGGCTGGCCACCAACCATTTTTGCGGGGAAGGCTACTGGTTCTGGATCATTCCCCTTCCAGGCAGGACGAGCCTGGGTCTAGTCTACGATCCCGAGCAAGTTAATGAGCAGGAGGTTTCATCCTCGGAGAAAGTCGTGGAATGGATTTGCCAACGGCATCCTCTTCTAGCGCGCGATCTCCCGAAGCGGAAGATCATCGACTCCGCCGCATATCGGAACTTTTCCTACGACTGCAAGCAAACCATCAGCGCCGAGCGCTGGGCGCTGGCCGGCGAAGCAGGGCGATTCGGCGACCCGCTTTACAGTCCGGGCGGCGACCTCATTGCGCTCTATAACACTCTAATCGTTGATGCAATCCTGATCGAAAACGAAAGCACTCTTACAATCAAGACACGCCTGTACGAGCTGCTGATGTGGGGACTCTATGAAGCTTACGTTCCCAGCTATGCCGTCAGCTATGACGTCCTTAGCGATCAGGAGTGTTTTGCGATGAAGTACGCGTGGGAGCTGAGCATCTACTTTACTTTTTATGTCTGTCCGTTCATCAACCAGCTCTTCACTGACACAAGTTTTGTTGTGCCCTATCTTGATCTCTTCGCTCGGCTGGGCACCCTGAACAACAGCCTGCAGGCTTTCATCACCGACTATTATCGCTGGAAACGGGCCCGACCGGTTGAGCCGCACGAACCCCGGTTCTTTGATTTCACAGGTCTTGAACCCCTGAAGAAATCCGAGGAACTGCTTTACAAGACCGGCCTCTCCCCGCGCGAATGCGTCAAAGCTCTGCGTCAGGCCATGACCAACATTGAAAACCTCTCTCGGTTTATCGCGGTCTATATCCACTCCTTGGTTCTTGATAATGCCGAGCTTCTAGCCAATCAACAGCTGATCAAATCTCTCGACATTACGAACCTTCGCTTCGATGTCGACGCTATGCGCTGCCAGTGTCAACATCTGGATCCAGCGCGCGATCCGAGTCTGGCCAAGCTCGGGAGAGACTTCATCAGACAGTTCCACCGAGCTTCACGGACTTTCGTCTCCAAGAGCAAAACATCTCCGGCGCCAATTTCGATCGCTGACGCCGTGAAACTGGCGTAGAAAGAGCAGACAACGCGCAGGATTCGAACCAAGGTTGGCGGTGTGCCAGTTGATTGCTACTATCCTTCTGCGAAGTACCGCAGCGGGGATGGTGGTCAGTCGCGTCGAATAATGACCTATGAATCCTTTCCGGTCCGGGCCTTACAAGGAAAGGTTCCAGATAGCGCTTTGATCAGTTCAGGTACCCCAGCAACCCCGGACTGGCCTTGAATTCGGGGACAATACTCGACAAAGCCTCGGCCAATCCATGCTTTTCACCGGCGGATACCAAGTCGAATAAACGCTCAACATCGTCTTCGAATCGCTCAACATCAAGATGCCTGAAATCATTCACACGATAGAGGCCATCCACGACTGTGTTCTCGATGCGCTCGTGCTCGTAAACGAGCTGCTCGGAAAGCTTTTCTCCATCGCGCAAGCCAATGATGTTGAATTGATGGTCAAGCCCGGCAGCGTCACACGTCCGAGCCAGGAAAGACAACAGATCAATGATTCTTCGTGGCCTTCCCATTTCCGGCACCAGTACCGTGCTTTCCGGAATCCGCAATGAGTCTAGGAGGAATCCAACAACCTCTTCCGCAGTGATGAAGAACCGCTCGGCTATAGGATCAGTCACTGGGATGGCGGTCCCATTCTGGAGGGCGCCTATCGCAATAGGTACGACGCTGCCGGAGCTCCCCAGCACATTGCCTAATCGTAGCGATATCCGGTGGAGTTGGGGTGAAGCGGCGAGAAGCAAGAACAATTCTGAAATTCGCTTCGACACGCCGAGCATACTGGTAGGACACACAGCCTTATCTGTGGAGATATGCACAAAATGTTCTACTTCAGCACAAGCAGCAAGGTGAAGCAGGCGCAGGGTGCCAATGAAATTGGTCTCGAGAGCACGGAAGGGCTCAAACTCAAGCCCAGCCAGATCCTTCAAGCCCGCGGCGTGATAGATAATGTTTGGTTCGTAAAAACCAATAGCTCGCGCCAGGGGCTCGTCCTGCAGGATATCAGCCTGTATGAACCGCAGCTCGGGCAGGCCTGATTCTCGACGCCGGCACCTGGCTTGCAGCGCACTCAAATTATCTTCTGACCGATCAACGAGTAACAGTGTATCTACGGGGAGGTTCATCAGCCCATCAACGAGGGCCGAGCCAATTGAGCCCCCAGCGCCAGTGATCATAATCGTCTGGCCACATACAGATTCTTTCCACTCAATCCAAGACGGTGATCGCTGCTACCGATCCAGGAAACGTGTCCAATCGATCGCCTGGGGCGCATTTGATGCAAAAGAAGTTGCTCCGGATCGACTATGCTCAGAGTACATATACGGAATAGGACAAGAGCGCACACTGGATTTGCGAGATTTGACACGCAACTGGTATATCGAATGTCGAATTCAAGACGAAAACCGGTTCAGGCGAAAGACTGTGCAGACCCTTACTGAGAGCCGAGAGCATTTAGTCCAGATAGCACATCGGCGGGATTGTTGCGTTAATGGAACCACGGTCAGCCTCTCTGCATTCCCATGAATCCCTTGGACGCTCTTGCGGCATCTAGAGCCCGGTTTATGCCGAGACCCCGGGTTGGCTAGTGGGGATCGAGCTTACCAGTCCCAATCCTTCAGTTCTCATTACCGAAGCTGTTCTGCTTGGAGCGGCTCTAATCGAAGGGATCAAGTACGTCATTTCTCCCATCGGCACTCGAGAGTATTGGCATGTCCGAATTATTCACGAACCCGAAGATGGACTTTGGCAACAATCTCTTTTTAGGGAGTGCGATGTTCAGGATTGCCGAAAATCGCGCTAGTGAGCGTATTCCCACCCTCACACGCCGTCCTGCGTGAAACTCGAAATTACCCATTTATAGGAATTCTAAAGTTGGTGTATCCCCCAGAGTTTTACCTCAGCGGCTGAAGCCGGCGGTTTATTGCTCTGTAACATAAATGCCTGCTCCACCCTCACCGGGATACAGCAACTCTAGAATTGCTCTAGTGATCCAAGCTGCACGGGCAAGGATTTGCTGGATCTGCGAAGGAGTCTCGTGACCAGTATTGGAATAAAGTAAGG
>Ga0157369_10002689_pt1 | contig 21204 bp, 26 predicted proteins | sample C25metaG_FD_113461 | JGI IMG/M metagenome (GOLD analysis project Ga0157369, IMG submission 113461) | Corn rhizosphere microbial communities from Kellogg Biological Station, Michigan, USA - C2-5 metaG | ecosystem: Host-associated > Plants > Roots > Rhizosphere > Soil | place: USA: Michigan...
TCCACCTCCGTATCGAGGTGTCGCAACCAGAGTGGATGGCGTTTTCGTGACTCCGGTCCCGGGGGTGCCACTTTCCGCCGTCGTCAAATTAGAAAGTACACAACTCTTGCCCGATGGTACATCTACCACGCGCAAAACGAGCAATGTCATCGCTCGCGATTCGCAGGGCCGAATATATAACGAGCGGCGTCAACTCCTGCCCGCTTCTTTCAATGGAACAACCCCGGTTTTGGGTGGCCACATCTTCGATCCGCAGACAAGACTCTCGACGTTCCTCGATCCGCGCACCCACCTCGCGCGCCAAACCATAGTCGCGGAACGTCCGCCCACCGCTCCACCTCCGGCCGCGCTTCTAAATACGCCCAATTTCAAACAGGAAGACTTAGGCGTCGACACGATCGAAAACGTTGCTGTTCACGGCATGCGCCAAACCAGAACGCTTCCAGCGGCCTCTACCGGCGCTGGCAAAGACATTATCGTCACCGATGAATACTGGTATTCCGATGAGCTGCACTTGAACATGCTCACCAAGCACAGCGATCCGCGAACCGGCGTGCAGATCGTAACCATCGCACAGGTCAACCGTAGTGAGCCCGATGCGGCCCTATTCCAGGTGCCGATCGGATACAAAATCGTCGACGAAAATCCCCCGAATTAGTTCGCAGTTTCAGCCAGACAGGCGAACACTTGCCTGTAAAACTCTGGGTGCGACTGCCACGTCTGCCCCGTCACCATCCGTCCATCGCGCACCGCTTGCGCGGTCTCGTACGTCGCGCCTGCCTGCTCCGCTTCGATCCGCACGTGCTCATAGCAAGTGACGTGTTTTCCAGAAACCAGCCCGGCCGCGGCCAGCACTTGGATCCCGTGGCAGATCGCGAATATCCACTTCCCGCCCTGCGTAAACTCCTGCAGTATTTTGAGGAGGCGTCGATCGTTCCGCAAGTATTCCGGCGCCCGGCCTCCCAGCACCAGCACCGCGTCGAAATCCGCAACTTTAATCTGATCGAAAGAAACGTCCGCATCCAGGCCGTACCCTGGACGTTCCACATAGGTGTCCCACCCTGGCTCGAAATCGTGCGCAACCAAATGAAGCCGTCGCTTTGATGGCGCCGCAACTACTGGTGTGTAATTCGCTTCACGCAATCGGTGGACCGCATACAGCGCTTCATAGGATTCCCCTGCGTCGCCTGTGATAATCAGGATTTTCGGCACGCACCAATCTTAGCCTTAACAAAAATATACAATCGCGCCGAACCCTCTGGCCTTGTTTTCCGTCAAAGAAACTATGAGCATTCTGGCAAAACTACCGTCCACGAATGTCGCCCTTTGGCGGGAATATCGCGTTGCATTCGCGCAGTTTGCGAGCAGCGCGAGAATTGTTCAGGCGTTGAAGGAATCCACCGGCCCCGCGCGTGCTTCGATTGACGACGCATTGCTCGACCTCGAGCGGGCCCGCCTGCACTATAACGACCGTCGCGACGCGCTGGCCGCTGCACTCCTGCCCAATTCGAATCTGGCTGCCCCCGCCCCCCGCGATCACGCAGGATACGACCACGTAGGACACATTCGCGAGTTTGCCCAGTTGCTCTGGGACTTGGAAGACCGGCGCGACGGCCGCGCTGACGACGACTGGTATCGTGCCGAAAAAATCGTGCGCTCGGCTGTAGCCCAAACATCACCTCGACTTACCGCCGCCTGACGAGAGGCACCTCGCGTCGCGCTAGCTTGCCTGGCGCGTTATTACGTGTATTGATCTTCATGGGATCGAAAACGTCGCCGCGAAGATCACCGTGCAAGGAGCCCGCTACACGGAGCATATAGAGCAGATGACCGGTCGCTGGGCGCCCGGTCACGGAATACAGATATGGACATCAAAAGAGTTGGCTCGCAACCCTCGGCGAAGGGCCCGTCGGAGTGGTTCACAGGCACGGTACGTATCGATCCGCTTTTCCAGGCGCCTGATCCGGCATTTGTGCAAGGTGCGAGCGTCACCTTCGAGCCGGGCGCGCGAACGGCATGGCATACCCATCCCCTCGGTCAAACACTCATCGTCACGGCCGGTTGTGGCTGGGTTCAGCGCGAAGACGGACCCATCGAGGAGGTCCGTCCCGGTGACGTGGTCTGGTTTGCATCGGGCGAGAAGCACTGGCAATCCAGGACCGCCGTTTAAGAGCTTTGCGATAACGTTCACAGCCGATGGGACACGTCACCTGGATTTGATCGGTGCAGGCGGTCAACCTCTCAAGGCATCGTTGCCCCGGTCGGACGGGAAAGAAGTTCCCGTTACGGGTATGGAGAATGTTACGGCTGCCTCGAAAATCGAAGGCAAGACATTCGATGACGTCTGAAAACAGAATGGACGGATCATAGAAGATCTGCATGGCGTCGTCTCATCGGATGGAAGAACTTTGACGACGACAGTTGACGGAAGAGACAGGCAGGGCCGCGCTTTTCGGAACCACTTGGCATTTGAGAGCAGTAACTAGGTCGCGTTCTTTTGTGCGGGCTCGGTTGATCAGCGTTTGGCAGAAGCCAGAGCTCCCCGAGCTACGCGCACAGAGCGATACAACTCCGCAAGAATTCCAGAGTAGCCGCTCACCGCAGGCTGATTGGCTCACGGCATCTATCTTTTCGCACGGCGAAGCGTAAAAGCGGAGGGACTCTGAGCGCCCCGCCCGCCTCCAGGTCCGCCTGGGCCGAGGGATGGATCGCTGCCGTCAGGAGGTGGTCCAATTGCCGGGCGCGATCCGCTCGGCGCTTTGGCTTGATCTCCGCGCCCGCCTCGGCCACTCGGAGCGCTTCTTCGCAGTTCGATTTGATCGCCCTGGACGGAACCCGTGTAAGTCGTCGTTCCCACGCGGAATGAAATGCTCGATCCGTCGATCCGCCCGTCTTCAATGGGTCCTCCGGAAGACCCGCCTCCGAAACCCGCGACTGCTGAGGTTTCGAGCGATCCAGTGAGCATGCTGCCGTTCTCGCGCAGAGTGAAAACCATGTCGACGCCACCGCCGGTCAGTGCCATGGGATTGCCGCCGGTTCCGATCCTGGCCGCCACGCTCGGCCGCCACAAGCCCGTGATGCCCGGACCCGACGGGATCGGGCGTTCCCAAACAGGAACCTGCCGGCGGAGATCCACTGCTTTGGCTTCTATGCGTGCGGTGGCCGGCCTCAACCCGGGTGAGGAGGCCTCGACCGCTATTGTTCCAGCCGACTTCGACGATTGGACGATCGCCATGCACATTCCGGAGAACGCTTTGCGAGTCGAGCCGACGTCCGATTCGTGGTTGGTAGGATCGCCGTTCCCGGTCCCAATCACAGCCCCAGGACCGCTGACGCGGAAGCCGATGTCATTTTCCGTAACTGGCACAAGTCGGCCCTGCGCATCGTGAACTTCGACGGCGAACACTGCCGTGTCCTGGCCATCGGCGTCAACTTGCTCGCGATCCGGGCGCACGACCAGCAGTGCTGCCGGTCCCGTGGTTTCGCGTTTTGCGGTGAGCACCTGTGCCCCATTCTTATAGCCGCGCGCCTCGATCGAGCCCGGGGTGTACGTCACGTTCCAGGCGACGTGCGAATCTCTTGGTATGTCTTTGGCGCCAAGGCTCTGGCCGTTGTGTAACAACTCTACTTTGTCTAGATTGGAGTGAACCCAGACAGCGATTTCCTTTCCTTCCATCCCCGGCCAATTCCAATGCGGGAACACGTGCAGCACGGGTTTCTCCGTCCACCACGACTGATAGTAGAAAAATGTATCCTTCGGGAAGCCGCAGGTGTCAATCACGCCGTATTGTGAACTGATGTTGGGCCATTGATAGGGCGATGGTTCGCCGCGATAATCGAAACCGGTCCAAATGAAACCGCCCGCCACCCAGGGGCGGCTGTTAACGAATCGCCACCAGCCTTCGGCGGAAGCCCGGCCGGTCGTTGTGTAGGGATCGTAGGATCCAACGAAGCCCTTCTCTGTTACGTAAACTCCCCGGGTGCCGACGGCGCTTACGTTTTCCGTGCCCATCATAGGGATCTTCGGATTTTGCTTGTGGTATGCCTCCGCCGGTGGGTCGGCGTAGTTGTAGCCCATCACATCCGAGACCGTGAGGCCACCTTTTCCGAGTCCCATGCCCAGCGGCGGCGGTGCCACCGTCACTGGCCTGGAACCGTCGTGCTCAGTGGCTACTCGCTTCATCGCTGTCAGAATGTGTAGCCCGAATTCGGTAGTGGATTCGCGCTCCTCGTTGCCCATGGACCACATGAACACGCTTGGGTGATTGCGGTCGCGCCGCACGAGATTTTCGAATTGCGCAAGCCCCTCGGGATTCGAAGACATCGTCCGCGTCTCATCGAGGAACAGCATCCCGAGTTCATCGCATGCGTCCAGAAGCTCCGGCGCCGGAGGGTTATGGGAGCTGCGATACGCATTGCAACCCATTTCCTGAAGTTTCCGGACACGAAAATACTGCAAAGCGTCCGGCACGGCCACACCCACGCCGGCATGATCCTGGTGGTTGCAGGTTCCTCTGACTTTGACCGGCTTCCCATTCAGATAAAAACCCGTTTCGGGATCGAACCGCAGCGATCGAACACCGAACCGCGTCTCGTATCTATCGGTAACGGAGCCGGCCGCTTCCACTTCGGTCACGAGCTTATAGAGATGCGGTTCTTCCAGCGACCAGGGCGTCGGCCGGCGCAGTGCAATCTGCTGTTCATAAGTCCGGTCCGCCCAATCGGCAACCGAGAGCTGGCTCGTGATGGATTTTGCGACTTCTTTCCCCGAAGCGTCCAGGATGGAGGAGATCACGCGTATGTTCTGCGCTCGATCCGAGTGGTTGTTTACCTCCGTACGGATCGAAATCGTCGCCGCGCCTTGCTGCACACGCGCGCGCACGAAAGTGCCCCACCGCTTTACATGAACAGGGGCGGTCTTCACCAACCAGATATGACGATAGATGCCCCCACCCTCATAAAACCAGCCGTCGCTGAGCGAGGCATCCACCCGAACAAGAAGCACATTGGGAGAGCCGGGAATGATAAAGTCCGTGAGGTCAAAACTGAACGGATCGTAGCCGCCGCTGTGTTTTCCGACGTAGAAACCGTTCAGCACGATCATTGCGTCGCGATAGACGCCATCAAACTCGATCGCAACCCGCTTGCCGGTATCGGAAGCAGGAATTTCGAAGACTCGCCGGTACCAGCCGACGCTGGATTCGGGGTAGCCACGCCCCACAGGATAAAAGCCTTTGCTCGCCACCGCGGGATCGTTCTTGAAAGGCAGCCGGATAACCCAGTCGTGAGGTAAGTCAAGCGCTGTCCACGAACTGTCGTCGAAGCTCATATGGCTGGGGGACAGGAAGTTTCCCGTCTTCTGAAAGCCGCCGGCCCTGCCTGCTCCGAAATCGAAGTCCTTGGTGGGATCGTCGGCATGCCCAAAATGAAATCGCCAGCCGAAATCTAAGACCAGACGCTCCCGCATAGAGGTCTGAGCATCCTTGTTTTGAGGTTGTCCCGGCTGGGCAGCGTTAGGCGCAGCGGGCTTTCCCAAGGCCGCGACGGCGGGACCCCCTACGCCGCCCTTCAACATGTCACGGCGCGTGAAGCCTCTCATTGGGATCTCCTGATGCGTACGGAGTCTTTGATGAACATATATCTGGTGGTGGAAAGAGACAACTCTATTCCCTCTTCGAGGCGACTTCAAGGTGCCGGACGGTCGCATGCGGACGTCCTGGACGGTCCGGGTCGCCATCCAAAGACGGCTAACTGGATGATATGATGAGCCCACAACAAATAAAGCGATGAAGCCGGTTCTTGTGCCATCCACTGTGGCAAGCGCGCTCCTGCCATCGGGAATCGAAGCCGGACAGATTCAGGAAGAAGTCGAGCGCGTCGTCGTCAGTTCCGTTTTCCGGACAAGCAAGCGAAATTGCAGCCTGTTAAGACATATCGTCAAATCCGCTTTGAGCGGTAATATCGAGGGTCTTAAAGAGCGCAGAATTGGCGTCGATGTTTTCGGCAGAGCGGCCCACTACGATACGAACTCCGACCACATTGTCCGTAGCGTCGCGGGTGAGGTGCGCCGGCGGCTGGCTCAATATTACATGCAATCCGAGTCCGACTCGGGAATTCGGATCGAACTTCCAGCCGGATCTTATGTTCCTCAGTTTCGTCTCTCGCAGGAACGGCCTGCGCTCGCGATTCCCGACTTCGATCCTTCTGTTGCCGAACCGCGACGGCGTATCTGGCACAGGCGGACGATCGTCATAGCTGCGGTGGCATCTTGCGTGCTCATAGCCGCGATTTTGCTCACCGTCCATGCCAGGAATCGCCTCACGCCACTGGAGTACTTCTGGCAGCCCGTCTATTCGTCGTCGAGCCCGGTGCTGCTCTGCGTGGGCGGGGGCGGTTCCGGACCGTATGCCGCGGAGCCCGCACCGCCGAAAACGGTGATTGAGTTTGCTCTCTCCCCTTCACGCCGGATGCACACCTACGATGCCATGGTCCTCGCGTCGGTAACCGGGTTGCTCCAGGCGAACGGGAAGACGTACAAACTATTGAACCGCGCGAATACGACGTCGTTCCGGGAACTGCAGTCTGGGCCATTCGTCTTAATCGGCAGCTTGAACAACGAGTGGTCGCTCCGGCTGACCAGAAATTTCCGCTTCAGCTTCGCGCGGTCGGCCACAGGCGCGCGGGTAGTCGACAAACAGAACACGTCGAATCAGACTTGGCGCGTCGATCCCAATACCCCGATTGAACAGCTCAACCGCGACTACGCCATCGTTTCCCGTTTCCGCGACCCGCAAACAGAGCAGACCGCTGTCATCCTGGCAGGGATTGGTCCGTGGGGCAGCCTTGCTTCAGGCGAGTTTGTAACGAACCCCGAGTACATGAGGAAACTCGCGGAATTCGCGCCTCCAAATTGGCGGAACCAGAACCTCCAAGTAGTGATCTCCACCGATATCATCCACGGCAGTTCCGGTCCGCCGAATATAATCGCGGCCCATTTCTGGTAGAGGCTGGTGGGGATCGTGCAGGGTTGTTGAACTGAGGTCCGGATGTCGTACTGGCGGCGAATATTTTCTAGGTTCCTCTTCTTCTTTCCCATCTCACTCTTCGCGCAAGATGCGCATATGCACCCTGCGCCGGAGAAACTCGGAACGGTATCGTTTCCGATTTCCTGCATACCGGCAGTGCAGCAGCAGTTCAACCGAGGCGTTGCGCTGCTGCATTCATTTGCTTACGGCACGGCCGGCGACGCCTTCCGCGGCGTGGCGGAACAGGATCCACAGTGTGCGATAGCGCATTGGGGTGTGGCGATGACGTATTTTCACCAGCTCTGGGAACCCCCGCTGTCGCCGGCGACGACTGCGATTGCTCGAGAGGAGATTCAGCGGGCACGAGCGATCGGGTCAGGCTCCGAACGCGAGCGCCAGTTCATCCATGCGCTGGCCCTTATATTTGAGGGTGAGTCCAGCCTCCGGTATCCCGTGCGGATGTTGAACTATGAGCGTGCCATGAGTGATTTGGCCGCTGCAAACCAAAAAGACACCGAAGCGCAAGTATTTTACGCGCTCGCCCTCCTTGCGAACGCATCTCCGATGGATAAATCGCACGCGAAGCAGAAACAGGCGGCCGACCTGCTCGAGCCGTTGTATCGCCTTCACCCCCAGCATCCTGGAATCCCTCACTACCTTATTCATGCTTATGACAATGCAGAACTCGCACCAAGGGGGTTGCTCGCGGCAAGAGCCTATTCCAAAATTGCACCTTCGGCCCCGCATGCGTTGCACATGCCATCCCATATCTTTACGCGGCTCGGCTTATGGCAGGATTCCATCGCTTGCAATCTGGCGGCACGAGAAGCGGCGCGCCGGCAAGGCGACACGGGGGAGGAGTTGCACTCAATGGATTATTTGGTATACGCCTATCTGCAAAGTGGACGGGATAGAGAGGCGGCTCAGGTCATCCGGCAACTCAAAGACATGTCGAAGTTGAATAGCGGTGATTTCAAGGTAGGGTACGCCTCAACTGCAATGCCGATTCGTTACGCGGTCGAACGAGAGCAATGGGCCGACGCTGCGAGCATTGTCTCTCCTGCGGGAGCGCCGCCCCAGGTCGTCGCAATTGCGGTGTGGGCTCGCGGGCTCGGACTCGCTCGAAACGGGCAAGTTCGGGATGCCCGCATCGAAATCGACAATTTACGGCAGATCGAAAGCGAGCTTCACAAGTTAGGTAACGATTATTGGGCCGCTCAGACAAGGATTCTTATGCGCGAAGTCATGGCGTGGTCAGCTCAAGCGGACCGTAATTGGGATGCAGCGGTAGCTTTGATGCGCGAAGCAGCCGATGAAGAGGATGCAATGGAAAAGCTGCCGGTGACGCCGGGGCCAATTGTTCCCGGCCGCGAACAGCTCGGTTATTTGCTTTTGGAGCAAAATCAGCCGGCTATGGCCTCAAAAGAATTTGCGGCGGCACTCGCCTCCGCCCCCGGTCGTCGCGGGGCGCTGACCGGCGCCTCGCGGGCTGCTGCATTATCCACACCAAAATAACGAGCGATCAGTTCGGCGAGTGTGTCTCAACCGAGGTCCTTGGCCGTCTTCCAATCGTGGTTCTTCGTAACACAGCAACCATCCGGGACCTCATGAGGACACACTACTGATTTTGTATTCGAGTGAATCGCCTTGAAAAATCTCACTGCCAAATAAACCAACGACGCCAGGCAAGCCACCACCAGTAGCATCCGCAGATAAGCCGCGGTGGAAACCGAAATCCCGATTCCGGTTCCCATCGCAACATACACCGCAAGACAGGCCGGGCACTTCGGCAACACCGCCAGCACTACGCCCGGCGCGATCGTTCCCGCGATGCTTCGGCTACGCCGCGCGTTCACGCAAGCGCCCCCGCTCGATTAATGTTCACGTAGCGGCCCGTCCACTGCCCGTTGTCGGGCGTGCCGTACTTATCGTGATGCCGCACCCAATCGCTCATGTTGGCGCTCTCACTACGGCCCTTCGGCGTCAGGTCAAGATAGTTATAAGCGCCGAGTAAGTGATCGCCGCCGCGTGCATAGGAGGAGTAGGTGTGAAAAATATCGCCCCCGGCATCTTTGTAAAAGACGCTCCGGCCCGACATCTCTTCGCTCTGGAAGTCTCCCATCGTGAAGTTATAGTAGACCTTGCCCGTCGCGATCTCTTCTTTCGTAAACGACACGTGATAGTCGTAGTTGAAATCGCTGCCGTACGAAGAAACCCATTTGAAGCCCCAGCCCATCCGCTTATGGAATGGAGCAATTTCGGCCAGAGGGGCGCGCGCCACCGCGACAAATGAGACATCGTGATGCTCCAGATGTGGCAGCACCCCGTCCATATGGTCGGCTGAGAACGAGCAGCCCACGCAGCCCTCTTTCCAGCCCGGACCGAACATGAAGTGTTGCACGATTAGCTGGCTCCGGCCCGCAAACAGATCCGCCAGTGTCTCCGAACCGTCCGGCCCTTCGAACACATAACGCTTTTCCACTTTCATCCACGGCAGTTCTCGCAGTTGCCGGTTCAATTCATCGCGCTGCCGAGTTAAGTCTTTTTCTTTCGCCAAATGCGCCTTGCGCGCCTTGAGCCATTCTTCTCTCGTGACGATCTTGTGTTCCATATTTAGGCTCCTACTTCCTTTTCCCCCGGCTTTCTGCCGCGGCGCGTACTCTCTCCAATACCCTTGCCCATCCCCGGTTCACATTCAAACCGTCACGCAACTCTGCCGGAATCAGTCCGATCGCCCGGTGTGCAAACTGAACCCGAGTGATCCCGCGCTCGGACGTCAACCGGTATTGCACGTTCGAAGTCGCCGGATAGGACATAAAGAGCGGCCCGTAGATTTCGAGCAGCGTTGGCGGCTTAATCGCCTGCACATGCCCCCAAAGATGCCCCGTGTTATTCCCCAGGTCCCGATACCAGCGGCCGCCCGGCCATGGCTCGATCTTCATCGCGAGCGACATCCCGTCGGGTGTCTCGTTATGCGGGCCCATTTGCTCCAGAATCGTCTCGAACACGATCTCGATCGGGGCCGCGATCTCCTCATCCTTGACGATTTCGAGTGTCTGTATTGCCTGCTCTTGTGTGGTTGTCATGGTCTCTCCTTGTTTTTGTCCAGTTGATTCTCGCGTGCCAACCGCTCTGTCATCTTGCGTTCGGCCCGCTCTTTGATGCGGTCTAGTTGGTGCGTCCAGAAGCGCTCATACGTCTTCACCCAGTCATGCACCGGCTTCAGCTCCTTTGCATTAAGTCGATACAACCGAAGCTGCCCCTGCTTCGTGACTGACACGATTCCCACCTTGCGCAGCACACTGAGATGCTTGGATACCGCCGGCTGCGGAAGCCGCAGCGCCTCGACCATCTCGCCAACCGCCCGCTCTCGGCCGTCTATCAGCGCATCGATAATCTCGCGCCGTTTCGGCTCCGCAATCGCGTTGAACACATCGGCGGTGGTAGCGGCGCGCGGCATTTGGTCCAATTATATTCCCATATGGGAATATGTCAAGCGGCAAAATCAACCGAACATTTGCGGATATATTTCGATTAATGTAGAATTATAGAAGCATGACGGCAAAACCGACTGAAGAAGAAATCATTCGCTTCGCAGATATGTTCTCGGCCATGGGAACCGGCCCACGCTTGCGGATCATGCGTTTGCTCTTGTCGGCGCATCCTGACGGAATCATCGTGAGCGATATCGGTTCCGAGTTGGGTATCCCGGCCTCAACGCTTTCACACCATCTCGAAAAGCTGAAAAACGAGGATTTGGTCAAAGTGAAGCGAGAAGGCACCTATCTCTGGTACTCGGCCAATGCCGAAGTCTTGCAGGAACTTCTTGGCTTTCTCTATGCCGAATGCTGTACCCGAAACAAGGCGATAGAACCGCAGGCCATTGTGCGGCTGTGCCGGTAAAACAAAGGACGATCTATGGAACTCAAAGAAGTCGTGAAAGAGAAATACGGGCAGGCTGCGTTGCGCGTCAATGCGGGCGGTAGTTCGTGCTGCGGGGCTTCGGCGGCGCTGGACGCCTGCTGCGACCCGATTACCTCAAATCTCTACGATGCGGCGCAAACGGGCGAATTGCCGCAAGAGGCTGTCTTGGCTTCTCTCGGATGTGGAAACCCCACGGCGCTCGCGCAATTGAACCCCGGTGAAACGGTGCTTGATCTCGGCTCGGGCGGCGGAATTGACGTGCTGCTTTCCGCGCGGCGTGTGGGCCTTCCGGCAAAGCCTTCGGCCTCGATATGACGGATGAAATGCTCGCGCTCGCCCGCGAAAATCAACGCAAGGCCGGCGTTGAGAATGTCGAATTTCTTAAGGGCGAAATCGAACACATCCCGCTTCCGGATAACTCGGTGGATGTGATTATCAGCAATTGCGTTATCAATCTCTCCGGCGACAAGGACCGTGTTTTACGTGAAGCCTTCCGAGTTTTGAAACCTGGTGGGCGCTTCGCTGTTTCGGACGTGGTCACGCGCGGAGAAGTGCCGCCGGACGTGCGGCAGAACATGCTGCTGTGGGTCGGCTGCCTCGCTGGGGCCTTGGAGGACGACGATTACATGGCGAAGCTCGCGAAGGCTGGCTTTGAAGGCATAGACATCGAGCCAACCCGCGTTTACGATATTGAGGACGCGCGAGCCTTTCTGAGCGGGCAGGGTATCGATGTGAACGCCGTTGCTTCACAGGTCGAGGGGAAATTCAGGAGCGCGTTTATCCGCGCCAGGAAGCCCGCCGCCTGCTGCCCTCCCTGTTGCTGCGCATGACACCGGCGCGGCGCATCACCGCCGAGGCGGTTGGTACCGCGCTGCTGCTCGCGGCGGTGGTCGGCTCCGGCATCATGGGCGACCGGCTGGCGGGCGGGAACGTGGCCGTCGCGCTGTTAGCCAATACACTGGCGACTGGCGCAATGCTGGTGACGCTCATTCTCACCTTCGGGGCGATCTCGGGAGCACATTTCAATCCGGCCGTGACTCTAGCCGATGCATCTCAAGGCGGCTTGCCATGGCGCGAAGTGCCGGGATACCTGGCCGCGCAGCTTATCGGGGCCTTCGCCGGCGTTGCGGCGGCACACAATTGTTCAGTGAGTTTGTCGCGACGTTCGGACTGCTTTGCGTGATTTGGGGTTGTACGCGGTTGCGCTCATCCGCTGTGCCTTTCGCGGTCGGCGCCTATATCACCGGGGCTTATTGGTTCACGGCGTCAACATCCTTTGCAAACCCTGCCGTGACTCTCGCGCGATCGGCGAGCGACACCTTCGCCGGCATCCGGCCCGCTGATGCGCCGGGATTCATCGCGGCCCAACTGGCCGGCGCGGTCGCGGCAACCATCCTGTTTCGCTGGCTTGTGCCGTCGTTGCCCAGGGATGCCGCTGCCGTGGTGGTTTCTCATCCTGTCGAACAGAGGGCAGAGCATGCGCAATAAGAAACGGGTGCTGATACTCTGCACCGGAAATTCTGCCCGTAGCCAGATGGCGGAAGGACTGTTGCGGCATAATGCCGGGGATCGGTTCGAGGTGGAAAGCGCGGGCACGAAAGCAAGCTTCGTGCGCCCCGAGGCGATTGCCGTGCTGCGCGAATTGGGTATTGATATCTCCCGGCATCATTCAAAGAATGTCAATGAATTCGAGGGGCAGGACTTCGATTACGTGATCACCGTTTGTGACCATGCCCGCGAGTCTTGCCCGATGTTCTTTGGCAGGGCTGAGAAACTGCACCATGATTTTGAAGACCCGGCGGCGGCCGAAGGCTCTGAGGCAGAACGGCTCGCAGTTTTCCGGCGCGTCCGGGATGAGCGAGACTATCTGGTGGAGTTCACCCGTGCCGTTGCCTAAAAGGTTCTACAAAATGGCGCGGAGTTTACTCTGTGCTATTTGACGTTTACTCCACCGATCCGGCCAGTTTTCAATCGGGAAGCGCATGACGCTCTGCTGCTCCGGGGTCAATGACTGCCATACTGCTTGTGGAATTGCATTCACCTCGCGGCTGTTGTCTACATACCAGTCACGCACATAACGAATTGTCACAAGCGCCCGTGGTGTATCGGTCATGTTTGGCGTACCTCGATGTAACGCCCATGGGTGACGAATGAGGACGTCACCTAATTCTAAAGGGACTGGTTGCATTTCGATTTCGCCCGATTGCACCATCCGGAGAGCTTCTTCCCTCGGCATTTTGTGGGTGCCGGCCGCAATTTCAATTGGGCCGAGAGCCTGAGTTATCCGAACCAAGCCAAAGCTAACGACCAACATATAAGGCGGGAGAAAAAGGTCAGGAAGTTCGGTAAACAGCGGGCGCTGATAATCCGCATGAGCAGTTTGGAACTCGGAGCCTCTAAGTGGCGTGTCACACCCCCATTGGTCGGAGGCAATCCTCTTACTCATTGCGCCGCGCACAATATCCAATACCTCTGGGTCAAAGAAAAACTCTGGGGCGAAGCATGGACGATAAAAAGGCATTGGTATGAAGTGCCGGTGAGGCCCGCGGTTGGGTTCTTTATCGTTCAAATAATCAAGCAGCACGGGCCAGAATGCCGCACGACAAGCGTCAATCAATGGTGCGGGAAAATGCCGGTTGAGCACACAAAAGCCCCTCTCCGACAACTCTGCGAGTCTGTCCCTGATATTCATGGCGATCCTAGCGAGATCATTTGGTCGAATCCTGCGAGAGCCCGCCAGCGAGTGTGGAGGCTGGCCTCAAAGGTCTTTCATCGTTCTCGACGGAAACCAAATCAGATTGTAGTGCGAAATTTTATATCCACTCTTTCCCAGTTACCCCGGAATTATCTTTTTGTCGCGTGCGACGCCATAGCCTCTCGGCGTTATATATCTAGTACTTACTCTCCCAGTAAAGATTCTGATTCAGCTCAACGACAAAGTCGCGTAAACTCAAATTCGCGATGTGAATGGCAACCGGAGCGGCAGCTCGAAGAAGCATGCCGGTTCTCACCGGCCGCCCGGCCATCACAATCAAATAGGGCCTGCCCGGAGCGTCTCTCGGAGGATCGCGAGCCGGGCAGCGCCCAGCTGGAATATCCTCTATCCGGTCCATCGATTGTCGTTGGCAAGCGATTACGATACGTTATGGAAAGCGTAAGCTTGCTCTGAAAATCTGGACATGGACCCTGCGCCCGCCACGACCACCGCAAACAACGGCGCCGCTCCGATTTCTGGTAAAGTTCTTGCTCTCATCCGCTACTCCGTGGCGGTGTGTGCCGTCGGCGGCGGCTTGGCACTTCGTTTAGCGCTCGACTCGGTGTTGGGATCTACGGTTCCGTACGTCACCTTCTTTCCTGCCGTCATGCTGGCCGCTTGGTTCGGCGGACTCGGCCCGGGTATTCTGGCTGCCGCGCTCAGCCTTCTCACCGCGTATTTTTTCGCTCTCGAGCCATCCAGCGCTCCCGGCCTCACGCACACTACCGGCGCCATCCTCTTCATTGCCGTCTCCGGCTTCATTAGCATTCTTACCGAAGCTCTCCGACGGGCTCGTGCACGCAGCGAAGAACGCCTTCGGCAAATTTCCCGCGAAACCGCGCGCCGCACCAGTGCCGAGCAAGCTCTCGCCGAATCCAAGTTTTCCGCCGAGCGTGACCGCGACCTGCTTCGCGTCACGCTTTCGAGCATCGGCGATGCCGTGATTGCGACCGATGCCGCCGGCCACATTACCTTCCTCAACGCCATCGCTGAGAGGCTCACCGGCTGGAGCGACGCCGAGGCAGTCGGAAAAACTATCTCGGATGTTTTTGTCATTCGCAATGAAAAAACCGAACTGCCCGTCGCGAGCCCCGTAGAGATGGCGATCCGGCAGGGCGTAATCGTCGGTCTCGCGAACCATACGATTCTCATTGACCGGAACGGCCGCCGTATCCCGATCGAGGACAGTGCCTCCCCTATTCGCGATGAACGACAGCGCCTGCTTGGGGTCGTGCTCGTATTCCGCGATGTGACCGATCGGAGAGCGTCTGAAAACGTCATCCGACGCAGCGAAGAGCGTTTGAAACTTGCGCTCGAAGCCGGCAAAATTGGTGTTTGGGACTGGGATATCATCCAAAACCGGATTGAATGGTCCGATCTGGTTTACGACATCCACGGTGTCGAACACGGCGCCTTCGGCGGCGGCTTAGACGACTTTGTCCGGCTTATTCACCACGATGATCGCGAACGCGTCGCGCGGGCAGTTCGCCAGGCGCTGGAGCATGGTGTTCCTTATGAAACCGAGTTTCGGGTCGTTCATCCAAACGGAAAAGTGCACTGGGTGTCCACCACCGCCCATGTATTCCGGGATGAGAATAGCGAGCCGATCCGGATGCTGGGCGCGACCACTGGCGTCACGGCGCGAAAAGAAGCCGAGCTGGATCTGCGGCGGCAGTGGCACACTTTCGACACCGCCCTTTCGAACACACCCGACTTCACCTATATCTTCGACCGCGATGGCCGCTTTACCTACATAAACCGCGCTCTGCTGTCTCTCCTCCAAAGGTCGTTCGAAGACACCGTAGGGAAAGACTTCCTTGACCTCGGATATCCGCCCGAGTTGGCTGCGCGGCTCAAGCGCCAGATTCAACAGGTAATCGATACCCGTAAACCATTACGCGACCATACCCCGTTTACAGGGCCCACCGGTGAAACCCGCCACTACGAATACATCTTCGTGCCGGTATTGGCTGCGGGTGGGCAAGTCGAGTCCGTCGCTGGCTCGACGCGTGATGTTACGGAGATCAAACAGATCGAAGAGGATCTGAAAAACTCTAACCAGGAACTGAAGCGCGTCAACCGCGAGCTCGAAGAGTTCGCCTACGTGGCAAGCCACGATCTGCAGGAGCCGCTGCGTACCGTTAATGTCTACACGCAGCTCATTCTTCGCGAAATTGGTGGCAAAGGGGAAAAGCTGAACCAGTATTCCGGCTTTATTCATCAAGCAGTTGCCCGCATGGAGGCCTTGATTCGCGACCTCCTGACCTTCTCACACGCCGCGCACGCCCCCCAGGCGCCGGCCGGCGTTGCCGACCTGTCCCTCTCCCTCGCCGAGGCTTTATCTCTTCTCAAAAACGATATTGATGCAAATGCCGCTGTCATCACCGCCGACTCTCTGCCCATGGTGCCGGGAGATACATCGCAGATGACCCACATGTTTCAGAACCTGATCTCGAACGCCCTGAAATACCGGAATAAAGAGGTCCCCCCTCAAATTCGTGTGTCTGTCGAGCCGGCTGGCGGCCGGTGGCTCATTTCCGTGCTCGATAACGGTATTGGCTTCGACCAGCGCTACGCCGACCGCATTTTCGGTCTCTTTAAGCGCCTCCATACCAGGGAATATCCCGGTACTGGCCTGGGCCTAGCTATCTGCAAGCGTATTGTCGAACGCCATGGCGGTCGGATATGGGCCGATGGCTGCCTTCCCGGCGGCGGGGCCGCCTTCTATCTTTCCCTCCCGCCGATAAGACCTTTGGAAAATGTTCTGTTACCGTAGTTCTGGCGGGAGAAAATGTTCGGCCTATTGGTCTCTAATTAACTTATGGTCACCGGCCACCGTCTGTTGCATGTGGAGGATGACGATTCCATCGCCTTCCTGCTCCGTGCGTCTCTTGACGAAATAGGTGCTGCCATCAGCGTATATCGGGTTTCCGATGGCGAACAGGCCCTCGCCTTTCTCCGCAAATCCGGTGTATACCAGGAAGCCTCTCAGCCGGAAATCATCCTCCTGGACCTTAACCTTCCAAAAGTGGATGGCTGGGAAGTACTCAGAGAAATTCAGGCCGATCAGACCTTGCGGGCGATTCCGGTCGTTGTCTGTAGTGCGTCTTCACGTAAGGAGGACCGGGAACGCGCCCTGGCTGCCGGCGCACGTCGCTATATCGTGAAGCCTGCCAAATTCAGCAGTTGGCTGGAGGAAATCAGGTCCGCCCTCGCTAGTTTCTTGCCGCCCCACAGTGCACGCATTCCTTTAGAGTCCAGCCCGCGCGCAAGCCGCCTTTAGAACTTCCTCCAGACCCTGTAGATCCCATGGCTTCTCGATATAATCTTGCGCGCCTTTCTCGAGACAAGCGATCCTATCCGCTTCTCGAGCCTTCCCGGTCAACACGATGATCGGAATATGCCGCAATGAATCATCGTCCCGGATTGCCGCCAGCACGTCGAGCCCGCTCATTCCTGGGAGGCGAAAATCGAGCAGCACCAGCCGGATCTGAATTGTCCCATCTTCCGAAAGCTCTTTGAGTTTCGCCAGTGCTTCGGTGCCGTTGCGGGCTCTTTCCACCCGTACCTCCGGGCGCGCTTCCTGCAATAGCTTGCGCAATACGATGTAGCCGCCGTCATCGTCTTCGACGACTACAACAACAGAGTGCAGCATCTGGCGTGGCAGTATTGTAACTCAGAATTGCTCCAGTTCCCTTATCCCCCTGGATATAAAACCAACCTTACGGTCTCGGCCCCCCGCAATACCTCGAAATCCCGCTCGCCCTGCCGAATAGGTAATAGACAGCGTCTTTTTATATGACACAAAGCCATCTTCCCGACATGCGTCCCAATACGCTGCGTCAGTCGGTAGGGCTCGTCGATCGTCTCTGTACCGACGACGAGATGCTGAACTATTTGCTCGAAACGGAGTCCTCACGTCAAAGCCTGGAACGCTATGCTTTTGAGCTGAATCGCCAGGTTGGCGAATCGGCCAAAGCTACGCGCCAGGCGGAGATGACCGCCCAGGGCAAAAGCGATTTTCTGGCCATGATGAGCCACGAAATGCGCACGCCTTTGAACGGCATCATTGGAATGAGCGGCCTTCTCGAATCCAAAAATCTGGATGACAATCAACGTGAATGTGTTGAGGTGATCCGCCGCTCCGGCGAAACACTGCTCGCCATCATCGACGACGTGCTCGATTTCTCGAAAATTGAAGCCGGACGGCTCACGCTCGAAAGCGCTGACTTCGATCCGGCACGCGCCATCCTGGACGCTATTCAAATCGTCGAACGTTCAGCTGTGGCCAAATCTCTCACGCTCTCTACCCATCTGGATCCAGCTCTTCCGGCCATGGTCTCGGGAGACGTCATGCGCTTGCGCCAGGTCCTGCTCAATCTATTGAGCAATGCCATCAAGTTCACATCGGAAGGCGAAATCGTAGTCCGCGGTGAATTGCGCTCGGCTGCGTCCGACGGCTACGAACTTTATTTCTCTGTCACCGATGGCGGCATTGGAATTAGCGAAGAACAGCAGGCGCGGCTATTTCAGCCCTTCAGCCAGGCCAACGCCTCCACCGCCAGAATGTTCGGTGGAACCGGGCTTGGTCTCGCGATTTGCAAACGTCTGGCCGGCTTGATGGGGGGCAATATCGGCGTGGAAAGCCGCCCCGCCCAAGGCTCGTGCTTTTGGTTCACCATTCGGGTTGGCGGTGCCGCTCCTGAGCCGTTACGTCTCGTTACCCAGTCCGGTACAACCGCTCCCGCTACCGGCTTTCGCCTTCTGCTGGTTGAAGACAATCCGATCAATCAAAGAGTAGCGCGTCTGGTGCTCGACAAGCTCGGCTATCAGGTCGACGTCGCCAACAACGGTTTCGAAGCTCTCGACGCCGTCGATTCTGTCCGCTACGACCTCATTTTGATGGATTGCATCATGCCCGAAATGGACGGTTTCGAGGCCACTCGCCGTCTACGTTCCGCCGGCGGCCGCGCTGCCGAGGTCCCCATCATCGCCATGACCGCCAATGCCTTCGAAGACGATCGCAAGGCCTGCCTCGCCGCCGGTATGAACGACTTTCTCTCGAAACCCGTTCGCCAATCTGAACTCGCGGCCAAACTGGAGGGCTTGCTACAATCGGCGGCGTGTCCGCTAACGCGCTGAAGCAACTCATCCGCGAAGTACCCGATTTCCCCAAGCCAGGCATCAATTTCTACGACATCACGACGCTGCTCAAAGATAAGCGCGGCTTTCGTGAAACCGTGGATGCGCTTGGCGAGCACTATCGCAAAGCTCCTCCGGTCGATATCGTTGTCGGCATTGAAGCGCGGGGCTATTTCTTCGCTCCCGCCATGGCCCATGCCCTCGGTGCCGGCTTCGTCCCCGTTCGCAAACCCAAAAAGTTGCCCTACACCGTCCGCAGTATCGAATACGCTCTCGAATACGGCACCGACCAGCTCGAAATGCATGCCGACGCCATCGAGCCTGGGCAAAATGTCCTTGTTATCGACGACGTTCTCGCGACCGGCGGCACCGCTTCAGCGGTTGCCAGGCTGGTCGAGCTGCTCGGCGGGAAGGTCGCGGGTCTGGGTTTCGTCATCGAACTCAGCTTCCTTAAGGGCCGTGAAAAGCTCCAAGGCTACGACGTGTTCTCTCTCCTCCAGTACTAGCTGTGCGCACCACGGTTCGTTCGTTTGCCAAGCTGAATCTCGACCTACGCGTCCTGCACAAACGCTCGGACGGCTTTCACGAGCTACGAACCATCTTTCAGACCATCAGCCTGCACGACGCCATCCGCATCGAGCTTGATTTTGCGAAACGAACCCAAATTGATGTCTCTATTCCCATAGAGATAGAGGACAATATCGTCGTTCGCGCAGCCAAGCTGATCCTGGACGAGCTCAAGCTAAGGGCTTGGGTTCGTTTTTTCATCGACAAGCGCATCCCGCTCGGCGCCGGCCTCGGCGGTGGTTCCAGCAACGCGGCCTCTGTTTTGTTAGCTTTACCGGTCTTAGCTGGAAAAAGCTTGCCTCCGGAGACCCTGTTTCGTTTCGCAAAAATCCTCGGCAGCGACGTTCCGTTCTTTCTGCATGGCGGCACCGCGCTCGGCCTGGGCCGGGGAACCGAGCTGTACCCGCTTCCCGACCTACCCGCGCACCACGCGCTGGTGGTATCGACCGGAATTCATGTCTCGACGCCCGAGGCGTACCGATCTCTCGAGCGTTCGTTGACTTCATCGGACGACTCCCCTATCCTTAGAGAGTTTCAGACGATCGCCTGGACTCTGAACGGCTCCCGTCTTGAGCAACTCCCGTTGAAAAACGACTTTGAGGAAGTGGTGTTTAGGATTCATCCCCAACTGGCGGCCGTGTCACGGAAATTGCGAAGACTGGGAGCCAAACTGGTTCGCATGACGGGCAGTGGATCGGCCGTTTTTGGCGTATTTTCAAGCGGAGAAGCCGTCCGCCAAGCCGCCCGAAGCTTCCCGGCGGAGGGAGCTTTTCCGGTGCGCTTTCTCACCCGAAGCCAATACCGGAGGGCATGGAAATAATGGCGGCTCCCAAGCCCGTGCGGGCCCTGTTCACCGATTTCAAGGTTTTTAGCGGGACCGCCAATCTCAAGCTGACAGAAGAAATTTGCGAATCGCTCGGCTGCCCTCTCGGGGCCGCCATGATCAAGCGGTTCGCCGACGGCGAAACCCATCTGCAGATCCAGGAAAACGTGCGCGGCGCGGACGTATTTCTGGTTCAGCCTACTTGCTCGCCGGTCGATCACCACCTGATGGAGCTGCTGCTGCTGCTGGACGCCTTGAAGCGCGCGAGCGCCGAGCGCATTACCGCAGTGTTACCCTATTATGGGTACGCGCGACAGGACCGGAAAGACCGGCCGCGCATGCCGATATCGGCAAAACTGGTGGCCAGCCTGCTGGAAACAGCGGGAGCAAGCCGGGTTCTGGCGCTCGATCTGCACGCGGCTCAGATTCAGGGTTTCTTCGACATTCCGGTAGACCATCTGTTTTCCGCTCCGGTCATGCTCGAATACTTTGAGACGCGTTTCGAGCGGGGTGATTTGACGATCGTTTCGCCGGACGCCGGTGGTGTGGAGCGCGCGCGGTCGTTCGCCAAGCGTTTGAATGCGCCTTTGGCGATTATCGATAAGCGCCGGACGGATGCGAACGTCGCCGAAGTGATGAATATCATCGGCGAGGTGCGCGGGAAACATTGTTTGATAGTGGATGACATAGTGGATACGGCAGGAACATTAGTGAAGGGCGTAGAGGCGCTGCTCGAACAGGGCGCCAGAAGCGTGACCGCCGCCGCCACCCATCCGGTCTTGTCGGGGTCCGCGGTCGAGCGCATTTGCGCCTCGCCGCTGCTCGAGTTGGTGGTGACTAATTCGATACCGCTTGAGGGAACTGCCGCTTCCTGCGGCAAGATTCGCCCGCTTTCGGTGGCGCCTCTGCTGGCGCGAGCGATTCAATCGATCCACGAGGGCGGCTCAATCAGTACGTTGTTTATATAA